>Ga0115005_10000433_pt1 | contig 32083 bp, 30 predicted proteins | sample ArcOceMetagenome_FD_87163 | JGI IMG/M metagenome (GOLD analysis project Ga0115005, IMG submission 87163) | Marine eukaryotic phytoplankton communities from Arctic Ocean - Arctic Ocean - Greenland ARC118M Metagenome | ecosystem: Environmental > Aquatic > Marine > Oceanic | place: Arctic Ocean...
GCAAATATAATCAAAATTAAAAGGTGTTATAAAATTAATAAGCTGCATTAAAGTCAGAAAATTAAATGTAACTTTGCACGCTTAAAACAAGGCACTTATGGCTAATGTAAAAAACATCGCAATTATTGCACACGTCGATCACGGAAAAACAACGTTGGTTGATAAAATCATGTATCACTGTCAACTTTTTCGTGAAAACCAAAACACAGGGGATTTAATTTTAGATAACAATGATCTAGAACGTGAAAGAGGGATTACGATTACGGCTAAAAATGTATCCGTTATATATAAAGACACAAAAATTAACATTATTGATACACCTGGTCACGCTGATTTTGGTGGTGAAGTAGAACGTGTATTAAATATGGCTGATGGCGTATTGTTGTTGGTGGATGCTTTTGAAGGCCCAATGCCTCAAACGCGTTTTGTCTTACAAAAAGCAATTGACCTTGGTTTAAAGCCATGTGTTGTTATAAACAAAGTTGACAAAGAAAACTGTACTCCAGACGAAGTACACGAAAAAGTGTTTGATTTGATGTTTGAATTAGGCGCAGAAGAGTGGCAATTAGATTTTCCAACCGTATACGGATCAGCCAAGAACAATTGGATGAATCACGACTGGAGAGATGAAATAGATAACATCGAGCCATTATTAGATATGGTGATTGAACATATTCCTTCTCCAAAAATTCATGAAGGAAATACACAAATGTTAATTACATCTTTAGACTTCTCTTCTTTTACAGGACGAATTGCTATAGGCAGATTGACACGTGGGGAACTAAAAACAGGACAGCAAATCTCGTTGGTAAAACGCGATGGAAGCATTGCGAAATCAAAAATAAAAGAACTTCATGTATTTGAAGGCTTAGGAAGAAAAAAGATAGAAGAAGTACAAACGGGTGATATCTGTGCCATAGTAGGCTTGGAAGGCTTTGAAATTGGAGATACAGTAGCAGATCTTGAAAATCCAGAAGGACTCAAAACGATTGCTATTGATGAGCCAACAATGAGTATGTTGTTTACAATTAATGATTCTCCTTTCTTTGGAAAGGATGGTAAGTTTGTAACTTCAAGACACATTAAGGAGCGCCTGGATAAAGAATTAGAAAAGAATTTAGCATTACGCGTGAATGCGACTGATAGTGCTGATAAGTTTATGGTATTTGGTAGAGGCGTTTTACACCTGTCTGTGTTAATTGAAACGATGCGACGTGAGGGTTATGAAATGCAGATTGGCCAGCCCCAAGTAATTATAAAAGTTATTGACGGCGTTAAATGTGAGCCTGTCGAAGAAATGACCATTGATTTACCAGAATCTGTTTCCGGTAAAGCCATTGAAATGGTAACCATGCGGAAAGGCGAAATGCTAAGCATGGAAGCTAAAGGGGAACGAATGGTTTGTGAGTTTATGATTCCTTCAAGAGGAATTATAGGCATGAGAAATCAACTGCTAACAGCAACAGCTGGTGAGGCTATTATGGCACATAGGTTTAAAGAATACCAGCCTCTTAAAGGCGGTATTCCAGAACGTCAAAATGGATCTTTAGTTTCTATGGAGTTAGGTCAAGCAATTCCTTACTCAATTGATAAGTTACAAGATCGAGGTAAGTTTTTTGTAGATCCAGGCGAAAGTATTTATGAAGGTCAGGTGATCGGAGAAAATTCTCGTGGAGATGATATGGCTATTAATATCACGAAAACTAAAAAGTTAAGTAATGTACGTAGTTCTGGTGCCGATGATAAAGCAAAAATTGTTCCGGCAATTAAATTTTCTTTAGAAGAAGCGTTAGAATATATCCAAAAGGATGAGTATGTTGAAGTAACTCCTAAGTCTTTAAGGTTACGAAAAATATATCTTACTGAAGTAGACCGTAAGCGAAACAAGATTCTATAATGAATCTTGTTTTATTTATTCACGCAACTGAACTAGTAGGTTACGCTGCAATGTTAGTACTATTAGTCTCTTTTTTAATGAAAGATATGCGTCGCTTGAGGACGTTAAATACAGTAGCTTGCGGATTGTTTGTAGCCTACGGATTTCTATTAGAAACGTCTTGGCCTATCATAATATCTAATGCAGCCATTTTTGGAATTAATTTATATTACCTTTTTTTGAAGAAAAATTAGTATTTTCACGTTATTAATTTAATTAGAGTCATATTTTTTCAGTCAAAAAATATCATACCGATTTAAAGTCTACATGGGATGCTTTTGTTAAAGAAGCTAAAAATGCAACATTCCTTTTTCAAAGGGACTTTATGGACTACCACAAAGATCGTTTTGAAGACTATTCTCTGATGGTTTACAAAAATGAAAAACTAATAGCGTTACTTCCTGCAAACAAAAAAGATAATATAGTCTACTCTCATCAAGGACTTAGCTATGGTGGTGTTGTTTATATGAAAGAGGTGAAGTTTAAAGACAGCCTGGAAGTTTTTGAGTCAATTCTTAAATTTTTAAAAAAATCAGGATATCAACAGCTATATTTAAATCCAATTCCTCAATTTTACAACACAAAGCTCTCGGAGGAATTCTCATATTTCTTATTTATTCTTGAGGCAAAATTACGCCGTAGAGATACGCTCTCTGTGATCCGTTATTCAGATGGCCTTTCGTTATCTAAAAGCAGAAAAGAAGGTGTTTCCCGAGCTCATAAGCAGGGTTTAGAAATTAAAGAGGTTTCTGGGTTTAGCGGATTTTGGAATGACATATTAATTCCAAATCTAAAATTAAAACACAAAACGAAGCCTGTTCACTCATTACAAGAAATAACGAAATTAAAATTTCATTTTCCGGATAATATTCGTCAATTTAATGTTTACAAAAATAATGAAATAGTAGCGGGAACGACCATTTTTGATACCCCATTAGGCGTACATACCCAGTACATTTCTGGGAACGAACATAATAATATTCTTGGTAGTTTAGACTTCTTACACGCCTACCTTATTAACACGGTATTTAATGATAAAGTATTTTTTGATTTTGGCAATTCTAATATGAGTAATGGGCAAGGGGTTAATTATGGCTTATTGTTTTGGAAAGAAGGTTTTGGAGCACGTACTGTTTCACAAGATTTTTACGTTATAGATGTAGAAAATCACGAATTGCTTAACACTATATTACAATGATTAAATTTCTTGACCTTCATAAAATAAATGAATTATACAAATTCAATTTTGAAAAGACTTTCACATCTTTTTTAGCCACTGGTCACTATATTTTAGGTTCTCAAGTATCTAGCTTTGAGTCTGATTATGCTGCTTTTTGTAATACAAAACATTGTATTGGAGTTGCCAACGGATTAGATGCTCTTACCCTTATATTTAGAGGGTATATACAGTTGGGTAAATTAAAAAAAGGAGATGCTGTGTTAGTGCCTGCCAATACCTATATAGCAAGTGTACTATCAATTATTAACGCGGGTTTAAAACCTGTTTTTATTGAGCCAGATCCAGAAACATATAATATTTCTCCTAAACTCATTTCTGAGAATTTAATTACAGATGTAAAGGCTATTTTAGTTGTTCATTTATACGGTCAATTGGCCCCTATGAATGAAATTCAAACCATAGCAAGTGCTCATAATTTATTAGTCGTTGAAGACGCCGCTCAAGCCCATGGAGCAATTGATGCCAAAGGACAAAAAGCGGGTAGTTTTAGTAATGCTGCTGCCTTTAGTTTTTATCCTTCCAAAAACTTAGGCGCTTTAGGGGACGCGGGTGCTATTACGACGAACGATTCGGAATTAGCTGAACTAATAAAAAAATTAAGAAATTATGGAAGTCCTAAGAAATATGTAAACTCTGTTGTTGGATATAATAGCCGATTAGATGAATTACAAGCTGCTTTTTTGAATCTTAAACTTCCTAATTTAGATAAAGATAACAGCCGTAGGCGTGTTATAGCAAACCGGTATTTAAATGGCATTAAAAACTCTAAAGTTAGTTTGCCTTATTACAGTGGTAACGAAGACCATGTATTTCATTTATTTGTGGTTTTAGTAACAGACAGAGCTGGGTTTATGGACTATTTAAAAGCGAATGCCATTGAAACGATGATTCATTACCCAATTCCGCCTCACCAACAGGAGGCTCTAAATTCTTTTGGTTTCAAGAAGTATCCAACCACAGAAAAAATTCATCAACAAATAGTGAGTATCCCCATGAGCCCTGTACTCGAAAACGACGAAATTGACAATGTAATAAAAACTATAAACGCCTATTAAATTCATTAATGCCAAATTTTAAAACATCCTATACTCAAATTATGAAAGCTACTTCTCTGTTTGGAAGTGTACAAGTTTTTAATATTTTGATTTCTGTAATTCGTTCTAAAGCCATTGCCTTACTTATAGGTCCTGTAGGATTTGGGGTGATAGGACTTTTAAACTCTGCTCTTCGTATTATTGGGGATTTTACAAAAATAGGATTAGACACGAGTGCGGTTAAAGAAATATCTGAACAAAATACCCAACCTGATAATTCCAAAGTTTCTGAGATTATTTCTGTTCTTCAAAAAATAATCTGGATTACAGGAACTCTTGGTGCTTTGATTACCATTGTTTTTTCCAAAGTTATAAGTCAATTAACTTTTGGAAATACTGATTATACATATGCTTTTGTTTGGTTATCTATAGCGGTTTTGTTCACCCAATTAACGAAAGGTAAAATAGCGATCCTTCAAGGGACTCGTAAACTTAAAAAATTGGCTTCTGCAAATTTAATCGCGAGTACAGTATCATTATTATTAACCTTGCCATTGTATTATTTTTTTGAAATAAATGGAATTGTCCCTGCTTTAATCGGGTCATCAATAATCACTTTTGGAATCTTTAAGTTTTTCACTAAAGAGGTTGACATCCCACGCGCAAGTTTTACTGGAAAGGAATTGTTTCAAAAAAGTAAGGCGATGTTGATATTAGGTGCAACTATGAGTGTGACCTCTATGGTTGTGGCCCTCGCAGGTTTCCTGATTCAAATATATATCCGAAATACAGGAGGACTAGAAATAGTTGGGTTTTATAGTGCAGGTTTTTTGATTATTAATGCATACGTGGGTATGATTTTTAATGCCATGTCTACAGATTATTTTCCAAGACTAGCAGCTATTAATACAGATAATAAAAAAATGAATGTGGCCGTTAATCAACAAGCAGATGTAGCTATTCTTTTGATTACGCCTATTATTGTATTGTTTTTAAGCTTTGCACCAATTATAGTTGAACTGCTTTACTCAAGTAAATTTAATATCATTATAGGTTTTGTCACCTTTGGTGTATTAGGGACTTTCTTTAAAGCAGTTTCATTTTCTTTGGGCTATGTTATTATTGCAAAAGGCCATTCCAAAGTGTTCATAACACTTTCCGTGATATTTAATTCTGTTTTCTTAATTATCAGTCTCATCTCTTACAATATTGGTGGGCTTACAGGACTTGGTGTCGGATTTTTAGTATATTACTTTCTTCATTTCATCATTTTAAAAGTTTTGACTAAATATTTATATGAAATAAGTCTTACGAAGTCTTTTTACAGAACGTTTCTGATATGTGCTATGGTTTGTGGGAGCAGCTTTATGGCGACTTTGCTTGAAACTGTGTATCTTCGTTATGTATTAATGTTTTTATTGGTTGTTATTTCTGCGTATTATTCATTAAAACAATTTGATAAAAAAATGGATTTAAAAGTTTTTATTAAATCTATTTTTAAAAAGGAGCCAAAGGAGTAAGATCTATGATTCAAAGTCTAAGAAACATAAAAAGAAAGTTTAAAATTGCGCGCAAGGTTAATTGGGTCAAAACACTTTATTTTAATTTTAAAATGTTCCCGTTTTCGATTGCTAAGAAACTTCCAGTATTTTTTTATGGGAGTATAAAATTTACATCTTTAAAAGGTTCTATTATTATTGATGCGCCTCTAAAAACAGCTATGATTGGTTTTGGACAGCCTTACGAAATGACTACAAGGTCCTGTGGAATCGCCGAATTATTTTTGGAAGGTCAATTTCTTGTTAATGGACATATTCAATTTGGTAAAGATTATTTTGTATATATTAAAAAAGGTGCTCAACTTCAGATGGGGCATATGGCTTCTTTAGCAAGCCAAGGAAAAATAATATGTACCAATTCTATCTCTCTTGGTTCTTGGGCTCGTATTGGCTCTGAATCTCAGTTAATGGATACCAACTTTCATCAAATGATTGACACAACTACAAACGAAAAAATTCACACCACTAATTCCATAACGATTGGAAATTATAATTTTTTTTCCAACAGAGTTTCGATAATGTCCAACACTACAACACCAGATTTTTGTACAATTGCTTCCAACAGTTTAACTAATAAAAATTATACTTCTCTAGGTAGAAACACGCTTATAGGGGGGTTGCCTGCTAAGTTAATTAAAGAAAATATAAGCAGAGATTGGGAAGGTGAACGTGAGTCATTAGAAAAAAACTTAATTATTAATTTTTAGTTTATAGAAAGTCATATGCCAAAAATAGTTGACATTCCAAAAATTACCGATGTACGAGGAAATCTTGGTGTCATTGAAAAAGACACGATTCCTTTTGAAATTAAACGTGTCTATTATCTTTTTGACGTACCAAGTACTGCCTATCGAGGCGGACATGCACATATCAATCAAGTAGAGTTTTTGGTGGCGCTTAGTGGTAGTTTTGACGTCAAGTTACACAATGGAACTGAAGAAACTTTTGTAACACTTAACAAACCAGACAAGGGGTTGCTGATCGAAAAAGGGATGTGGAGAGAACTCGATAATTTTTCTTCTGGTTCAGTATGTTTAGTCTTGGCTTCAGATGTGTTTGATGAAACAGACTATATTAGAGACTATGAAGCGTTCAAAGACCATTTTTCTTAGCTAAGAGTTCCATGTGTCTAAATAGGTTTTAGCCACTTTTTCATAATCATGGTGTGTTTCAATATACGCACGTGCGTTGTTGCTAATTTCTATAATTTCTTTTGGATTTTCAATAAGCCAACTCAAGTTTTTAACGATTTCCTTTACATTGGGCGTGGTGTGAATTCCAATTTTTTTTGTAATCTTATAATGAGATTTAAATCCGGCACTGAATCCACTGAAAACAACTTTTCCCTGTGCCATAGCCTCTAATGCATTGTAGCCTTGGTCATAGGCGTTGGTTTGATCTAAAAGGATATGAGACGCATTATACAATTTTTTGTAGTCTTTATAAGGGATACTTTCTACTTCAATGATTTCTATTTGCTCTTTGTATTTTTCTCGAATGTGTCTCAAGGCCTCACAAAAATGGTTATTTCCTTTTTTGTAATAATTGATACGATTAATACCGTGAAAAATTTTAATTTTTCCAGAAATATCTAAAGGGGTAAATCTTATTTTATCAATATTTACGGGGAACGGGATCAAGGGTTTTACTTTATTCTGCTGATGGTAAGCCATTTCATAATCATAATCTCCTGGGATAATTTGGAACACATTTTTCTTAACAAAATCACTCAGTTTTTTATGGGCTGGTTTTAAATAATGAAGACTGTGTCTGAAATAAGGCTTCAATTTTGGGTTGTTTTTTAAAGGCGTTAAAACATGGTGTGGAAGATCAGACGATAATAAATAATTTATATAGGTTACATCATCTCCGCAAGCGGATAGAATTACTTTTTTGTTGTGTTTAAAAATGAATTTCAAAATCAAAGTATCCAAATAAGGAGTTGTTTTTAGAGGATATTCATTAATCAGTTGAACAATTTCATAGTCCTTAAAGTGATTTCGATTTGTAAAAAAAATATAAAGTAGTTCGAAGCAAGAAATATCAAATTTAAAAAGTAAGTAGATTAGGTTTTTTACTTTCCTAAAAGGATAAAATTCAAACAGTTTAGGTTCTAAACTGATATCTAAATTAAAACCTTTGAAACCATCTTTTCTGCCAGATAAAAGAACACTGTGACCATTTTTTTCAAGTCCAGCTTTTAGGGTATTATGAAAGTTACTATATTCCCCTAATAAAAGTATTCGCATAAAAAGTTATATTTTTTGTAATTTAATTGTTTTAGTTTGTCATGCAAAATTTTAAAAAGAAAATATCAATAATAACAGATTCTCTTTCCATTGGGGGTGCAGAGCGTGCTGCTGCTAAGCTTTCTGTTGAGCTTCATAATTTGGGGTACGATGTTTCTGTTATTTGTCTGAGAGATGAGATTACTTATCCTTATAAAGGTGAATTGTATAATCTTGGACTTAATACTTTTAGAGTAAAAATATTCAAACAGTTTTCTAAACTTATTAAATTCAAATTTGCGTACCATAAAGCAAATGCAGATTATTATATCGATTTTCGAATTAGAAGTCGTTTCTGGATGGAACTCCTTTTAAATTTATTTGTTTTTGATGTGTCCAAAATGATATTTTCAATTCGTGTTTATAAAATTCATTTACACATTCCTAAATTCAAATGGTTTTATAAAGAGTATAATAAAGCCCACTCTATTGTTGGGCCATCCAAAGGGATTATATCTAAAATGGAATCTACGTTTCCTTTTCAAAACTTACATTATATCCCAAATTTCCATCCCCCTATTGAACAATTTAAAATCAATACAAAATCAAATGTAAATACTCCTTACGTAATAGCAGTAGGACGCCTAGATAATGAGACAAAACAATTTGATAAACTAATAGAAGCTTATTCTAAATCCAATTTAATAGAAGACAAAATTCCATTAGTTATTATTGGAGAAGGCAAGGATAGAAAGTGCCTTGAAGAAAAAATAAAACGATTAAATATGGAAGGGTTAATTCGTCTTGAAGGCTTTAAGAAAGATGTTTATAGTTATATGAAATTTGCTGATTTCTTAGTGATGTCTAGCTATGTAGAAGGGTTTCCAAATACATTATTAGAGGCACTTGTTGTAGGAACCCCAGTGGTTTCATTCGACTGTCCTTCAGGACCATCTGAGCTTATTATAGACGGAGAGAATGGAATTTTAGTTGAAAACCAAAACTTTAATGCCCTTATCAATGCTATGGATAAAATGCATATAGACCTTGAGTTTTATAATCAATGTAAAGCAGGTGCTGTTTCTTCCGTTGAAAAATTCTCTTCCAAAAATGTTATTTCCAAATGGGTTCAATTATTTAATTAGTAAGAGGTTAATCGAATATTTTTTTTCAAAAGACATTTTTTAAGATATCGTAATCCTTTCAGTATTAAAACTGGAGTGTTCATTAGTACCCGTTGACGAATCTTTAAATTTGACACATCCAATTGCTTTTTTAATAGTGTTAAATTTGGTTGGTCGTTAGAGACTCGACAAAGAATAATCAAATAATAGCGTTGGGTATCCAGGTATTTTTTTAATGCAGGGTACTGACCTGTATATTTTTCAAACTGATCAAAATCGAGAAGCCGTTTCCCTTTAAACCCCAATTGTGTCATTTGATTTGGAATGTTCAAATTAATAGTCGCTAAAGGTTTATAGCTGTATGCGAAACGAAAATTGAGATTACTATTAATGAAATAACCTACATCTTCACCAAAATCGACAGACTCATAAAATTTAACAGTTTTAAAGACTTCTTTTTTAAAACAAAAACAACTTGGGTTTATTATAGGTTGAAATAAGTTAGCTTTAAAAAAATTATCAACTAGAAAGGAAGTGTTTTTCAGTTTTTTAGAAATATTTTTAGAGGGCTCCAATTCGTTTGTAGAGCTGATTTTCTCTATATAGTCTGTGCCATATAAAGACGCTTCGGGAAAATCGTTGTAGAGTTTATGAATTTCTTTGAGGTAGTTTTCACCCCATAAGTCATCGGCATCTAAAAGCGCTATAATCTCGCCTTTTGCTAATCCTATCCCCTTGTTTCTTGTAGCACTTAAACCTTTGTTTTGTTGGTGAATTAAAGTTGTGTTTTTCTTGTTTTTACATAATATTTTAACAATTTTCCCACTTGAATCTGTAGACCCATCATCGACAATAATAATTTCGTAATCTAAAAACGTTTGATTAAATACGCTGTTTAACGTTTCTTTTATGAAACGTTCTTTGTTATATAACGGAATAACTACAGATATGGATGCCATTAATCGTTTTTACTTATGTAACAAAGGTAACTTAGTTTGTATAAATCAAAAATGAACAACGATGGTTTGCTAGATAATAGATTTGTCACAAATAGTTTTTCAGTAAACGGATAAGTCATCGAAAATAAACGATCTAGTTTGATTTTTTTAAGTCTATAAATTGTTTTAGTAATTAAGGTATACTTAATGTCAATTAAACCTTCATCAAGAAATTGGTTCATTGCATCTTGAGATTCAATGGATTTTTTTAAAAAGATATTACTGTCCTCTAGCCCTAAATGGTAAACAGGGTTTTCTATATGAGATAGAGCTATTTTTGCTTGTTTTAAATTGAATGAAAACAAAGTATCTTCATTCCTCAAATTAGGAATATCTTCATTAAAAGATACAGAATCAAATATTGTTTTACGTATTATAAAATTTAAAGTTAAAAAGCTTAAATAAATATTTTTATTCCTTTTTGTCACCGGCAGTGCCTCTCTTTTTCTGCCATAAACCCAACGTAATAAATGGGCTTTTTTAGGGCTTTCTTCTTGGTACCGAATGCCACCATAAATTATGTTCGTTGAATCTGTAACTGAATTTAAATACTTCGAAATGAAATCTTTTTTAACAGGGATGACATCGGCATCTAAAAACAACAATAAATCATACTTAGCATCTTTTGCCAATAGGTTTCGAATCGAACTTCTACCAATATTAGAACCTAAAACTTTATAGTTCGTGTTTTTTAATGAATTTATGGATTCATTAGCAGCGATGAGTTCTAGGTTTTTGGAGCCATCATCGTAGCAGATAATCTCAAACTCTATATTACAAGCCGTTGTTTGTGCGTGAAGTTCTGCCACCAAAGCTTCAACATTATAATTATATGTTGGGATGAGTATAGAAAGCATAGCTAATTTTTACGTTGAACAACCTCAAAAACTTTCGAGTCTTCACATTTGAGTGTTTTACTTGGATATTTCAATATCAAAGCATAATCGTGGGTTGCCATGAATATAGTATGTCCTTTTTTGTTAAGCTCTAGCAGGACCTCCATGACTTCTACACTAGTTTGTGGGTCTAAATTTCCTGTAGGTTCATCAGCTAAAATTAATTTAGGGTCATTTAATAGGGCTCTTGCTATAGCCACGCGTTGTTGCTCACCACCAGAAAGTTCATAAGGAAACTTATGGCCTTTTGTATGCATGTTAACCTTTTTCAGAACCTCTTCAACCTTAGCTATTATGAGCTCTTTTTGTTTCCATCCAGTCGCTTTTAAAACAAACTCTAGGTTTCCATTAACACTAAGTTCATTCATTAATTTAAAATCTTGAAATACCACCCCAAGCTTGCGCCTCAAAAATGGGATATCCTTTTCTTTCATTGTTTTTAAATCCATATCAACAATTGAGCCACTCCCATTGGTTAATTTCAGGTCTCCATAGAGTGTTTTTAATAAACTACTCTTTCCTGAGCCTGTTTTCCCAATAAGGTATATGAACTCCCCTTCTTTAACATCAATATTTACCTCGTTAAGGATTAAATTGCTGTTTTGTGAAATAGAAACGTCTTGTAATTTTAATACCGAATTTGACATGTATTTACCCTAAAAATTAATTATTTATAAAAGTATTACTATTTGACTCAATTATCAAACATCACTTGCATTAAACGCTCAGGTTTTATTTTAATTACATTTAGTATATAATTTTGATATAATTTTCTCGTTATCATTTGTATATATTTTATATTTGAATGAATAAATTGTTATATCTATGAACACTATAAAATACCTGGTTCAACTTTCTTTTGTGTGTTTTTTGTGTGTTGGGTTTGCTCAGAAATCGGTCATTTATTCTAACGAATCGGTTAGCTACCGTTCTGCACTTTCGCTTTATAACACTCAGCAATTTCAGTCGGCCCAGCTTATTTTTAAATCTGTGGAAACCAATACATCAGATTATTTTTTAAAATCAAATGCCAGCTATTATATAGCCAATTGTGCAGTCAGGCTTAACCAACCTAATGCAGAGTTTCTTGTAGAGTCTTTTGTGAGAGATTATCCGTCTAGCATCAAGCGTAATTCGGCCTATTTTGAAATAGCAAATTATTATTTTGATAATGCCAAATTTGCCAACGCTCGTAAGTGGTATGAAAAGGTAGATGTGAGTTCTCTAGGTAAATCTAATATTGATTCTTTTCATTTTAATTACGGATATAGCCTTTATAGCCTTAAGAAGTATAAAAAAGCCAAGTCAAATCTACAAAAGGTTGAGTCTACTCAAGCATATGGTATACAAGCCAAATATTATATTGGATTTATAGCCTATGAAGCAGATGATTATAGCCAGGCATCTGTGTATTTTGACCAACTAGATAACTCTGAAGCATACAAAGACAACCTATCCTATTACCAAGCAGACTTAAATTTTAAATTAGGTAAGTTTGAAAAGGCAATCGAATTAGCGTTAGCAAGCATTGAAAAAGGGGGTAGGAAGAAAGTCTCTGAGCTCTCAAAAATTATTGGTGAAAGTTACTTCAATCTTAAAATGTATGCTAAAGCAATTCCCTATTTAGAAGACTATAAGGGTCTAAAGGGGCGCTGGAGTCATACTGATTTTTATCAATTAGGGTATGCCTTTTATAAACAGAATGATTACCTAAAATCTATTAATGAGTTTAATAAAATAATTGACGGCTCTAATGCCATTGCTCAAAACGCCTATTATCATTTAGCGGAATGTTATATCAATTTGAATAAAAAACAAGCAGCATTAAATGCCTTTAAAAATGCTTCTGAAATGGATTTCATTCCCAATATCAAAGAAGATGCTTGGCTAAATTATGCCAAATTAAGTTATGAGATTGGCAACCCCTATAAGTCTATCCCCGAAGTTTTAACCCGTTTTTTAAAACAGTATCCTAAATCAGCGTTTAAAACAGAAGTTGAATCTTTACTAATCGACTCCTACATTAGTTCCAATAATTATAAAGAAGCTTTGGTGTTATTGACAAATAAATCCAAACCTGTTCATAAGGCAGCCTATCAAAAAGTGGCATTTTTCAGAGCATTAGAATTATATAACGAAGCTAATTATTCTGAGTCTAGTGCTCTATTAGACAGTTCACTTTCAGTATCGTTGGATCCAATTATTTATGCAAGAGCCACTTATTGGAGTGCTGAAGTGGCTTATCAATTATTAAATTACAACAAGGCTCTTGAATATTTTAAAGATTTTAAACAACTGCCTAAGAGTGTTAAGCTTAATGAATACAAAAACTTAAATTATAATTTAGCATATACTTATTTCAAGCAAAAGCAGTACAATAGCTCTATTAAGTATTTTCAGCTATTTATAAATGATAAGCCATTAGATTTTGTTGCGCTTAGTGATGCATTTTTACGAATGGCTGACTCTTATTTTGTGACTACAAAATACAGCTTAGCGATTGACGCATACCAGTCTGCTTTAAATTTAAATAAGATTGAATTAGATTATGCTACTTTTCAAATAGCTGTTAGTAATGGGTATCTGGGTCAAATAGAAAATAAAATTAAAGGCTTAAATAAAGTGATGGACTATAAAACATCATTCCTAAAAGATCAAGCACTTTTTGAACTAGCTAACACATACGCAAATCAATCAAAACCTACCAAAGCCATACAGAAGTATCAAGAGTTAATCTCTAGCTATTCTTCTAGTACTTTAGTTTCTAAGGCTTTGTTACGTAAGGGGTTGATAGAGTATAATCAAAACAATACTACAGCAGCTCTTACTAGTTTTAATGCTGTAGCAGTTTGGTATCCTTCAACAGCAGAAGCTTTCCAAGCCATTAGCTCCTCAAGGTCTATTTATATAGATATCGGACAGGTTGATTCCTATGCACTTTGGGTAAAATCATTAGACTATGCACGCACTACTGATGCTGACTTAGAAACAGCTTCCTATGAAGCTGCAGAAAAACAATATTTAGATGGCAATACCAATATGGCTATAGAATTATTTAATGGCTATATTGTTGGTTTTCCAAATGGCAAAGAACTTTTAAAAGCTCATTTTTATCTTGCAGAATTGTATTACAAGTCTACTTTAGTTGCAAATGCTCTCCCACATTATCAATATGTTTATAATCAAGCCCCGGGTGAATTTACAGAAAAAGCACTATTCAAAACATCAGAAATCTTATTAGAGTCAGAAGCATTTGATGAGGCATTAGTTGTTTTATTACGATTAGAAACAGAAGCAAGAAATCCTCAAAATAGATTGTACGCGCAATCCAACTTAATGAAAGTTAATTTTCGATTTAATGATTTCAACCTAGCTATTCTCTATGCGGAAATTATTCTTAAAAACTCTAAAACAGATGTTTACATTAAGAGTGATGCCTATATTATTATAGCCAGAGCAGCAATGCAAACTAATAATGAAATGAAAGCACGAACAGCTTACCAACAAGTTAAGGCCATAGCAACTGGAGAGATGGGGGCAGAAGCACAATATTATGAGGCGTATTTTAGCTATTTAGATGGTGCTTTTGAAGCGTCTAATGAAAGTGTTCAAGTATTAATTAAAAACTTTTCAAGTCATAAGTATTTTGCCTCCAAGGGGCTTATTATTATGGCCAAGAATTTCTATGCCCTTGGAGATGATTTTCAAGCGACCTATATTTTAGAAAATATTACTCAAAATTTTGCAGATTTCAAGGAAGTTGTAGACGAAGCTCAGTTAGAGCTTGAGCGAATTAAATTAGAAGTAGCTAAGACAAACTCATCATTAGAAACGGATATAGAGAATGAAAACTAGAATTATGATTGCTAAATTTAAATATTATTTAAGTCTTTTATCTGTTTTGATTATTGTGTTTTCATTTCAAAATTTAGAAGCACAAACGTCTCAGTCTCGCTCTCAAGACTCTATAGATACACAGGTAGTGACTATTGTTAAGCCCTACACTCCCAGAATATCAGATGCTTTTAAATTAAAGCAAACGCCAACAATTAGTATTTCTGAGAATTCTCCTAAAAGTATCAAATACACCATTTTTTCTATTCCAGTTGCCTCTACATTTACGCCTGCAAAAGGAAATTCATTAGGAATAAAAAGATTGAAGAAAAGTAAACTATTTCAAAACTACGCTTCCATAGGGATTGGAAATTACGGTACTGTGTTAGGGAATTTATATCTCAATCATAAACTTGGTAGAGGAGAGACTTTTGGAGGGTATTTAGAGCACCATTCGTCTCAAGGCGGTATTGGCGGCTTACAGTTAGAAGATGCGTTTTCAAATAATACGCTTCAGCTTAATTATTCCAAAACACTAAAGACCTTTGTTTGGAATACGGATGTCGCCTATGACCGTCAAGCAGTTAATTGGTACGGACTGCCTTACCCAACAGCCGAATCCATAGACTCTAAGCAAGTTTATTCAGCAATGTCTTTGTCCAGTGATGTGCAGTTTTCTAAAGGGGTTTTCCAAACAGGAGCAATTAATTTTCAACGATTTTCAGATGCCTATAGTTCTCAGGAGTACCGACTCAAGGTAGAATCAAGCCTGCAAATAAATATATCAGACCAATCAATTGACTCGGATTTAACTATTGATTTTTTAAATGGAAAATTTAATCAAAACTATTTAGTTTCCGAGCAGAACAATTACGGTAATACCCTCTTTTCATTAGCACCATCTTACAAGTATTATCAAGGAGATTTGGCTATCTTAATTGGGGTTAAAGCGACTTTCTTATTAGACTCTAATAGAAACATAAATAAATTTTACATTTATCCCAACATAGAAGCTAGCTTTTCAGTAGTCAATTCTATTCTGATAGCTTATGCTGGATTTAAAGGAAGCTTACATCAAAACTCATATTCTGAATTTGCACAAATTAACCCATTTATATCACCCACTCTTAATGTTATTCCAAGTTCAACCCCTTATGAGTTAATTATTGGTGCTAAAGGGAAGTTGTCTGAATCCATAGGCTATGACCTAAGTGGACGCTATTCTAAGCAGCAGAACAAAGCGCTTTTTCGTTCTAATACCATTCTAAACCTTTCTCCGCTTACTAACTACAATCAAGGGAATTCCTTTGGAATAGTCTATGATGATATTGATGTTTTTAACGCTTCAGGAACTCTAGAGTTTGATATGACTCAAAAATTAAATATAAGATTGAAAGGGGATCTCTATAAGTATACAAGTGATTTGGAGCCAACAGCTTGGAATTTACCTGATTTTGAAGCGTCTCTGTTTTTAGATTATAAAATTTCTGATAAATGGTCATTAGGTGGGAATCTATTTTGTTATGGCTCTAGACAAGATACGACCCATTTTGAAGGTATCTTAGTTCCGGATACGATTACAGCAAATCAATCTTTAGATGCTTTTTTCGATGCCAATGTTCAATTAGATTACCAAATCTCAACCCAGTGGGGTGCCTTTCTGAAAGTTAATAATATGACTAATGCAAACTATAACCGTTGGAATCAATATCCGGTTCAGGGGTTTCAGATTTTAGGAGGCGCGAGTTATAAATTTGACTTTTAAGCCAACGTTAATTTAGCTAGAAAGTCAAAATGAGGGCCTTCTTCTACTAATTCGCATTTTAACCCGACCTGATCACATGCTATTCTTAGGTTTTTAAAATCAAGGTACATCCAGCTAAAGGTTGCCTCTTGGATTTTATAACTAACGGTATACTCGAGTTCGCCGTAATAGTCTTTTGTGGTATCCATCCAGTAACCACCATCTTCATCTTCGTACATATATTTAATATCTGAAGAATCAATTAGTATTTGTCCGTCTGGATTTAAAAGGGTTTTTAGATGGCTTAATACAAAAGGAGTGTGTGCTAAGGACTGGAAAATTCCAGAACCATTCATTAACAACAATAAGGTGTCAAAGGTGTTTGTTTCGTCCATCACATCTAACAAATATGCTTGGTCTAATCCGCGCAAACGACAGGCTTCAATAGCTCCCTCCGAGATGTCAATTGATTTCACTTTTATATCCTTTGACTTTAAATACAGGCTATGGCTTCCAGCTCCACAACCAATATCAAGTACAGCCCCTTTAGATAATTTTAAGGCCGTTTGCTCAAGTGAAGGCATTTCTGAGTAGTTTCTAAATAAATAGGGCAGCGGTAAGGAATCTGAATCTGAAATACTTGTTGATGTCACCAGATCTTCAGAGTAGTTTCCGAGTTGATAATCTAAAATGGCAGTTCCAAATACATCTTTCATTATACTGAGCTTTTTATTCTTAGTTTTGCAGTATGCAAGACCAATTAAAATCCCTTTCTAAGGAAGCCAAAGATAAGCAAAAGGAGCATAAAGCCTTTTTTATTAGACTTAGAAAAAAAACGCCCAAAAATCTCGATGCAGTTATGGAGAAATTGCACGACGATGAGTTTAAAAAATCAGATTGTCTCCAATGTGCTAATTGTTGCAAAACCACCAGTCCAATTTTTACGAAGAAGGATATTGAGCGCATCTCAAAATCTTTTAGAATTAAAACACGGCAATTTATAGATACCTATCTCAATGTGGATTCAGATCAAGATTATGTCTTAAAATCATCGCCTTGTACATTCTTAGCTTCTGATAACAGTTGTAATATTTATGATATTCGTCCCAAAGCGTGTCGAGAATACCCACATACCAATCGAAAAAACTTTGAAAAGATAGCAGACCTAACCCTTAAAAATGTGGCAATCTGTCCAGCTACATTTAACATAGTCGAAGCGTTAAGAGCCAAATTAAAATAAGTATATTTATAAAATATAGAGGCGCTTATGGAACAGCTTATTCATTATTTTGAAACAATTCCTTCATTACACCGTAGTGGAATACTTATTGGTGGATTAACGTTTTTTTGGATTCTAGAGGGTTCTTTGCCGCTTTTTAAGTTTAGTTATAACAAATGGAAGCACGCGCTTCCAAACCTATTTTTCACGTTTACAACGATTATAATCAATTTTGCTTTGGCTTTTTTATTACTCCATACTGCCGACTGGGTAGTGGTTAATGAATTTGGAATTCTCAACTGGCTTCCTGAAATGCCACTTTGGTTGTATATTCTTTTAGGAGTTCTACTTATGGATTTTGTAGGAGCTTATTTGCCACATTATACGGAGCATAAAGTACCGCCACTTTGGATGGTGCACTTGGTCCATCATTCAGATCATAAGGTGGACACAACAACCGCAAACCGTCACCATCCTTTGGAGAGTATCATTCGGTATATATTTACACTCGCTGGAGTTTTTATTATTGGTGCCCCTATAGGGATTGTGTTGCTATACCAATCATTGTCTCTTATAGCCACACAGTTTAGCCATGCAAACATAAAGCTTCCAAAGAAATTAGATTATGTACTAAGTTTTATGTTGATATCGCCAGATATGCATAAGATTCATCACCATTATCAATTGCCCTATACAGATGCCAATTACGGAAATATTTTTTCTATTTGGGATCGTTTGTTAGGAACGTACATTTACATGGACCGAGAGCATATTGTGTATGGCGTTGACACCTTTCCAAATGAGGTGGAAAACAATAATTTAAAGCAATTATTAAAGCAACCTTTTCAGGGATATAAAAAGCCTACAACGGGTATAGTAGGTAAGGCGCTCTAATTCGTTTATATTTTTCTATGTCTCCCTTCCAACTTGCTCTAATTTCTTGAGCAGTCCAGCCATTTTCAATTTTTTCCTGCAGTAATTCTTGTCCAGCCAGCTTGGTGAAAAATGGATTAAAAAAGACTGCCTTGTTAGGCGTGTTTTGGTAAGCATCAATAAGCCATTTGAGTTCTATGAAATCTAAACGAGCTTGATTTTGAAGGTTTATTCCTTTGCAAACTACTCCTTCATGAACGGGGTACTTGGCCCCAATGTTTGGTTCTGGTGTAAATTCATAATCATATAAGTCGCCTTTCAAATAAGGACTTCCAATAACTTGAAATTGGTTTTCTGTTCCCCGTCCCATACTCATATTAGTACCCTCAAAAAAACACAAACTCGGGTATAAGTTGATTGCTTTTGAGTTTGGAAGGTTAGGGGATGGGTTGATAGGAAGTTGGTAGGTAGTAGAATGGGTGTAGTTGCGAATAGGAATCACTTTTAAGTCACATTTCAGGCCTTCTTTTAACCAACCTTCTCCGTTAATCATTTGGGCATATTCTCCGACTGTCATTCCGTGCACAACGGGCACGGGGTGAACTCCTACAAAACTACTGTGATTAAGATCCAAAGTAGGACCATCCACATAGTGACCATTTGGGTTTGGACGGTCTAAAACCAAGACCGTAATGCCTAATTTAGCACATGTTTCCATCATGTAATGAAGGGTGGATAAAAACGTATAAAAACGAGCCCCTACATCTTGAATGTCAAAAATAACCACCTCTAAATCGCTTAAAATAGCCGCATCCGGAATTTTATTTGCGCCATATAAAGACACAATAGGAATACCACTTCCAGCATCAATCCCATCTGTTACATATTCACCAGCATCGGCCGTGCCTCTAAACCCGTGTTCAGGTGCAAAAACCTTTTTAACGTTTATATTTAAACTCAATAATGAATCCACCAAATGTGTACTGCCTGTAGTTTTAAAGATAACAGAGGTCTGATTGGCCACAATTCCTATATTTTTGTTTTTTAATATCGGAAGGTAGTATTCTGTTTGTTGAGCTCCTAAAATGACAGCAGACTTGTTGCTAACTAGACTTTGTGAGTTAGAATTGTTTCTACATGAAAGAAGTGTCAAAACAAATAATAAAACAGTATTTTTGATAAAATTAAAATGCATTTATAAATTTTGAATTACGAGTATTTTTTAGCCAAACGTATCATAGGAAATAAGTCCTATAAAAGTAGTGTATCGGCACCAATAATAAAAATTGGAATTGTAGCAATTGCAATTAGTATTATTGTCATGTTAATTGCAATTGCTACAGGAATAGGTTTGGAGCATAAAATCCGCGATAAAGCAGTGGCTTTTAATGGGCATATAAGCATTTCTAATTTTGATAGTAATGAATCTGAAGGGGCGCAAGTGCCTATTTCCAAAAACCAAGATTTTTATCCTGAATTCAACACGGTTTCTGGCGTGTCACACATACAAGCAGTTGCTAATAAATTTGGAATAATTAGAACCAATACAGATTTTGAAGGTTTGTTTTTAAAAGGCGTTGGATCTGACTATGACTGGCGGTACTTTAAAGACTTTTTAGTTGAGGGACGTCTACCCGTTTATACTCAAAAATATAGTAGTGAGGTTTTAATTTCAACGTATTTAGCCGATCGTTTGGGGTTTGTTGTTGGCGATAGTTTTCAGATGTTTTTCATGAAATCAGACTCTAATAAAGCGCCAAGCATCATGAAATACTCTATAGTAGGGGTCTTTAATTCTGGTTTTGAAGAGTTAGATAAAACTTATGTGATAGGAGATATCAATCATGTACAGCGTTTAAATAGATGGTCAAAAGATCAAATTGGTAATTTTGAGGTATTTATTTCTAATTATAACGACTTAGATCGTCTCGGAAATGAGGTGTATGCTCAAACCCCCTCTACACTTAATACGATGACAGTTAAACAAAAATATGCTAGCATATTTGAGTGGATTCCTATTTTTACAACTAATATATATATCATATTAGCTATTATGATTTTTGTAGGCGCTATTAATATGATTACTGCCTTATTGGTTTTAATACTAGAGCGGACTCAAATGATAGGGATTTTAAAAGCACTAGGAAGCAGTAATGTAAGTATCCGAAAGCTGTTTTTATATAATGCGTCTTACCTCATTGTTTGTGGGTTGTTTTGGGGGAATTTAATTGGCTTAGGGATTTTATTTCTTCAAAAAAAGTTTCAATTCATAACTTTAGATCCGTCTGTTTATTATGTAACTGTGGCTCCAGTTTATCTTGACTGGACATATGTAGTCTTACTTAACGTAATGACTTTTGTTTTGTGTCTTTTAATGTTATTGATACCTTCTTTTATCATCAGTAAAATATCTCCGATTAAAGCTATTAAGTTCAATTGAAAGTTCTTAATCACTCATTTGCAAGCCCAGAAATTTAATGTAATTTTACAGCTATGAAATACGCCGAAAATATATTAGGAACCATAGGGAATACCCCTTTAGTTAAAATGAATGTGCTAACTAAAGATTTACCTTGTTTGGTATTGGCTAAGTATGAAACTTTTAACCCTGGTAATTCTGTCAAAGATAGGATGGCATTACAAATGATAGAAGATGCTGAGGCTGATGGGCGACTTCAGCCAGGAGGCACTATTATTGAGGGTACATCTGGTAATACAGGTATGGGACTAGCTTTGGCTGGAATTATTAAAGGTTATAAGTGTATTTTTGTATTAGCTGACAAGCAGTCAAAAGAAAAAATGGATATTTTACGTGCCGTTGGCGCTGAAGTGGTGGTCTGCCCAACTTCAGTTGAGCCAGAAGATCCACGTTCTTATTATTCAGTCTCTAAGCGTTTGTCTGAAGAGACACCAAATTCATGGTATGTTAATCAGTATGATAATCCGAGTAATTGTAAGGCGCACTTTTTAAGTACAGGTCCAGAAATATGGGAACAAACAGATGGAAAAATAACTCATTTTGTAGTGGGAGTAGGTACTGGAGGAACCATTTCAGGGGTTGGAAGTTATTTGAAAATGAAAAACCCGAATGTTAAAATCTGGGGTATTGACACTTATGGAAGTGTTTTTAAGAAATACCATGAAACGGGGATCTTTGATGAAAACGAGATTTATCCTTATGTCACAGAAGGTATTGGCGAAGATATCCTCCCAATGAATGTTAATTTTGGAGTGATTGACGGTTTTACAAAAGTAACGGATAAAGATGCTGCTGTTTATACACAACGTTTGGCTAAAGAAGAAGGCATGTTTTTAGGGAACTCCGCAGGAGCGGCTGTTAAAGGGCTTCTTCAGTTAAAATCACATTTTAAACCCGAAGATGTCGTGGTCGTATTATTCCATGATCATGGAACTCGCTATGTTGGTAAAATGTTTAACGATGATTGGATGCGCGAAATGGGATACATAGACTAATATATTTTATTATTAGAAGTTAGGATCTTACAAACTAATTCCTACCTTGTATAAATGCAAGAAGACTTCCTACATTATGTCTGGCAGCATAAAAAAATGACCCTCAAATCGTTAAAAACAACTACTCAGGAGCCTGTAACTCTCAAAGCAGTTGGCTTGCCAAATTCTAATTCTGGGCCAGATTTTTTTAATGCATTGCTAACTATAGGTACCCAACTTTGGGCTGGCAACGTTGAAATTCACGTCAAGTCTTCCGACTGGTATGTGCATAATCATGAAACAGATCCGGCTTATGATAATGTCATTTTACATGTAGTTTGGGATCATAACATAGAAGTTTTTAGAAAAGATAACACGCCCATTCCAACCTTAGAACTCAAACACTTTATCTATCCCCATACATTACGCAACTATAAAGCTTTGATACACGAAAAAAAGAAATGGATACCCTGTCAGGACTCTATTGCTACAGTGAATGCCTTTACTATTGACCATTGGATGGAACGTTTGTACTTAGAACGCTTAGAGGCGAAGTATTTAGAGGTTGAAAATCAGCTTTTAGATTCTAAAAATAATTGGGAGGTAGTGCTGTTTTGGCAATTAGCCAAAAGTTTTGGTTTAAAGGTAAACGGAGATGCATTTTTAAGTATATCGAAATCCATTAATTTTTCGGTAATTCAAAAAGTTAAACATGACCCTCATTCTTTGGAGGCATTGTTGTTTGGACAATCAGGGTTGCTTGATACAGCTTCAGAACATACATATGTATCAGAGCTTAAAAGTGTCTATGCGTTTCTGGAAAATAAATTTTCATTACGAACTACAGGAGTTTTTCCTGTACGTTTTTTCCGACTTCGTCCCTCTAATTTTCCAACCATAAGATTAGCTCAATTAGCAGATCTGTATAGCAGGCACTCAAATTTATTCTCAAAAATTATTGAGGCTAAAACTTTAGAGGAATTATACGTTATTTTTGAAGGGTCAACATCTGATTTTTGGAAGACTCATTATACTTTTGAAAAAACATCCAAACCGATCATCAAAAGCTTGACAAAGCCATTTATTAATTTGCTAATTATTAACAGCATTATTCCTATTAAATTTGCCTTTAATAAATTTAATAGACAGTCACAATTAGAAGATGTCATTGCAGTTGTTCAAAAGATTCCTATGGAGTACAACAGTGTTGTAAATAGGTTTCATTTACTTTATAAGTTTAGAAAAACAGCGTTAGATTCTCAAGCTCTAATACAGCTAAAATCAAACTATTGTTCAAAAAATAAATGTCTTCATTGTGCAATTGGTAGTGCCCTTTTGAATCGAAATTCATAAATTGCAGCATGAAATTATTTTACAGCTTTCTTTTGTATTTACAAAAATATGGGTTTTATGTATGTCAGCGTATAGCCGACCGATTTGGGATGCGTGCTAAAGTTGTTAGAACCTCGTTTATTTACTTAACGTTTGTGACAATAGGTTTTGGGTTTGCTTTTTATCTTTTTCTAGCTTTTTGGATTCGTATAAAGGATTTGATATACACTAAGAGAACCTCTGTTTTTGATATATAATCTATGCAAAATTATTTTTTAAAGTTCTTTGGATCCAATATTAAAACAGCAATATTTTTATTGATATTACTTTTATTTACGGGTGCAGTTGGGTTCAGATTAATGTCTGATTATTCGTGGGTTGATGCCATCTATATGACTGTGATTACCGTGACTACTGTTGGTTTTGCAGAGGTTCAACCCTTAGATCCACATGCTAAAATATTTACAGTATTTCTCATATTAACTAGTGTGGTGATTGTTGGTTATGCATTTAAAATCATAACAGAATATATAGTTTCAAAAAACAATATTGCCGAACGAAAACAGAAGAAGATGCAAAAAAAAGTTAACTCTCTTTCTAGCCATGTAATTATATGTGGATTTGGAAGAAACGGAAAACAAGCAGCAAAAAAATTACTAATGCATAAACGCTCTTTTGTGGTGATTGAGTCTAACAAAGAATTGATAGATAAACATCAAGATGATGACATTTTTTTTGTTTGTGGAGACGCTAATGAAGATGAGGTGCTTCAGCTTGCTGGAATCGAAAATGCAGAATGTTTGATCTCGGCTTTACCTAATGATTCAGATAATGTATTTTTGGTTCTTTCAGCACGTCAAATGAATTCGAAATTGCGAATTATTAGTCGTGCCTCTGATGAGTCTTCTATCAGTAAGCTTAAATTAGCAGGCGCTAATAATGTGATTTTGCCTGATAATATTGGGGGTGATCATATGGCATCTTTAGTAGTCGTCCCTGATCTTTTGGAGTTTGTGGATAACCTTTCCATAGTTGGGAGTAGTAGTATAAACATTGAAGAAATTGCAGTAAAAAAATTATACAACACATCAATAATAAAAACCATTCAAGACTTAGAATTAAGAAAAAAAACTGGGTGTAGTGTTATAGGTTATAAGACTGAATCTGGTGAGTATGTGATTAATCCAGAGGCCAATCAAAAATTGGCACCAAATTCTAAAGTGATTGTTTTAGGACGTCCAGAGCAAATCCAGCATCTTAATTCCACCTATAATATTATCATCTAATAAACCTGTCGTTGCGAATCCAAAAATCGCTTTCTAATTTTATTAACTCATTTTTTTTCCCCATATTGTTCGCTAATTAACCAAGACTGTAATTATATTCTATGAAAACATATATTCAAACTGCTATTGCTTTAATTTCACCATTTTTTTCTTTCGCTCAAGAAAAAGGAATTGACCAAATTATTGATGAGAAATTCGGTAGTGCTACGGGATGGTTTGTCGATTTTATTTTTTACAAAATACCGTTTTCTGAAAACATTCAAATTTTCTGGGTATTATTCCCGCTAATTTTAGGAGCGACTTATTTTACTATTTATTTTAAATTTATAAATTTCAGAGGTTTTATAACCTCTATCAATATAGTTAGAGGAAAGTATGACGACTTAGATCATCATGAAAGTTCACCAGCTGCAGGAGATGCAACTCCTGGCGGAGATTCAATTAAAACTGCCGCTATTGAAGATGTTGAAGGAGAGGTAACACATTTTCAAGCCCTCACAGCAGCCTTGTCAGCTACCGTAGGCCTAGGGAATATCGCAGGAGTTGCAATTGCCGTATCTATTGGTGGTGCAGGCGCTACCTTTTGGATGATTGTAGCAGGGTTTTTAGGGATGGCATCTAAGTTTGTGGAATGTACTTTAGGAGTTAAATATAGAGATGTTGATGAAAATGGTACTGTTTACGGAGGACCAATGTATTACCTAACTAAAGGGCTCAAATCAAAAGGTCTTGAGAAATTAGGAAAAGTATTAGCAGTTGTATTTGCGGTTTTTGTTATTGGAGGTTCTTTTGGAGGTGGAAATATGTTCCAAGTCAACCAAGCTTTTCAACTTGTTGAAAATATTACTGGAGGAGAGGCTTCTTTTCTGCATGGTAAAGGTTGGTTATTTGGATTAGTAATGGCTGTCCTTGTTGGGATTGTCATCATTGGAGGTATTAAAAAAATCGCTAAAGTAACTGATAAAATTGTGCCGTTTATGGTAGTTATTTATGTATCGGCTTCTTTGTTCGTAATCCTTTCTAACTATACTATGATTGGTGACGCATTTGCACAAATATTTAAAGGTGCTTTCAGTCCTGAAGGCGTTGCTGGTGGTGCTGTAGGAGTTTTAGTTCAAGGTTTCAAACGCGCTGCATTTTCAAATGAAGCAGGGGTTGGGTCTGCTTCTATTGCGCATTCAGCTGTTAAAACTAAATACGCTGCATCTGAGGGGTTAGTTGCTTTATTAGAACCTTTCATAGATACGGTTGTTGTATGTACGATGACAGCTTTGGTGTTAATCATTACAGGTAATGTAGCTGCAGAAAACTCAAGCCTTAATGACGCACAAGCAATCCTTTTAACCTCTTCAGCATTTGAGGGAGTGATCTCATGGTTTCCATATGTACTTACTATAGCTGTTGTGTTATTTGCTTTCAGTACTATGATTTCTTGGTCTTATTATGGCTTCCAAGGATGGGCTTATTTATTTGGTAGATCAAAGAAAATGGAATATCTATATAAAATCATTTTCTGTTTATTTGTCATTGTTGGATCGGCTGCAAGTTTAGGCTCGGTAATAGGTTTTTCTGATGCTATGATCTTTGCTATGATGGTTCCAAATATGGTAGGTATTATTATTCTAGCGCCTAAAGTTAAGAAAGAACTTATCCGATTTATGGACGCCATAAAAAAATAAAACATATGTCCCGAAATGAAATTTTACACCTATTTTTCAAATCAACAACGCTTTGCGGTTGTTGGCTTAATATTAGTGATCGTTTTTTTAGAGGGTCTATCTATATTTCCTAAACCTATCGTTTACGATGGTTTTAATGTTGACTCTGAATCGTATTTGAAGTTTCAAAATGAGATAATCCATCAACTCGCCCTGAATGAGATTAAATCAGTGCCCAAGCCATATCCATTTAATCCTAATTTCGTAACAGACTACAAGGGTTATAAGCTAGGTATGACCTCAGAAGAGATAAGCCGTTTAATTTTTTATAGAGCTCAAAATAAATGGGTAAACTCTGCCGAAGAATTTCAAAACATCACAAAAGTATCTGATTCGTTATTACATATAATATCTCCAAACTTTAAGTTTCCGCAGTGGGTTAAGAAAACAAACAAAAACTCTACTTCATTTGAGAAGTCTGTTTCTTTTAAAGAAAAGATAGACTTAAATATTACAACAGCAAATGAACTTCAAAAAGTTTATGGAGTTGGAGCCGTTCTCTCCAGCCGAATTATAAAATTAAGAAATTCTTTTATTGGAGGTTTTATTTCGGACATTCAATTACAAGATGTGCGAGGATTAACCCCTGAAACAATCGAAAATATTTGTAAATACTTTAGCGTCAAAACGCCTAGAACCTATCAAGAAATTAGCTTAAATACAGCCACAATTGATCAGCTAGTGACTATACAGCATATTGATTATGAATTGGCATATGAGATTATCGAGTTGCGAATGTTAAAGGAAGGTTATAGTACGATTGATGAATTAACAAAAGTTAAAGGATTTCCCACTAAAAAGTTAGAGATTATTAAATTATATTTGGAACTTAATTAGACATGATATGGATTTTAATTATTCTGAAGAGCAACAATTAATTGCGACCGCTGCAAAAGAATTCGCTGAGCAATTCATAAGGCCCTATGTTATGGAATGGGACGAATCTCAGTATTTCCCTGCTGATGTGCTTCACAAAGCTGGTGAGATGGGTTTTATGGGAATTTTCATCCCTGAAGAATACGGAGGTTCTGGGCTGGGATACCATGAGTATATTGCTATTATTGAAGAGATTTCTAAAGTAGACCCTTCAATCGGCTTGTCCATAGCGGCCCACAATTCTCTTTGTACAGGCCATATTTATTATTTTGGGAATGAGACCCAGAAAAAAAAGTGGTTACCAAAACTAGCAAGTGGCAAGTGGATAGGTGCTTGGGGTTTAACCGAACACAACACCGGCAGTGATGCAGGGGGGATGAATACCACGGCCATAAAAGACGGGGATCATTATATTTTAAATGGCTCAAAAAACTTTATCACGCATGGCCGCAGTGGAGATATAGCTGTTGTTATTGCTAGAACTGGAGACAAAGGAGACTCTCATGGGATGTCCGCATTTGTAATTGAAAAAGGAACCCCAGGCTTTACGTCTGGAAAAAAAGAAAATAAATTAGGCATGCGCGCGAGTGAAACGGCCGAATTAGTATTTGATAACTGTCGCATTCATGAAGGTAATTTACTTGGAGCAGAAGGAGATGGGTTTATTCAATCTCTTAAAATATTGGATGGTGGTAGAATTTCAATTGGAGCCCTGTCGTTAGGGATTTCTAAAGGCGCCTATGAGGCTTCCTTAAAGTACGCTAAAGAACGTGTGCAGTTTGGGAAACCTATATCTAGTTTTCAAGGTATCTCATTTAAGTTATCTGATATGGCTACTGAAATTGAAGCTTCTGAGCTTTTACTCCATAAAGCTGCTTTTTTGAAAAACAAAGGAGCGAAAGTGACTACTTTGGGGGCAATGGCTAAATTATATGCTAGTGAAGCCTGTGTGAAAATAGCGAACGATGCTGTTCAGATTCATGGAGGATATGGCTACTCCAAAGAATTTCCTGTAGAAAAGTTTTACAGGGACGCAAAGCTATGTACTATTGGAGAAGGGACAACAGAAATTCAAAAAGTTGTCATCTCAAGAAATATTTTAAAATAAGTATTGCAAAACAATAATTAAGTTTATATTTGCACTCAAATCTAAAAGAGGGGAGGTTAAGACACTATGTTAATAATACCAATAAAAGAAGGAGAAAATATAGATAGAGCACTGAAACGTTTCAAGCGAAAGTTTGATAAGACGGGTACCAAGCGTTCTTTACAAACGCGTAAGCAGTTTGAAAAGCCATCTGTTAAACGTAGAGCTCAAATCCAAAAAGCACAATACATTCAAGGATTAAGAGACGCTGAGAACTTATAGTTTTCAATACTAATAAATTTAAAAAGCATCCTATTTTAGGATGCTTTTTGTATTTAAAGTAGTTTTTAATGAACCCTCAGTGTAATTACTCATTAGCAATGTGTGCTGGTCGAGATATACTTTTATCCATTTAGTTGTTTTATTTAAGTATTAATTAGAGCCGCAAGCGCTTAAAACCTTTATTTTTAGATATGAAAATTATAAATTTTTCGTATATTGGTAATAGTTAACACTTTCTGAATGGCTGTCAATAAATTTATTGATTTTTTACTGTTAGAGAAAAAATATTCTCAGCACACAGCCCTGGCCTATCAGAGAGATATAGAAATGTTTCAGTCGTTTTTAACAAAAGAGTTTTCATCTTCCAAAGTGTTAGACGCAAATTATTCTCAAATACGAAGCTGGATTGTTAAGTTAGTAAGTACAAACATTACCAATCGAACCATCAATCGGAAAGTATCTTCGTTAAATAGTTACTACAAGTTTCTGCTAAAAATTGAGGCTATAGAGCTTAACCCTTTAGTAAAGCACAAAGCTTTGAAGGTAAGTAAGAAACTCCAGATTCCATTTTCTGAAATAGAAATTACTAGTGTATTAAATACAATTGATACCGATAGTTTTGAGGGGCTTAGAAATAAGTTGATCGTTGAGCTGTTTTATTCTACTGGGATGCGTCGCGTAGAATTAGTAAACCTTCAGTTGACTGATACAGACATATCTCAGAAACAAGTTAAAGTCTTAGGGAAGCGAAATAAAGAACGTTTTATTCCATTATTACCTAATGTAATCAAAACCTATCAAGCCTATTTAGACGCACGTTCTAAGTTAAAGCTAGTAACGGATTCAAAAACACTTTTTTTGACTGCAAAAGGAATTAAGGTTTACGAGAAGCTTGTGTATAGAGTGATTACAAATTATTTTGACACAGTATCGTCTAAAGTGAAGAAGAGCCCCCACATTCTTAGACATTCCTTTGCCACCCATTTATTAAATAATGGAGCCGATTTAAATTCAGTTAAAGAGCTTTTGGGGCATTCAAGTTTAGCTGCTACGCAAGTTTACACACATAACAGCGTTGCTGAACTTAAAAAAGTATATGAAAAAGCGCACCCTAGGACACTTTCCTAGTTGCGATGTTTAATCTTAAATACGAATAATATGAAAGTAGAAACACAATCTGTTAATTTCAATGCTGATCAAAAATTAATTGACTTTATTCAAAAACGAATGAACAAACTAGATTTGTTTTATGACAAGATAATAAAGTCTACTATTTATTTAAAGCTTGAGAACACTTCTGATAAAGCCAATAAGATATTTGAAGTTCAGTTGTCAATACCCGGAGATATTATCTCTTTTAAGAAGATTTTTAGAACATTTGAAGAGGGAGCTGATGCTGCTGTTCACGTCTTGGAAAGACAGTTAAAGAAAAGAAAAGAAAAATTACGTCAAAATTCATGATATTTTTGCTAAAAAATGTTTTGAAACATAAAAAATATATATACATTTGCAGTCCGTTAGAAATAGCGGGCTTTTTAGTGCGTCAAAAACACTATCAAAAGCCGATGTAGCTCAGCTGGCTAGAGCAGCTGATTTGTAATCAGCAGGTCGTGGGTTCGAGTCCCTCCATCGGCTCAAGTTCTTTTAAAGAGAGAAGTATAATTTTAAATTGAGGGGAGATACTCAAGCGGCCAACGAGGGCAGACTGTAAATCTGCTGACTACGTCTTCGCAGGTTCGAATCCTGCTCTCCCCACATTTAAACTTATATTGAAATTAAATTGCGAGAGTAGCTCAGTTGGTAGAGCGTCAGCCTTCCAAGCTGAATGTCGCCGGTTCGAACCCGGTCTCTCGCTCTATTTTTTTTGGCCGGTGTAGCTCAGGGGTAGAGCGTTTCCTTGGTAAGGAAGAGGCCACGGGTTCAAATCCCGTCATTGGCTCTTTTTGAACAAATGAATTGAATATAATAGATTACTAAATATTAATATAACTAAGAATAAATTTTAAAACATGGCAAAGGCAACTTTCGATCGTTCAAAACCACACTTAAACATTGGTACTATTGGACACGTAGATCACGGTAAAACAACTTTAACTGCTGCTATTACTAAAGTATTAGCTGATGCAGGTTATTCTGAAGCAAGATCATTTGATCAAATTGATAACGCTCCAGAAGAAAAAGAAAGAGGTATAACAATTAATACTTCACACGTAGAATATGCAACTATTAATCGTCATTACGCTCACGTTGACTGTCCAGGTCACGCCGATTACGTAAAGAACATGGTTACTGGTGCTGCACAAATGGATGGTGCTATCTTAGTAGTAGCTGCTACAGATGGTCCAATGCCACAAACACGTGAGCACATCCTTCTAGGACGCCAGGTAGGTATTCCAAGAATGGTTGTTTTCTTAAACAAAGTTGACATGGTTGACGATGAAGAGCTTTTAGAGCTTGTTGACATGGAAGTAAGAGATTTATTAAACTTCTACGAATATGATGGTGATAATGGACCCGTAGTATCTGGATCTGCACTTGGTGCTCTTAACGGAGAACAAAAGTGGGTTGATACAGTATTAGAGCTTATGGAAGCTGTTGATACTTGGATTGAATTACCAGTTCGTGATGTTGAAAAAGATTTCTTAATGCCTATTGAAGATGTATTCTCAATTACAGGTCGTGGAACAGTTGCTACTGGTAGAATTGAAACTGGTATTGCAAACACTGGAGATCCTGTTGAGATCATTGGTATGGGTGCACAGAAATTAAACTCTACAATTACAGGTATTGAAATGTTCCGTCAAATCCTTGATAGAGGTGAGGCTGGAGATAACGCAGGTATCCTATTAAGAGGAATTGAGAAATCTCAAATCTCTAGAGGAATGGTAATTACTAAGCCAGGATCTGTAACACCACATGCTAAATTTAAAGCTGAGGTTTATATACTTAAAAAAGAAGAAGGTGGACGTCACACTCCATTCCATAACAACTACCGCCCACAGTTTTATGTGCGTACAACAGATGTTACAGGAAACATTGCTTTACCATCAGGAGTAGAAATGGTAATGCCTGGAGATAACTTGACAATAGAAGTTGATTTAATTCAAACTATTGCAATGCACGTTGGACTACGTTTTGCGATTCGTGAAGGTGGTAGAACAGTAGGTGCTGGTCAGGTAACTGAGATTTTAGACTAATATTGTTAGACTAATACATGAAAAGGTGTCTCGATTTATCGAGATACCTTAACGTGTATTTACGGGTTTAGCTCAGTTGGTAGAGCACTGGTCTCCAAAACCAGGTGTCGGGAGTTCGAGTCTCTCAACCCGTGCTAAGTTAATATGAGGAGAGACCCAATTCTAAA
>Ga0115005_10000436_pt1 | contig 31929 bp, 42 predicted proteins | sample ArcOceMetagenome_FD_87163 | JGI IMG/M metagenome (GOLD analysis project Ga0115005, IMG submission 87163) | Marine eukaryotic phytoplankton communities from Arctic Ocean - Arctic Ocean - Greenland ARC118M Metagenome | ecosystem: Environmental > Aquatic > Marine > Oceanic | place: Arctic Ocean...
AAGATGCTATTGACGGTCCATTTTGATACATTACATACACAAAATCAGAGCTGTGCTGTCCATAGCCATGTAAACTATTTACATTTTGACCAAGAGCGCCTACATATGGAAAACTAGCTGATGCGTAATACTGCGGACCACTTGCTACATTAAATGGTAAACCTGTAAGTATCCCATATGTTCCACCCGCTCCTGACCCCATATTAGTTACAGAAACGTATGCTTGTACGTGAACGCTACGTCCAATCTTTGTGTAGGTACCAAGTTGATTGCTGTAAACTTGACCGCTAGGAGTTCCTGAGCTACCTCTTAACACAGGAGTCCAATTTCCAAATTCATAATCCGTCAATTTATTAGCCGACCCAGTGCCGCCAAGGTAGACACCGCCTGATAGGTAGAGGTCTTTGAATCGGCTATAAGAAACACCTAAGTCAGTTGATGCGTCTTTTGCCCCTGCGATGGATGTAGCAGGTAAAACTCCGTTGTTTGTGAAAGACAGGCCATTCCCAGTTGGGCCAGCAATAGCCATAACACCTGAACCACTCCCGATACTCCCCACAGATGTGCCATTACCATAGAAACCTATAATAGGGCCTGAAGCCGCCCCATCAAGTAGCATTGCCTCTCCAGCGTTAGAGATGTCTACTCTTGTGCCATTGCCTGTCTGTGGTTTTATGGCAAAGCCACCATTCCCAACAACAGAATTGCTTGTGGTATTTGCTAAGACGTTGCCCGATGATCCGATGCGCATACGTTCTGAGTCACTAGTCTCAAATATCATTGAAGACGTTGATTTATTATTTAGTACAAAATTGTTAGACGAATCTACTTCGAGGAAAGCTCTTTCTGTTCCTGCATCACGAATGCTAATTTTTGGATTTGTGTCATCAACAGTCAAAATATCAGACAAAGATGTAGATGTCCCAATCCCAACATTCTCTGAGCTATCAATAGTAATAGCCGTGGCATTAGCGTTGTCGTCGATGCCTTGGCTAGTGAAGCTGCCAGTGACAGTGACATTACCAGCGAACGTACCACCAGCAGACGCACTCACAGTGTCAGCTACAGTAAACGACTTAAACGCATACACGTTCAACAAGTCACCTGTCGCTGCCCCAGAGGCTAAGACAATGCTAGTACCTGATGACGAGTTGTAATCTGATGGATCAAGGATGACACCGTTTAGTACGACTATCTCGTTACCTGCAATGAATGAAATAGAGTTACTGTTATCATCAGCACCTGTGAACGTAGTCTGACCAGATGTAGCTGTGTACTCGTATAAGATCATTGAAGCCACACCAGCCGCTGAAGCAGCAATCCAGTTGGCCCCATCAAAAACTTGCATAGCATTTTGGGCCGTTGAGAAATAGAGCGACCCAGAAATCAAAGCATTACCGTCGTTATCAGTAGTCGGCTCCGAAGACTTCGGACCTAAGTAACGATCATCAAAGTTATCTAAAGCAGCAGCAGCAGACGCCGCAGAGTTAGCTGAAGCTGTGGCAGAACCAGCAGATGCAGCAGCACTTGCAGCAGCGTTGGTCTCACTGGTGCCAGCAGCGGCAGCATCGGAAGCAGCTTCAGCAGCTTTAGTTGTCGCTATGCCCGCCTGTGTGCTTGCAGTAGACGCAGAGCCAGCCGCAGCCGTCTCAGATGCAGACGCTTCGCCAGCTTTAGTTGTCGATATGCCAGCCTGTGTGGTTGCTGTGCTGGCCTGAGTAGTTGCTGTAGAAGCTGAAGTGGCTGCGTTAGTCTCTGAGGTTGCCGCTGCATTTTTGGAAGCTAGAGCAGCCGCAGCACTTGCAGCACTCTCGCCAGCTTTAGTTGTTGAGATGCCAGCTTGGGTAGCGGCTGTGGCCGCTGATGTAGAAGCCTCAGACGCCTTAGTTGTGGCCGTAGTGGCACTTGTGGCAGCTTCGCCGGCTTTAGTAGTCGAGATTACGGCTTGATTAGTTGCTGTAGTAGCGGACGCTGACGCGTTTGTTTCTGCCGTCTCCGCGTTGGTCTCAGCCGTCTCAGCATTAGTCTCCGCAGTTTCGGCAGAGGTCTTGCTCGCGTCAGACGCAGAGGCGCTAGTGGCCGCATTAGAGGCCAATGAGGATGACTGGACGGCGGATGCCGCCGCAGATACCTTTGAGGCTTCAGCGGCAACTTTAGAAGCCAGCGCGGCAGCGGCGTTGGCCGCTGACTGCTCAGCAAATTCTGTTATGTTGTCAACTTCAGTTGCGCTCGTCATGCCCGCAGACTGAGTCCATTGTGTAGTCGTCATTGGCGCGGTACTCCCATGTTAAGAGGTCCGGCATGTTGCTGCCCCTTGGCGTTTTCTGCGTTTAACTTATCCAAGCCATTCTGGTAAAGCGAAGCCCAGACTTGCGTGCGTGCGTCGTCCGCCAAGTATGGGGCCGAGTGAATTAGGGAGCCATACAACAAAATGTCAGGCGCGTCGCTTAATAGCCAGTTCGTTGGCGAGGCGTCGCTAAGTGACGGCACGCGCGCATAGTATAAAAGGTTTACATCTGTTGGCGCGTTTGGAGTGGGATAAATTTCAATCTGGTCTGCGGATAACCGCACAAACTTAGGCTCTCCTGCGGCATTGCTTTGCGCACGCCGCTCGGACATGTCGCCTGCTGAAATCGTTTTCAGCATCTTTCCAGAGGTCAGTGTTATCAACTTTATTTCGAGCCAGTCGTTGGGCAGGTTTTCGTAGCGCTCATCGAGTGATGTTGTGACGCGCTTTTCCTGCTTCCAGTGACGCAATTCACGAGAAATATGTGCTTCAGCCAAAGAGACAAACGTCGGGATTACAGCCACAAGGTCATCTCGATTTAGCCAGTTGGCGATGCTTGTCTTTAAGCCATCATATGTTGTTATGCTCACAGCGTGCCCGCCCTTGTTCTGAATACTTGGTTGTCGCCGTCGTTCATCCACTTTTTCAAGGCTTTTGGATCGTCAGCTATACCTTTGCGCTTCAGCTCATAGTACACTGAAAGTGGGATCGTGGCCACCTTATTAAGATCGCCATGTTTGTTCGGTGTGTCGTTGTACTGACGCTTGTTCGCCTGAACGATAGCGGAGACATTCTGCTGTGTCTCAACAACGTATTCACCATTGCCTGTGACGTGCCAGTATTTCGTAATGCCGGTGGCGTCGTCTTGGCTGAAAATTCTCTTCACAGTTACCCTCCTAAAGTGATCGGGGCGACCGAAGCCGCCCCATCATAACTTATGATGTAGTCAAGTCGAACACACCAGCGTGTGCCTGCTCGTTCAAGACCTTCAGTCCAAATTCAGCCAGAACCATTGATTTCTCAGCATCGCCTGTGCGTGAAAGTTCGATCTGCTGGATCGGACGCAGGAAGCATACAGATGCATACTCAGGGTCAAGCAAGAACGCGTCACGCTCACGCATAAAGCGGTTTGGTGTCACAGAAAGTGTACCAAAATCAGATAGATAGACGTCAGCAGCGCCGATAATGGTTGTTGGGCCATCGGAAGGTGCTTGGTAACGCTGAGCCGCAATACCTGCGAAGCCGGATACAACAGTTTTGTTGTGTGGACCGACCATCAATACGCTTGGCTGACCGCCCGCTGTGTATGCCAGTTGCATGGCGTTCTTCACCATTGCTTCTGTCAAAGCGCGCTGCGTGCCATCTGTACGTCCGTCGGAGCCATCTCCAGTTGGGGAAACGCCGTCTGTACCGCCGCCAGTGGAGAAGTTGTCGTTGGTTGCGATCCATGCACCTAAGCCCGCAGTTTCGCGTGCAGTTGAAGAGTTGCCAGCAACTTGAGCATTGTTATCTGTCAACGTGGCTTCAATGTCACGGCGTAGCTCCTTGCCACGCTTTGCAAGCTGGAAGCTGAGTTCGTCGTTACGGCCTGCCAAGTCTTGTGCAGACATGTTGCCAGCTACAATGGTTGTTCTGCGAAGGATGTGGGTATAGTTGCCTACGCGACTGGTGGCAGATGTTGCATCAAATGATGATACATCGTCGCCGTCGATTACAGCGGTTGTGGAAGTTGCTGCAAGCGTGTCTGTCTGCCACTCAAAATACGTGTTGGACACGTTTTCAGAGCCGATGTTTGACTGCAAGGGCACTTCTTCTGGTGAGACGTTTGAGATGATGTCACTCAGGCTCTCTTTTATGCCTTGGGCTGAAAAAGAGGTGAATGTATTTGCTACGATAGCCATGATGGCCTCCTAAAGTAGAGATTTGATTGCAGCCGCAGCATCATTGACACGGCCACTTTGACGTACGCGCTGTAGCGCTTGTTGTTGCTCGCCCTTGGGTCTCGGCTGTGTCGCTCGGCTTCCGCTCTTCAATGTCTTGGACGCTTGCTGTTTCGGCTTCTGTTTTGCCGTCTTCGCACGCGTTTGTCCGCGATCATATAGCATTGCCTTACGCGCTAGTTTCACAAGCGTTGCATTGGTCAAGCCGCTAATATCTTGCTCACTGAAACCTTCCCGAACCAAGAAATCTTTTAGATCGCCTGCTTCTTTTGTGGCGACTTTTTTGTCACGCCACTCTGGGATCATTTCAGGCAAGACCTCACGCTGCTGTTCAACAAATTGCATCTGCATGTGCTTCACCTTTTGCTGGTGTAGCTGTTGCATCCGCTGCTGTTCAGCGTGTACCGCTTGCAGTTGAGCATTGCGCTCTTCGTTCTGCTTACGCCACTGACGTTCTGCCTTCGCTGCCATCGTAGGGTCTGCATCATACAGAGTGTCCCAGTCTGGCTCCTGTTCGACCGATTGCTCTATCCGCTGCTGTAGTGCTGGCAGCATCTGAGCGTATTGGGCACGCTCTCGATCAATCTCTTCTGCTTGCGTTTCGACCTCACGGGTGCGATCTGCAAGCGCCTGAGTTTTACGAGTATAATCTCTATGCCTAAGTTGTCCGCTTTTTAGCTCTTCAACGGTAATCTCTTCGCCGTCTATATCGACAGTTGCCGACATAAGGTCAAAGGATGCGTCGTCAAACTCTTCAGCTTCGTCCTCTGCTTCGAGTTCGCCTTCATCATATTCGTCAGATTGCTCTTCTGAATACTCTTCCGGCATTTCGGCTTCATCCATAGATTGCTCTACGGGTTCAACCTCAAGCGCATCAGGCTCTGTCACGTTATCCTCTTGAGGCGAGATCATGGCTCTGATTGCATTCTGTGCGGTGTTCAGATCAGTCCCTAGTGGGTTGCTGGTGTCTGACATGCGTCTACTCCCTATTATGCGCTATTTTGACTTTTTTTCAATAGCTGCATTATCCTGCATTGCACGCAGCTTCTGGCCTACCGCCTGAACGCCGCGCAGTTTCATGTAAATGCCCTCGCGGGCCTCACTATCGCTGGCCGAGGTTGTCTTAAATTCCTCCCAGCAATCCTGTTCGATCTCACCCAGAAAGCGTATGAGATCAGTGTCACGTAGAAGACGGGAAGCCTCGTTCCCGTCGTCAATTATTTGCTGCTTAGATTTCACGCGTAGCATCCTTAATTATGTCAGCTTGCGCCTTCATGACTTCGCGGTTGATCGCCATGTCCGACTTGATCTTAGCCACGTTGAGCTGCGTGCCATACTTGGCCTGCATTTCTTCGGCCTTGACGTATAGCTCCGCTTCAAGTTCGTCGCGCTTGCGATCATCGTCCATTATCATCTTTTCACGCCCAAGCTGCAACTCGGCAGCCTTCTTCTGCATGTCCGCCTGTATCTGCTGGATTTGCACCTGTATCAACTGCTCATTGATGTCAGGTTTATCTTGCGCTGGCGGCGGCTGGAATTGCGCTGGGTCTGCCCAGAATTGCGAGGTATCCTTGAAACCTGCAAGTTCTGTCATTGCCTTCAGCGTATTGGACAACTTGTTGATGTCGGTCAGCGGGTTCTGTGGACCCATCGTCGCCATCGCTTCCTTCTGCATCTCGCCGATCTGGCGGAGCATCATCATGCGCTCAGTGTCGGAACCTCGGCCCAGAGCCACGTTGATAGTGACGTCCATGTTTGAGTTGAATGCGCGTGGGTCGATTGGCACAAATTCGTTACTCAATCGGACCATGCGCTCGCGATCTTGGTGCGTCGTAATTAAGTGTAGCACAAGTTGATACATGCGCTTGACGCCGGTCTCAGCAAAGATGCGGGCGATCAGCTCAATGTGCTGCTGTGCTGCGCTTACAGTGGCAGCAACGGCTGTCGCCGTGGATGACTGCAAGGCGTTAGCATCAAGCCCAGCAGACGCCTTTGAGATGCCTGTGCGGGCCTCTTTAACCTGATCCATGTATTGCAGGACCGGAAACGCCTCACGACCGACAAACGGCATAGACAGTGGCTGCACCTGACCGGCAGAACGCTGGCGGATGATCGCGCCAACCTCTGTGGAAAGAACGTCATCCATGTTGACCATTCCCTCGGTCACAGCAATGCGTGGGTGGATGGACATCGCCAAGCTGTCAAGCGTGTTACGCATGATGGATGACTTGATGCGCTGAATATCCATCACGGTCTCAGCGACGGAATGTCCAAAGAAGTCATGCGCCTCTGGATCGGGGCACATTGTGGCGAACGGTGCCATCGTGCATGGCTCATTCATCAGAATTTTGTTGCCGTCGCCTGCTGTGCAAATTTTGCGCAGTTCAGCGATGCCGTCGCCATCATAATCTACTTTGATGTAGTTCTCGACGTAGAGAACCTTCTTCATCGCAGGATCGTTGCGCTCATTCATCTCGTTGGACAGCGCCTTGTTGCGCGTGTAGCGCTCGACGTTGGTTGACATGTCTTCGTGCGCAGAGCCTAGTTTCGACACTTCGTCGTAGTCATACCCCATCGCGACAAGCTCTGAGACGGTGACAATGCGGCGGTGCGCAACGTAGTCAGCCTGCTCGACCGACTTAGCCTCGCGTGAAATCAGAAACTCTTCCGGCGGGACAGCCTCAACCTTCACGCGACCGTCTGGGTGCGTGTATGTGGCGCGAACGGAATGCTCCATAGGCGGTTCCATAATCATGCCGGTCATTTCGTCCATCATAGGCTCGCCGACAGGCGTGGACGCCGTGATTTCGATTTCGACATCTGGGTCAGACATCAGAGCGTTCAGAGACGCGTCATCAAGGCCGCTCATGTCGTACGTCTCAAACTTAGTCTGGTCATCCCAGTAAACTTTGATGATGCCAACCTTGCGCACTAGGGCATCCATAAACGCGCTGTGCATTTCGAGGAAGCCGTCGTTGTCGCGGTTTATGATAAAGTTGGCGTAGTCGGTGGCTTGCTTAGCGCTCGCAACGTCCTCTGGACCCTGCGGGACAAACTCAACAGTGCGGTCTGTGCCGTGGAAGATACGCATCAAGGACGGCATAATCGCCTGTACGGTATCACGTACGTCCATTGAGACGACTTGGCTGCGGCCCTCTTCCTCATTTCCAAATGGATCGCCGCGATAATATTGCGTCGCCGTTGCGCGCATCGGGCTAATCCAGTTGTCAATGTAGTCGATTGCGTCGTCTATCTCTTTGCCGACGATGCCTTGCAGCTCGTCGTCCTTCATCACGTCTGGGTTTAGCTCTTCTTCGAGAGCCGACACCATCTGGTTAATTTCATAGTCCATTAGTTCAGTTCCTTTGTCGGTCTACTCATTGAAGGCGCGCCAGTATTCTGTAAATTCGTCAATTTCATCAACCATCTGCCGATCCGCTTCTGATACGATGTTTCCGTGAGACATCAAGAATGATCTCTGGTCTGATGCTGCTGCGCTTGGCTTAACACCATCAAGCAAACCGCGACGCATGTTAAAAAACTCAGGGAATGTAAGAGCTGCCGGAACCTGCACCGGCAAACTGCCATCATACTTGCCCGCAATAGATGTTGGGTAAATAGGATGCATTGCAGTAGGAGATATTCCTTGGTTAAGGTTCGGGCTACCCAAGTTCAGCCCCGTGTCAAAAGGATTGGCGTACAACAGATCAGGATCAGTCTGCGCCAAACGCATCTCGCCAATAGATAAACCCGCATCGCGGAATTTTGCGTTATCCATAGCCTGCCAGATGGCGCGGCGATTTGATCCGTTCATATTTCCGATATAATCGTCAACACCATCCAAGAGACCTTGCCAGTTCCGGCGCGAGGTGCCACCAGAAATTAGATCATCGAACGGAAAGTCTTTATCGGTAAAGTCTTTAGATGCTCGCAACCTATCCGCCAGAAGCTGACGCATTTCAGGATCGACATCAAGGTCGCGGATGTATTCTCTGGCAAGTTCATTAGTGGCAAAGTCTGAAGATTGCGCACCCATAGAAGTGTAAATCATTCGCGGGTTGAGGCCATCTTGCGATGCCCTGTTGAGAGAGGCAAGCAATGGGCTGGTCACGCCTTCATCGGATGCCCATATCTCTTCGTTAAGTTTATCACGTATAAATCCAGAGCCGCCGAACAAACTTTGCGGTTTTCTTAATTCCTGACCAGCATACCCTAATATGTCGCGATCCGCGACAACACGGTCCCCGAACGCCGCAACAAGCCCATCGCCCAGCTTGATGGTGGTCTCTTTGCGAGGGTTGGCAAAGCCACGAACACGACTGTCTACAACTTGATCTTCAACAGGCGTGTTCATACGCACGTTAGATGCTGGGTGGTTGTATGTCAGGCCGGTTTTCTTATCAGGCTTGATGTTGCTGATCCGGTTGCCGGCAGCGTCAAATTGCGATGCAAGCGCTTTAAGTGCGTCCGGTTTGGCACGCCCACGCTCATCACGCAGGCCAATGTTAGCCTCAAGGCGTGAAATCTCTTTCGGGTCGTAACCTCGAACCGGTTTTCGCGGAATATCAGCGCTCAATCCGCGAGCCTCGCCGCTACGCTGGAAAACTTCGCCGATGCCTTCAAGGTCGCCAGATGCGATTGAGCGGCCAAGGCCGATTGCATCCGCCGTACGAGCGCCAACATCTACGTTGCCCGCAGCACGGACAGCGGCGCGACCGACGCCAGCAGCCGGTATCACGCCAGTCATCGCAACTAGGTCGCCGGTGTAGGCGTCATTTGCGGCACGGATTTGCTCCATTGTCGCGCTCTTCAGCTCAACGCCTTCTGGCAGGTATCCCGCAGCACCTTTGGCTGCGCGGCCTGTTGACTGTGCTACATCCGTTATAACACCCTTTGCGGTGCCGATTGGGTCGGAAAGTAAGCCCTTTGCGCCCTCAAGCATGCCGGAGCCAATCTGCTTGGCAACGCCTTTAGGGTTCTCGAATAATTCGTCCTTAAAACGCTCGCCGGCGCTGCGGTATCCGTCCTCGATGCCGATCACGTTGTCCAATATCGAGTAGCCGATGTTGCCGGCGTCGCGAAGAGGTCCGCGCAGGTTTGGCGGGATGTAGCGCTCTAAAAGCATCAGTCCAATAGCCCCCTTGGCCTTCTACGTGGTCGTGGTGACGTCAAAGTGCCGAGATTGTCAGGCAGGGGCGATCCGAAGATGTCCTTGTAGTCTTTGCTCAACTTTGTCGAGTATTCACGCGCCTCACGGGTGCCCATGTTGGCAGCGGAAGAACCCGCATCAACGTAGCCCTTGACGCCTGCATTGTACGCAGTCAGAGAGCCTTCGGTGTCGTTGTCAAACACGTCCATCAGCTCGCGCAGATAAGGCCGGCCAACAGCCATGTTGAGGTCTGGGTTTTTAAGGAGCTGGATCGCCATGTCCTTGGTCTCGTCTTCCGGCTCGATCTCAAAGCCGGCATCGCGGGCAACGTCAAAGATGCTCGGCACGTTGCGGCGTGGGGATTGCATGAAATCCTTTGGCATGATGCCCATAAGGCCCACAGCGCCACCATCCGATATGGCATCGGCGCGTCCACTGCTTTCGCGACGGATCAGAGCCTCAACAAGTTTGTCGAAAGTAAGTAAGTCGTCCATGAGTTAATGCCCCATTAGCGCACAAAAGTCCCGCTGCCGAGAGGATCGCGTGCAGAGTTATAAATACCTTGATTTGCAATTCGAAGCAGCTCTTCTATTGGCATCGCACTTATTGGAAGCGCATGGACGGGAGATGTGGCGACTGGATCAAACTGATAAGATGCCGGCGCAAAATCGGTTGCGCTTAAATCTCGCGGCGGGGCGCTGATGGCTGTGCCGCCTGCGATCTGTGATGGCTGCGCTGCGCTTGTCTGGGTGCCGGCGGCAAGTGCCTGCGCCTCGGCCATGCGATCCTCGTAACCCATTGGCTGTAATCCAAGCATGTTGGCTAAAATAGAGTAGCCGTTAGCACCACGAAAGTTGTTGCCCTCGTAGCCCATTCCGCCGCCGTCACGAATATCTTGGAAGAAACTGTAGTTTTTAGCTCCGCGCGGCGTTGCCTTGCGGTACGTCTGCTCCTGCATTTGAGCTGCGCGTGTTGGCGCTGGGGCGTTGGCGCTGATCTCCGCCTGACGCGCGTGGTATCCGCTAGGAGCAATATTCATGGCATTCGCCATTGCGCTCAGAGGTCCGCCGCCTTGAAAGGTATCGCCGGTTGCAAGTTTACCGCCGCCGTCGAACATGTCTTTGATGCCATCGTAGCCAAAGAAGCTGCCCTTTTCTTCGTCTTTCTTTGCCATGTTCGCTCCGCGTGTGTGATTTCTTAGCATAATACACTATTTTCTGCGCAAAGAAACCCCACGCGCAGGGAATACGCGTGGGGTCGAGACGGTGGGACGTCTCAGCGGATCGGGAGGGGTCCGCATAATCGAGCTAACATTATTTTACGCATAGAGCAAATTAGCGTTTTCACGTTTAAACGACGCCGCGTATCGAGCGTCGTATCGGCTTATTCCACGATCCGGACGAACTACGGCCAAACGCCATCGTCGTATGCTGGTTGGCCAAGCAAAGGCAGACAGCATCAGCACGGTCAGGCGAATTGACGCCGCGCTTCTTCATCGCCTCCTTGCCCTCAACCTGCATCTTGCCCGATGAGGTAAAGTGATACCGTGGGGCCGCAAGGTCGGCATACAGGCCGTCGTCTTTAGGCAGACGCACATCCATGCCCTCAAGCCACTCCTTCGCCTTGAACCACAGCTCAGCACGCAAATTCAAATACGTCTCCTTCTGAGAGCTACGCTCGGACACGTTCAAGCCACGCGCCGGTAAATCCAGCTCGCGCAGACGATCCAAAACGCCAGCGCCAAAGCCGTTGCTGTCAACGATGATCTCAACGGGACGCTTCGACGGGGGCAGGATGTCATATTCCGCCTTCACAGCGCCGGTGAGCTGCATAAGGTCCAAGTTGCGCCACGTTGTCAGCGGATGGATCACCGGACCCTGCCTGCGCGCCAGAACGGAGCTGTCGTTGCCCTGCCTCGCAACATCCAAACCCCACACCGCAGGCGTGTCCTCATCAATCTTGATGTCATTGGCCATCGCATGCTCGATCAGTGACACCGGAATAACCGTATCCTCTTCGGACGGGGGGAAGTTCCCAAGAACACGCACATGGTACGCGGGGCTGTCCTCGCCGTACCGCTTCTTCATGTCCTCAACGAAATCCTCGCTCACACGAGCACTGGCAACGCAGCTCACATGCATCGTGTGCCAGTCCTCGCGAAGTCGCGTGTGCGTATCGTAAAAGAAGCCAGTATTACGCGTCGGATTGCCCGTCAGAACCGTGGTGGCGCTGTGGCCTGACATCGAACCAGACGCAGCCTCAAATACAGCGTTCGGAACACCAGACGCCTCATCCGCAATCAGCAATACATTCTGGCTGTGAACACCGGCAAGCGCTTCCGGCTGCTCAGCACGGGACGTCCTGCACGAAATAAACGTGCTCTCTGGGCTGCTCTTCAGCTCAATGCGGTCAGACTTTATCTCAAGCAAGTCGTTAAACGGTGGCTTCAAACGCTTGGCCACGTTCTTCATCTCAGCAAAACAGGCGTCAAAAAGCTGCGAGCTGGTGGGGGCCGTTACAACCGTCTTGCTCGGAACACGCATCAAAACGTGCCAGACAGCAGCAATGGCAACTCCCGTAGACTTGCCGACACCGTGGCCAGATCGAACGGATATGCGGCGCTTGTCTGGGTCAGCAATAGCGCCCAACAACTCAACCTGCCACTCGTCAGGCTCAATGCCGATCACCTCGCGGGCGAAGGCAACGGGGTCGCCGTGGTAGCGCGTCATCAATTTCAAAAACGGGTTATCTGTAGAATTTTTTTGCGGGGTCATGTTAACACCTATTGCTGGGATCAGGGGGGCGGGGACGTGTGATTAGGTCATTAGCAATTGCACCCCGCCGAAAGTTTTGGCGGGGGGGGTCAAATCGGCATTTTCTGGCATCTGGCAAGGCGAATGACCTATAAGCACCATTATGTTAATAAACGGATTCAATGAAATCAATGACTTAGCTAAACTGGACCTATGCGGCACCGCGAAATCGCTGGAATAGGACAACATTGTTGACATGAATGAGGTGCCCTGATACCGCGCGCGCACGCGCATCCGATTGTGCGCCAATGTGCGGTTTTGCCGTTCACGCATCATCAGCGTCATCAGCATCATCCAGCATTGCAACGGGCGTCACGTCTTCAGCTTCACCCTCCAACACTTCACCAAGCAGCATCGCAGCCTGCGCATGCAAGTCTGTCACGCTGATGTTGATCGACACGTCACGCTGCCTCGTATCATACTGCACGTTCAGCTTGGACGCGATCCACTTATCCGTATCCACCTTTAGCCTGTCAGCGTTCACAGTCGCAGGCTCAGTCTCCTGCGCTGTCCTCACTGCCCGACTTGCGTAGAAGTGCGCAGCCTCTGTCAGTGCGGCCTCGTATCGACCGCGACGACCGTTCACACCGTCGAGCCACTTGTACCACAGCTTATGCCCGACGTTCATCTGCTTGCAGAGGTCGCGCATGCTTGTGCCTGATGCCAGCTCCTCGAATATCTCGTCCTCGCCACGCGTATCGAGCGCAGCGAGTTTCTCTTTTGCTAGTTCACTTCGTGCCATAGTCTATCCTCTCAAAATGGTATCTCATCACCGCCCAGATCGAAGTTCACCGGCTCGTCTGGCCGCTTCACTCTGGTCACGCTTGCCTCTGGGAACGCCTTGAATGCCTCGGCGGTAAACTTCTCTGTCCAGTCATGCTTCAGCAGCCTTGCAGCGTCCTCGAACGCATACACGACCCACTCAGGATGCTTCCTGCGCAACTCGCTGACGCCCGACGCCGCAAAGCACGTAACATGCCCGCCAAGGTTCACACAGAAACCGTCAGGCAGTAGCGGCTGATGTCCCGCAGCAATCGCCTCGCTCTCCAGCACATCCCACGCCCGCATAAGCTGCGTTGCAATCTGATTGGTGCCAACAACATCATTTGCGTAGACCTTCTCGTACAGCGCATCGTATGCCGCCTCAAACCTACCCGCCAGCTCTGGTGACACAAGATCGGGCAGCGTATCACCCCAGCGCTCGGTCTTAGCCTTCGCCTTTTCATCGAGCGGGCGTAACTGGCCCCAGACGCCAGCACTAATTACCTTCGCCTCTCCCTCGGTCGAGAACGACCCCTTCGCCTTCAGCTCCTTGTGTGTCGGACGCTTCTTCGCCGCTACCTTAACCTTTGCCATGATCCATCTCTCCCACCTCTATTACATTAAATCTTTCCACAGTCATTCTCCCCCAACGCATCCCCTTCCTCCACAGTACCCTATACATAGGGGTACACTGTGGTGGAGAGAATACGGGCTAATATTACCACGGTGCCGCACGTCTTCCACAGTCCCGCAAAACAACTGTGGAACGCCTCACGACAGCACCTTAAACGCAGACACATCAAAGTATGCCATCGGCTCTATGTCTTGTGGATCGTTGCGACGTGTCGATCCGCCCGTCCGTATATCCATGTCGTTAGATGGCAGCCTGCATATGCCTGCGGCGTCGCTCCACTGCACCGCAAGGAAGCACGGCAGTCCGGTCGCCTGCGTCAGCGTGTTGGCCATCATCACCTTGTAGAGCGAGATCATGTAGGTCGGGTATTGCAGCATCTTTGTTTTTCGCTGCCTCGCCTCTATGAATGCCACGGCGCTGCCGCCTCTGGTTGCCATGAAGTCGAGCGACAGCTTGATCGGCATCTTTGTGAGCTGGCAATTAAACTCCGCCTCTATGATGCGCGCCAAGGCTTGCTCGTTGTCCCTGTCCTGCTGGCTCTCGTATAGCGGCCTCATAGTCCCGCCTCTGCTCTGGTGATCCACTCACCCACCGACACGATTGTGACGTCCCTACCTGCGCGCTTGTCAGCAAATTGTTCGAGGCGTAGCACGCCGGTCTGTATCCATTTTTCCGCGATTGCCTTGGCCCTCGCCTTTTCCGACTTCTTATCAATGTCCAGCTCAAGCGCGCTGGCGACAGCTATGCCAACCCATCGCTTGCTGCGCACGTTTTCGCGGTACGGGTCGCCGTTCTCTTCAGCTTCACCCACTGCGCGCTGAACCAGCATCGCGTGCTTGGCTGTCACACCGTCGAATAAATCTGGCATTTTAAATGGCACACACACGCCGATGTACTCTTCGTTTGGGAGCTGCACGCCGTGCATGCGCCTGTAGACGGCCTTCGCTGCCGGCGGTGCGAGATTATTCTTGCCATCATCCACGCGGAATATGCCCCTCGCCTCGATCTCGCTGACGCCCAGCTTCATCGCGTCCTCTTCGCTGACCTTGTTGACAACTCTCGCTGCTCTTGCTGCTGACAACAGGCTGCCGGCCCCACGTATACTGTCAGCATTCGCGTCTTCGCCGTTGCTCTTGCGGACGTGGTGCGTCAAAACCATCGCGCAGTCTGTCTTGTCACAGACCCAGCGCGCAGCGGAGACGGCGGCATTCATCGCCACGTTATCGTTCTCGTTAATGTCGTTCGCACCGACCCACGGATCAATGAATACCATGCCAATGTTGTGCTGCTGTATCTTGTCGGACATGTACTGCACCATTTCGTCGTTCGTCTGGACACCGTCACGGCCTTGAAGCGCAAACTTTATCTGCACATCGCGGCCAGCATCCACGAACAGACGCCCCTCAATGTCTTCCGCCTTGACGTTGTAGTGCATCATGGCGGCTGCGATGCGGCGCTGGGCCTCCTCCATCGGGTCTTCCAAGTTGATGAGCCAGCAGTTTGTGCGCTCACGTACAGGCTCGCCAAGCAAGTCTCGGCCCGTGCAGATCGCCAAAGCCTCGACAATTTGCAGGCTGGTCTTGCCCACGCCGCCCTGAGACGCCAACACAGAGACATACGAACGTATATACGCCGTGTCATACACCCAGCGGCGCTTCGGTATCAGCGCCGGATCAATCGGCGTGAACGCGGTCGGCCACTGCCTCTCGCTCTCCATTTTCTCCTGCACAACGACGGACACGGGTTTTGCGCCGGCAAGTGCCTCACGCAGCTTGTCCTCGCCTGCCTCACGCAGATAATCATTGGCATCTTTTACATTCTCAACGCCAAGCATGTCGAAGCGCACGACGTGGACCGTCGTTGACCCGTCGCCCTGCAATACGTCGGCGCACTTATCAACGTCGAGGTCAGGATCGGCGCAGATCGTCACGTCGGACGCCCGTGGCGGTGTGTATGTGGACATGCCGGCCTTGCCGAACGTGCAGACAACGATTGCGTCGTCGCGCACAGCCTGCCTGACGCTCAGCGCATCCTCTGGCCCCTCAACAATGCAGATCGGCTTATCGCCTTGCGCTTCGCCCACTTGCATTACGTTTCCGGCAATAACACCGCGCGAATACTTGCTAATGCCATTTACTTCGCGCTTTCTGCCTTCCGGCGTTAAAAGCACGCTCTGGATGCCCTCGACCACACCCTCCGGTGTAGTTGCGGCAAAGATGATCGCCGGCCCGTCGTAGGCGTTCGGGCTAAACTTAGCCACGCCATCCGCTGTAGATGCTCTCAGGCCGCGCGAGTTCAGATACAGCAGCGCTGGTCGTACCGCGTCTGTGTTCTCGCGTGTGATCGGCACAGCACGATCCCAAGCATCACTGGCCTTGCGTATCTTGTCTGCACGGGTTTCGTCATCGCGTGCGATTAAATCTTTCTGAGCCAGACGCGTCACAAGGCGATCAAGTTCGCTGGTCACGTATGGCGTGCTGTCTGAGTTCTCAAGTTCCTTTGGGTTTTCGCCCCCACGCTTAAACCCTGAACCGATTGTCATCTTTGTCTCAATGGCATCCAATCCAATCTGCTTAGCGGCTGCGTGCAGAGACATGATCGCGCTGTCGATGCTTGCCGGCGCAAGGTGGGCGTGACGCCCGATTGAGAATGCAGCCTTGTTTAAGTTTTCGTTTCTCCCGCCAGCCATTGAAGCAATAACGTCAGTGACCGCACCGTCTAAAACCTTTTTGAAGTATGCTTCGGACATCTTTTTCCCTTTTTTTGTTAGTTTAGGGGGCGCAGCGTGCGCCCCCTAGTTGCCTTAGAAGCCGAAGTTATTATCCGCTGGTGCTGGAGCTGCTACTGGCGCTGCAACTGGTGCCGCTACTGGCGCTGCGTCTTCAGATGGCTTGTCGATCCACTTCGCAATATTGAAGCCGACATCATATGACGTGCCCTTGCCGATCAAGACCGGCGTGGACGATGTGATCTGCACGACAGGCACTTTCCCCGCTGCAAACTCTGGCGACTTTTCCGCCTCGTTGTATAGCTTGGCGATAAACTGACCCAAGCCATAGGAGTTCCCGCTAAATGTTGCAGGACGACCATCAGATATCCAGCAGCTCACCTCGAAGCCGTTCTTGTGGCTGTCGCTTGGGCGTGGCGTTGCCTGTGAAGGGCTGGGCCAAGGCTGCCAATCGCGAACACCTACATCAATGTGAAGCCAGCCGAATGTGACGTTGGCGATGTCTATTGCTAGTCCGCGATCCATGTCGATGTTTTCATCGCCTGCATCTGTCTTTGCCCACCAGCGATTTTGCGGTAGGTTTGCGCGCACATAGTTGCTTGCGCCTGCTGTGTCGTTTGATCCGAATGAGATTGGCATGTGTGTCTCCTGACTAAGTTGCCGTAAAGGTGAATGAATAGGACGGGATTTGGATCGTTTGCAAGTCACCAAATCCATATTCCCAGACATTCGTTTTAAGCGCTTGGTGATATTTCTCCAATGCGCATTGCACTCCAGCCGCGCCTTCGTCGAGCGACTGGTGGTCCAATTCGTAGACGCCGACGGGGTAAGGTGCATCCTTGCCCACGGCGATAAAGATAAACCGATCCACTTCGTGGCCATCATTTAGCATGCAGCGACGATAAAATTGGTCCTGTAAGTGATAGCCAAAGTTGGCACATTGCTTAGCAAAGCCATATGGCGATGGGTCGATTGTAGTTTTCAAATCTATGACGGCGGCAATGTCTTTGCGCCATCCGTCGGGGCGGCAGCGCATATCAACGCCGGTTGCCTCATCATGTGAGAATATGCTTGCCTCAACCAGCAGATCGCCGCCCAGCAACTCCATTGCGGCTGCGTTTGACCGCACTGAGTTCGCCATGTCCACTGCGATCTGGTAATCTCCCTCAGTCAGCAGGATCGCGCCCTCTTCGGCTGCGGCTGCATACTGATCTTTCCAAGCACTGCCCCTGCGTGTCTCTGTTCCGCACCAGACTGTGCTGCTTAAATGCGGCTCAAGAACCAGCGTGTGAACCGCTGTGCCCAAATCAAACGCTGTCGTCACTTTGCGCTTGGCGTATTTGAAGTGCGCCGGCGACTGCATCGCAATCGTCTTGGCTCCCGATGCGCTCAGCGCTGGATCGAGGTGGTACACTTCATTTGTTTGGTCGGTTTTAACTGGCATTAGTTTCCCCGAACTTGGCAATGAGCAGCGCTTCGGCGCGGTGTTCGTGCTTTTTAAGTTTCAGTTGCTCGGAAAGTGCCGGAAACCATTGCTGTGCTAAACGCCGTGCGGCGTCCTTATCTTTTGGCAGCGCCAAGTCACGCTTCCACTTTGCTGGCGACACCAGCGAGAACGGCACCTTGGACAGCGCGCATGTGCTGCTAATCTGACCGAAACCGTAGCCCAGCTTGAAAGTTGATACGACGCCTTGGCGCGGCATTGCTTGCTGACGCTCAATATATATGTGATCCACTTTCTCAACCGACTTGATAATGTCCATCAAGGCAAGGACGTCAACGCCGCCTTCGCTGTACGTTGGAAGGTCGTGAACCTCTGCCCAGTCGTCGCCGACTAGCGCCACGCCACCTGTGCGGTATCCGCAATCAATCCCGATGATCATCAGGTGTTTTCCTTTCTGTCATAAGATATTCTTTCAACGCCAGCTCGACGATGAGCGACATGCTCATGCGACTGCCATCGCTGTATGCGTGCAGCGCGTCGTAGACATCCTGACGAATGCGCGGCCCGATTTGCTTCAATTTATCCATTTCACTCTCCATCGTTAGCACGGTGTTAACAGGTGTGTTCAACTAGCGCAAGCGCCTTGTGTGTGTTAATCTGTAAAAAAGTTCACACCTTAAATCCATGAGGACTACACATGCGCCTGATTAAAATTATCAACATCAACGTCAAAGCTGTCTTATAATGGAGATGGCTTCTCTTTGGAGTGTCGGATTGACCGCTGCGCTTGGCTTTATTGCGTGGTGGGCGAAGGGTCAGCAGGATGAGTTGGCGCGTCTGCGGACGCTTTTAAATAGGACGAGGGAAGAGATGGCCAAGGAATATGTGACCAAATCTGACAGCAACCAAGTGCTGACGCAAATCATGAGTAAATTTGACAGGCTGGAAGAAAAGATCGACCGCCTAATGGAAAAATGATTGACCCAATTACAGCGGTCGGATTGGCGACCTCGGCTTTTAATATTCTGAAACAGGGTATTAGCGCCGGTAAAGATATTCAAGAGATGTCTGGCACATTGGCAAAATGGGGGTCAGCGTTTTCTGACTTTCAGTATGCTGAAGACAAAGCCAAGAACCCGCCCTTCTATAAGATGATGACCGACAACTCTGCAAACGCCATTGAGATATTTGCGCAAAAGAAGAAAATGCAAGAGATGCGAAAGCAGATCAAAGACCATATATCATGGACGTATGGCCCGTCAGCGTGGGAAGAAGTTTTGTCTATTGAGGCAGAGATGAGGCGCATCCGCAAGGAAGAGGCGTATAAAAAGCAAGAGTTTATAGACAACGCTATTAATTTTGCTGTTGGTGCTGCTGTCTTCATTGCCGCTGCTGGCGGTGCTGCAACTGCGCTGTATTATTTTGCTCGTTATCAAGGGAAGTTGTGATGTGGATCTTGGTTTGGATGCAGCTATCCTCTGTCGTTAGCCACTTTGAAATTGGTCAGTACACATCTGAGATTGAATGTCTTGACCATAAGAAAAAAGCATCTGTACTTGTAACCAAGAACAACGAATACCTTCATTGTTTTAGAATTAAGATTGAGGGCTAATATGAAAGATGCAGAAATTATTAGTCTGTTTGATAAGAACCTAGAAGTTGTCATTGAAGGGCTGGCTGCCAAGTCGGGTCGCAATTTCGCAGAGGTTTTAAAACTCTTGCAATCGAAAAGGAATTGATATGACACAGTTCGAGAAAGCTGACCTAAACAAAGACGGAAAGATCGACGAGGTTGAGTGGCAAAAGCTGGCCCTTGAGGATCGTTGGCGAGAGATGAATGACAACGACGCTAAGCGCGACACACAGCGCCGCCTGACCACAGCTTGTGCTGCTGGTATGTTGTTGTACCCTTTTGCTATCGTAGCGGCCTCTGCACTTGGCTTAGATAGTGCTGCTAAATTAATCGCTGATATTGCTACTGTGTATGTTGTTGCTGCGTCAGGTGTTGTCGCTGCTTACTTTGGATTTAATGCGATGGAGTCTAAGAAATGATTGGTGCAATAGTAACTAGCGTTGTCGGTCTAGCAACTAGCGTGATCGACGGCAAGACTGCTGTTAAGAAAGCGGAAGCTGAGACTAAGATGAAGATCGCCACTGGTGAAATCTCTTGGGAACAGTCTGCAATCGAAGCAAGCAAGGATAGTTGGAAGGATGAGGCGTGGACAGTTTGCTTTATTGGAATTGTCGCTGGCAGTTTCTTTCCACCATTACAACCGTACATGGCTGAAGGCTTTTCCAACTTGGAAAAAGCACCAAGCTGGTTTCAATGGGCTATGTATGCAAGCATCGCCGCAAGTTTTGGTATCAGGACTATGAAAGGGTTTAAGAAATGAGCAACGCAATGAAACGGCTTCAGGAGAAAGTCGGCGTCGGTGCTGACGGAGCCTTCGGCCCGAACACCGCGCGTGCAATCTGTAAGCACTATGGTCTGTCGCCCAAACGTGGCGCTCACATCTTGGGTCAGTCTCACCACGAAAGCGCAGGGTTCAAGCGTGTCAGCGAGGGTCTGTATTATTCAACGCCAGAACGCATCCAAGCTGTGTGGCCGTCACGCTTCAAAACAGTGGCTGACGCAGAGCCATACGCAAAGAACCCCAAGGGTCTCGCAGATAAGGTATACGGCGGTCGTATGGGCAATGATGGCGAGGGATACAAGTGGCGTGGCCGTGGCTTTCTACAACTCACCGGCAAAGACAACTATTCACGATTTGCCAACGACATGGACCTTAACATCGTCTTGGATAATCCAGACTTGGCGGAGGAAGAATATGCGTTTGACACTGCGCTGTGGTTCTTCAAATCCAATAAGCTGTTTGACATCGCCGATCAGGGTGTGACCGATGCGGTCATCCGCAAAGTCACCAAGCGCGTAAACGGCGGCACGCACGGATTGTCGGATCGTGAAAAGCAGACCCACATGATTTACAAGTGGCTTGCCGACACTTAGGCGCGGCGCTATTATGACGTGTGGCTGGGTTTTATTTTCACTCAATCAAGGTTGAGCGCTGTGCAGCAAGATTTAACAACCCAGCCATACGACCATATCAGCATTGGCCGTGCTGGCGAGTTCATGGCGGCTTACAAGCTGCAAATGAATGGTTTGGAGGTCGCACACATAAACGGTACGTGTGACCTTCACGCAACGCTTCCATCAAAGCGTGTTTTGCGGGTCGAGGTTAAAACGTCTGCAACTATCTCACAATATGGCAGCTACAGGTTCCACCGTGGCGGTTCTGACGCTGATATTTTTGTGCTGTGCGCTCTCAAGCAGGGTTTGCTGCGAGTAATGCGTTCAGACGAAATGGGCGGCAAAATGACAATTACCCTTCGGCCCGCTGACTTTACACAACAGGCCGAAGACGAGGATATAGCGGGTCTGTTTTTGCTTTAGTCTCGGCGGTCATCTATTCCGTTGCCGTCGATCTCATAGCTTAACAGAAAAACAATGCAACAGGCTGCGTGCGCGAGGTGTGACATACCAGTCTCCCCGTCTGCCTGCTCGCCATCCCAGAACGACAGCATGTGCCTCTGTGCAGCCGCATACATTCTCGAATAGCTCATGCCGCCATTCTCTTGCCAGTTGTGGTCTGAATACTTTTCAGCTCCGTATCCCAACACCTCAGATATGGCCAAGATTGCTTGCGGTGGGAATAGGTCCACCCGTGGCTTGCCGGCGTCGTGCTTTACTGATTTATTTTCCATGCTTAGCTTCCTCATAAGCGTCTTGCACTATTTCTGCTATATAAGGCGCGATTTCGGTGTAACCTACCGCCTCGCTCTCAGCAAATAGCCATTCTAGCTGCTCAACAGACAATGCGTTAATGATCTGGCCGATGTATCCATAAGTAAGCGGAGAGCTGTTACGAACGGTAGTTTTGTTGCGCACCTTCTGATTGCAATGGCCTGATTTGCGCCCCCTGTTGATGGCACCGCTGACAACGCCTTGATTAAGGTTGAGCATCTTTGTGATTTCACGTTGAGGGATATTCTGGTTGCTGAGCTTCCAGATGTCTTTGGTGTGCTGCTGGATCGGGTGGCGTTTGTTCTTAGTCATTTTCTGCGTCCCTAAATTCTTTAAGTTCTTTTGCCATCTGCTTCTTGTCCGCCATGCTGATGATGTCGCGATCTCTCAGGCGCGTTATGTCATCGCGCTGGCGGGCAACCTTGCCCTGAAGAACGCTGATTAACGTGCGAGCCGAGTTCAGATTATTTTCCAACATTATGATCCGGCGATCGCTCATCGACTACCTCCCGACCACCTGATCCTTGTGATCATCAAGTCTCGCCGTATAGTGGCTTCCGAAACGCCCAATTCAATGGCGGCGGCTTGCTTGGTAATCATTGTGCCGGCCAATTCTTGAAGGCGATCCCGACGCGCCGAAATGTCCTCTTGATACGCTGTCACCTTGACTGCACTTGCACGCAGTCTAACATTCAGCAACGAGCAATCTGCTCGGATTGTGGTCTGTACGACGCGCTCCAACTGTGCAGCTTGCGGAACAGTAAAAACGCCTTCCTCTGCGTAAACCTTTACACGCTCCCGACGCTCATTTGTAAGTTGCGCTCGGCGAGCTTGGGCTAGTGCCGTTGCCTGACGCCACTTGGGAGGGTTGGGGATGCGATGATCGTGCAACGCCTCGCGCAGCATTGCCATGCCAAGTTTTTCTTCGGCACGTTCTGCCTTGGTCAACGCCGGAGGGATCGCTTCAACATCTCCAAGAGCGCACGCATCTCCTCGCATTGCTGTTTCAAATTTGGGCGATCCTTCACTGAGCTTCGATCCAGCATGATGTCGTTGATCCGCATCAAGCGATTGAGGATGATTTGCGACTGCTCCGCCATGTGATCTGATTGTTTCGCATTGTACATTATGCTCTCCGATTACGTTTACCATTGCTTATTCAACCTCTATTTCGCCGCTACCGTCACATAGCGGGCATTCCTCCATAAGACTGTAGACGTCGCCCACATCTCTACTTGCACTCTGAGGCGCATAGTAATCCACCTCGACCTCGCCACTTCCACCGCACTCTGGGCACTCGATCATGGCTTACCTCCCTCTGGACGCGCCTGTGGACGCAGTGAGCACTCAGGCAGGCGACATTCTGTGGCTGCGTTGTTCGCTTCAAAATACACGACAGCGGCCAAGATCGCTGCGGCAACCATTACAAGCCACCCGAAAAGAACAGCGGGATGCTGACTAGGGCGCACAGAAATACAAATTCTGCGGTGCGTTCGATCATTTTTTTCATTGTGTTTTCCCTTGTTTGTTTGCCTATACCGTTAACCTAAAGTTAACAGAACAGACATACAACCCCCTAAAGCAAAAAAAAGCCCCCAATCGTGCAGTGCGAAACCTGACACGTATCGGGGGCAGTTGAGGCAATGTGAAAAAGGCTAAACACATCTGCAACAATGTTAGCTTGGCCAAGTTTGCATTTCAAGTGTCTCGCTGGTAAAAGTTAACGAGCATTTAACGGAGGATAACTTATGCTAAACGATAAGCAGATCAATCTGGTACACCTGTTGAGCCAGCCACACCGCATCTCAAATCCGCGCGCAATGATGAAAGCGTGCGAAGACGCGGCCAAATTGATCGAGGAAATGGACGCAGAGCTTGACGCGCTCAAGAAACCCAAGCGCGCCAGCAAAGCTAAGTCTTCTTCTTAGCGAGCGCCGAACAAGGTTTGCATCGCAGGCGTGAGGGCAATAGCACCCGCAGTACCTGCACGCTTGCCACCTTCATAAATGTTACGGCCTCGCTGCAACTGTGGCGCGGCTTTTTGCAGCTCAAACATTTGTCGCGTCAGATCATCCAAGTTGCCTTGGCGTGAAAGTGGCTGGGCAATCTCGCCCATCAGAGCTTCAAACGCTTGCTGCTGAGACGGTGCGTCAGACGCCTGACGTCGGATGCTCTCGATCAACCCCGTCACCGGACCACGCTCGCCCATCAACTCAGCAGTTGACTGACCAACTCGATCCTTGGCAGCTTCCTGCGCCATCTTACGAACCTGAGTTTTGCTGTTCTGAGCAACACCGGCCCGCATGGACATAACGGAATAAATTTCATCGAGCTGGGCAATAAATGGCCCCGCTTCATCTCCTAAGATTGTTTCCAACTTTGTGATGCCTGATCTGGACAACATGTCCTTGAGCGGCTTGATCATCTCGCGGACGTCTTGATTTGGGTCAGTTAGAGACGCTTTGGTTTCAGCCATGACTTCATCAACATAGCTTCGCACGCCTTGCTTCAGAGCAGAGACTTCAGACGCGGGCATATCTTTCATCGCCTGCTCCATGTCATACCGTGAAACTTTGTTTCCCTTAAAGGCGTCCACGCCTGTTTGGAGTGCTTCGCGAATGCCGATAACGTCGCCGGCCAGCTCACGCGCCTCACCGTATTCTGGCACAATACCGTCAGTAGTTTTACGAATTTTGGCGGCAAGCGCCTTGGCAGTTCGCTTGTCTTCAGGTGCCGCAGTTGGGCTGACGTTATTCAAGGCTCGCGTCATGTAGTCGATCTGACGGACATCGGGCAGCGTCTCAAAGCCAGCCACGTTCCCAGCATCGTCGATCTGAGCCATGATTTGCGCTGATGGCTGACCCTCTCGGCGCATTAGCTTTTCTGCGTTGCGGATGATGTCAACGTCTACACGCTTTAGCAGGCTCTCTAGCTCCTTACCTGCGTCACCAGAGTAGTCAATCGCCGCCTCATATGCGGCATCATACAGCTCACCACGTTGGCCTGCTGTAGACTGCATCAAGGCGTCCTCGACAGCCTGTGCTGCCTGCGGCCCGCCAAGCGTGTCGTCGAGCAGCTCGTTAAATTGTGTTCCCGCCTTACCGGCGACTTCGTCAATGTTCTGGCGAGCAATCGCTGCGCCTTCGCTAGTGGATGACGCCGCCAAGTCCAACAAGTTGCGTGTTGCTGGGCCTTGCATTCCAAGTGAGGCGTACTGCCCAGCACGCTGCATTGCTTCCTCTGCAACTGGTGCATCCATACGGGATGCTTGGCTAAGTAAATCAAGAGCCTCGCCTTTTGTGCCCAGCTCCTGCGCAATGCCGCGAGCGTCTTTAGTCGCAAGACGCGACCCGATTGCGCCTGCGCCTGCGCCCACTAATGGCCCAAGCGGCCCAAACAGTGCGCCAGCCGCGCCGCCAAACTTTGCACCTGTCGTGGCGCTTTCGATGCGCTCCTCTTTCGTCTTACCTTCGCCTGACCCGTAAACAGCGCCCTCAAGCGCTCCGAGACCTGCGCCGAGACCCGCACCGGCCACGATGCGAGGCGCTAAAGACGTTCCGAGTGGGGCAGCGACAACGGCAGGCGCTGCAACAGCCGCAGCTAATCCGGTGCCCAGTCCCACCCCTGCGCGTGAAGCCATAACTGTTTTTGGCGCTACAATCTCACGAGCCTCTTGAGCTGCACGCGTCGCGCTTGCGGCGTCCTCACCAAACACGCTGCCGACAGCCTCATCAAAGTAAGAGCCGAAGAAGGGGACGCCCTTCAATGCGCTTGCGCCTCGCGCCACAAGTTCACCAGTCTGGTCAATAATGTCTTCTGCAAATCCACGCTTGGATACGCTACCTGCGTCACCGCCGGCAGCGCGTATTTCAGCAATGCGTTTCGGATCGCTAGTGGCGTATCCGCTGTTGACGTAGCTCTCCCTGCCAGTCTCATCATTTTTAACTATGCGACCGCCGTCCTCAAACCTGTCTATTATTGACGTGCCAGACGGTGCCTTCTGAGGCTTCAGCCCCAAAGCACTGTAAAATTCCCCATAGTCCATGTCAGAATAAAACTTTGAGTGGAACGCCTTGGCAAAATCATCATCTGACATGTCATCATAGTCAGGGTACTTACTACGAAGTTCTGTAATGTTGGCCATTAATTCATTCCCCTTTGCGTATGCCAAGTGGGTCGGACATATTGGACCCTTCTGGCTTGTAATACGTTTCTAGTGGTATCTGCTCTCCCGCCTTGCGGCGGTTGTTGAGGTCAATGTAGAATTGAAACTCTCTCAAGGCTTCGATAAAGTCTTCTGGCTTTTGAGCTTGACTTAGTCTCGTTTGAGCCTGCTCGGCCTTGGTGCCCTCCATCTCAGTAATAGAACCCGCGCCTTTTAGAGCTTGGAATGACTGTAAGAACGCGTCGCCTCTAATTTGGTCAACTCTTGCCCTTACGCGTGCTGCGTCCGCATCAAGCCCAAGTTCCGCAAGAGGCTTACGAAAGAAGCCCTCGATGCCAAGTGCTGCTGATAGGTTTGGATCTTTTATAAGCTGGTCAATTCTTCCGATCAAAGCATTGCCCTTTGAAATCTCAAGCTCGACGCCCACTTTGCGCTCAACTTCGCCAAGCATCGCCTGACCAGTCGGGCCATCTATTAAGCCCTGTGCCATTGCCCTTAAAATTGCCTCACGCCCTCCAAGGCCGCCACCAGCCTCGTTTCCGAACAGACTGCCCATCATTTGGTTGCGTGCAAGTGCAGCCTGACGCTTGCGCTCCATGTCAGCGCGGTTAGTAATGTCGTCCATCATGCCACGCACAGCGGTTCCCTCTTTACCCTGCAAGGCGAAGCCGGCATCTTTTAATGCCGCAAATCCCATCATCGTGCGCTGACCGCGTGACAAGTTCTCAAACGGGTCTTGCGGGATCGGCGTTTCCAAAAGCCCCATCAGAGCCTGCTGATTGCTGGCCATCGGTGCCGCTGCTGTCGCGGAAACTGGTGTCTGCAAGCTAAGCGCCTCAGCGTCGGGTTCCAAGCCCAGTAAAGCCCTGTCAGCAGGATTTGCAATATCACCTGCCTTTGCGTTCGGTATGCCAAGGCGGTCAATGTCGTCTTGTGTTAATGCGTATGCCATCTTCCGCTCCTACTTAAATATTCCAAAGCCCTGCGGCCCCATGCCCATGCCGAATGATCCGGCTGCACTAAGGTAATTGCCCATTCCGCCGGATGACGTCATGCCGGAGCTTGAGCCTGAACCGATTGTTGTGCCGTACCCAGTCGGGATGCCTGACGCTGCGCTCAGCAGAGAGTTCAATCCTGACAGTGGGAAGTCTTGCTCGCGTGCAAATTCGCTGAACATCTGGTCCAAGCGTGCCTGATCCATAGATCGTGCTGTTTCGCCTGCCTGCATCTGGGTGCCAAGAACCGCCTTCTGCGCTTCCAAGCCTTGACCCGCTGTTGCGCCTAGACCGCCAGCACCTGTTGCACGAATGCCCGCCGCCTGCATCTGGCGAGCCATGTCAGCCTGTGCCGCAGCCTGCGCATTCTGGAAGCCGGCCTGCATTTGGTTGGTCACAAGGTCCGACGCCTGCTGGCCGTAAGCCTTTCTGGTTTCGGCTTCTGCTATACCATGCCGCGACCCGCCAAAGGCGTTAGCAGAGGATGCCTGCGCGCCGAGCTTATTCATTGCTTGCTCTTGCGCCCCACCCAATGTGCGCAGAGATGCGTCTATCACGTTTTGCTGATACGGAGACATATATGCGCCAAGGTCAGTGCTAGATAATTGGCCAGCTTGCATTTGCCCAAGGTCGCCATAAATATCAGCCGCCTGTCCGTATTGCTCTGTGCCAGCCTGCAATCCGCCGTAACCCTCAAGGGCACGCTGCTGTAGAGGCGTCATGCCTGCAATGCGCTCGCCTTCGTATGGCGTAAATTCTCGCTCAGCAATTTCCGTTGCGCGTGGCAATATCTGCTGGCGCAGGAAATCCTCTTGGAATTGAGGCATCGACTGTGTCGAGCTTGATTGCTCAGTTACGTTTGTTGTCTCTTTAGAACCCATCAGTCCAACTCCATCACATAGTGTGTGTAGACTTCACGAAATGGTGATTTGTCCACGTATTTCTCAAAACCTTTTCGGCCATCGGCCTCTATCGCGCAAAGATCGGCATCCAGTGCAATCTTTGATAAAACTTTTATCGCATCATCCATCCACTGACCCATTCGGCTTCCGCCCATAAATTCAATCTTCAGGGTGTCTCTTTGAGGGTGTCGGACGACGCACGTAGTAAGCGCAGCAACCAACTTGTCCTCGACGAAAACGACCCACATGATTGCGCCGCCACCTCTTATGTCATCCTCGATGTCATCCAAGCTGACATTGTCAGACTGACGTGACACCGCCGGTTCAATTAGTGCCATACCCTGTGGCAAAAATTCGTCGTAGTCATCCTGCAAGACAGGCAAGACCGTAACGCGCGGCTCTAAGTGCAACTTTACAACATTACTTGTCAAATTGACAGCCCCCGCTTGCAGTCATCAGTTGTCACCACGAACCTCCAAGATGAGACGTACGTGACCATATTGCAGTCGTGCCGTCGTATGTGCCATTGCAAATGTAGATATAGTTTGTGTCCCAGCTAATTAAACCAGACTTGTCACCCGCCGAACCCGCATTTGTCGGTGGCACACCCACCTTTACAACAACCTCAACAAACTCATTGCTGCGACTTACCACTGGGTAGCCAGCTACCTCATCCCACAGCAAAATGCCGTTCTCAGACGGATTATCATCAGAGGATTTCGTAAATAAACGAGGAAGCTGTCGCGATAGGTAGCTGGAAAGCTGCCTGCCCCATTGCTTCCAATCTGGGCCAAGTGGCGGCAGTACAGGCGCGGGCATTAGCGCTTACCCATTGGTTTAGCATCAATGCGCATTGTTCCGACTTTCCAGTCGGCCAGCCTATCACCCTCGATAAGCATTCGCGCCTGACGACCAGAGAACCTAACCGACGTAGGGTTGGCTGGATTATATGGACCGTGCGTGCGCTCCACGTCATTCGGGTGGAAACGTGTCTTAAAGGACACATCAACGTCGCCCTGAGATTGCTCGTCTGGTATTAGCTTGTTCACGCTCATGATCTGATCGCCCGTACCCAGTAAAATCGGGCCAGTCTCAGCAAATATTCTTTCTCCGTCTACGTTAAGTCCAACCTCATGCTCTTTAAGGTCAGACGCCTCAGTGGTCATAAATGGATGCTTGAACACGCCGCGCTGAACGCCTGACGTTCGGTTTAAACTACCGATAAGCCAGTGGCGCTCTTTGTAATCAAATGCAACGTAACTGTCGATTTCGAGGCTATTACCAGAGCAATAGAACCACCAGATTTCTCCAAATTGGCCATTATTAAACGCCCAAATTTTGGATTGCTGCGCCCTGTTCATGTCTCCAAATACAAAATCATGCACTTCGCATGGCAACTCCTGCACAGCGTTGCCGTCAAACATGTAGAAGCCACGCTGGCCCATCCAGAACACACCGGCGTCCACGTCAGCCGCGCAGCGCCGTGAAATAGCCCCGCAGGACGTGCCTACACGCTCGAACCCGTAAACGTACGGCGGCCCCTGATAGCGCCCCGTGTGCGCATCTACGTCAGTTATGACAAGTGTCTGACCCTTGGTGCGTATTGCCAGCATAATCTGACCAGAGGTTTGCAGCTCAATATCGCCAGCTTCGTTTGTTGCTGCTGGAGTCCAGAGCGTGTTATTTTCTCTGTCGCACCACGAAATTTTACGAGGATTGCCCCCCGACCCCAACGCCCACACAAAGCGTTCTTCTGTAACAATGATGCCGGAGTTGGATGTCGGCGCGTTGGCCACAACGGCTGCGTCTGTTCCCGTGTTTAATTGCCACTCAAGAATGCGGCCATCTTCGACGTTACAGGCGATCAAATACTCGCCATAATTGTCTAGGCTCCACGTTGTTGCCTCGGAGTAGTTCCCGTAATCTGGACGAGATTGTCCGTAAAATCCAGTGCCGTAAAAGCCGTACCCGTATCCAGTCTCAACTTCAGCATCAGCGCGGCCCGTGGCCAAGTTGGACGGGGCAACGTCGTATACTGTGTTTGATCCCGTCATAACGCTCAGCTCAGTGTGAGAGCCGCCTGCAAGCCAAGCCGTGCCGTCGTTGGCTTCCCACGAATGCATTCCGCGCGTCGGGTTTGCGCTGAAGCCAGTCTTGCGGTCCTGCCATCCGCCAATCGGGCGAAGTGAGCCGTCACGCCAGCGGACCAAGCTGCCATCACGCCAGCGTCCAGTGGCGTCTAGGTCTGTGCCGTTGCGGTAAAATCCTGCCGGAACCTTTAGTGGAATAAGTGCCATTAAGACGTAGCTCCATAAATTGTGCCGTTGTTGGTCAGCGTGGAGGTGCCAAGGATGGCCTTGCCGCCCGCGCCGCCACCGCCGGAACCAGCCTGCCCCCAAAAGCCACCAGCGTTGCCGCTTGCCGTACCTGTAGAGCCACCCGTCAAAGCACGGCCACCTGCCGCACCGCCTTGCCGCCAATAAGATGCCTGTAATCGCCCTGCGCAAGCGCCGCTAGTGTAAACAAAGGAAGTTCCACCTGCGAATGCTCCACTACCACCGCCACCGCCGTAGCCGTAACCCCTTGATAGAATTGCACTTCGTGTGTCAGTAGTATTGGTCGGCCCACTACAACTGTGGCCAATAGTGCTATCGGTATAGATACCGCCGTAGGCATGGCCGCCTGTCCTTGATGATGTGTCACCAAAGGCACCACCCTGCCCCGCACCGCCACCGCCCGTATAGCCAGTAAGCGTTCCGGATGACCCCACAGATGTGTAGGTGTAAGACCCACCGCCGCCGCCGCCGCCGCCCGCAATGTAGGCACCTGAGTTATTGGTAATAGACACAGTGTTGCTAGTGGTAATTTGTATGGCAGAACCGCCAGCTTGACTAGCACCGCCGCCCATTCCGATAATGTTACCGTTGTTTACTACGGTTACGCCACCAGCAAAACTGCCCGCAAGAACAAGACCACCCGTAGATGTCGTGTCTGAGTAGCACCAAACTCCTGAGTTGACCGTAACTGAAAGCGGGGTACTCTGGTCCCAGCCATCCGTAATAGCCAGCGCTCGAACATCTGCGTTTCGTGTGTTAGCTGCAATGGTAAAGGCGTATGAGTTTGACGCTCCGTAGAAGTCGCTAATGTCTATGGCACCGCTCGTGGGTACACTTGTCGCGCCAGATGGAATATAAGTTCCGCTGCGATAATATTCAGACATGCTGATTGGGTTGCTGCCACCAAATTCAGTCTGGATGTTTGACAGGGAGACCGCCCCTGATGCCTGTATCGCCATTAGATAGTTCCGTAAGCAGTAACGTCACCAACAACAGTAAGGTTGCCAGAGGCGTCCAGTTTCATCTTATTCGCGCCGCCAGTTGCAAAACGCAAGACGCCGCCACTTTCGGTAATTGTCCAATCGCCAAAATCAACTGTCGTGACGTTTACTGTTCCAGTGAATGTCGGGTTGGCTGTAATCGCATTGAGCTGAGCCTGAATGCCGCTGGTTACGCCATTAACGTAATTGACCTGAGCTGTCGTAGCTGTAACACCGGCCAAGACGTTGAGTTCGGCTGTTGTTGCCAGCGATCCTGACAATGAGTTCAACTCTGCCGCCGTTGCCGTAACGCCGGCCAATGTATTGACCTCTGCCGCCGTTGCCGTAACATTGACGCCGCCAACTGTCAGCGTGCTCAGGTTTGGCGCAACCGTGCCAGAGGTGCCATTTAAGGCATTAACAATGGTATCGAGGCCAGTGTTTACTGTTGCCCCCCATGTGTCCTCGCTTCCACCTACGGTTGGTTTTGTAACGCTAATTGCCATCTATCTTTTCCTTTTAAGGCGGTGCTTGGCTTACCATACACAGGTTTTGCGGTTATTGCTAGACAGCAGCCGCTACTACAGCTTCTGGTGTACCATCGACTACAGCCTGTGCCGTATCACGCTCTGATACATCAACAGTAATCAGAGGGTTCTCAATGGTTTCCTCGGTAGGCTCTGCGTCCATGTCATCTGAGTACACAGTGCGTGTGACTGTAGCCTCAACAGCTTCAACAGCAGTAACGGTTATAACATCGTGCATAACATCGACCATTTCCTCTGCGTCTTCGTCCCACACCTGTTCACCTGTAGGCTGGCTTTCGACTACCTCTGCACGACCTACTGACACGATGTACTGTGCTAGTCGGGTTGTGGCTGTACGGTAAGCTGCAAGCTGTTGGTTGAAGGTATAAGTTGCTACGTGCGTATCAATAGCTGCTTGCTTATCGGCATCCACAGGTTCTACCTTTGGGTGTGCAGCTTTTACAT
>Ga0115005_10000437_pt1 | contig 31812 bp, 26 predicted proteins | sample ArcOceMetagenome_FD_87163 | JGI IMG/M metagenome (GOLD analysis project Ga0115005, IMG submission 87163) | Marine eukaryotic phytoplankton communities from Arctic Ocean - Arctic Ocean - Greenland ARC118M Metagenome | ecosystem: Environmental > Aquatic > Marine > Oceanic | place: Arctic Ocean...
GATCTATGGAACAGGCAGTGCAATCGGATGAAGCATGGCAAATCTTAATCGTAGAAGACGATGAACGCCTGGCAGGGTTAACACGCGAGTACTTAGAATCCAATGGGATGCAGGTATCGGTAGAAGGGGACGGTACCGCAGCCGTTGAGCGTATTAAAACCGAGCAGCCCGATTTGGTTATCCTTGATCTCATGCTGCCAGGTGAAGACGGTTTGTCTATTTGCCGCCTAGTGCGACCTTATTATCGTGGTCCTATCATTATGCTAACCGCCCGTGATGATGACTTAGACCAGGTGCTGGGCCTAGAAATGGGCGCGGATGATTACCTTGCTAAACCCGCTCGTCCTCGCGTGTTGCTGGCACGTATTCGTGCCTTACTGCGCAGGGTGAAAGAAGGGCCAGAGCCGTCAGCGGGGCAGTCTGTGGCAAGCGGCGAGCAGAATCGTGTGACGTTTGCTAATTTAGTGGTTGATAACGGAATGCGTGAAGCCTGGCTTGACGAAGAACCCATTGATCTGACCAGTGCTGAGTTCGACTTATTATGGTTGTTAAGCTCCAATGCGGGGCGGGTATTAAGTCGTGAAGAGATTTTCACGGCACTTCGTGGCATTGAATACGACGGCCAAGACCGTTCTATCGATGTGCGCATCAGCCGTATTCGCCCAAAAATAGGCGATGACCCCTTGCAGCCAAAGCGTATTAAGACGGTGCGCAGTAAAGGATACTTGTTTGTAAAAGAAATCTAGGCACAATCGTTTTTTTGCAGGCAGGAGAGCCACCATTTTTTCTCGTGTGTACGTTGGGGTTTTAACCATATTACTGCTGGTGTCTATCTCGACACTGGGCTCTTTGTGGTTGGTGGACCACATCAACCAAAAGCAACACCAACAAAGCATCATGGGCGGCATTGTATTGCTGGCCATTGGTGAAATAAAAGCCGCTAAAGGGGATGTTGCTCCAGTGGCCAAATTGCTTGGTGTGCCTCTTTCTCTTACTCTCTTTAATGAATCAAGCCTTAGTCGTGTCGAGCAGGCTCGCCTTCAGCAAGGACAATACTTGCTCGAAAATCTAGATGGCGGAAGCTTAAAGGTTCGAGCGGCGGTTACCCTTGAGCAAACGCAATACATTCTCTCAGGCGTGTTTCATGATTTTCGCACCACTCACATTCGTGGTGCCGCCACGCTTATTCGTCAGTTATTGCAGCGGGAAAACCGCTCACTCTCTGAGCTGATTGAGGCGTATTCCAGTCACTATAATTTGCCGGTGCGCATTATTGATGACGAGCAAGCCCAATCGTTTCAAACTGAGCGCGCTCATATGACGGCCCCAGATTACCTTGCCTACTTTGACATTAATGGCAGCACCGGGCGCTTTTATACCTACCTGCCAGAAGCCGATCAAACCATTGAAATGGGCCCCATTGTGTTTCGTCAGGGGTTATCTTTGCAGTCGGTACTGGTGGTGATTGCGCTGGCTATTATCTTAACGGGTATTGCGGTCTATTGGTTGGTGTATCGTTTTGAGGTGAACTTGCAGCGCTTAGAGCGTGCGGCCACGCGTATTGCCGCGGGTCATTTAAACTCAAGGGTAAAAGTAGACTCGCAAGATGCGTTTGGCCGACTGGGTGATGCGTTCAACCGCATGGCCAGTCATATACAGCGTTTGATGGGTGTGCAAAAAGAAATGATTCGTGCGGTGAGTCATGAATTGCGCACGCCTGTTGCCCGCATGCGCTTTGGTGTGCAAATGCTCGAAGACACCACCACTGACGACTACACACAAAAACAGCTGCACGAAATGGATCAAGATCTGCAAGAACTGGATGAATTGGTGGATGAAATTCTAACCTATGCAGGCCTTGAAGAGGGCGGCCCTATATTGGAATTCAAACAAGCTAATATGCTGGATTTGGTGGATCAAATTGTAGAAGAAACCCGAAGACGGACCGATAAGGTGGACATTCAGTGGCATAGCCAAACCGTTGATGAAGCGCAAATTTTCAGTGATGTGGAATATCGTTACATGCACCGAGCCATTCAAAACCTAGTGGGTAATGCGTGTCGCTATGCGCAAGGTAAGGTCTGGATTGAGTACAGTTTTGATAACGGCATCTGCCGAATTGATGTTGAAGATGACGGCCCAGGGATCCCAGAGAAAGATTGGCAACGGGTGTTCTCGCCGTTCACTCGACTCGATGATAGCCGCACGCGAGCCTCAGGTGGTTATGGTTTGGGTTTGTCCATTGTGCGGCGCATTATCTACTGGCATGGTGGCCAAGCTTTCGTGACCAATAGCCGCTGGCAGGGGGCAAAAATGAGCCTGCTATGGCCTAAAAGTCATCAGCTATAACCTTGTAGGTAGACGTAATTGGCCAATTAGTCAGAAAAAACCCTTTATTTACATGATGTTACACTAGGATACATTTCTGCTACAGATATGCGCTTCAATAGCTTTCATGATGCATTTGTGTTTCCGCAAGGGGGCACAGTGAGAATGTAGCGAGAACTTAGGTTCTATTTTAGCCCGCCTTTTGGCGGGTTTTTTTATGCCTGTAAAAGCGTAATTTCACATTTTTAAGCAAAAACCGTGAAAACTTTTGAATAACTTGATCATCCGGTCAAATTCTTGTCGCCTGTTTTTTCTGTCTGTGACAAAATTCGCATTATCGCGCTAAACTGACACAGGGCTTCGCCCCATCAAGCGGTCAGTGCATTCATTTTCAATATTTCGACAGAGGCCTCCATGAGCGTACATGAAATCAGCCACCCATTGGTAAAACACAAAATTGGTTTAATGCGAGCCAGTGATCGTAGTACTCGCAGCTTTCGCCAATTAGCGGGTGAAGTAGGCAACCTACTGACTTATGAAGCCACTAAAGACCTAGAACTTGAAGATTACACCCTAGATGGCTGGTGTGGTGAGATCACTGCACAGCGCATTCGTGGTAAGAAAATCACGGTCGTGCCGATTCTGCGTGCAGGCCTTGGCATGTTGGATGGTGTATTGGAATTGCTACCAAGTGCCAAAATCAGCGTAGTGGGTTTGTACCGCGACGAAGAAACCCTTGAGCCTGTCAGCTACTTCGACAAGTTAGCCGGTGATATTGATCAGCGTATTTCGTTGGTAATCGACCCAATGCTAGCCACTGGCGGCTCCATGATTGCCACCATCGACCTATTAAAAGCCGCTGGCTGTGAAAGCATCCGTGCACTAGTGCTGGTTGCCGCCCCTGAAGGCATTGCCAAAGTTCAAGCGGCGCACCCTGACGTCGACATTTACACCGCATCTGTTGATAGTCACCTAAACGAGCAAGGCTACATCATTCCTGGTTTGGGTGATGCGGGCGATAAAATCTTCGGCACGAAATAATAATTAAGGGTGCTTCATGAGTAATCAAATCGAAAACAAAACCTGGCGCACGGCATTAGCTGGCCTGCAAATGCTGTTTGTTGCATTTGGCGCGTTGGTATTAATGCCGTTAATCACCGGCCTTGACCCAAGCGTTGCGTTGTTCACCGCAGGTGTGGGTACGTTAATTTTCCAAGTGGTGACTAAGCGCAGTGTGCCGGTTTTTCTAGCCTCCTCGTTTGTGTTTATCGCGCCTATCGCATTCAGTGTGCAAACCTGGGGAACCCCAGCCACCATGGGGGCGTTATTTTGTGCAGGCCTAGTGTATGTGGTCTTGGCCAGTATTGTGGCGATTCGTGGCCCTGGTTTCTTGCATCGCATCATGCCACCTGTGGTGACGGGCCCTATTATTATGATCATTGGTTTGGGTTTAGCGCCTATTGCTGTGAACATGGCCATGGGTAAAACCGGCGACGGTGCGGCTGAGCTATTTCCATATGGCGAAGCGCTGTTAGTGTCTATGGCTGCGTTAGTGAGCACCTTAATTGTTGCGGTTTATGCCAAGGGTATTTTCCGTTTAGTGCCGATTTTAGCGGGTGTGGCTGTGGGTTATGCGGTTGCCGGTTTCAGTGGCATGCTAGATATGACCCAAGTTAATAACTCAGACTGGTTGGCTATGCCCAATTTCATCGCGCCTGAATTTCACCTAGCCGCTATTTTATTCATGCTACCAGTGGCGATTGCACCTGCTATTGAACACGTGGGCGACGTACTGGCTATTAGCAGCGTAACCGGTAAGAACTATGTTGAAAAACCAGGACTGCACCGCACTTTATTAGGTGATGGCCTTGCTACATCGGCGGCTTCGTTATTTGGTGGCCCACCAAATACCACCTATTCGGAAGTGACCGGTGCAGTGATGCTGACACGCGCGTTTAACCCAGTGGTAATGACATGGGCGGCCGGTATTGCCATCGTATTAGCTTTTATTGCTAAGTTTGGTATTTTGCTGCAAACCATCCCAACCCCAGTAATGGGCGGTATTCTTATTCTATTGTTCGGCTCCATTGCTGCTGTGGGTATGAATATCTTGATTAAAGCAAAAGTGAATTTAAACGAGCGCCGTAATCTTGTGATCGTCTCTACTACACTTGTGTTTGGTATCGGTGGCATGGCATTCACCTTTGGTGACTTTAGTCTGCAAGGCGTGAGCTTGTGTGGTCTTGTGGCCATCGTATTAAACCTAATCCTGCCGCACACCAATGACGACATCGACGACCTGCACGAAGAGCAAGAGCTGATGAGTGAAATGGTAAAAAATGAAAAATAAATCACACGCTCAATGTGATTGATAAGAAGGCTGCTTATGAAAATAAGTGGCCTTTTTTATCGGTCTCACTTTTCAGTAAGCCCTGCGACTGTTTGCTTGGTGAACCATTCTTGAATGAATGATGGAGTCGTCATGCTATTGGGGATTTGACTGAGCTTGTGTTGTGCTATGTTCAGTGCATACTTCAAATATACGTTATTTTTTAAGGGGTAAGCTTGTGCAAGCGGAGCAGGTCGAAGTTTCAAGTTTTCTTTCTCAGTATCAGCCGTTTGACGAACTGCCAGATGAGGCCCGTGATGCGTTAGCGCAATCCATTGAGATTGCTTACTTTCGTGCAGGCTCACAGATTCTTAATTTTCGAGATCCGATTAAGGATCTGTTTGTGGTGCGCAGTGGCTCCGTTGAGGTGTTTCACCGTAATGGTGAATTGCATAATCGTTTGGCGGAAGGGGGCATCTTTGGCCAGATGGGGTTGTTAATGAATGGCTCGGTACGCTTTCCCGTAAAGGCACTGGACGACACCTTGGTGTATTGCATCCCTGATGAATTGTTTAAACAGTATTTTGCTGAATACGATGCATTTGGTGATTATTTTGAAACCGATGAGGCTGAGGTATTACGTGGCACCGTATCGCGCTCGGTAGAATCCAGTGATTTATCGACCGTGCAAGCCAAAACCATACTGGCGCGCCCGCCAGTAATTGCATCCCCAGATATGACGGTTCAACAAGCGGCTAAATGCATGGGCGAAGAGGACGTGTCGTTTATTTTGGTTTGCGAATCACATGCGCAACCTGAAAGCGGCCAGTCAAAACTAAAAGGAATTTTAACCGATCAGCACTTGCGTCAGCGTATTGTGGCAGACGGTTTGCCATTGACCACGCCTATTAGTGACGTGATGACTCAAGAGTTCGAAGTCCTCGACTCTAATGCTTACATGTTTGAAGCCATGCTCACTATGTTACGGTTTAATCAACCTCAACTACCGTTAATGCACCGTGATGAACCGATTGGTGCGTTGACCTTGCTGGATGTTTTGCGTCACGAATCACAAAGCAGTTTGTTATTTGTAAAAGGGATTTTTGCGCAGCAGTCCATTAAAGATTTGGTACGGTATTCTAAGCAATTACCTGCCGTGTATGTGCGCATGGTCAATGAAGATGCTAACTCACATATGGTGGGCAGTGCCATGGCGGTAATTGGTCGCTCGTTTAAGCAGCATTTGTTAAGTCTTGCCGAAGAGAAGCTGGGCAAGCCGCCTGTGCCGTATTGCTTTTTGGCGCTAGGGTCCATGGCCAGAGACGAACAATTGTTGGTGACGGATCAAGACAACGCCTTGTTATTAGATGACGCCTACGACCCAAGAGAACACGAAGACTATTTTGAACAGCTGGCTAAGTTTGTGTGTGACGGTTTGGCTGCCTGTGGTTATGCATACGGCTCTGGAGACATTATGGCGACTAATCCGCAATGGCGTAAAACCTTTACCCAATGGCAGGAATGTTTTGCTGATTGGATTGATAACCCAGAGCCGCAGGCGTTATTAAATAGCAGTATCTTTTTTGATTTGGATGGCGTGTGGGGCGAAACCAAACTGGCGGATATTTTAAAAATATTCATTGCACAGCGTGCGAAAAAAACACCTCGTTTTTTAGCCAGTCTTGCCCGTAATGCACTTAGTCGAACGCCACCCTTAGGGTTTTTCAAAAACTTTGTGATGGAACCCGATGGCCGTCATGGTAAGTCCATTAATCTTAAGCGCAGAGGCACCGCGCCATTAAGCGATGTGATTCGCGTACACGCATTAGCGGTTGGTTCGGATGCGCAAAACTCGTTTGAGCGTTTAGACGACATAAACGAAGCGGGCTTATTACCGAAGGGCAAAGGGCGCGAACTCAGTGATGCATTGGAATACATATCGATGGTGCGCATTCGTCACCAAGCTTACGATGTGGAGCATAACCAAAGCCCCGATAACGCCATAAACCCAATGCATTTATCCACCTTTGAAAAGCGTAATTTAAGAGAAGCGTTTCAAGTGTTAGATAATGCCCAGCAGTTTTTGAAGTATCGTTATCACTCACAAAACGCTTTGAAATAAGGTGGCTTCGTGAATAAACGCATGTCAGCAGTACCGTCTCCCTCAGCATGGCCCGCTTACTATGCGCAGCAATTGAAAGTGAGCAAAGACCCCCGCCTAAAAGCATTTTTTGAGGCAGGCTTAGTGGCGCCTAATACGCCACTCAATGAAGTACCGTTTGTGGCGTTGGACTTTGAAACCACCGGCTTGAATCCGAAGGACCATGGCATTGTTAGCGTGGGCATGGTGCCATTTACGTTAAGCCGTATTCGTTGCAAACAAGCCAGTCATTTTATTGTGAACCCGCGTCAAGCTCTGCTGCCAAAATCCATCACCTTTCATGGGATTACCCATTCCGATGTTCAAGCAGCGCCAGATCTAGAGGACGTACTGCACGATTTTTTGCCAAAATTAGCCAATCAAGTGGTGGTAGTGCATTACCGACAAATTGAGCGGGAGTTTTTAAATTTGGCATTAATGGCCCGTATTCAAGAGCAGCTGCTTTTTCCCGTGATTGATACCATGACACTGGAAGAGCACATTCTTAAAAAGCAGCGCACCATGTTTGCAAGGTTGTTAGGAAGTCAGTCTCATCAGTCCCTACGCTTACCCGATATACGCGAACGCTATGGCTTGCCCCGTTATCACTTGCACCACGCCATGACAGACGCACTGGCCACCGCAGAAGTCTTACAAGCCCAAGTGGCGTACCACTTTGATGGGCAGACGCCTATATCAGAACTTTGGTGTTAATACGGTGCAAGAGTAAGGCATAAAAAAGCCCATATGCGAAAGCATATGGGCTTTTTTTGTTTCACTGATTATTCAGCTCAATATGGCTACTTCGCGATAACAGGCTTAGGTTCCGTTCTTAAGCCCATTAGCAAGCTGACACACATGGCCAGCAAGACAAAGGTAAACGGTAGGCCGGTTGAAATAGCGCCCGCTTGCAGCGCTTGTATGGCCTCAGTACCGCCAATCCATAAAAGCGCAGCAGCAATAGCACCTTCGGTAGACGCCCAGAAAATACGCTGAGGCACGGGTGCATCAATCTTACCGCCTGCGGTAATGCTGTCGATCACCAGAGAACCTGAGTCAGAAGAGGTAATAAAAAATACCAAGACCAGCACAATGGCAATCACAGAAAGTATTGCACCAAACGGCATGGCATCAAACATTTGGAACATGGCCAGCGGAACCTCTGTTAAACCATCTTTGCCAAGAGCACCAATACCTTGAGTGACTTGCTCTATGGCAATGCCGCCATAAATTGACATCCAAATTATGGTGACACAGGTTGGCACTAACAAAACCGCAGTGATGAACTCGCGAATGGTACGGCCTTTAGATACACGCGCGATGAACATGCCCACAAATGGAGACCAAGAAATCCACCACGCCCAGTAGAAAACAGTCCAGCCTTGGAACCAAGCTTCATCAGGACGGCCATGGGGGTTGCTTAAAGGAATGATGTTTTCAACGTAGGCCATAATAGTGGTGGGGATCGTACCCATTGCAATGGCAAAACCCATTAGCGCAACAAATATCAACAACACAATCGCGATCACCATGTTTACGTTACTTAGCAGCTTAACGCCGCCTTCTAAACCACGAACCACAGACACAATCGCAAGCAGTGTTACACCGATAATCACAGTGATTTGCAAACCTGTGCTGGCTTCGATGCCAAACACATGATTAATACCCGCAGCGGCTTGTTGGGCACCAAGGCCCAGTGACGTCGCTAAACCAAATAACGTAGCGAGTACCGCTAGAATATCAATGATGTGACCAGGCCAGCCCCAAGCACGATCGCCTAAAATAGGGTAGAAGACCGAACGAATGGATAAAGGCAAACCCTTGTTATAGGTAAAAAAGGCAAGTGATAACGCCACCACAGCGTAAATCGCCCAAGGATGCAGACCCCAGTGATACATGGTCGCACCAAGCGCCATACGCGCGGCTTCAGGTGTATTGGCTTCTACCCCAAGTGGGGTTTCGTACCAGCCGGTAAAATATGCGACGGGTTCAGCCACCCCCCAGAACATCAAACCGATGCCCATGCCTGCAGCGAACAACATCGCCAGCCAAGAAAGGATAGAGTGTTCTGGTTTTGCGCTGTCGCCACCAAGGCGGATTTTACCATACGGTGAAACCACAAGGGCTAAACAGAAAATGACGAAAATATTAGCAGACCACATAAAGAAGCCATCAAAGGCGCCTATGATGTCCCACTTTAAACCGTCTAAGGCCGCTTTAGCGGTAGCGGAGTCCATTACTAAAACTGCAACTAAAAAGGCAAGAATGAGCGCCGCACTGGTTCCGAATACAGGGTTGTGAACGTCAAACCCCCATCGCTGAACGTTATGTTGACCCACTGTATAGTCAGTACTGTGAATACTGTATTTATCGTTAGGATTTGGCATGTTGTCCTCAATTGGGTGATAGACATATTTAACATTAGGTGTTCGGGCACAAGCCTGCAAGGCCTATGGCCCAGCTTGTCAGCATTCATATGTTAAATTGATGTGCAATTGTATCGCATGCCAACATAAATTTCAGGTTGGCACCCAATTGCGGGCTGAACGCTTGCTTCACTTTATTCTGTATGTGCGCATAAGTGAGTCTCGTGGCCACAGCATAGGGCTCTATTTGACATCGCGCCCATGACGAAAACGGCCACACACTCGAGGGTATTAATTAAAGTGAATCACTAGGTTTAAAAAGAAAAAACCATTAGGCGTTAAAATGATTGAAAGAGAGCGCTGATAAAAATAAGCCGCTTTTGAATGTTTGATTTTCGAATGCTGACCATTAAAAAATTAGAGCAAATTGGGTGATGCGTATTGTATTAATTTGATACAACTAAACATTAAATAGCCGATACGTATGAATAAATCGGATCTTTTATTCTTTTTAATTCGCAGTCAATTGACTGGTTTGATAGACAGTTGATTTAGGATTTTTAACCAAATACAGGGTGCTTGGCTCAAAAAGTCTGGAATAAAGTGCTCGTTTTTACCTAGTTAATAAATCGAAAATGCTTTAAATTCATAGGCTTACAAAAACAACAACCGAAATAACGAGACCCCGTTATTTTTAAATTATTTTGCGCGCTCGTTTTTACAGGCATGATTAGTAATAAAGTGTTTGTAAGTTGCTGTTTTAAATGCGATTTTTTGTTGTATTTTAGCTGTATTAAAACTGCAAAAGTGAGCACGCGCACGATTAAAATGTTAGGTGCTAAGAGGAAGTATGCAACCATCTTTAAAGTTTGAGAGGATATGGAATGATGACGATATGACTGAATTGAAAATTACAGTCAACAATGGTCATTCTTCTTTTTCTAATAAAGTCTATGTTGGTCACGCCGAGTTTGATGAGCTTTACGAAAGTTTAACTACTTTTAAAACTCATTATTATGGCGGTTTAAGGAATATTGAGTTCGGTGGTTTTGGTAGCGAATATGCCAGCGGTGCTTTTTATGCTCGCTTACATTTCCCGAAGCCAGGAAATTTATTCGTATCTACTAATCAGCAATCTGAGTTTTTTGATTTCAAAGATCAAAAGGTGGCGAGTGAATCCAAAATGTATCTATCTACGGAACCTTGCTTATTCGACAACTTTTTAGTTGAACTTAAAAGCTTAGGTGCTAGTGAGTATGGTATAGCGGAGCTAATTTGCACCTAACAAGAACATCAATGATCGCCAGCAAAGCTGGCTGGACGCGCAAAAAGCCGCGCGCCCATTATGTTGGCGTTACTTTTCTAGGAGATATTTGTGGCAACTGTAATTGAAGGAGTAATAGTTGGTGGCGCAGGAGGTGCGGTTGCAGGAGTATCTGTTTACTTGGTTCAGTTCATTCATTCCAAGCTCTCATTGAAAACAGATGAGCGAGTTGTTTATAGTTGGCTTAAAAATAATACGACTAATGAGTCCGGCAACCAATTTAGATCTACTAGAGCAATAGCGAGTTGGAATAACTTAACCGAAGATAGAGTTCGATTTGTTTGTAGTCAAAGCAAAAGAGTATTTCTATCTACTGGAAAAGTGGAAGATATCTGGGGGATTCATGAAAGAGAAGAGACCCTATCAACTGATTTCATTCACGGATAAAAGTAACAAAGCCAGCCAGAGGGACGTGAACTTCCCCCGATAATCTGAACATCTTTCAGTATGCGCATAAGCATCTAGTTTAGATCTCTCTCGCCAACCCAAGCCTGATTCATTACCATAGACACATCATTCAGTGAAATAAGCCCTTGTTATGTCGTTACCGTCTTGCCCAAAATGCCAATCCGAATTTGTTTATCAAGATCAAAACCATCTGATCTGCCCAGAATGTGCCTATGAATGGAACCCAGACGAACCCGATGCGGATGCCATTGTTATGAAAGACGCTAACGGCACCTTGTTGGCAGAGGGTGATAAAGTCACCTTTATAAAAGACCTAAAAGTAAAAGGCAGTTCGCAAGTGCTAAAAATTGGAACCAAGGCCGTTATTAAGCGCATTGTTGAAGGCAAAGACCATCAACTGGACTGTAAAGTAGATGGCACGGGTGACATGATGGTCACCGCTAAGTTTGTGAAGAAGGCCTAAAGTCATTTAGGGCAATGATTTAAAACGCATTGTATTTGGGGTGAGCTTGACCGTATTTGAAATCACATTGATTGCGCTCATGATCGTTATTCTGCTCTCGATTTTGTGGAGTACGCTGTCATTGGGCATATCCCCCATGCCAAGCTCAAATAAGGCTCGCCAAGCTATATTGAACTTATGCGATGAAATAAAGCATGAGTCGAATGACGGGCCTATATATGAGCTGGGCAGTGGTTGGGGCCATACGCTGGTGGCACTGGCTAAGCACTATCAGCAGCGGCCCATAATTGGGTATGAGTTATCTTTTTTACCGTGGTTGGTGAGCGTAATTTGGGTCAAGCTATTGGGGCTCAGTCATGTGCGTATTTATAGGCAAAACTTTTTAAAAGTGGATCTTTCAGATGCCTGTGTCATTGTGTGTTATTTGTTTTCAGGTGGCATGGAGAAGCTTGAGCATAAGTTTGCCACTCAAAAGCACAGCGTTAAGTATGTTATTAGCCATCATTTTGCGTTGCCATCCCATCAATCGATTAAGACGATTGAATTGAACGATTTGTATAAGACCCCCGTGTATTTGTATAGGATGAATTTCAATTAAGATCAGTTGAGAAATGTGCAGTGAGGACAATACTTAATGTCGACTACGTTACTAAAAGATTAAGGTGCTAAAAGATAGGGTTTTACGGTAGTGCTACATACAAAAAAGGCGCATTTAATATTTTAAATGCGCCTTTTTTGTATCTGATTAAGCGTGCTTGATGCCTTCAAGGTGTTGATGGCAAACCCGCTGTGCAATGTTTTTAAAGTCTTGAATAAAGGCATTCTCGGCTTGTTCTGCCCGCACGGCCGCATACAAGGTGCGCCAAACGCCATGACGGCCCAGTGGTTTTTCCACCACAAACCCTTGTTTTACATAATCATGTACTGCCCAATTGGGTAGGCAACTGATGCCACGGCCGCTGGCGACAAGCTGTACCATCATCATGGTCAGTTCTACTTGGCGCACACTACCAGGCTCGATACCGGCAGGGGTTAAAAAGCATTGGAAAATATCCAAGCTTGAACAATCCACCGGGTAGGTTATGAGGGTTTCTTTGCTTAAATCGTGTGGCTCGATTACCGGCTTAGGTGTTAGGGCGTGGTCTGGTGCCAGCACTAACATGGCTTGGTATTTAAACAGGGGCAAGTACTGCACGTTTTCATCATTTTTAGGGTCGGATGTGACCACTAAATCCAACTCGCCATTTTTTAATTTGGCGATGGAGTCAAAGTGAAACCCCCCAAGCATGTCCAATTCTACTTCAGGCCAATGGCCACGGAATTCATTCAGGGTTGGCATCAACCAGTCGTAACAGCTGTGGCATTCGATGGTGATATTCAAACGGCCTTTGCGTCCTTGACGTATGCGCGACAGGTCCCGCTCGCTGGCTTCAATTTGCGGCAATACCGATTGCGCTAATTCCAATAAACGCTGACCCGCGGGTGTAAAGCGCACCGGCTTGGTTTTGCGATAAAACAAAGGTTGGTCCAAACGGCCTTCCAGTTCTTTTAACTGATGAGACAAAGCCGATTGAGTGAGGTGAATCTGCGCAGCGGCTTCTACTAAGCTGCCTGTTTGATCCAGCGCCATTAGCGTTTTTAAATGTCGAAGCTCGATGTTCACGTGCAACCTCAGTGAAAAGTATTAGGTGCTAATTAAAGTATCATTATTAAAATAATTCAACAATTATTTGAAAATAATGAGTTTGATTCAATTTGAAAGAGCGTGCATTGTTTATTAGTAAATTTCATCAAGGAAAGAAATAACGTGAATAAAACTAATAAACTGCCGATTAATTTTAATGATAAAACCACCACTCATATTTTGGGCTATCCGCGCATGGGGCCTCAACGCCAACTGAAATGGGCCCTTGAAGACTATTGGAAAGGCCAAATCAGTCAAGATCAGCTGTTATACGAGGCGGCGGATATTCGCCAATCCCATTGGCAAATACAACTGGATGCCGGCCTAGACTTCATCACCGCCGGTGACTTTGCTCTGTATGATCATGTATTGAACCATTCCTACATGTTTGGTGTGATCCCTGATCGTTTTAAAACTCAAAAGCCAGAAGGGCAGTTAGATACCTACTTTCGAATGGCCCGCGGTCGCAGCGCACAAGGGGGGGGTTGCGCGGCATGTGAAATGACCAAATGGTTTGATACGAATTACCATTATTTGGTGCCCGAATTAGAGGCCCAGCAACGCTTTCAATTAAACGCCGATGTGTGGCTAGACGAACTCAAACACGCACAAACCCTTACGCCCAATGTGAAGGCCGTGCTTATTGGGCCACTGACGTATTTATGGTTAGGCAAAGCCCAAGGGGAGTTTGATGCCATTGAGCTGTTGCCTCAATTGCTGGAAGTTTATGCCGAGTTATTACACAAGGTGAGCGAGTTAGGCATTGAATGGTTGCAGCTGGACGAGCCCATTTTAGGTTTGGATTTACCACAAAACTGGAAGCAAGGGTTTGAGATTGCTTACAACCAATTAAAAAGCGCACAACTTAAGCTGCTCATTGCCACGTACTTTTCTAAGTTGGATGACAACCTGACACTGGCTTGTCAGTTGCCAGTGACGGGCTTGCACATCGATGGCATCACCGGTGCGCAAGACTTGCCCAATGTATTGGATCGCTTGCCCCCTTATAAAGTGTTATCGCTGGGCTTGGTGAATGGTCGAAACATATGGAAGGCCGATCAAGCGCAGTTGCTGCAAGACCTTGCGCCGTTTTATGACGCATTGGGTGAGCGTTTATGGCTATCCAGCAGTTGCTCGTTATTGCATGTGCCGGAAGACCTCGACCAAGAAATAAATCTCGTGCCTGCCATTAAATCGAAATTCGCGTTTGCTAAACAAAAATGTACCGAGATTACGCAATTGGCGAGCGCGTTAGCAAACCATGTCGAGGTACCTGCGGCGGTTAAGCCTGACGTGGTGAGTGCGTCACTTGAGTCTCAAGCACACGCTTTGAAACAGACAATTGAAAATCTTACCGAGCAGTCGTTTGCGCGCAGCAGTGAATTCAAGGTGCGTAAAGTAGCCCAGCAGGCGAAGTTTGATTTACCCATGTTTGCCACCACAACCATTGGCTCGTTTCCGCAGACCAAGGAGATTCGCCAGGCCCGTTTAGGGTTTAAGCAGGGCAGCCTGTCACAGCAGATGTATGAAACGATTATGTCGGATGAAATTCACCATGCGGTAAAAGAACAAGAAGCCATTGGTCTAGATGTGTTGGTACACGGTGAAGCTGAGCGCAATGACATGGTGGAATACTTTGGCCAGCAATTAGAAGGCTATGCCTTTACGGATTTTGGTTGGGTGCAAAGCTATGGTTCTCGCTGTGTGAAGCCACCAATCATTGCCAGTGATGTGCATCGCCCGCAAGCCATGACGGTGCGCTGGAGCCAATATGCACAAAGCCTGACCACCAAACCCATGAAGGGCATGCTGACTGGGCCAATCACTATGTTGTGTTGGTCGTTCACCCGTGAAGATATTTCGCTTAAAGAGCAGGCCTTTCAATTGGCATGGGCTTTATCAGAAGAGGTATTAGATTTAGAGCGTGCCGGTATTAATATGATTCAAGTGGATGAGCCCGCATTGCGCGAAGGCTTGCCTTTGCGTCAACAAGATTGGCAAGCGTATCTGCGCTGGGCCGTGGATGCGTTTCGGTTATCGGTTGCTAAAGTAAAAGACAGCACGCAGATTCACACCCACATGTGTTACGCCGAATTTAACGACATTATAGAGGCCATCGCGCAACTGGATGCGGACGTTATCACCATAGAAACCAGCCGTTCAAACATGGAGCTGCTCAAGGCGTTTGAGGATTTTAAGTATCCAAATGACATTGGCCCTGGGGTGTATGACATTCATAGCCCCATTGTGCCGACGCAACAATGGATGGAGCAGCTGCTGAAAAAGGCCGCGCAGTCCATACCCGCAGAGCAATTATGGGTAAACCCAGACTGCGGATTAAAGACCCGCGCCTGGCCAGAAACCCGCGAAGCGCTCACATTAATGGTGGCAGCTGCCAAGCAGTTGCGTGAACAATATCAAACAGTGAACGCTTAGCCTCAGCACCTACCATGTAACCCAGGCCTAATTTAGGCTTGGGTTTATGGTCGCTTTTTGCAACACACCCTTGCATCAGTCTTACCTATCCGAACACGATTTTCAGCATAAATTAGCGTACAATTGCGCGCTTAATATATCTGTAAGTTGCCATTATGTTTGCCTTTTTTGAAAAGCTGATTAATCCATACCCACCAGAAGACCCTCAACAACCACCTGATACTTTGTGGGCGTTTTGCCGACATTACACCAAGGGCATGATGCTGCCCTTGATTGCCATGGCGGTACTGACAGCTTTGTTAGCCATGTTCGAAGTGTATTTATTTGGCTTTATGGGGCAGTTGGTGGATTGGCTGGTAGACAAAGACCCACAAACCTTATGGGACGATGAAGGCAGCACGCTTTATTTCTTGGGCTTTATGTTACTCATTGGTATGCCATTAATGGTGGCACTGCATGCCATGGTGATACATCAAGCCTTGATGGGTAACTTCCCCATGTCCATTCGTTGGATGGCTCACCGTTACTTGTTAAAGCAAAGCATGAGTTTTTACCAAGATGAATTTGCCGGTCGCATTGCCACTAAGGTATTGCAAACGTCGTTAGCGGTGCGTGAGAGCGTGATGAAAATGCTCAACGTGATGATGTACATTTTGGTGTACTTTATTTCTATGCTAGCGGTGATTGCACAAGCCGATTGGCGATTAATTTTGCCAGTATTGGGCTGGTTAGTGCTGTACATCATTGCCCAGTGGATTTTCATTCCTCGCTTAAAAAATATCGCCACCGCCCAAGCCAATGCGCGCAGCGATATGACAGGGCGTATTGTGGATAGTTACACCAATATCGGTACTGTCAAATTATTCAGCCATTCGCAGCGTGAAAGTGATTATGCAAAAGAAGGCATGGATGGCTTTTTGAAAACGGTTTATGTCCAAATGCGTTTGGCCGTTGGTTTGAACGTCAGCGTGCACACTATTAACTATCTGTTGGTATTCAGTATTGGTGCATTAAGTTTGTACCTGTGGAGCCTAGGCGAAATCAGTGTGGGTGCCATTGCGGTCGGCATTAGTTTGGCCTTACGTCTTAATGGTATGGCGCAGTGGATCATGTGGGAAGTGAGCAGCCTGTTTGAAAACATCGGTACGGTAATTGACGGCATGCAGACCTTATCTCAGCCGCAAGACGTGCAAGACACCCAAAAAGCCCCTGCATTAAATGTGAAAAGCGGCGCCATTGATTTTAATAATGTGGCCTTCTTCTATGATGAAAAACATGAGAAAGGGACCACGCAGCGCCGTGTATTTGAACAGCTGCAACTGAATATTAAACCGGGCGAAAAAGTCGGGTTAGTGGGACGCAGCGGTGCCGGTAAGTCCACCTTGGTTAATTTATTATTGCGCTTTTACGATGTGCAGGGCGGGGAAATCTGTGTAGATGGGCAGAATATCGCCAGTGTGCAGCAAGAAACCTTACGCGCAAAAATAGGCATGGTGACGCAGGATACATCCCTGTTGCACCGCAGTGTGCGTGACAATATTTTATACGGCCACCCATCGGCCACCGAAGAAGATCTTATTGCGGCTGCGAAAAAAGCCGAAGCCTATGACTTTATTCAGCAACTGACAGACCCATTTGGTAATACGGGCTTTGATGCCCAGGTAGGTGAGCGCGGCGTGAAATTAAGTGGTGGTCAGCGTCAGCGCATCGCCATTGCCCGTGTGCTGTTAAAAGACGCGCCTATTCTTATCTTAGATGAAGCCACCTCAGCACTGGATAGTGAGGTTGAAGCGGCCATTCAGCACAGCTTAAACCTGCTAATGGAAGAGAAAACCGTCATCGCCATTGCACACCGCCTATCCACCATTGCCGCTATGGATCGATTAGTGGTACTTGATGAAGGGCGCATTGTTGAGCAGGGTACTCACCAAGAACTGGTAAGCACCGGTGGTATTTACAGCCAGCTTTGGGCGCATCAAACCGGCGGTTTTATTGGTGAATAAATTTACCCTTTTAGAGTAAAACCAATAATTAAAAGCCATTTAATGGCCTAGAAAAAAGCGACACTGATTACAGTGTCGCTTTTTTTATGTCTTATTTAATGTCTGCGTTGAATATTAACGCCTGCGAAAACGGTTGCGATAATCACTGGGCGTCACACCGGTTTTGCTTTTAAACAAACGTCTAAACGAGCTGGCGTCTTCGTAGCCCACTTGGTTCATGATGGTATCAATGTGCATCTCACTTTCTTCAAGCAGTTTTTGTGCGCCTTCTATTCGTAACCCTTGTATATAGGTGTTAGGCGGCATATCTAGAGCTTGGTTAAAGCGTCGGATTAACGTGCGTTTAGAAATACTAAAACGCTTGGCGAGTTCATCAATCACAATGGGTGTGGCGTAGTTTTGCGTTAACCAGTGTTGTACGTCTTTTATAAGTGCATCTTTGTGGGGTTTGGCTAACCCCATGAGGGAATACGACAACTGGCTGTCGCGGCGGTAATCAATCACAAAGGCTTTTGCGGTTTGAATTGCGGTTTCAAATCCCACAAAGCGCTCAATCATATGTAGCCCTAAATCAAACCATGCAAGGCCGCCGCCTGCGCAGTATATGTGCTCATCACGGGTGAGCATGAATTGTGCGGTTAGATTTACCTTTGGATAGCGACTCTCAAATGCCTGTTTAAACCCCCAGTGGGTGGTGGCTTGGCGGCCATTGAGCACGCCTGCCTCGGCCATTAAGAAATTCCCGGTGCAATTGCCGGCAATGATGCAGCGCTGGTTATTGGCTTTTTGAATCACTTCAATGAGTTCAGGGTTGCTAGCCAGTACTTGTTCAATGGGTCCACCAATGGTGGGGATGATCAGGGCGTCGGGCTGGGTGATGTCATCGAAACTCACATGGGCACCTAGATTGATACCGTTAATACAGCGGATGGGCTCACCTTTGGCGCTGGCAATTTGCACGTTAAAAATTGGCACGGGCTCACTGCCTTGGATACGGTTCCAAGTGACACCGGCTAGGGCGAATAGGTCCAGCACGCCAGTAATGGCGGATGCCAAGGCCTGATCATAGGCAAGTACGTAGATATTTTTCATGTGTGGCACAAATGGCTTTATTTGTGGCTATATTGACAATTATATCGCTCGGATACAAGGACGATACTGGTTACATGGTCAAAAAATAAAAGAGAGGTCGCCCATGGCAAACCTAATGAACGAAAAAGACATGGCGTTTTTGCTATACAACGTCCTAGACGCACAAGCGCTTACTCAAGCGTCTATGTTTGAAGATCACGATAAAACCACCTTTGATGAAGTGCTGAAAACATCAGCGCGCATCGCCGAAGAGTATTTCTTACCGCACAATGCAAAAGCCGATGCGAACGAGCCTCAGTTTGACGGCGAGAAAGTGACGACTATCCCTGAGGTTAAGGTCGCTTGGGAACATTTTGCTCAATCGGGTTTACTGTCTGCTCGCCATAAATACGAAGATGGCGGTATGCAATTACCGGCGCTGATTCATGCGGCGTGTAATGCGTATTTTATGTCAGCGAATCCATCAACGGCGGGTTATCCATTTTTAACCAGTGCCGCGGCCAATGTGATTCATGCTTTTGGTAGCGACGAACAAAAAAACACCTTTTTACCGCACATGTTTAATGGCCGTTTTTCCGGCACCATGGCGTTAACCGAGCCAGATGTTGGGTCGTCTCTGGGCGATATTACTACCAAGGCCATCCCGCAAGATGACGGCACCTATCGAGTAAAAGGCCAGAAGATGTATATCTCTGGTGGCGATCAAGATATTACCGAAAACATCGTACACCTTGTATTGGCCCGCATTGAAGGCGCACCTCAAGGGGTAAAAGGTATTTCGTTGTTTATTGTGCCTAAATTCATCACCAACGAAGATGGCAGCTTGGCCGATCGCAATGATGTGAACCTTGCGGGTCTGCTGCATAAAATGGGTTACCGAGGCACCACCTCAACGGTGTTGAATTTTGGTGAAAAAGATAACTGCCACGGTTACCTAATCGGTGAAGCCGGTAAAGGCTTGATGTACATGTTTAAGATGATGAATGAAGCGCGAATCGGTGTGGGCACCGGCGCGGCTATGATTGGTTATCGCGGCTTTCTTGAGTCATTGGATTACGCAAAAAATCGCCCACAGGGCCGTGCGCCAGATGACAAAAACTCACAAAGCAAACCGCTTAACATTGTTGAGCATGCGGATGTTAAACGGATGCTGTTGGCACAAAAAAGTTATGTAGAAGGCTCGCTGGCACTGTGTTTATTAGCCGCCCGTTTGGTGGATGAACAAGAAGCCATGGGCAACGAAGACAGCGGCTTATTGCTCGATTTGCTCACTCCAATTGTTAAATCCTTCCCGTCTTATTACGGGCCAAAAGCCAATGACCTAGCCATTCAAGTGCTGGCGGGTGCGGGATATACCCGTGAGTATCCGGTAGAACAATGCTATCGCGATAACCGTTTAAATCCCATTCACGAAGGCACCCATGGTATTCAATCGCTGGATTTACTTGGGCGTAAACTTTGGCAGGCCAATGGTAAAGGGCAGCAGTTATTGATGGCCCGAGTTCAAGCAACATTAAAGAGCGCATCCAATAAACCGCAATTAGCGGCATTAACGGCCACGTTCCAGCAACACATGAGTACGTTTATTCAAACCACCATGACGCTGGGTAAAGCTCTGCAAAGTGGTGAGGTGAAAAAAGGTTTGGCTAACTCTGCGCTGTATTTAGACGTGATGGGTAAGATGGTTATTGCGTGGTTGTGGTTGGAAATGGCGGATAAAGCCATTGAGGCATTTGCAGACTCTGCAGACGAAACAGACCAAGCGTTTTTAGCGGGCAAGTTGCAAGCGGCACAATATTTTATTATGTGGGAGCTGCCTGAAATTGAACACATGGCAAAACTGTTAAATGGCTTTGATCCAACGTGCTTGGATATGCAAGAAGCTTGGTTCTAATAAAAGCCTGTTCAATGATTAAGGAGAATACAATGAGCGAAAAAGTATTAGTTGAAAGTCGTGATCATATTTTAACAATCACGTTTAACCGCCCAGAAAAATACAACGCATTGGACCCAGAAAGCTACCATATTTTGGCAAAGGCTTTGTATCAATTACAAACCGATGACAATCTGCGTGTGGGTGTGATTCAGGCCAATGGTAATCATTTTACGTCCGGCTTAGAGCTGGATAAATGGGCACCCATTTTTGCAAAAGGCGAAGCGCCTAAGTTGCCCCCTGAGCATATTGACCCTTATGGTATTCAAGGTGAGCTACTGACTAAACCGCTTATTCTTGCTGCACAAGGGTTGTGTTACACATCCGGTTTAGAGATGTTGCTTAATACGGATATTCGTATTGCCACAAAAGATGCACGCTTTGCACAGTTAGAAGTACAGCGTGGGATTTACCCTTGTGGCGGCGGCACCGTGCGTTTGCCAGAAGAAATTGGCTGGGCTAATGCACAGCGTTACTTGTTAACGGGGGATGAATTTTTTGCCGAGCAAGCATTGCAGTGGGGCATGATACAAGAAATTGTGGATGCTAATCGTTTGCACGAACGTGCACGTGAACTGGCAATGAAAATTGCGGATGCCGCGCCATTAGGTGTGCAAGCGGCGCTGCGTTCTTCAAAATTGGCGCGCACACAAGATCAAAATATTGCGCTGCATTCGGTGTTTAATGACATGCCAGGTGTTATGACGAGTGAAGATGCGGCTGAAGGCGTGCGTTCATTTTTAGAACGTCGTAAAGCGAATTTTCAAGGAAAATAGCCTTCTCCAACCTTGCCCATACTTTTCTTGGTATGGGCTTTTTTTGCTAAAATCTTATTGCCTAATTCCTTTAAAGGCTCCTAATTCGCGTCTCTGGTAGGCACAGCAGAAAAGTAAAAATTCAATGACCACAGTGGCTTAGTTGTTTTTTGTGTCTGTGTATTTGGAAAAGTCTGATTCAATTTTGGCGCTTATTGCCCAGACCCTTTAATGTTAAAGTGCCGCCTGTTTTATTGCTTATTCATACTTTCTCGTCTCTTTCGGCTGCTTGTTACATCTCACTGGTTACATAACCGATCACTTCGTAGGTGCTGCTGTGGTGGCGTGTTTATATTTTGTCGGAATCCAGTTTGACTCCTATAGTTGATAGTAATGAATTAGCCATGTCGCTTTAATCAAATAGAAGGTGGAAAAACTGTGAGTGATACCGTTGACGAGACGTCGCAGTCAGAAGTAAGTGACAGTCCATCGAATCAGAATATGCCAAAACGCTTTGCTTTGTTGATATTGTCGGTGCTGGGTGTGTTGATTCTTTGGTATGTGTTGTCGGACCGTTTTGCACCGACTTCTTCACAAGGAGCCGTCAACGCCTATGTCACTCAGCTAACATCTCAGGTGTCGGGCCAAGTCACCCGTGTTTTTGTAGAAGATGGCGATATTGTAGATTCTGGGCAACCTTTATTTCAGTTAGATGATCGTGTGTTTAGGCTGGCCGTGAAACAAGCCGAGAATGAGCTAGCGCGCTCAATCAAGAGCACAAAAGCCACAGCGGCTTCTATTGTGTCGTCGCAAGCTGCGGTGAACGAGGCACGCATTAATTTAGAGAACGTAAAGGCGTCTACCTATCGAACCTTGGCATTGGCCAAGCGCAAATTACTGTCATCAGGGGATGCTGAGAACGCACAAGCACAATTAGACGCCGCTCAAGCGGCCTATAGTAAGGCTCAGGCAAGTTTGAACAGCTCTATCTTATCGCTTGGAGCAAAAGATGAAACGAATCTTGAAGTGCAAGCTGCACAGATTACGTTGGAAAAAGCACAATTAAATCTTGAGTATTCAACGGTGAAAGCGCCGACCCAAGGCGTGGTAACTAATATGCGTTTGGCCATTGGGCAATATGTGGCCCCGGGCAACCCAGCATTAACTTTCATTGATACGCGAGGTGCATGGGTGTCCATTGATCTCAGAGAGAATCAGCTCGGGAATGTCGACATAGGTGATGAAGTGGACGTGGCATTTGATGCGGTGCCAGGGCGAATCTTTAACGGCGTGGTGAAAAGTGTGGCTTGGGGGATCGATCCGGGCAAAACCATGGCCAATGGTTTACAAAAAAACCAGCCCTCTAATCAGTGGTTTGAACCTGCGCGGCGCATTCCTGTGCACATTGAGCTAGTTGGCGGGTTGGATAGCTGGCCACGCACGGCGAAAGCCGGAGGCAAAGTGAGTGCCGTGATTTATAGCGCAGGACAGGCGAATCCTTTGGCTTGGTTATCGTATGTGATTTTTCGCATTAAGTCTGTGTTGTCTTATTTGTATTAGGGGTTAAAGCATGTTCGTAGCGCCTCGGCCACGAGTAGAGAATGACCCGTTATTTGCAATACGTTTGGCTTGTGGATGCGTGACCGCCTTGCTGGTGGCCGTTCTTATTCAATCCCAGATGCCCATGCTATTACCCGCGTTAACCGTGGGGTTGATGGCGGGTATGCGAAAGGCATTTGATATTAAAAAATCCGTGGGCGGCCCACTTATTCTGATTGTTTTTATCACTCTTTTTTACGGCCTGGTTTCATTAGTGCATGTGATGCCTGCAGTGGCCTTGGTTGTTGTGTTTGCTATTAGTGGATTGTCGTATTATTTGATCTTAAAGACCGGCAACCCAGTAGGGATGTTGTTACTGATTTCTATAACCTTGATGTCTGTGATGGGGGCTAAGTCACTGCAAGCCATGTTGGTCATTAAAGATGCGTTTATTGAGGGAGCCATTACCGCTTTTGTGTTAATTCCTATTTTGTACTGGTTAATACCCAGTGTGGCCAAAGTACCGCTAGAAGAAATCTATACGCCAGACCAACATGGGTACCACTTACAAAGAGCCATGATCCGATCTGCTGTGATGATGCTTTTATTGTGCTGGCTATACACGGTACTGGATACTACGAATATGATCTTAGCCATGGCGGCGGTATTTGCGTTGGTGTTTCCTACAAAAGAGCATCAATTTTCAGAGGCCAAGGAGCGCAGTTTTGCCACTGTTATAGGTGGTCTGCTGGCATTAATGGTTTTAAGTTTAACGAACTTGATGGGCCACTTGTCGATCTTATTGGCGTTGATGTTTTTAGTAGCGCTTTATCTTGGCGACAGGATGATGAATGGGCGCCACCCGCCTATGGTTTATCAATTTGCCTTGTCAGTGATGATTGCGCTGACGGTGGGGTCATTGACCAACCAAGAACCTGTGTCTTCTACTTTTTTAAGAATAACGTTAACTCTGGTGGGGGCAGTGGGCGCGGCCTATTTATCAGCCTTGTTAGAACGTATATTTTTACCTCATTTACGCATTGAGCCGCATCTCATTAAAAACCCTGATTAACCGGTGATAATGGAATTTAAATTGATTTTCATTGTCTATGGGCCGACTGGTTAAATTTTGCGTATTACTCATGCCAATTTCGTATTTCACTTGCCCCAGTGAATTAACGGAATCAGTCAATGTTTAAGTTGTTATTCATATGAGCCAAAACGTATTGCACAAGTAATACATTTTGGTTTCTTTTAAAAAATAGGTGAACCGTGCATACAAATAATAATGACCCGCTCGATCGTAACACTGGGTGGCGATACCTTTTTATTGCCGCTGTGATTACAGGTCTGGCTGTTGGATTTTTATACGCCGCTGGTGTGTTGGGTGGTAAGGGTGTAACTGCTCAAACGTTTGTTAATTTACAAGAAGGTAAAACCCCCAGTCCGGGTTTCAGACGTGCTCATGCAAAAGGTATTTGTGTAAGTGGTGAATTTGAATCCAATGGCGCCTTGGCTGAATACTCAAGTGCTGAAATTTTTCAGGCAGGGAGCAGCCCATTTATTGGCCGATTTTCTATTGCGGGTAACAACCCATTAGCACCAGATTTAAAAGCACCCGTGCGCAGTCTTGCCCTGAGCTTTTCATTTGATAATGGCCAACAATGGCGCCTTGCTATGAATACTCCCCCTGTTATGGCAGTGAGTACACCAGAAGATTTCTTTGAGCAGCTAATGGCCTTGTCCCCGGATGCAAAAACAGGCAAACGCGACCCTCAAAAGATTAAAGACTTTATTGCCGCACACCCTGAAAGTAAAGACTTCAATGCATGGCGTGCATCCTACACCCCCACCAATAGCTTCGCTGATGAGCAGTATCACAGCATCAATGCATTTTATTTGGTTGATGAGCAAGGCAACCAGCAAGCGGTTCGCTGGGCAGCCGTACCAACCTCTGCGTCAACACTTGAATTAGGGTCAAATACTGCCGATGCGCTTCAGTTGGATTTGATCAGCAAGCTAAAGGATGGGCCTGTGCGCTTTGACATGGTGTTCAGTTTTGCCGATGCCAGTGATGATGAAAACAATCCTGCCATTGCTTGGCCAAATGAGCGTAAAACGCTAACCGCTGGCACCATTAATATCACCAGCAGTGAAGCGCAAACAAACGGCGCCTGTGACGGTATCCGATTTGATCCACTTATCTTGCCTCAGGGAATCGCGCCAACCAATGACCCAATCTTGCGTGCCCGATCAGCGGCTTATGCAGAGTCGTATCGAAGACGCGCACGTGAGCAATTTCTGGGTGAGACAAAAGGGGCTGAAAAATGAACACAATAAAAAGCTATCCAGCCAGTGCTAAGTTACTGCATTGGGCCAGTGCTCTCATGATTATTTCTATGCTGTTTTTGGGCGTATCCATGATACAAAGCTTGGCGCCTTGGCAATACACCGCGCTGGCCTTGCATCAATCTTTTGGTGTGCTGGTATTGGTATTAGTGGTGATTCGCTTGTTGAATAAATTACGGTTTGAATCGCCGAGCCTACCAGCTGATTTGGCCAAGGTTCAAAAAGTGATAGCTCATGGCAGCCATGTGTTGTTGTATTTGGGTATGCTGGCCATGCCAATTTCAGGCTGGTTAATGCAAAGTGCTAATGGGGTTATGATTAGCCCATTTGGTTTGTTTGGTTTACCGGCTTTAATTGAACCTAATATTGAGTATTATGGCCTGTTTAGAGAGTTACATGGCTTAATCGCGTGGTTGTTATTTGCGCTTATCCTGTTGCATATTGCAGGTGCCTTGTATCATGGCTTAGTGCGACGCGACAATGTGCTCAAGTCTATGACTTTTGGTTTATATGATCGTAAGTAAAATATATGTGAAGATTCTCAATCTTTATTAGTTCAGTTTTTTAAAATAGGAGTCATTTTATGAAAAAGTATGCATTTATTATGTTGGCGCTGATTGCGTTCACCCAATCTGCATTGGCCGATTGGGCGCTGCAGGGTGATCAGTCCAGTATTAACTTTGTATCGGTTAAAGCAAATGCCGTTGCCGAGGTGAGCCAGTTTAAAAAAGTGGCAGGTACAATAGATAAACAAGGCAATGTGAAGCTTTCAATTGACCTTGCCAGTGTGGATACCGGTATCAGTATTCGAGATGAACGCATGAAAAAAATGCTATTTGAAGTGTCGGATTTTTCTCATGCATCTTTAACCGGCAAAGTCGATGTGACACGTGCCTCTCAACTAAAAGAGGGTGAGAGGTATGTGGAGTCAGTTAACTTATTGCTGTCTCTTCATGGTGTAGAAAAAGCCGTTTCGGCTCAAGTATCTGTGATTAAGATAGCTAATGATCAATGGCAGGTATCGTCTTTAAAGCCAGTTATTATTAATGCTGCTGATCACAAATTGGTAAAAGGCGTGAATAAACTACGAGATCTGGCTGGGTTGTCCGCAATTAGCTTAGCTATTCCGGTAACGTTTAATTTCATGTTTGAATAATTGATGCATGAGCACATCAAACTATCGGCCATCCGTCGTTTTTGGTTAGTATAAGTTGATGCGCATCAGGAAAGGGTGGCTAAATAAGCTGCCCTTTTTTATTTCAAGCTCGAAGGATATGGTTTTGAGAGACAGTCTGAAACTAAAGGTGATTCAAGTATGTGAGCAAAAGATTGCTCAAAAGGGTGAGAGTGTGGGTCTGTCATTCTATGCTTTTTTTGCCAATAAAAATGATGACCCTGAACTATTGATGGAAGCCGCCACGTGGTGGATTAGCACTCATCAGTTGGACCACTTTGAAAAAGCCGTAAAGATTAGGGCCATGTTGCAAGCTTAATGCGCTAATCACCACAAGTTGCTGAGCAATTTGTCCTAACGGATAGAATAGCCAAAATAGGCCTGTGTGCCACAATTACGCTAGGTGGTCTATCTTTATAGATAATATGGTGGGTATAGTGTCTATATACCTATTCAACGTAAAGACCAAGGATGCGCATTTAGTGGTGAATAATAAGCATGTAGGATGTAAATCAAGCAATGTGGTGGTGCATGGCTAATAATTGGCAGCGCTTCGCCATGTGTGTTGTTATCTTTATTGCAACACAAGACGTGCTGGCTTTAACACTTGCCAATCATGACAAATACAAGGTGAGTAATGCCGATATGTGGCATTCTATAACGGCTGAATCCTCTGAAATTAGCTTTCCTTTTTTGCAACAAGCATTGAATGAATCTCCAGGACCGGTACCGACGGTTTTGGGTCTACAAGGAGGGTACGGGGCAAAGCTGAGAATTGAAAATTCATTTCAAGATCAAAAGCTGTGGTATGTACTCGTTAATGCTAATTTTATCGATACTGGCTTGGCATATTGGGTGCCAGATACTGAGCCTCCGCTGAAACTCGCAAACTTCTCTCAATTGTCCGACTCGCAAAGCCCACATATTCTTCATTATCAGGCGGTATCGCTGCCGATAGCCGCGGGCGAAACTGGCGAGCTATACATCTATGTATCGGCCAAACACTTCGCTTACCCCTTGTCTCTGCAGGTTTTATCAGAATCTGAGTTTTATCGTAAACAGCTTTTAATGAATAGCGTAACCGTCGGCTCAATCGCCATCATGTTAGTCCTGGCCTTGATATCATGTATTTTATTTATTCGTACCCACTATATTTTAACCCTTGCCTGCGCTGGCTATGTGGGACTGCATGGATTGGGATGGGCTACGGCCTCTGGATTGATGGATGATTTGTTCGATATCACTTGGGCCAACACGACCTACGGTGGCATGTACTTGTTTCCGTTTGCCATTGCGTGTGCCGCATACTTTACACGTGTGCTATTTAATTGCGATGTACGCGCTATTAAAACGGCGAGAGTACTAAGCGCCTTTACCATAGCAAGCTTTTTTCTAGGCGTGATTGGGTTCTTTCTTAAGCTCTATCAGGTGTTTATTATTGCGCATATATTGGCACTTATTTGGCTGCCGATTACTCTATTTGTGGGTGTCAGCATGTTGGGCGAAGGTGATTTTAGAGCTCGCTACTATTTGATGGGAAATAGCTTATATGCTGCTTCGTTGGCGTATTACATGTTTACACATATTAGCGATACCCCTACACAGTTATATCCTGAATTGATTGTCGTGGGTGCACTTTCGTTAGATTGTGTTTGTATTTTATTGTCTTTGTCTGAGTGGCTTAAAAATCAGCAAACGGAATACAGCCGAAGTTATAATCAAGCACGTTTTGACCCACTAACAAAAGTGGGTAACCGCTTTGCATTCAATGAAGAAATTAAAGCGTTAAATAAAGATGTCATCATTGCATTTATTGATCTTGACGGTATGAAGAGTGTAAACGACAGGCTTGGTCATGAACAAGGGGACCGCTTTTTACAGGATGCAGCCATGTTTATGGATGATTGTTTGAAAGGTAAAGGTAAGGTGTTTCGAGCCGGCGGTGATGAATTCATTTGGTTAATTGATCAGGTGCAATTCACGTCCTATGAGGAATGCGTGCGAACTCTTGGAGGTGTCGTAGATAAAATCGAAAACAAATTAGAAAGGGGTGGCTGGAATAATGTTGGAATTAGTATTGGTATGGCCAGTACTGCAGGAACACCCTCTATATCGGCTTGCTTAGCTTTGGCGGATGAACGTATGTATCAAAACAAAAGACAAAAAATAACTGAAGAATTTTTATAGTAGGTTTTATTGAAAAAGCAGCAAGTCTGAACAGGACTTACTGCTTATTTATGTCAAACTTTAACGTTCGACTTTCTTAGGTTGATTGAGTAATTCACGTTTCTTTAATGCTTCATAATAGGGGGCATAAGGTGGGCGATCAATATACTGCCCTTCACCAGATGCCATTAGTAACTCACCTTCATGCCAAGCCAGTTTGCCATTGCATATAGTGGTTTCTGGAATGCCGTTAATTGTCATGCCTTCAAATATACTGTGTTCAATATTTGATTGATGAGTACTTGCTGATAATGTTTTGCTTGCATCTGGATTCCAAATAACAAGGTCAGCGTCAGCGCCTTCGCGTATGCAGCCTTTATTAGGGTACATGTTGAATATTTTGGCTGTGTTTGTGGATGTAAGTGCGACAAATTCATTGGGTGTAATCTTGCCTTGATTGACGCCTTTTTCCCATAACACCATCATGCGCTCTTCAACTCCGGCGGTGCCATTGGGAATTTTTGAAAAGTCATCTTTGCCCATGGCTTTTTGTTCAGCACAAAAAGCACAGTGGTCGGTGGCCGTGGTTTGCAAAGTGCCAGCTTGTAGGCCGTTCCAAAGGGCATCTTGGTGGTGTTGTGGTCTAAATGGAGGGCTCATGACGTGTGCAGCGGCGGTTGCCCAATCTTCATTTTGATAGACACTTTCATTAACCGTTAAGTGACCGGCTAATACTTCCCCAAATACCGTTTGGCCGTGATCTTTTGCATATCGAATGGCATCTACTGCTTCCTCTGTAGACACATGAACAAGGTATATAGGTGCCCCCAGTGTATTGGCGATACTGATGGCTCGATTAGCAGCTTCGCCTTCTACCGATGATGGACGTGACAGCGGATGCGCTTCAGGCCCGGTGATGCCCTGTTCTAATAATTTGTTTTGTAAATGGTAAACCAGCTCGCCGTTTTCTGCGTGGACAGTGGGAATGGCGCCTAACTCTAAACACTTGGTAAAACTGGAGACCAGAATGTCATCGGTTGCCATGATGGCATTTTTATAAGCCATAAAATGTTTAAAGCTGTTAACACCATGCTCCTCAACTAAGGTCTTCATTTCATCAGCCACACTGTCACTCCACCAAGTAATGGCAACATGAAAGGTATAATTTGCATGGGATTTTTCTGCCCAGTCTCGCCATTGATGGTATGCCTCAATGAGAGATTGCTGAGGACTTGGAATAACAAAGTCTATGATGGTGGTGGTGCCACCGGCCAATGCGGCTTTGGTACCGGATGCAAAATCATCTTTTGCGACGGTGCCCATAAACGGCAGTTGCATGTGAGTATGAGGGTCTATGCCACCAGGCATAATCAGTTTGCCTTTCGCATCAATCACTTGAGTATCTGCGTTAGCGGTGAGGTTATCGCCAATTTCAATAATCTTATTATTGTCACACAATATATCGGCAATGTAGGTTTCTTCGTGGGTGACAAGTGTCCCCCCTTTAATTAATAGGCTCATACATTCGTCCTGTTGATTTTATTTTAATGCAGACCAATAACATCTTACGATGTTATTGATCATGAAAGGGTAAAACCTAGGCGGTTAAATCGCTTCAGCCTGTTTGCTTGGTTGGGTTTGTAAATTGTTTAATAAGAAATAAACAATGGCGCCGGTAAACGCACCGGTGAACCAACCATAACTATAGAACCAGCTAATGGCCGGTACGCTGAATGAAATCAGTGTGATTAAAACCGGTAGAGCAAAGGCAATGAGTCCTGTCATGTTAAACGCTGGGTAAGTGCTGTTAGGCGTGTAAAGTGCAACAAGATCGAGATTTTGTTTTTTCACTAAGAAATAATCCACGATCATGATGCCAGCGATGGGTCCTAATAAACTCGAATAGCCAAGTAACCAGTTTGAATACATGCTTTCTACACTCACATCGGATTCTAACCAGCCCATTTTTTTCAACAGCTCCCACGCCATTAATAAAATACCGACCAAACCGGTTAGTAATGCGCCACGGGTGTGGTTGATCAGTTTAGGTGCAATGTTTTGAAAGTCGTTTGTAGGCGAGACAACATTAGCCGCTGTATTAGTAGAAAGGGTTGCGATGATGATCAATACCATGGCCGCAGCTACCCAAAACGGGCTATCAATTTTACCAATCAGTGAAATCGGATCTGAAATGGTTTCACCAACCAATGTAGTCGATGCCGCTGTCAAAACCACACCAAGAGCAGCAAAGAAAAACATGGTTAGAGGTAAACCTATGATTTGACCAATGACCTGATCTTTTTGTGATTTTGCATAACGACTGAAATCAGGAATGTTCAATGATAGTGTTGCCCAAAAACCAACCATGGCCGTTAAACCACCAAAAAAGTAACCTAAAAACCCTGCGTTTTCAGGACGGTTTGCCGGAATAGACAATACTTCAGTTAACGATACTTTATCGCCTGCCCAAATCATCAAGCCAATGCCGACAATTAATAACAGAGGAGCCGATAATGTTTCTAACCACTTAATGGACTCTGCACCACGTATTACCACATACATGTTAAGTGCCCAAAAGATAAAGAAACCAATGACTTCACCTACGCCGCCTAGGCTTGCCCATCCATCAGAAATGGCTGAGAAAAATAAATGAATCGCTAAACCACCAAACATGGTTTGAATGCCAAACCAACCACATGCCACTAGGCCACGGATCAAGCACGGAATGTTTGAGCCCACAATACCAAAGGAAGAGCGCAGCAGGACGGGGAAGGGCACACCAAATTTGGTGCCTGGGTAGGCGTTAAGGGTGAGAGGCACGAGCAGAATAACGTTGGCCACCAAGATGGTAATTAAAGCTTCACTAACAGACAAACCAAAATAGGCTGTTAACACACCACCAAGTGTATAGGTCGGTACACAAATCGCCATGCCCACCCATAGAGCAGCAATGTTAAATTTGTTCCACGTTCGATCTTTGATTTTAGTGGGGGCTAGATCATCGTTATAGGCGGAACTTTGTTGCAGATCCTCCCCGACCTCCAACTCATAAAACTCCCCTTGTTTCATCGCTTTACTTGTCATGTTGTTACCTCACATTGTTGTGTTTTATTGTCTTTTTTGGTTTTTATTTGGTTATGCGTGTTCTTGCTCAATACGTTTGCTGGCCTCAAGCATGGTATGTAATAAAACATTGGCACCTGCGGCGCATTCTTCAGGGGAGCTGTATTCGGCCTCGTTGTGGCTAATGCCGTTTAGACACGGCGTAAAAATCATGCCTGTGGGTACAAGGTCTGCCATATAACACGCGTCATGACCGGCCC
>Ga0115005_10000438_pt1 | contig 31751 bp, 29 predicted proteins | sample ArcOceMetagenome_FD_87163 | JGI IMG/M metagenome (GOLD analysis project Ga0115005, IMG submission 87163) | Marine eukaryotic phytoplankton communities from Arctic Ocean - Arctic Ocean - Greenland ARC118M Metagenome | ecosystem: Environmental > Aquatic > Marine > Oceanic | place: Arctic Ocean...
AGAAAGTTGGACATATCATGATTTGGAAAGTGAAGATCATATGCTTTACGTGTGGGCGAGAAGTACCTACCAAATCCTGCGTACCTTTCATTTCAGTGGCTTCCGTACGAACGAGAAAAATAATGATGGAGTAATCACATCTCATAGACGATGGAAATTGTTCTACCATTCAATAATATGGAACCATATTATATGTGCTAATATTATTTCTAATTCAACAATGATAGATTCTCGCAGTGACACATCTGGGGTAGCAGTGACTAGTCACACCAGATCTGTTCCCAATTCTCAAAAGGATAGAACGACTAAGAAGCGATATTCGCTTGGATCGACTGCTTCATCAAATGTATATACTTGCTTCTGCTGGATTCAATCGATTTCATCAACTATATCCATGCAACTTGTAGATTGAATTCTGATTGTCTCGTTCTTACTTTGAACCTATCATGTTTAGTTAGACCAATTCCATCTCAGAGGGTACAATTCTGGTTCCCTCTTGAGGAGAAGAGTCATCTTTGTGTGTTCGCAATCCCCTCTTTACATCTTGATTTCTATTCAAGACATGTGATATTGAATAAAGAACGCCTTCATTTACATTCCGAAATAGATATTGATAGTATTTGAATTTGTTTTTCATTTTCACCATTTATGCAAAATGTCTGTCCATGAGTTTTCAATTTGTTTTAAAAAAAGCTGAAATCACATTCACGTAGTTTACAGTAGAGGCAGCTGTTTGAACTTACCACCAAGGCAGATAAAAACTACCATTGCAATAAAAATCTTCTCCGGCCTGCTCTTGTCCTGATTTAGTTCCTCTATAGAAGCGCCTTTCACTATAAAGTCTTCCATCCGTCTAGTATTAGTACTACTCCATTGTGTTCTTTGTTCCCCGAAGTCATGCATTTTGTGTGATTTTCTTTCCTGCTACACAGACGTATCTCCAAGACGAGTTCACCTCTGAAATTCTGTTTAAAAAGTGTTATGTATGGATCTAGAGATCACAGATGACATACCAGATAAATTGAAACAGAGATAGTACTTCTTGTTGTATTTGTATCAGGATGCCACTGCTATGACGCTATGACTGCTCTGAAGACTCTCTGAAGTCGAATAGCGGAGAATCCAATCAATCTGAAAGAAGATTGAAATAAAGAAAGAACCGCGAAGTTCAAAGTTGGGAAAGGCCTTTCCTTTCTTCTTGTTGAAGCAAGGTTGAAGTAAAAAGTTCTCCGGGTCCCAGGCTGCCGTCCATACGTGGTACGTGGTGTACATTGGAACCCGGAAGTTTTTTATAAAAAGGTTTGATGTCAAAGAGAGAGCGAATGACATCATCATTGAAACGTTTTGAACCAGATAATAATATGCTCGTACAGTTCAAAAGTGCACAACCAGCAACTCCATTACCATTTGAGTTCCCATCATGAGGTTTCCAGTCAGCACATCTATCCTTCTTCTTACCCAGGCAAGAGCAAATTCATGGGTCGGAGCTTTCTCATCTCCTCTTGGGTCGTTTGCCCACCCACCAAGTGCTTTTATTCACAGAAACAACAAACACAAAAATATATCATCTAAATCTACCGGCAGGACTTTTGCCACGGCTGACAATTTGAAAGCAACTGTGTCTCCCGATGACATTGAATTGGATACATCAGCGATAAAAACAGCTGCCAATGCATCAAGACCTATCACCACAACTTCTACAAAAGTCTCGAGCTTTGCCAACCTTTCCTTTGTCGACACGGCAGAATTATCGGCCAAAAAACAACATCGCGTCCTCTTTATCCTTGGAGGCCCAGGTGCTGGGAAGGGAACACAATCAGAAAAAATCGTTGATTCATATAAATGCATCCATCTTTCAGTCGGAGAGTTGTTGAGGGAAGAACGAAAGAGGGGAGATGCTAGTCCACACGCTGAACTTATTGAGAGTTGTTTGGTGGCTGGGAAAATTGTTCCTGTTGAAATTTCGCTGAATTTGTTAAAGAATGCTATGGACGAAGCTTGTGTCAAGAGTGGCGATTCTAAATCGTACGGATCTCCCATATTCCTGGTGGACGGATTCCCAAGAAACTTTGATAACCTTGCTGGGTGGACAAAGGAAATGCCAGACTATGCTGCTGTAATTGGATCATTAGTGTACGATTGCCCTATTGACGTACTAGAAAAGAGAATTATGGGCAGAGCCGAAACAAGTGGTCGCAGTGACGATAACCTGGAGAGTGCAAGGAAACGTTTCAAAACATTTCAGGAACATACCATGCCTGTTGTATATGCTCTCGAAGAGGTAGAGCGCTTGGAAACGGAAGAGGATGGCATTGGGCGGCTTCACATCCAGCATGTTTTTGGTGAGGGGACCATCGAGGAAGTATGGGACATTACAAAGGACTCCATGGATGGGTTTGTTAGGAATGATGTTTTGACGGCCAATTCATTGCTCATGCAGGCAATTGGCGATAAAAATGTTGAAGTCTACAGCCAGTTGTGTAGTGACGAATACTTGAAAGGAGACGGTGACACATCAGTTGACGATTTATTCAAACATTACGAGATGATCGATGATGTCAATTCATCTGAAATATGCAATGCCAAAGTAGAAGTACAGGATGGTACAAAGGCCGTTGTGACATACGACAGAACCGCTAAAGATGCAGATGGCAAACTTGTTGCAGAGTATCGAGAGTCTCGCATTTGGTCGCATGAAGAGAGAGGATGGGCATGCGTGCATTTTCTTCGAAAACCATTGTCCGAACCATAACTTTAATTAAAGGTTCAAATAATAATTTATCATGATTGATTCTTTTTCTCGTAAAAAATGTTCTACGTGTACTCGCTTGCGTTTACTCGTATGTATTATAAAATACGACCGTCCAAATATTGCACATCCGCATCTGATTTCGAAGGCGCCCTTGATCGCTTTGCACAACTCTTCATCGCACAATTTAAACATTTTTGAAGGACAGAGGCATTTCGTTTGAACTACCAATACATATTCATCAAGAAGAAATAAACAACTGTTCCAAGTCAAAGACACACAGACATTATAAAGCTTTAGCGCAATCCTGTGTATTTTCTAGTCCATATCAGGAGCCTTGAACTTATCCTTGGCGGCACCACATTCAGGACATGTGAATCCACTATTGAAAAACTTGAAGTCTCTTCCCTCTGCCACAAACAGAGTGAAACCGCATTCTGAGCACTCCTGTACATTTCCACTAGCGGAGCTCACATCTGCCTCATCCTTTTCTTCATTGGCATCTTCAGGATTCTCAAGACTTCCATCATCATCGACCTTAAACCCCTTAGAGTCAAATTTTTGTTGCTTAGCTCCGTATTTAGCTTCTCTCTGGGTTAAGAACCCTTCCCCAGCAACCTCTTCAAAGATCTTTATCGCAGCTTCCTCGTTTAATCCAAGAACCTCCCATCCAACAGTCAATTCAGATTGCTTCTTCCCAGCGGCAGCAACAGCTGATTTGTATGCAGCCTCTGCCATTGCAAGTTGCGATTTCTCAACAATATCTTCTCCACTAATAACACCGTCGTCACGATAAAGACTAGCAAGCAGATCTTTTACTGGTGCGAGTCTAGCTTGTCCCTCTGGTGTCTTAAGAATGTGTTCACCAAAGAACAAAAGCTTTCCGGCAGAAGCAATCTTTTCGGGCATCGAAATACACAATTCAGAAATCACATCAGCAGCACGCTCTTCGGTAAATTTGTACATCGAAAAGACGTATGACAAGGAGCTGTTTTATCACCACGAAACGAAGAGTGTGAGGTGAGTGAAGCTACACATCCGAACGCATTATGCATGGTCTAATCGAAATATCTTACCTAATTGCTTGTGGGCTAACAGTCTTCTTCTTTGCGTAAAACTCCAAATAGCGTTTGATCATAGTGTCTGCCTTCTTGGGTCCCAAGAACACCAATTTCTTGGAGTAATCCGCATGTGCCAATTTCATTTCTTCGAAATCGCCATCGTGGTAAATCATTTCGTTCGCATAGTCATCAAGAGTTTCTTCAGCTTTGCCATCAACACGCGTAACAACATTTGAGTAGGCTTTCTTTGAGAAATAGTAACATCCAATCACAGGGACAAGGACGGTGAAGAAAATTTCGCCAAAGTCCTTTCCTTTCAAGAAATTGAGAACAGACACACTAAGTGGTGTCTTTTGGACGGGCTGAGATTTCATAGCAACTTGTGCTTGTTCCTTTCGGATAATTTCAGCGATACGAGGATCCTTGGTTTCTTCTTCAGCTGCTCCCATACCATCGCTGTAAAGGTCTGCTTCTGCACCAGAAGCTTCGTCGAACGTAACCGAGCTAGTCAAAGTAGCAGCGGCAGAAGAATCGGGAAGACTGATAATCTTTTTGGTATCAATGTCCACAGCAACAGTTTTCTTTATCACCGCCTGTGTTGTGCCCTCTCCCAAAAGATAATCAAATTCACTGGTTGCCCTGAGAGCACTATTTTTTGCAAATGATGGTGATGGTACAACAAAAGCTCCTGTCAAGGATACTTGAGCAACCAAAAGAGCTGATAAGGAGAGCGATGAGAATTTCATTTTGCTTCAACTGGAAAGGATGTTTACTTTTGGACAGTTTGTAAGAAAGAGTTTCACCTACTTCACTCTGTTGGTCCTGCCAATTGCTTGATGTTTCGTTCCTCAAACTTTTCCACTCTCCTTCAAGATACCCACCCACCACAGACAGCAGGAGGTGAAACGTATGCGTGTGTTCATTATTTATTCTACAGCTGGAATATGCGGTGAGAATGGTGCCCCAACCTGACAATGATAACAATTATGACTCATTTCGTCCAAACCACTCTTTCGAACACAAAGTTCGAAAGTACAGCATAGCAACACACACCACCACCACCAACACATGCTTCGGTATAAAAACTAAAGAACAACGCTGAATAGAATCCAGCGAATAACCCCAACAAACGTGCATTCGAATCTTGTGTGGTAAGGCAGCCTGTGTTCGTCACTAACCACCCTAACCTTGCTTCTCATTGAAAAAGAAACTAGTATCTTTTTGGATGGTGCTGTAAAGAGAAAGGAATTTCTAGAAGAAGATGAACTTTATTACGAAAACTATTTCAACCAACCATAAGGTTATTTCCAATGCGAAAATTCGTCACAATTGGAGTTCATTGAAGGACCTGCCTGGTTCCTCGATTAGGTTTTTCCATTTGCCTGTGTCGAGTAAGGCGAACGATGAAGAGATTGATGCCAAGGCTAATCACAAGTTGCATGTGACAAAGTCAGCATTGTTCTCATCTTTAAACATGAGTCAAAGTTTGATCTGTCCAGCCTACGGAAGAAATGTGTGCATCAGAAATAATTCTACCATTAGGTTCAAATCAACAGTTCCAGGGGTTGACGAAGCATCATCATCACCATCCGCGGAGAGAGCAAAGAGCCAACTCCAAAATAATTCCGGCTCCTCTGTAGATTCGTCAGATTCTCTTTCCAACAGCCAAAAAGCGAAACAAGTTGCAAAAACAAGTGCGACCTCAATGCGTGGTATCATTAAGAAGTACGGATGGACATTCATTGGTACATACCTCGGAGTGTATTTCGCTACACTAGGAACGTTATTTGTTTCAATTGATTCTGGACTAATTGACCCAATGACAATTACGAGTATTGAGTTACCATGGCATTCTTCTGGTGGAGCGGAAGAAAGCATGTCTGCAGAAAAGGACGATTTTGATTCGGGTGTTGAATTCATTTCATCTTACATGAAAAAATTCCCTTGGACTGCACCCTATGCGGATATCGCACTAAAGAATCCACATATGACAAACCTGGCTCTCGCATGGATTGCTGTAAAGTTCACCGAGCCCATTCGGCTTCCACTCAGTCTAGGAATTGTGAGAAAAATTGCAAAAGACAAAGAAAGTTGAAGTTATAAAACTTCTACTAAAATCCCTTCTTTTACTATAAGCATATCCAGGTTTTGAAGCAACTACTCGTAGATGTACCCCCTGCTTTTTTGGTTCTTCGATATATATTTTTTGACCCTCCTCGCTCCGAAAACCTTTTTCTGCCACTGATTTTACGAGTCTTCACAGTGGAATCTGGCGAAAGGGGTACATTTCGCCAGATTCCACTGTATGTACCGTACATACTTTTGAAATTTGAAATCCCTTCGCGCCAAATCCATTCAAACGTAAAATCATATCCCCGCAGGTTAGCACTCCTATTTCAAGCTGCGTTTCCAGTACAAATGATTCTACACGTTGCAACTTCGGTGATGGTTTCTTTGAGTTTGGCCTTGAGTTTGATATAGCGAATTTTCCTGCGAAGGAGGTTTTTATAATAATATCGTACGTGGGTGTAGTGAGTGGGAGGACCAGGAACTCGGGACGAACGGACCGTTAGACCGTCTGTCCCTCAACAGCTTCGCTCAAGCAAAAAATAAATTGTTTTTGGTGCACGCGCGTCACTACACTACGTGTACGAATCAATCCGTAATCAATTTGTCCGTAAAAAAGGCTTCAGTCCTACTTTTCAGTATGTTTCTACAGATCTAGCTGGATCTAGGCGTAAACTCCGACAAACTCCGTCATTTTACTACCGGACAATTGATTACGCATTCGTAGTACTACACGTACAGTACTGTAATGTAGTCTACGTGTACACGTAACTCTCGTCATATACATTTTTTTAACAAATTTGTTGCATGAATTTACACGATCATGAGCAATATCAATGCGAGAACTCAAAAGGAATCTTCAATGAATCCTTGACGGACTTTTTATTCAAACGTAGATCGTTTTTATTTTTAATTTAAAAAGGGATCTTCAATGAAAGAATCCCCCCGGATCAGGGCACTTTTTGTATGAAATTCGAAAATTACACACTTTCATCAACTTGAAACTTGAAGATACATTGAAAAAGTTTTTTCAGCGTTTTCCTAAGTTTGAAAGTGGCGAGAATCATAAATCATTGTGACGTCTTTTCTTCTGAATTGTTGATGTTTTTATTGAAGTTCAAAAAGTCTTTGAAAGTGGAGGGCTGTATGAACTGCTGTATGGCACATAACAGAACTCTGAAGGAAAATGCATTTCAACTTGAACTTTCTTTTGTTCGACCTTTCGACATTCGTAGACTGTCACATCGAACTTCGATCATACTTGTACATAGTTGAACACCAACGATCAAACGAAATATAATACCATGAAACAAGATTCTGGAACGATGAGTGAAATGAGTACTAGTGACGAGGATACGTTTCCTGCTGTCGCTGTTTCTGTCAACGGTAGCAGTGGGACAGCCGACGAAGAAGATGTTGACATCGGTAAAAGAACTCGTAGACTTGCGATGAATCGCATCACCGCTCGTGAGCGTAGACGTCGTAAACGCCAGCACCTTGGAGACTTAGAGGGCGAAGTGGAAAAAATGACCATTGCTAATGAAGACATGCAGCGGATGAACGCAGACCTAAGAGTGCAAATCAACTCTGTGATTTCGGCAATTTCATTAACAAGTTCACCAAGTAACTCTTCATCTACCCTACCGGCTTCCTTGGTTCGTCAGCAAATGACTTCTCAAGCTCAAGCTCAGGCCCAGGCTCCTCTTCTTGGAACCAATATGAACTCATTATTGAATCCCGCCCTCATTAATCCACGGGGTTTAGAGGTACTATCATCTTTGCAACCAATACAGAATCAGCCAACAAATACGGCCGCATTTCTCCTTGGTGCACTTCGAGGACAAGATGCCAGCTCCCAATCACAGCTTATCGGCCAGGGAACGCGTATTCTACAAGACAGTCAATTTATCGACCATTAATGGCAGTCAGGAAACGCGCCTTCTACAAGACAGAGAGCTCCTTCAACCTAACAAACCAATAACACCAGTCAAGGAACAAAACCAATACTTCATCAATCTCTTACAGACAGAATGGTATGTTGGATGAATTGACCCGTCTGTTTATAGGAGAAATCGTGTACTCCTACACAAAGCAGGGCAGTTGATACAGGTACACGTCAATTTGATAGATGGTCCACGACCATTCATCATTGATTATTGATTAAATCACTTTATATAAATGTAACAATTAAGACTTTTTAGATTCCATCGAGTAACTTCAACAAGGTGCGAACACCGGTATCAATGGTCTTTTAATTGCAGACAGTCCCTCGTCAGCCCACCCAATCGATTTATTCTCAACAACAAAACAACCAACTTCAAGAAGGAAGAATCACTATCACCACTTTGCGGCTGAATAAAGCAAGTCCAAAAGTCGCAATCTTTATTATTTCCAACACAGCAGCGATACCAAACGGAAAAATTCTACCCAAAGGAATCGCTTTGGATTAAAAAAATAAAGGCTTATCTAATTCGAGGCAGATTAGAAGTATCGTACGGCAGTTGATCCCTTGGTTGAACTGCCCAACTTCCATTGCGATGGCAAAAAAATTGTAGATTTTGGATCATTATTAATAGAGTATTTATTTCTTCTATTGAATTTCCTCAAGCAGTTCTTCAAGTTCCTCCCACTCTTTCATTAAAGCAGCAGCTTTCGCCTCTTCTTTCTCCTTGTTCTTGCTCAGATCTGTCAATTTGCCAACATCTGAACCCACCTCCAACATTTCATCACTGAGTGAAGCAATCTTCAATTCACTTTGTTCCATCATCTGCTCAACCTTTTGAATCCTCTTTGGTGCATTAAAAGCTCGTTTTCTTTTCTTTTCCTGCTCTTCTTTCTCCTGGGGTGTCAAAGGTTTCACAGATTCTTGTTCATCTACTGCATCATCGCCAGATCCCTGTGCTTCCATATCATACCGTTTCCAGTCATTGTCATTTAAATCACGCTGTTCAATGGTTAGCTGGCCATCAACAACTGTACCTACAGTATTAAAGCCAACAGAATCACAAAATGATCTGTCATGCGAAACAACTATAATCGCTCCGTCCTTTCCACCCCAAGAACTCAGGGCGTCACTTAAAGCTTCGATACTAAGAAGGGATGAGAGCGAGTCACAACAAATAAGTGGATGAGGCGAAGCCACCTATACGATTTTTAGAGATCTCCAAAACTTACCATTCTACGTCGAGATGGTTACTGGGCTCATCTAGCATATAGACATTGCTAGCTTTGAGGGCGAACATACTCAATGCGACTCGTGCCTTTTCGCCACCGCTAAGCTCAGAGATTTTTCGAAGTGGTTTATCGGCAGTCAAACCCAAACGGCCCATTACCCCACGAGCGTCTTCGTCTGAAACAGTTATATCACCATGACTACCTTCCCTTGCGTAGGCAGTTACCAAATCAACTGCGCGAGCTTTTGGATCAAGTTGCTGCGCAAGATCTTGAGTGAAGTATCCAAGACTATTGCAATTTTGTATATGATGAGAAATTGCGATTGTGTAGCAAAGTGTTGACATTAATGATGAACAGACAAGATAAACCTACCGAAGCTTTTCATTCTCTACCCTCTCCCCGTTCATGAGCTCCAAAGTTCCACGCAGTGCAGTCATTAATGTACTTTTTCCAGCTCCCTGTTGAACACGAAAATTGATATTGAGAAGAAAAATGTTAGAGAAAATTTGACCACAAGTCAGAAAGAGAGGCACAAGCGAGATCAGCATGAAACACACACATTAATGTGCATTTGCTGAAGTACTTACGTTGGGACCTCTCAAAATAAGTTTCATCCCTCTTTTCAGCTCAAAGTTAACGTTCTTCAAGAGAGGTTGTTCTCCCTCATACCCCACATCTGCCCCTTCGAGACTAAGCAACACTTCTCCCATTGACTTTGGAGGTTTCGGGAGAGATAGTGATGGTTTCGCGCGCTTCTCGACCACTGCAGCTGCAGGAGGTGTGAGCTTTCCATCTCTCTTCATCTTTTCGATCATTTTTACCCTACTTTGGGCAGACTTTGCCTTCGTGGCACTCGCTCCCCACTTGTCCTGCATGGATGAAAAAAGAAAAAAGGTTACACCATGCCCAGATTTGAAACAAATCAATTAAAAAACAATGTTCCTCATCAAAATGTGAATATTCGTACCACATATGCTTGCAAAATCGCAGCCTCAGCCTTATTGCGCTCGTACTCCGCCGTTGCTGACTTAGCCCTGAATTCTTTCTCTTCAAGGTATTTATTATAACTGCAAGATGCATACGTCAATACTGTGCCACTGACGACCTCTGCGATATTATTAACGCTGGCTTCCAGTAGAGATATATCATGCGATACCAAAACCAAACTGCCATCAAATGCCGCAAGATAACTACCCAGCCAATTTCTTGCTGAAGAATCAAGATGATTCGAGGGCTCGTCCAGAAGAAGCAATGTGGGCTCGGATAGCAAAAGCCTTGCGAGACCAATCCGCATCTGCCACCCTCCTGAAAATTCACTACAAGGCCTCTCCAAGTCTTCTGGTAAAAAACCAAGCCCTTTCAGTATATGAGCCACAGTTTTCTCTTGATTCCAACCTCCAGCATTGTCAAAATCTGTGGTCGCATCGCCTAATTCCTCTAACATAGCATCTGAATAGTCTCCATCGGTAATTGCCTTTTCAGCGTCTTCCATCCGTTTCTTTGCATCATTAACAGCAGTCATCTCACTAGCTGCTTCTTCGAAAACAGTTTGAACACTGCCTGAAACAGAAGTTTGTTTAAGGTAACCAACATCAGTTTTAGGTGCAACAAGTGCTGCTCCTGATTCCATGCGCACTGACCCAGTGAGTGCACCCAACAAAGTAGATTTTCCTGCACCGTTCGGACCAACGATTCCCCATCTTTGCCCTCTCTCAACTCGAAAGCTAACGTTTTGGAGAATTCTATTGGATCCTCTAGAGATTGCAAGGTCATTAATTGCGAGTACAGCCCCCTTTGTGTCTCCAATTGTTATGCCAGTTTCCTCCTCCGTTTCGATGGAGGCTGTAGAAAATAAAGGAAACGATGCTTCATGCCTTCTACCAGACTTTATTGATGGGGATTGGATGCTAAATCCTGCAACCGAACTCAGAAGAGTCAACGATAGGAGTGCGAACGAGAGCCTCATTTTTCAACTTTCAATAGAGATAGATCCACTGAGTACGCACACGTAACAATTGTGAGAACGAATACAAGTTATATATTATCACAGAATGCTAAATTCAAAATGTTCTGTAGTTATCTGTATCTGACTGAGATTCGTGGTGGTGGTTCAAATTCTAAATGTGGAAAAGAACGTCAGAATTCCGGGAACTGTAAATTTTTCAATGAAAAATGAGAGAGAAGGAAAGAGAAGAAGATATTCCATGGAAGCCACCCCCCCCGCTACGTCTGTCTGTCCCCGTCCCCTCCACAATCAGGTTCATGACGCACGAAGTTACGCACGACAAAGATATTCCTCCTTGGTTGGTTTGAGAGGGTTGAACTTGAACGCGAAAGCAACAGACAAGTGGAACGAACAGTGGAACTGCCGACACCTTTTTCTCAAAGAAGCGCTGAAAAGAAGGTTATTTAAGACGCAATCTTATCTGAGGCATCTACCTACATTAGCCCAATAGACAAGCAATTGTGAGTGCAGAAAGTAATATGGGAGGACATGAGGATGATGAACTAGTTGTGATGTTGTTCGTGCAATCGAAACTCCAAAAATATAATTCTTCGCTAACAATTGTTCTCTGTCTTTAAAACGAACAGATGAAATTTCAAGCTAGCGCCTTGGCTATTCTTATTGGTGCAGTGACCATTGACGTCTCTGCTGCCTTTGGAATTGTTGGGCAAAAATCATCCTTTGTTGCTGGTCCTCTTCGTATGCAGACTGTCCCTCAGGCAAAAAATGGTATGACTATGCTTGCTGGTGGAAGTGGTGGAATTGAAGAGATGAAAGATGTAACCAAAGAAGGTGACAAATTAACCCAAAGTGCGAAGAAAAGCCCAGGACTTTTTAAGAATGGGGGATTAGCTGCAATTCCTGCTGCTGCTCTTTTTGGAGCTGTACTCACCCCTGGAGCTATCGCTGCTAGTGCTGTTGGAGCATCCGTCACTGGAGTTGCTGGGTTTATCGGGAAAAACCGTCTTGATGCTGCAACTGTAGCTGCGGCCAAACCTGCAGTTGCACAGGCTATTATTGATTTGGGAGTTGATTCTTCGACCATTGCTGGAGCTATTAGCGATATCAGAACAACATTCAATGTTCAAGAGGAAGATTTTGCTGTTATGCTCGGAGATATTTACATGCGTTATCTCATCGGTATGGTAAAGACACCCATCACCATGACAAATGAAATGAAAGAATTGACAAATCTTCGTAATGCTTTAGGTATGGATAACTTGGCTGTAGGTGCAGCTCACGCTGCAGCTGCAAAGGAATTTTACCGTCAAACCTCCATCTTCACCCCGATCGAAGATCTTGAGGATCCTGACCACCCTGATAGAATGTCAATCGATAAATTTTTGTTCCTCAGTGAGAGAGCCTTTCGCCAGGGTGGAGAGACCGAGGAAGCTTTCAAATATGAAATGTCTCGTGTAGCAAAGGCATTTAATATCAAAGTGGGAGAAACATTGGAGAGGGTTGCCGAGGTTGCAGAGCCATTCTACCAAAAGGCTCTTGATAGCACTCGCTCAAAGTTGGATACTGACGCCGTTTCTTCAGATATGCTCCTCCGCGCACGAAATTCTCTTGGAGTTGACGAAACCACAGCGCAGGATATGCATATGACTGCTTTTGCCGATGAGGTGAAGTCTCTCCTTATTGACGCTGACGATTCAGAAAAGGCCAGATTTTCTGATGTCGCACAGGAAAGAGTAAGTCGCTGGAAATCATCGAAACTTCATTTTCACATGTAGGATTATTTCTAACGCTTCCTAATTTTGTTGCAGCTCACCAAGCTTCAAGATATTCTTGGTCTTAAGGACGCTGAAGCAAGTTATGAGGTTGCTGCCGAGGGAACTCCACTTTTCCAATCAAAGGCTCTTATCGCAATGAATGAAGCCATAGCAGGAACGATGACTCCTGCAGATGCCTGGGGACAGATGCAGGTTCGTCAGAAAGAGCTTCTTTTGACTGATGACTCAATGAAGGATCTCCTTTCCTCAATGGTTATGCAAGTAATGGGTAAGCCATTCGAGGATACCATGACTTTTGCTAATGTCAATAATGAGGGTGCTACTTATACTGAGCTTTTGCAGGCTCTTAGTTCAAAGGAAGCTTGCCGTGATGTTTTGCAGCTGTCTGGATGGGAAGAATTTGCCGATTTTGATGGCAAGTTTTTCGATCCTTCGTCAAAGAGCTCGGCTTGTGGAATGCTTGCAAGAAAGGATAGATTGCGTTTGTATAGAATTTTCCTCAATCGTTCAGTACGTAATAGCGAGTCCGGTAAAGAGTTGACCGACGAAAACTATGATAAGGTTAAGGATGCCAAGAGCATGTTAGGAATCACGGACGAAGACGAAGCTGTAGAATTTAGGATGAATTTCGGGCCTGAGCTCCAGAAATCTTTGAATATGGCAATGTTTGAGATTATGGGAGACGACTTTACACCTGAGTTGGTTTCTAATCTTCGAGAGATTGTTGACAAGACTATCAGTGACTACAAACTTTCTGAAGACCTTGTAACAGAATTGGCCTCCCCCATTTACATGCGTGCCGCCTCTCTTGCCAATGACAAGGTCAGTACACAATTACTGATAAGGAAAAGACAATATTGTTCCTTTCTTTTCGCTCATCTAACTGTTCTCTTTTTTTCATGAAACAGTCTCCTTCTGGAATTCCCTCAACTGAAATCACCGCACAACTCAAAGCACTCAGAGATCTTCTCGGTATGTCTGAAGAAGACACTTTTTCTGCCCACGTTGATGTTTTCGGAAATCAATACAGACAAAGCGTATTGGAGTCAATGGGATCAACGGGAGTTATCACAAAAGAATACAGAGAACCTCTTGAGACCTTGAGAGCACGCCTTGGAGTTTCGGAAGAAGCTAGTAGAGCCTTGTACCTTGACGCAATGGGAGAGAGAATGAAACCTATGGTAGAATGGATTGTCCTTGAGTTAGAACGTACCATGTTGACTGCTGAACAGCTCGCTAATAAACGTCAGGCAGACTACGGTGAAGACTTCTTCAAGTCTGGAAGAAAAGCCGATGGGAATCTTGGAATTGGAGCTGATGCCAATATAATGACTGACTGCATGAATCTTATTGACTTCTACAATGAAAATGATATTACTGAGAAGAAGGAGAGTGGTACCAAGACAATCGAAAAGGTTGTCAATGAGGGAGACGAAGAGAAAACAATTTCGGAGGAAGTTCCCGACTACGAGATGGTGTACCCCATCACCGGTCTCGAATCGGGTGCCATTACCCTCGAGCTTGCAGAATTGCTCTTCCGCCAATTTGTTGTTGGAGGTTTCACCACTCAAGGTCCTCAAGGAGAGAGATACGAGGCTGCCCGTAGTGCGTTTGGAGGAATTATTGGTTTGGATAAGGAGAAGCAGGAAGAAATTGCGAGTTCTATTGGAGGAACTGTATATGAGAATTACATCAGCAACTCCATGCGAACAAAGGGTACCCTGGACCAGCAAGATATGATGTTCCTTGCCAATATTCAGAACAAACTTGATATCTCTGCTGACAAGAGTGAAGAAATGTTGCTTGATACACAGAAAAAGATCCTCAAGGAAGAGGCTAATACTATTCTCCGTGATGACGTAGAACCAGCAATGATCAAGGCATTCCGTGAGAAATGCAACTCCATGGGAATTGAAATTGTGAAGGACCTTGGACTTTCGCAGTCAAGTGTTGAAGAGATGTTTGAGGCAGAAGTGTCCCCTGCTCTTGTTGAAGGAGAAATCACAATTGAAAGTGGTGATTTATTGTCAGACATTCAAGACAGTCTTGGAATGGATCCCGAGGAAGCTGAAAAGATCTTCTTAGGAATTCTTCAAAAAAGAGCACAGGCTGTTATGAGCAGAATTAAGGGAGAACTTTTAAGAGAACGCGACGATAATTGTCCTGAACTTATCCTCCGATTGGTCAGATATGCTCAATTCGTCAATGGAGAGGATCTTGAGTTGATCGTTGACGAGGCAAATGGATGGAAAGTTTACAATATGTATGATGCAATGGACTTTGAGGGTCAAGATTCTGAGAATGTTCAGGCAAATAAGGATCTGCTGAAAATTGCCTTGAACCTTGAGGAGTAAGAACAGTTTCAAGTTGGGCACAAATAAAGAAAATAAATTAGATGAATATATACTATTCAAATATCTTTACCTGCCGGTAGTGCATAGGAGGATGCATCTAAAACGCAACAATTCAGCACAATGTTCGTAGTTGCGTCATTTCATGTATGTCTATCATACTCGGGTACCCCGGTACGGTATGGTACGTGTACTACTTGTAGATTTTTATAAGTAGATGTGGTTTTGGCGCGCACCGCACGCGCAGTTGCGCATCGCACACAACCGTCCAAAAATTGAAAATGAGCGAAACAACGTCATTGCAAAACAACACTTGGAACCTTTCACCTTCCTTCTGCCCTACTTCAACAATAATCTAAATCTACTTGTAAGCAATCCACAACCCACACCCTCATCTGTACAACCCTACCCACCGACTAAAAGTACACTATTTTGATAATACGAATCGCACCAAGATGTCTAACTCTGAACCACTTGAAATCAACCTTGAAGATCTTCCTACTCCCCAGACCGAGGTAGAGGGACAGGCTGAGGAGCCCACCAAAAAGAAGAAGAAAAGGAAGAAGTCCAAGTCTGCTAATGCAGGTGCAGCTCCCGCTACTCCTCCAGCTCCCCCCGCAAAGGGTATCAAAATGGGCCCTCTCATCATGCTCGTGATGATGCTTGGAACAACCTTGCTTCCTGCATTACTATACGCTGGAGATTGGTTTGGGAACTTTATGCAAAAGCAGCATATTCTCGGAAATATCGGGCATAAATTAAACATTGGATCTTCTCCAAAGAAACGTGTTTTCAGTTTCTACGAGAAGCACTCCCCCGAAAAGCTTGACGAAGTCGAAGTAATCCTTGCAAAATACTACGGAGATTATCCCAAGCTCGTAAAGAGACTTGAACGCAAGTACCAAGATTACGGTTACTTCCTCAACTGGGAACAAGACGAGGCTCCAATGACTCTAGCATTCGAGAAACTTGACGAGACAAAAAAATCTTTCCAAAAGACATTCAACAAACATGCGCCACAGGGTGCCAAAAATGCGGTCAGAAACATAAGTTTTAATGTGAGCAAAATATACAGAAAGGGAAGAGTTATGTGGAAGAAGAGGGTGTGGCCCATGCTTGAGCCATTCTTTGGGGTGCCCGATGGCGGTGCAGCACAAAAAAGAAAGGATGGTGAAACTGCAAAGAACAAAAAGGGGAGAAGGAGAAAGAATACTGATTTCCGTGATGATGAGATGTAACTTTATAAAGTATATTTTCTGCGACAAGTACACTACACTACACGTACTTACTTGTTCTCTGATGTTTGTTTTAAAAATTCTCCTTTTTATTTGCTTGGACTTCTGTGTTTCGACGAATCTTTCCCCTTTGACTTTCGATCGCTTCTTTTTCTTCTCTGGCGTTCGCGGCCTTCATCTGAAGAGCTCCTTGAATCATCATCGCTATCGCTTGAATACGATCGCTCACTACTGGAACTTCGATCCCTCCGTCTCCTTTCCTTACGACGACTTCGTTTCTTCCTACGCGTTCTTTCTTCGTATGACGAATCATCAGAATCATTATCTCTTTCTTTTCTCCGTTCTCTATGTTTCGACCTGTCACGATCACGACGCTTTCGGTCCGATTTCTTTTTATCCTTCTTTTTGTGTTTCCTTTTCCTCTTGCTTTTTCGATCACTGTCATTGTCACTATCGCCGCCTCTTCCTGCCATGAGTGCCACAACTTGCCCGCTCAGCCCGGTTGTTCTCGCCAATTCAGCATGTTCTGCTGAAATGTCTTTTCTCTTTCTTTTCGTAGCAGCCTCACGTTCCAAAGCTAGTTTTATTTTATACTCTTCTTCATCTTGGTCTACGATTATGGATCAAATAAATATAGAAATAACAACAAAAATGAGTTCACCTTGAATCCAACCTAAACTTGTTGAAATCTCTAACAATTTTTTTTCTACCGTATGTCAAACTCACCAGTTGTAACCTTTAGCTTGGACAATTTCTCCAAGTGTGAGCCGACGACTCTTTGATACGCTCGATCTAGCAGTGCCTTTCTTTCTTGCTGTTTTATTCTTTTTGCCTCCTTTTCTCTAGGATCCATATTCATTGCGTATTGTAAGGTTTACTTTAGCAGCAAAGATATACCTCTGAATTAATAAAAGCTGAATTGTTACTGGTTGTTAAATGCTCAATGCTAGCTGTGGCGTCGGTAACAAACTTACTTGCGAGCTGGCGCTCGGATCTGCGCTTGTTATTTCGGATAACCCAAATTTGCACGGTTTGTCCCATTTTGAAGTAAGAAGTGGGGTTACGCACGATTGACGACCGCCATGTGCGCGAAACAACAAACAATCACATTCCGAAAAATTGTTCCCATTGTTGATCAATATCTAACACCATAATAACTAAAAAAGTTCAGAACTTGTACCTCCTTCATTCCTTTGTGCGCACCACTCTTACAATCGATAGTAAACCTACAATACAATCGAAAGACATCATGGCGGTTATTGGTGATAACGAAGAAGTGACCACCGAGATCCCGCTTTCTCCTCAACCAGAGGTCCCACCAGCGACCGCACAACAGCAAGAACAGGCAGCATTCGCCCAAGCCGCAAACGTCCCTACAGACGAAGAAAGAGTCATTATCGACGACGGCGACGAAGAAGTAGACGAACTCCTGGATGAACTTGAAGAACCGACTGAAGCAGAGCTAGCCGTGCGTAAACTCAGACAGTCGACCAATAAACTCACAAACGCCCTCAAATCCGTCGGGTCAGATATTGACTCCAAATTCCGCGTGAGGGAACAAGTCCGCTCCGTCGATTCGCAGCTAGGCGTCTCCCAAACCGCTCAAACTGCCGCAAGTAAATTAGGCGGTTTGTGGAGTCAGCTCCAAATCAGTGAGAAAACCCAGGCTCTCATGAATCAGGATTCGGTCAAGGATATGTCGTATTCGATTAGTAATACTATTGAGAAGACTGGGATCATAGATGCTGCTAAACGTGGAAGGACCGAGGTGCAGAATTTGGATCAGGAGCATCATATTTCTTCCAAGGCTGCTGGAGTTTTGGGTAGCGGTATTGATTGGTTTGCGACTACGTTGCAGAAAACTAGTAGCGGCGATGGAGGGCAAGGAGAGAGGTGATGTGATCTTTCTTACGTTCCTGCACGAATGAATCCGCATGATGCCGGATCTTTGACAAGAGTGTTTGTTCTCTTTACCTTATCATGAAATGTGGAAGGAACTCATTGAAAGTGCTGTCTCTATATAAACAATCTTATTTAATTATTATCGTACCGTACGAGTATGCGTATCCGTATTAATTTATTTCGTGTACAAGTTGGCAAACGCAACTAAATTCCTAAATCAATATGGAATATATATCTGCTACCTCTTGGATGATTTCCATTCATTCTTTCATGCCACTCTCCTTTGTCAGACTAAAAATCTTCCTCCTCCATTCCATCCTCAACATATTGAAGCATATTCTTCATGAAACGATCCACGACTCTTGTCTGATTCACCACCATCACTCGATCAATTTCTGCCAGTGGTTTCTCCACCAACTCACTTAGATTTTCTGTGAAACGCTCCAGCATTTCCTGATGGTGCTCAAACCTATCCTTTTGCTTATTATGCTCCTTTGGTACATCCTCCGATGCTTTCGCCTCATCAGTATCTTGTTCCTTATCTTTTTTCGTAGCCTTTTTTGATTGCTCCATCTCATCATCATCATTGGACGATTTTGGCGGCATTGTCAGGTAGTATGCAAACGTGTAGGTAAATTTGAGGACCCGCCGGCATTCCACTAATTGCTCGTTTGCAGTTTTGAGAAATTCAACGTCTGTCCATGTTGAGTTAAATTTTGATTCTTGCAATTGGACCATGCGTTTTTCTGTCTCTAGTAGCTGCCTTTTCGCAAACTTTTGCGCTTCGGCTATTTTAAGATTGGTTTAGAGAATGTATAGGGGTTAGATCATGACTGTGTTTTACCTTTTGAATCGGTGGATGAATCCGACTTTGTTTTTGCACAACAATCACCTTTGGACTTAGACTTACCGTGAGCATGATACCGCGAATAGTAATGCAGATAACGATCCAACTCCCTCTTTGCTTTTGCAGCATCGGATTGATCATCACCAGTGTCCTTGTCATCATTGAACTTGTTACAGTTGTAGTATCCACCAGTATTAGCACCATGTTGCTTCCAATCTCCATTACAAATCCAACAAAATTCAAATTTACAATTTTGACAAGTCATGTGATTACACCCCTGATTCTTCTCAATCCTCGTACGGCACTTGGGGCAAGCTTTCGTATTGGCCAAAATCCAATTAGCAGTCTCTGATTCATTCTTGCACTTTTCCTTCCACGACTCCAATGCCCTACAGTTCAGCGGCGAGTGTGGCTCTTCACCGCACTTGATACAAAAAGAAGTGGAACAAGAATCACAATTAGCAGTAATGACATCTGAATCATTGAAGAGCCCCGAGGTAGAATTGAGCGCAGCGACTCGTTCACACCCCGGACCAGGGCACCAGCGCGAAGTTCCATTCAACTCAACAAAATTCCTCAACTGGTACATTTTATATTTTTCCAATAAATCCGGTTTGACTTGTCGGACTTCTTCCTCGGTGACGACTTCATTGCATCCAACCTGAGGACAACTGGCTAGGATGCAATTAGGCCCATCTCCAATTTTGCTCTGAATGAACCCGCCCCAGCACTCGATGCAGAATTCGTGTCCGCATGGCATACCCAACATTTCCTCCGGTTTCAAATCGTCATCTAGGCAGATTTCGCATTTGCGTTTTGCCGATATCTTTTTGGGAGCGGTGTGCCCGCATCTGTAGTAGACGCCTGCTTCTTTTTTAACAATTTCGTCATTTTCGGTGAATGCTTCAAAGAGGCGCTCTGGTGTCCATTTGTGGTTTCGTAGGAGTGGACGTGCGGCGGATGGTAGGACGTTGAGGACTTCTGTTACTTCGGATATGCGTTCTTGCATCATGGGGATGATTTCTTTGCAGTCCAACATGTGTATCCCTGAGTCTATTTGTAAAGATGACCGGGTGAGAATAGAATAGGTGCTCCATATTGAATATGATCTCATGATTGATGAGAAGAGTGACCCAAAATTGAAATCTATTTTCAATTTTGAAACGATTTTGCCGTCCGTGTTCAATCGATTGATTCATTCGATTAATTGAACCAATCCTTCCGAAAGACACAGACACCGGATAAACAAAACAAACTCACCATTATCACGCATCGTGACATCACCGATACCAATAGAGCTGGTCCTCCCACGCGACTTCCTCTTCTGTCCGGTCTTAGCATCATCTTCTTCCATCTCGAGGCTTGCCGTGTCCATCTCATCCCCGTTTCCGTTTCCGTCTTCGTTTTCGGATTCGTAAGATTCTTCATCGTCTGAATACACGTAATTTTCTTCTTCCGATTGGCTATCTACGTCCATGTTGATAGATTGTTCTTAAAGGTACGTGATGTGTGTGTGAGTGGGTGGAGAACAAACAAAATGAACAGTGATGTCTTCCTGTTTCTTCTGTCTGTTTTCATCATTTACCTCCTCCTCTATCGTTCATCTTTGACTAGGACAGCCGCGAAAACTTTTGAGAAATAAAGGAACAAAGGAAGAATTCCGAATTTTCGAAGACATTTTGTTTCGCGCAATTATATGAATCGCAGCAAGGACTGGGGCCACTCACTCATCCAATCAAGAAGGTCGTCTTTCCCAACACTACTGGCTTGTACTGTACTTACTACTCATCAACATCATCTCATCTGTGCCATTGCTCTGTTCAAAGACCCATGCAAATAGCACTGGATGCATTTTTCAAAGATACGTTGGGCCAATAAGAGAATATAACATTCATGCATGAGAAATGAAGAAGTCAATGCTTCAAAGATCTTCGCTACAACTCATTCGGCGCCAAAACCAAGCAACGATAACAACAGCTACAGCTACAGCTAGTAGTAATAGTAATCTCCCGTCTCTCTCACAACATCATGTCGGCTCGCAGGAAATAGCTTCTTATTCTTCTAGACCAAATCACCAACCTTGTGTTACACATCGATTTGCTTCTTCATTAGTTTGTTCTATTAATACATCCCATCTGCGATACAGTTCTGAAACGTCTCAAAGAAAAATATTTGGTACACGTACACACACCTCTAGATACTTTTCGACGCTGTCTGACAGTGCAGATGAGCAGAAACCTGGACCTGGACATGAACATGATGACAATTCATCGCTGAAAGATATTATTGAAACCGACGATTTCGGAAACTTATCTAATGAAAGTATGCCCGACATTGACATTGAATCCAACAGTCTGTTATCCCTGCTATCAGACGAGCTCGACATCGACATCGACATCCTGAGCGATGACGATAGCTCCTCATCCACATCATCCAGCAGCAATTCGACAAGCAACAATGCAGTGGAAACATATTCCAAGCCCAAGAAAAAGAAAAAGAAACGAATGAAACAACCACCCAAAGCAAATCTAATTCCCAAAGTCCCCACTCAACAATCAAAGGTCAATGCACAGCTTTTATTCGACTACATTGCCCCGCACGTTGATGAAAAAACATTGCAAATGCTATTAACGAAAATGAAGGAATTTGAATCATTGATGGAACAAGAATTGAGTAAGAAGAAATCCAAGTCTAAAAGCAATAAAAGGAAAGGCAAATCTACACGTACCCAGAAAGAGATTATGGAATATCAAACGCTTATTGGAAGAGTGGATGCTTTCTTTTCCATGGAGAAGAAGAAAAAGGTTCGAGGAAGAAAAATGAAGAATGCAAAATATCTGAAAAAGCATCCTTGGATCAAATCGCTCATTGCGCAATTCTTTGCTGGTGCTACGGGAGATTCCAATTCCGTCACAAATGCGAAATTGGATTCGGATGCAAACCTCGATGACGGGGAATCGTCAAAGCCAAATGAGAATACGCCCATTCCGCTGAGTATGGACCTCCTCTGGCGCGATCCTACCTTCACGCCAAACATCAACCGAAAGAAACGCAAAGAAGCAGTATCAACACTGATGCTCGCACGTGAAATGAGTCTAGAATCTCCGCTCCTATGGAGCCGTAATCAAAGGAGGAAGAAGAAGAAGATGAAGGACGATGTAAAACAGGAGAGACTGAGGCGGGAAGGTCATTATGAGAAGTCTGCGCAACAGTTGAAAGAAGAGGCGGAGGCTATAGCTAGTGTGCTTTCTTTTAGGATTCATGAAGCAGCTCATGATGAAGTTTTGGATTTGTTTAGGGGTTATGCTGAGAATGTTTCTCAAACTGTTGCTGATCGGAGTGATGGGAACGATAGTACTGTTGGATTCGACACGGGCGGTCATAATCATGACGAAGTACATTCTAGTAATGACGATAGCGATAACGACGAAGACATCGAGGATGATGATCAGTCCAAAGCTCATGTTGAAATCATGAAAATGCTATTTACTAATTTGAAACGAAGGGTCGGATTCCACGTGCATTTTATTGCGACTGAGTTGGCCGAATTCTTTTACGTTGAGCTCCCAGAACAAATGCAGGGCGAAGGATCAAGTATTGATTTGTATGAAATGCCCCTCGAGCCTATGGGAAAGAGTGATGCAAGGATCAATGAGTCTTGGGAAAACTGGAACTCATTACGGGATGATCTTGTTGATACATTTCTCTCTTCCCAACACATGTACGTTAGGTTGCAAAGCGCTATAAAGAAAGGGGATTCAGACCAAAAAGAGAAAAAAAGTAAAACGAAAGCGGTTGAAGTCGAGGAAGAAGAAGTGGAAAAGATAATGGTCAAATATTCAAATGATGCTCACGAAAGAACTGCTGAAGAACTTGTGGAGGAACTCGATCGGCTTCGAACCAATGCTGACGGTGAGATGGTAGGCAGGAGCCCGGCAACGATGCAAAGACCAGGACGTGCTCCTAAGGGTGCAAACCTTCAATTTGAGTGCCTCATGCTACACGATAAATTTGGGCCCTACTCAAATGCTGATACAGCCTTCCTCGCTGATCTTGAGGGTCGACATCATAGTATGTTCGGTGAGATAAGCCCCGACATAGTTGATCACCTCCCCGACACCAATAGGTCAATTTTTGTTGACAATTTGCCTATTGATATCACACGAGAAGAACTTGAATACTTGTATTCGCGATGTGGCAGTGTTGAATCTATTGAAGTTTTTAATCTAAGGCCCGATTTAGATCCCGGTGAACTTACCAAGAACGCAATGAGGAGGAGGAGAAAAAGAAATAGAATGTCGGGTAAGAAGGGGGCTACGCAAATTAGAAACGAAAGATCTCCTGTCTATGCAGTCATCAAATTTGAGGACATAGATGGGTACAACAGTGCTGCAATAGATATGTTACGGATCTTTGGTATGGTTATTCGCCGTCAAGCTGTAAAATCTCACCCCGCTCGTAACATGCACAAGCTTTTTATCGAAGATATCCCAGAAGGATTAATTGCGATGGATCTTGAAGAGAAGCTCAGTAAAGCTCTTCACCCAGACATGTATATTTCACTCAAACTTTCTCAACATGCGAATGCCCAGCCCAAGAGCTGCGAGATAACGTTCCCTACCTTTGAAGTATCGCACCATGCATATCATCAGCTGAAACAATTAGATTTTGGCGACCAAAAACTTAATCTGCATTGGATGAAGACACCTGCTAACGCAGTGGCATACTGGACACGAGAACAACTTCCTAATATCTAGCACTTCATTTATAATGAAACATTTATCTCTATCACATGGAGATCCCATAATTTAGATGCTGATGTGAACAAGATTCACTAAAAATATATACAGTTGAAAAAGCTAAGTCTGAAACTGAAATCAAATATTATTTCTTGCATTGGAGGTTCGCAAACAGCCCTGGTGTTGACAGAATTTCCTGCGCTTTCCGCTTCGATTCCTCCATGTGTTCCTTTTCCTCCCCATCGTCGTGAGGATAAAGCATCCTTAATGACGATGTTAACTTTGATGCTATTCCAATATTTTCAGGATTGACTTTCATGAAATCAAAGGCAAAGGCCACAGGAAATGGCAATTGAGAATCTTCTTCGCGTAAAGGTGGTATTCGTGGGTATCGTTGACTAAAGTGGGTCAAAATGCACGCCTTCGTATCCATCCTCTTCGCGATAGACAGGGCTTCAGATACTGTTGAGTGCATTTTCAATACGGCCTCCTCTTCCATACCATCCTCAAATGTTGCTTCGTGAACCAGTAAATCAGCCCCATGGCCTACCTTCACCAATTTTTCTGATGGTCGGCAGTCCCCGGAGTAGACTAATTTTCCAAATGAGGTCCCATCGATTACGACAGCGAATGATTGGTAACAGTGAGATACAGGCACGGATAAAAGGCGGGTAATCCCGAGCTTCCTATTGAGCATCGAGTTCAGTTCTTTATTCTCTGGAAAGTCTGGAAGAGTATCTCGGTTGTCAACGGGAATATAGCTATCATAAATTGATGGATCGACTTTACTATACTCGTCTAAAAAATGAAGCACTTGCACAGAGGTCATTAATACTACACGATCGTCGTTTCCGATACTGGAAGAACGAGATTGCATCAATATCGCATTCCTCTGCGTCAAGAACCTGATAATTCCCAACTGATGGTCTGCATGGGGGTGTGATATCCAGACGGCCTTGATGTTTGTTATGCACTTCCGAATAAATTCACATTCATTTTCACCTTTGTAGGAGCTCTTCCATGATCGAATAAGCTGACCAAGTGTCCCTTCGCCAACATCAAGAAGCATTCCATTCCCATCTTTCATTTCAAGATACATGCCTGTGACATTACGGTGTTTGCACGGAATAGCAGATCCAGTGCCAGTAAAAATGAAGGAACCCTTTGATAATGTCGGTATCCCATCAACTTCGGTTGGTGCAACTGAATCTTTTTCATCAGCTGCATTCAGTGCTTTTGAGGCTTCCTCAAGTGCCCCAGATCTTTCCGTTTCCAAATGTATTTTTTCATAGTCAGCCTTGGATATTCCAAAAACCTTTTCTTCGCCATCATCATTGGTGTTATTATTGGAAGCCAATCCTTGCTTCGCCAATGGAACAAGAACGTACTCTAATCCAGGACGGGCCCTGATTACATTGAGTTCCTGCCCAACAATATTGTTCCCGTCACTAATGGAATTAGTATCGCTGGCCGGAGGGATGGGACTAGGATAGATTTCATTTTGTATGAGACTCCTTTGCATGGCGCCAAGAACTGCCGACCGAAAAGGACTTCCATCTATTTCTTCGTTTCCCCCCACAAATTTAGTTTGTTCAACTGGATGTATAGTCATGTGCTTCACTGCTGTCCCAAACTCGCGCATCCAAGTTTGGTATCTAGTTGACTCAAATATATCTTTTGGTGTGTAGTGTACCATCAATTCTAATTTGATTTCAGATTGTTCATCATTTTGATCCTTCTCCTTATAACTATTCAACTTTTCTATAGAGTTTTTGACATGGACTCCGTCGTCATTTGCACAAAACTGATCAAAGACGTATTCGTCAGGACAGTATATCAGTGCAACAGCAACTCCATCACTCCCGCCCTCTAGAACTTGATCAGGAGTGACTGTCACTTCGTTTCCAGAAGAAGGATGACAAAATCTTACACTCTCCCCCGCTTTCAACTTGGAATATAAAGGTCCAGGAGGTATTTGCAGCGATTTTGCTTTTTGTATCTGAAACTTTCCAGCTATCGGTGTCGTAGTAAATAGATAGGATGAAACTGACGTCTCATCCTTTCCATAAAAAGTATGTATCTTTCTCTTCATGGGGATAGACGTGATTCCAAATAGCCCCATATCAGTACTGCGTTCAGTATCACCATCAGCCTGCTTTCTCTTCTTTCCTTTTCCAGGCCTTGAATTCAAACCGTCACCTGGTTTAGCCTCCCAATGGTACTCACCCTCATGTACAGTCAAAGGGAAACGATCTCGCCTCATGAAATGCCGCAAAGAATGCACATAACCTTTCACACCATTAGGTCCAATAATTTGCAACGTCCCAACAATTCCTTTGCTAGGACCTCCCTCTATTGCGGTAACCGATGCCTGAGCTGCATCTGCACTGGTGAGAATCATACCGGGAAGTCCACCAGTTGACTCGTACCCAATGTGAGTCAATACTATTTGGTTGACAGATCTAACACGATCTGTGGACTCGAGAAATGATCTCTGACATCCTTCCCCACAATTGATGAGTGTTTTGTGGCCATTAGGGGAGACTATGAGTATGGAAGGAGATGAATCGACTGTTGAGGTAGTCAAGATCTTTACCGATGCTGTCATGATGGGAAGATGCTAGGAATTTTCAAATTGGAGGTGACTACGTGATGAAATCCTCACTCTTTTATGTCGAACGAAATGATGCAGTGGTATCCTTACGTTATGGACAGTACATAGAGAACAATCATAAAGTATTGTCAGATACTGTATGTAGGAGGAATTAGGAGCTAGGAGAGGAGTGTTGTTGATGTTATGTTGTTCGATGTGTTCAAAAATGGATGGTTTTGAGTCCAAACCCCCAACTTTTCATGGATGTATTTTAAAAATTGAAAATCTTCCACCACATCCATCAAGCGGAAAGCTCGCAAGCAAGCCAAACGGAAACAACGGGGTCAGCAAGCGCAAGCAGCAAGTAAGGTCCAACACATCCAATGCTATTTCTCTCTTGATGTTGCACCAATAGCTCTGTTCAGCATTAGGCTTTATTCAGATCATTATGAACGGTATAATCCTCGCATCGATACCCGTCCTTCCTGCAAGCTATCTTCTAATCCAGTTACTCTTGGAGCACAATCCGATACAAGTCATAATTGCCTGGCTTCGCCTCTTCGTCCTTCGTCATCTCACAGTTGATTCTACGTCGTCTGGAAATGATTCCTTAGATTTGCTGGCTGGTCATTTTACCTCATCTCAACTGTTGGCATACGTGATAGTTGCTATATTTGGTTATTTGATGACTGACTATCTGATTCCAGCCATTAAGGTTAGTGGTGAATTACGAGTACACGTAGTTTTTTGTTATTCATTTTCCTCCTTTTCTTTCATCCTCAAATTTGATTCCGATTTTTTTATTCCATTGCTTCAGACGTATACTTTGAGGAAAGGAATTAGTGGCAAAGATCTTGGAAAGCGTGGAACTGAACTAGCAGATAAAGATGTGTAAGTATGATGAATCATTGTCAATGCGTGTCATTCCTCCTGTACATTACGAGTTGCTAGTCATTTTTCTTTTTCTGATACATCTTTCTGTTTATACGTTCACAGTCCAGAAGCACTGGGAATCGTCCCTGGAGCAGTCTTCCTTTGCTGTCTAATTTTCTGTCTTGTAGGATATGCAACTTCTCATCCCACAAAAGTAAGTTAAGTGTTCCATGGAAAACTTGAATGTACGGCATCGATCATCTCACGCATTTCAAACTAACGACACGAATGAATCTGTAGTTGCTCGACTGTAACTCCGCATTGCTTTCAGTCTGTTTCATGCTATTTCTTGGATTCACAGATGATGTCCTAGACTGGCCATGGAGATACAAGCTGGTATTACCAACCATTGCATCTCTCCCTCTTTTGTGTTGCTACGAAGGATCGACGTCGGTTGTTGTCCCTATTCAAATGCGGTCATTGTTGATGCAAGATGGAGCACTCACCATGTTTGGAAAATTGATGTGCTACTTTATTGTTGTCGACGAAAAGGCTGACGGAGCAATTGTCAATCTGGGTCTTTGGTATCTTCTCTACATGAGCATGCTGGCTGTTTTCTGCACAAACGCAATCAATATATACGCTGGTATCAATGGACTCGAAGCTGGGCAATCTTATGTAATTGGGTGCGCAGTTTTGCTGCACAACTTGATTGAAATTCAGGCAAATTCTCTTTCGAAAGAGCACCACTTGTTTTCCGCAATGGTTATGCTCTCCTTCATCGGCGTGACATTAGCGCTATTGAAACATAATTGGTATCCAGCTTCAGTTTTCGTGGGCGACACATTTTGTTACTTTGCAGGAATGACGTTTGCAGTGGTTGGAATACTGGGGCACTTTAGCAAAACTCTCTTGCTTTTTTTCATTCCTCAAGTCATTAACTTTTTGTATTCCACTCCGCAATTGTTCAAATTGGTTCCATGTCCACGCCATCGGCTTCCTCGTTTCAACCCCAAGACTGGATTAATGGAACCTTCTACGTTTGAATGCAAACCTGGTCAATTCAGATGGCTGAAGAAAAATCCAAATGATACTCAGATTGCGAATATGACTGTCATCAACCTAACTCTACAAGTGTTTGGACCAATGAGTGAAAGATCTTTATGTATTATTTTGCTAGGGATACAAGTCTTTGCTTGTGCGGTAGGCTTGTTTATTAGATACAACCTCTCGCAGCTCTGTTTTGACAAATAATGTATTCTTAAAAATAGCCAGGAAGTATTTTCGATTACCTCTTCGTAATTTTAGTCTGTTCGCTCATCCGTAACTAGATCATCCGCAGGAGCATCGTTGATAAATTTATCACCTTGTACGTCTTCCGAATCTGCATGACTATCATCCAAAGCTGGGACCTTCATTACGACTGTATGCCCATCATATTGTTTTATAATTGTTCTCGATTGATCCGTTTCCATAGAAATAACGGTGGGTGTGGTTTCGAAGCCCTCAAGTTGCGATGCCAGCCTAATCATTGCAGTATATGTTCCCGAAAGAAGCGGATTGATATCTCCCTTTTTCTTGAGACATAGGCCGCTTTGATCACAACACATTAATCCTTGTGATAATTCTAATTCTTCTGGTGGGACTTGGGATTGGGCCATGGTGTGTACTTTCTTTGATTTTGTATTAGTCAATGATGATGAAATTCGAAAATGGTGTGTGCATGCGCTCGTCGACGAGGAGAGGAGAGTAGAGGCTACAGTAGGCGTAGGTAGGAGGCCGGGCTTCCTTCATAGAGTAACAACCATGCTAAGCAATTATTATCTTTGATGAAGACCCCATTGGCAGAAAAGGGGATGTAGCTCAGTTGGTAGAGCGCGTGCTTAGCATGCACGAGGTCTGGGGTTCGATTCCCTACCTCTCCATTTTGAAACTTTTGCACGGACCAATTTCAAATAATTATTATTGATTAAAATCTTTTTTGTACTGTGGTAACTAGGAGACTATTAATGAATATCAACATGTACCGCGATACTCGCAATGATGGAGATGTACAGTACGAAAGAATGTATTGTCTCAATGCTATTGTCTGAAACAAGTTCATGTATTGATGCGGAAGCTCGTTTCTAGTTTTAGCTGAAACTATGTACTCCAATTCGTTAGTTTTCGACCGATCGCTGTACTTTCTTGAACATCAATCGGGTCTTCTATGTTGCATAAATCTTTGCAAGGAACAAAATTACGTGTAGGAAATTAATTTGATTTCTATCATTTTTATAGTTTTGTTGGCCCGATAAGTCAGTTTGATGCAGCAGCTTCTTCCCTGGCCTTTTCTGCCGCAGCCTCTTCTTCAGCCCTCTGCTTTTCTTCCTCCGCATTATCAGCAAGTTGTTGAGTAATAACCTCCTTCATCAGCTTTTTGGCTTCATCGATCTTTCCTGTTCTCTTGAGCGCGAACGAGCGCGCCCTCTTAGCACAAGACATCATTCCCTTTCCATCCTTAACATTTCCTCCCTCAAGGTGTTCTTTTCCAAGCTGTTCAGCAGTCTTGTATTGTTCATCTGCTGCTGCGAAATCACCCTTTCGACTGTGCGAGTTTCCAATGTTTACATACAAAGAGTGACGTTCCCAGTCAATACGGGCACAACGAGGCTCATTCTCAACAAGAGGGAATACTTCTTCATAAGATTTGATAGCATCATCTTCATTTCCCATGGCAGCAAGGGCGTTTCCACGCTGCAATAGGGCAGATCTCTTACACAGGTGAGAAACACGAAGGGGCAAAAGTTTGAGCACTGATGGATTGGCAAGACCTGGCGTTGTTGCGTTCTTCTCATACTTAGAGTCAATTACTGGCTTATCGTCGGCCTGGAATAGCAGAAGGAAAATAAAAAGAACCAAAGTGAGTTCGTACAGAAAGCTCACAACTTCACTAGATAATCGACATCTATTCAACTCACCTCGATGGCAACATCATCTCCATCCCAAAATCCTCCTCCGGCAATTTCGAGTGCCTTTTCAGCGCAACGGAGAGCCTCGTCAGCTCCATCCTTTCCAGTCAAAGTCAACTTACGCTTGCACAGTTCGGACAAACTAAGACTTGTGCAAGCAGCCTCGCGAAGCATAAGGCTCATACGAAGTGCAGCACGTGCCTGCTGAACACGTTCAGCACGGTGCTTCAAGGTGGAAGCATCCTCACCTCCATCAATCTGCTCAACATAAACCTCAGAGGGTCCCTTGTCCTCACAGTCCTCAGCTTCTGAGAAAAGGAGCTGAGCGAGACTAACTTTTTGTTCCCTACGAGACATTCTTCCCATGGGTCCCTTGGTTGCACGGGGAAGAAGATCAGCATTCAAAGCTCTGAAGTATTCGTTCTCACCACGACGTCTTCTCTGCACATTATCTTCCAAGTCAATCAGAAGCGAAAGATCGGCAACTCCACCATCATCAAATCCCTCAGTTCCAATAACCTTGAATCCGTTTCCCTTAATAGTGGGCTGATCCAAAATTTTAGCAGATCCAACCTGTGATCATTGAAGAAAAGGATGATAAAATGAGATCCGCAAATGTTTCAACCATGGAAATCTTCTTCTACGATGCAAAGTACGCGTGGAAGTTCAAAAGATTTCGGAGAAAAACCATCACATTACTTATTGGTGATCTTCTCTTACCTCCTCCTCCACAGGAACTGGTGGTGGTGGAAGTGCCGCCCTGTTTACTTTTCGCTGGGCTGCCCTAGCGAGTCCAGATACATTCTTTGGCTTCTTTCCCATGGTGTCTAGTCTGTTACTTATTAAATTTGAATAAAGTGCGGTTGTCAGCCTCCTGCCTCACATCACATCACTTGAAGATTGTTTCGTGCCGTTATCAAGCCAGAATCAATCACCATTTCTACGCACGTACCGAAGAAACGGAGCGGAGTCAAAAGAGGGAGAAAAACAATCCAAGTGTCAAGAGAGGTCATGAGCACAAAAAGATCGGTGGGGGGTTGTATTTGACAGGTAGTAACCAACCCCCTTTTCGTGGAAGATAGTTTCCAAAGTCATACTTGTAAAAGACAGATACCGTGTATTGATATCTCGAGATGATGGAACGATGAGGAATAAAAGGCAAAAAGGATCAGCTCATAGTTGATAGTTGACACAACAATAGATACAACTGGAAGGAACCTTGGTTTACTGTGCATACCTATTCTCTGTTCAACGGGATGAAGTGGAGTACAACTGCTGAAGCATTACGAAGTATACGCTGCACACGTTGAATGTACAAAAAATAATATTTTAATTAGGCATTCACCTTAGCGGGATTTTTTGGATATTCCATGAACTAACAGTTTGACTCCTCCCGAGGGAAGCACTGTGAAGCCTGCCTGCATATCTTTCCTAAGCCGTAGCGACTGGTCAATCATATCCTCTTCTG
>Ga0115005_10000439_pt1 | contig 31732 bp, 30 predicted proteins | sample ArcOceMetagenome_FD_87163 | JGI IMG/M metagenome (GOLD analysis project Ga0115005, IMG submission 87163) | Marine eukaryotic phytoplankton communities from Arctic Ocean - Arctic Ocean - Greenland ARC118M Metagenome | ecosystem: Environmental > Aquatic > Marine > Oceanic | place: Arctic Ocean...
CGAATCACATTCTCAGTTGTCATTACTGAACCTGCCAATCCTGATGGTGTAAATACGTTCGTCCAAAGGAAGCATCCATTTTGCAAACAGGTTGCCAATGCTGGGGACACGGATACTTGCAACTTTGCTGCTTCCAACATACTATTCAGTTTCAATTGGCCGTGCAATGAGTTTGAATTGCTGAAGAAGTCCATCGAAGGACGAGTTGACGAAATACACACTGACTTTGACGACAAAATATCGGTGGCGAAGTTAAAAAGATGCTATCACAGCACCAAGTCAAAACTTTTGCTGCACCACCTCACCGCCAAGACCAAAATGGACTCGTTGAATGCCATTGACAAACAATTGTCTTGATGACTCGAAACTGGCTCAAATCTTCACTTCTTCCTTCCGAATTTTGGTCGTTTGGTATCAAACGAGCGAAAAGAATTATCGCAGAGGTAACTGATCGCCAAGAGGAGCTAGGAGTGGCGAATTTCTTGGCTTAGGATGGACCAGTAGTAGTCCTGAGTGAAGGCTGGCCCAGCTGGAGCTTCACCCTTGACGGACTCAACTGCTCCAAGTTATTCACGTACTATGACTTCGCGTTGGTTAAAGTAAAGAATGAATTCTTAATTTCTTCCGTAGGCCGCAGTCACGTTGAGAATTGGATGGACCTTATCAACGTGGTCACTGGTCAAGGCTCCCCTATTGTTTTTGTGCAAGGTTCCGGGTCATTTTGCAAAGCAATGCTGGCAAAAATATGTGACTTACTGCCATTGGCGCTTGTAGTAGTTACTAGAAAGGATGAAGTGTTAAACTGGACTGGCACTATCGAAGACACGCTAGTCAACCACTGTGAAGTGGGAGGGACGCTGGCAGCGACCTCCAATGACAAGGCCTTCAATCCTGCCTTGAGCTCTTTGATGTCATCCGAGCTTGAGTCAGAGCCACCTTCCTTGCTCATGACCATAACGAATCGAACCATATCAGCAGTGAGGGCCGGGTGGTTTCTTACACCAACTGTGAGGAAGTCCTCGGCCTTGCACATGACCTTAACAGCGGAGTGTCAGCATCTTGGTGCTCCAAAATAGTCCAGCCGGACCCAACAGCCAAGTCTCTTGCAGCCTTGAATTCAGTCGTGAAGATCTCCCGCACGCAGTAGCACACCAAATCCCAAGACTCCTTTTCAGATTTGAATGCTATCTCTAATTCGCGGCAGGTGATGTCCATGTATTTGAACATCTCCTCCACGAACTTCTTCGCCCTCACAAGCATCCGGTGGCAAAGCCTACACACATCTTGCCCGTCGCCATATCCCAAAGCACTTTCAATATGGTTGAAAAGTGTGGTGGAAGCAGTGTCCAAGGCAGCCAAGATCTTCTTATACATGGACTCGTCCTCCGTGTCTCTGCCAAACACCTTGCCAGTAGGAATGGCAGGGAAGCGAGCTTTGGCAACAGCAGAGTACATCATGCCAGGTACCGCAGTGGATGTGCTGAACAGTTGAGGGATTGCCATTTGCATGGCTCCTCCTGCCCAGTAATCCAGAGCACTAATATCCATTCCCTTTAAAGTGCTAGCACCGCGCACTCCAGGCTGCATGTTATTGTACAAGCATTGGTAAGTGATCTCGAGTAACACGTGAGGGGTAACAAAACAAGCGAAAAGATGTGAGCCCACTTTTCCAGGCTCAAGGACCGCAGCAGTATCAGTAGGATTATGGATTGGGTAGGGACCACAATTGTAAACACCCGCTCCTCCTCCGTCCCCAAACACCTTTGCCTTTACTTCAGCCAATGCAGTTTTCAGAGACACAATTTCATCCAAACCACACCTGGGTCAGGTCATTTCTATCATCAATAGCGTCATGCTGACCGAACGTCATTTGTAAGGATGACCAGTCCTGGTCTGTACCTTCGCCTGATTCACTAATAGTGGTTGACTCCCAGTAACTCTAATTCCCCTGTCCTCATTGCTGTATACAGCTCCCGCTCTAGCGTTCACTTCAATGGCTCCCGCTAAGTGTGTCACTTGCTCAGACATTTCGTCAATGATTAGAGTGAACTCTTCATGATTGACCAAAGTTTTAGCGTGACTGGACAGTTCCATGACTCTTTCCCATAGAGTGAGAGGTAGTTCATCCTTCGCACCAACCCTTCCAACTGCCTCTTCCAACACGTTGATTCTATTCCTTAGGGGAAGGATTAGAAGCTCCAAGCATTCATTAAGTCCTTCAGAGTTCTCTTCCAAAAGTCCCACACGTCTAAACTCGTAGGAACTAATTTCAGATACCTTCTTGTCTACCCTTGCAGCGATGTCCTCCATGACCTGGCGCATTTTATCTTGGTCCGACTTGTCTTTGACGTCGCCAAAGGTGGTCAACTATTCAACTTTTTCCTGCAGGCCTGCTAGTTCTTCATGCTTGACGCACTCCTCTTCAACTCCAGAAACCATGGCTTCAACAGCAGACTTCATAGCAGGCTCAGATTCCTCATTGTTTAGCTCATTCTCCATAGCTCCAAAGCCATATCCTTCTCAATCCTGGGCTTAGCTGGGGTCTTCAATGGAAGAGCTCTCACGTTCTCATGAATCTCCACATCTTCAGTGAAAGCCTCTGTAGTCTTGATGTTGTTCTCCTGTAGCCAGGAGAATAGTGACCAAGCTGATAGTGCACCCTCACCATCGTTAGCCTTGATGATGTATTCGATGAGCTCCTTCTCCAAACCTGTAATGGAAAGAGTTGGGCCGCGGAACACAGTAGTCAAGGCTGTGCCACTAGTGGCAGAATGAACATAGAGAGTGTTATCCGTGACTAACGGATGACCTGGAGCGTGGTTCGTACACTCCCTTGAACCACACTTTCTCAAGCAGAGCTTGGTACTAGTCACTTCACCTCCACACACTTGCGTTGCATCTCTCACAAGAGCAAATGCAACTCCGTGCAATGGAACTCTTGGTAGTTCTCTAGCCGAAACCCCCTTAAGAGGCGCTGGCTCCTGCAAACTTGGTTTGTTATCTCATGCCAAAACGAAACACAAAAATGGATTCTGACAAAGAGGTCACTTCAGAATCAGACCCTTTCCTTCTCTTCAAGCGCTATGCAAGCAAATGGAGGCAGTCAGCATTGACACAAATGATGCTTTTAAAAAAGCTCTCTGCCAAAACGAGTCTCCTAATTATCAATCCCAGCTTCTTCTGGGTCAAGCCAGCGCCGATTCTCCCGCAATTGGCGATGGAGGATGCAGAGCTCTAGTCTCGGCTATATTAGGAGAATGTGAACATAAAAGGCCCAAATGATGCTACTAATCCAAGTGGTAATTCCGAGTACAAATATACTGCATTGGAATTCAAATATTGGAGACAATGTCGCAGTGGCTTTTTCCAGACTACTGAGAAGATGTAATGGGATGGACTTCAAAGTATGGTATCTGGAGCTAACAGACAACCAGATTCGCCAAAGTGGCACATTATCATTGGGCAGTTCACTTTGTTCAGGTGTAAGTTCAGAGTATCACTTTTGTTCTTGTTTTTGTGTAGATACCATGATGTTATTTCGTTCTTCGTTCTTGGCTCGTATCAACACGTTCAAAAGATGAACAAAACACTTTTGACATTGAAACTTGACTACAACAACACATCAGAAAAGGGATCATTGCTCTTGCAAAAGGTTTGAAATTGAATTCAACATTGCAAGTGTATCCTTGAAATTCTGCGGAATTGACGAGAAAGGGGGGAATGCTTTGTCAAAAATCATTGCTTTTCCAAGAACAGCAATGTAGATTCTGAACTTGGAAGGTAATTATCTTTGCGGAGAGGGCTTGAAACGCATGTATCCTGGCTTGCAATCCAATTCAAGTTTGCGTAAGCTGTCTCTTACTGATATAGGATTGATGCCCAATGATGCTGATGCCCTTAAGGAATTTGGTAAAGCGATTGGAAGGCATCCATCATTAAATGAAATTAATGAGTTGCGCAATGCCTCGTAGACGAAAGCGGATTGAATCTCTCAAAAAATGTGGCTGAAAACAAGATCATTACTTCGTTAAAGGTTGATACTGCAACTTTCTCCAGATATGTATGGTACCTTGTGCCGAATACCGTCGAATGAAAAGTAGAGCAAGAAGAAAGGATCCAAGAAAAATAGTAAAATGTGCATTGGATTCATCTTCTGTGGTATTGTGCCAAGAAGCTGTATTTGAGACTAACATTACACATTGCAACCAAGCGTTACAACTGAGTCTTTAGGTCATGGGCTGAAGGCAGCTTGCTGCGCAACAAATCTGCCCGTGGTGGCGAATAAAATCATATACGATGTAAACTGATAGCATGTAGGAATGCCGCATTTATATCTGTTTGTAAAGGCAGTCGATCGAACAGTGCTTGCATTATAATAGTTCAAAAGATATTTAAATCATTTCTTTCAATAAGGTCCAAGAGTTTATTTCCCCAGTGCTTGGTTTTCAACATTCTCCACGCCATCCATGCTGCTCTTGAGAAAGGTTTCGACATCTTCGGACCACCACCCGACCTTTCCCCCTTCTTCATCTTCAGGATGCTCTACAAAGCCCTGTTTCATGAACACGTCGAGAATTTCTAAAGCAGCTTCTGGCGGAGTTACAAGTTTACCAAGACAGAGCACATTTGCATTGTTGACTGCTCTTGCACATTTTGCAGACATTGTATTTTCGCAAGTCGCAGCTCTAATACCTTTGAACTTGTTGGCGACAATGCCTACTCCCATTCCAGTTCCACAAAATAGAACTCCGATTGCATTCGTATCTTCTTCTTTTTGCATTTGCTGTGCAAGTTTGGCAGCAGCATCGTAATACGTGTCAGAACCTAGATTCTTTACTTGAATATGATCCAGGGTAGAGAGATGCTCCTCAATCGAATCTTGGAGTGGCTTTCCAAATCCATCGCATGCAAGGTAAACGGTGCGGCTCATTATTAAGAATAACTCAAAGATTAAAATCATTATTACTGTTTTCAGTCGAGTAGATTGGTACACACAATATTCAATATGAATGTATGTTACATTACTGTATTGAAAGAATTTATAATTTGTCATCGAGCATCGAGCGATCGTGCGTTACAGCATGCTTGCGACTTTGACTTGTCTAGCTAGCTACCGTACCAGGTACTAACTACTACTGTATGATAGTTGTACAGGCCAATACATTTGAACATGTCCAATTTATTTCAAATTGTGGTTATGCACCTAAAAATGGTCGCGGGCTAAAAACAATTCAAAATGGCCTCAGATCTTTTTTGCAGTTTTCTAGCTAGCTTGCTACCGGTAGCAACAACTAGCTAGCTACTCTAGCTAGTAGAATGGTAGCTACCGATCTCTCTACTACCGTACTGTAATAGCGACGAGCTAGCGAAAACCAAATTCAAATTCTTTCCTTCTTGTTACTTGGCGCTCTCCTGACGGCGTTGTATTTCTGTCAACTATTATTTTGATGTCGACACACAGCAGCGGACTTTGAATTTCAAATGAATACAACTATAGGCACATCTCCAAACCAAAGCCATCCTTCGGCAGGCAATTACGAGTTTTCCGCGGCTGCAGAGCACGACGACCAAGCGCCAACTGCTAGTCTTCCAGCCGTTGATGACACTGATGATGTATTAGTACTACAAGAGAATCCTCCGCAACATGCCCAGTTCTTTGCTCTCCGTCAAGGCAGATATACGAAATCGTGCATATATATTAACGAGCAAGATCTGCTACCACAAATTGAGGGTTTTGATGGTGCCTTGTTCATGCCCTTCGACTCTTGGGAAAAAGCACATGATTATATTCAAGAATTGCCGCACCCATCAATGCAAGAGGCTGCCATAATAGATAACAATTCCAATTTTGCACAAGATGGAACGGAGCAGCTCGAAGAAGATTTGAACTGGGAGAGAAAATTTAGAGACATTGCATCTTTTCATTCTACCCACGGAACAAGTGATGTACCCGCTCATACCGATCTTGGACATTTTGCAGCCCAGCAAAGGCTAGAATATAGACAATGTATAGGCAACAAACCTAGCTTCCTAACTCAGGACAGGGTGGAACGACTCAAAGCTATCGATTTTTGTTTTGGGGGTCCAAAAGATAGGAAAAAGTTCTTAACATGCGTTGACGAACTCGTCCGCTACAGGTCCCTCCCTTCAAATGAAGGGAGGGACCCTCCATCCGGATCGATGTTATCAAAGTGGATTTTCAATATGCAAAAGCGATATTTAGAATTCAATAGAGGGAATACTTCAGTTGCTGGAATGGATGCAGCCAAGTGCGAGGTTCTGGAAGGATTAGGTTTTGATTGGACCAACGATGCTCCTGCCGCAGTTGAAGTCCTCCAAGGGGACCAAAATGAGCACCCAGAGACTCTAGAGATGGGAGCTAAAGTGTCAGAACATGTTGCAGAAGCATTAATACCAAATTTCAGTCAGTTGGAAGAGTTGCCACTGACTACTCAAACTGTCGAGCCTGCGGAAGTTGATACAGCTGAAGTAGCGTCTGTTGCAATCGGTCGTGAACAAGCCGGTGCGCACTTGCTCTTATCAACGTTGGAGGGTCATGAGGTTCAGCACACAGAGAACAATGTGACTCACAGCATCCTGCCATCTAAGAAGAGAAAAGCAGATTTGATGAGTGAAGGAAGCTGGGAAACGATGTATGAGGAGCTTAAACAATTCAAAGCTAAACATGGCCATTGTATCCCGCCAGTGCAACCCGTAACAAGAATGCGTCAATGGGTTGACAAAGTCCGCCTTGAATACAAAAAACTAAGAGCTGGAAATCTTTCTCTCTTGACCGCTCAGCGCATTCAAAGTCTAAATGACATAGGCTTTCTGTTTGAACGCAAAGTGAAACCACGAACCTGGGAACAGAGATTCCAAGAGCTGACTCGTTTCAAAGAGAGCTTTGGCCATTGTAAAGTGCCCAGGCTTTTCAATCAACCGACGTACGAAGGTCTAGGGAAGTGGGTAGCTGATCAAAGAATGAAACATAATTATATGGAAAGAGGAAAGAAATCTAACATGACTCAAGAGCGCGCGAAACGACTAACAGATCTAGGTATGGTATGGTCTGTTTTCAAGTTGCCGCCAAAGGAGGAACGAGCTGAAAGGAAACCTTGGGGACATCGATATCAAGACCTTTTAGAATTCAAGAAGCAGCACGGCCACACTCTTGTACCCCAGGTAAGAATGCGCCTTCCCAGCGTTCAAACCAGTTCTTATCATGTACTGAACATTTTATGTCGCTTGTATAGGCATTCCCCGTTCTCGGCCAATGGGTTCATACTCAACGAGTGAACTACAAGCTCATGAAACAAGGGAGAAAATCAGCAATGGCTCCCAAACAAGCTATGAAATTACAAGAGGTCGGGTTTACATTCGAGTAAGTGTCGTCATTTAAATAAGCAAATAGTGAAGGTACTTGACGGCAAAGGGAGAGACCATCTGTCCGTCTACATTCTCCTTCTCATAACAACCTTCTTTACAAACACAGAGTGATGCCTCGAAAAAATCAACAAACTGTGCGCCAGTCTCTTGGAAATCCATTTCCGCATTTGCCTTTGATCCAATCCAAAGATGATGAACCAGCAGAGTCGGGAATTGAACATGCGTTCGATCATCACAAGGAAGACGAAGGTACCGAAGAAACACCTGAACCTTCGACTGTTGAGATGTTTGAAGATTCAAAGCAAACTGGCAACAGCTCAGAAGCAGTATATGAGCTGTAAGTCGGTTGAAGCATTTGAAAACAATCCGCTAAGAATTGGAAGGATGTAAGAATCTTTGAGATGCACTACTGTAGTTTTGTTTTTAAGAGTTATCCTCTTTTGTAAATTCAGTATTCCCTACCTTTACTGTTCTGTAACTTATAAAACAAAACGTATAGCGTCACTTCCGCCCCCACCACCCACCTTGGCGAAACAACCAGCAGGATCAGACACCACTTATTTCTCGTTCCGTTAAAGCTTCTGATCCGCTTTGCGCTGCCGAAGCGTATCTAACCATGCTTCCAGTCTCAACTCCGCAGCTCGAAAATCCGGTTCTCTTTGTTGAGTTCACGCATTAGTAGAACGTGATAGTTTGTTGTGAGTGTCACCACTTCAAGACCCTTGGGTAGATATGGAGGGTGCTCCCATCCGCCAAGACAAAAGTAATTGGTACAAGATTGGTATTGTTTACTACTTTTAAAGTTAAAGAGATAACCTCAGGCCCTGTGCTCGAGAACCGTAATACACGTACCCGCTCGGCACTATCTCTTACCTTTCTTCTTCTTTTTATCAGTACTGGCTACCTTTGCATCTCCAAACCCGGAAGTTGCAGATTGCAACTTAGGGAAGTTTCTCAGCATCTCAATCTGTCTCTCTGCCGCCTTCCTCACTTGCTCATTATCGTCTAAAAGTTCTGGTACGCTCAAGCAATCATAAATATATTGAAGGGCATTCTTCTCAACCACCGTCAAATCAGGGTGCCAAATACGGAACATGAGAATGTACCTCGTCGAATCTGCCTCGTTGATAGCATCATGCATCAGACTGGTATCAAATACCATCACTTCTCCATTGATCCATTGCCTTGCCTCGTCACCAATGGTCAGTCGACACTTGTTATTTCCATTCTCTGGAATATCAATTGCAAGATGGCTTGTCAAGACAAAGTTTGTAAAATCGCTGTGGAGTTTGATGTCAGTGTTCGGTTTCATGGAAGCAAAGAAGACCTAAATTTAATGAAAGGAAAAGTGTTAGACCTACCGGTACTAGTATTCAATGTGGAAATTCCCTGCGTGCTTCTTACCTCCGTCGCAGGAATCCCGCAATTGTAGACTGCCTTTGCTGTCTTTGGGAAAAGATTGCAATTGACTTCATCCCAAATTCCTCTATCCTTCAGTACTAGGGTGCTCCATCCTTCACCATACCCACCTCCTTCCTCGGTCAATGCACCAGCCCAGACGTTATTTCCGTCTTGCTGTAGTTTGTTCATATCCTTTGTAACGTCAAGGAATTCCTTACGAATCTGTTTATAGCTTTTTGCAAGTTTTTGGGTCCACGCGATTTCATCTATTTCCCAGAATGGTTTTACAGTCAAACCTGGGACGTAAGAGTGAGCATATTGGTAGCAATTGGATGTTTGGGGATCGGTTCCATCTTGTCCGAAGAATTCACGGTGTTCATATTCTGTATCAAGCAAGCGCCACGAATCAATAACGCGTTGAGCTTTTTCGGCCCCAAATTTGTCATCGATGGCATTTTCTACTTTTCCAGCAAATGTGTGCAGAGGAGCAGGTTGTGTAGAAGGAATGGTGGTAGTACGACGAAAGTCTTCCAGTGTAGCGCATAGCTCAATAAGATTATGCCTTGCATTTTTCGGTGATGGGGCAAATGCTGATGCATAATGCGTCAAAGCTAGCATTGATAAAAAAGATTGGAGAAGCATCTTTGGATGGAAGGGAGGGATACGGTAACAGGTGCAAGTAGGTATATGCCTTAAGACATGCCGCTACCACCATATGTACAATACAACATACCGAGGTACAACATAGAGATACATACCATAAAGATGATGGGTGATGAGTGTGGGTGGGGGGGTTGCGAGCGAGAAAGAGCGAGGAGGTGATGACACTCACATGTATTCCCAACCCGACAATTTCAGGAGCTCTCATTTCCACCACGAAACATCAGGAGGATCTTTCATCTTTCTTCGATATCACTGTCAACTTTATCCATCACCCATCACCCATCGTCACCCAACAAATTGACACAATTTGAGAACAGGTGTACTACATGGACGAAACGAAACACTCAATACTCTCAAGTTAATTATGCGCCTACATGGACAATCCCTCCTCGCAGCTCTGCTCGTCAACTGCTTGACCAACTCCCATGCTTTCTCAACCTCTGTCCCGTCTAATTTCGCGAACACTCGTCAACTCTCAAAGTTGAATTCAGCCACTGAAGAAGCATCTGGAGAGCCATCACCCGATAATTCCAAAGACCACGATCATGCTGAGTCTGTAGTCTATGATCCCATCTCAACCAATACTTCGTTCTCTTCTTACAAGTCCAAGTATGCCGAATCGATTGCTGATCCATCGGCATTCTGGGCAAAAGAAGCAAATCGCCTCACGTGGTTCCAAGAACCTTCCAAGGACCATCCTGCTTTGCATGGAAGTTTTCTGAAGGGTGATGTTAAATTCTTCCCAGGGGGGAAACTTAATGTTTGCTATAATGCAATTGATAGACATGCACTTGCTAATGGAGGAAAGGGGGGAGAGGATGTCGCCATGATTTGGGAAGGGGACGAACCCACAGATACCAAGGAATTCACTTATAACGAGATGCTTGAGAAGGTTTCTCAGATTTCAAATGCGCTTAAAAGTCAGGGTGTGAAGAAAGGAGATGTTGTTACTATCTACATGCCAATGATTCCAGAGCTTCCCATGACCATGCTTGCTTGTGCGCGTATTGGGGCAGTGCACTCTGTTGTATTTGCTGGATTTAGCGCTGATGCACTAGGATCTAGGATTAGTGCATCTAAATCGAAGTATGTTGTTACGGCAGATATTGGGTTGAGGGGAACGAAGAAGATACCTTTGAAGACTATTGTCAATGATGCTTTGACAAAGATGGATTGTGAGAAGTTGGTAGAGAGCGTCATGGTATATGAACGTTTTTATGATAAGGATGCAGAAGATGCTCCGTATGAGATGACGGATCGTGATGTAAGGATGGATCAGCTTGTTGGTCTTCAGAGGCCATATTGTGTGCCAGAAGTTATGGATGCAGAGGATGAGCTCTTCATTCTGTATACCTCTGGCAGTACAGGTATGCCCAAGGGCCTTGTTCATACAACTGGAGGATATGCTTTATATGCATCATTCACCACAGATGTCACTTTCAATCTCAAAAAGGGTGACATCTTCGCCTGTGTGGCTGATTGTGGGTGGATCACAGGTCACACGTACGTAGTATATGGAGCTCTATTGAATGGAGGGACTACGTTTATATTTGAATCTACTCCCATGTATCCTGGTAAGTAGATATGTCCGTATGAGCCCACTCACAACCTTCGCTCTTTTGCACCTTTTTCTTACTCGTATTACCTAACATCTACTTTACCTTTAGATGCTGGACGTTATTGGGACATGATTCAACGCCATAAGGTATGTAACGCCATTAATTTCAGTTGTACGGGAAACATGCACTGGACTGCAGGACAATCATTTTTCTAACCGTAGTTTTTTACATTTCGTGGCATTAGATCAACGTTTTCTACACCGGTGAGTACACATTCTTCAATTCAAAATATTCAGTTGTGGACCTTGTCTATAGACTCTGATCAATTATTTGTTCCGAACACAATAAATACAGCTCCCACCGCTATTCGTTCTCTCATGCGATTCGGTGATGAAATACCAGCAAAGTATGACCTTAGTAGCCTCAAAATTTTGGGTTCCGTTGGAGAACCCATTAATCCTGAAGCCTGGCGTTGGTACTATGAAAACATTGGACACGGCAAGTGCACTGTGGTTGATACATATTGGCAGACCGAAACTGGAGGTCATATCGTAACAAACATTCCTGGTGTCACGCCCATGAAACCAGGAAGCTGTACACTTCCAATGTACGGAATTGATGCAGTAGTCTTGAATGCACAAACTGGGAAGGTGATCGAAGAAAATGATGTCGAAGGAGTACTTGCAATTCGTCAGCCTTGGCCCGGTATGGCCCGCACATGTTTGGGTGACCATGAGAGATTCATGGCAACATATTTTGCCCAATATCCTGGATTCTATTTTACTGGCGACACTGTATACCGTGACAAGGATGGTGAGTATGCAACTATCTGTCAAAACTTTAGAGATCATGGTATTTCATAGCATGCTCACATTTTTGTTCATTGAAGGTTTTATTTTCGTGACCGGACGTTGTGATGATGTGCTGAATGTTTCTGGACACCGTATCGGTACTGCAGAGATTGAGAGTGCTCTTGTAGGCCACCCATTGGTCGCGCAAGCTGCAGTTGTAGGTAAACCGCATCCCATCAAGGGTCAGGCCATTAGTGCCTTTGTAATGCTTGTGCTAGGTGCAGAAGAGTCGGATGGTCTTATCAAAGAATTGGTTGCAGAGGTTCGAGCTGGAGTTGGACCCTTCGCGTCCCCCGACCAAATCGTTATTGCTCCTTCCTTGCCGATGACAAGAAGCGGAAAGATAATGAGAAGAGTTTTGAGGAAGATTGTTGCAGGTGAATCTGATTCATTGGGAGACACCAGTACTCTTGCTGATCCAGATATTGTGGAAATTCTCATTCAAAAGGCATCTTAGATGTTATTGTGACAGCCATTTGTACCGTTATCCCAAAAATGTCAATGATAAATTGGTGGTTTCATCTTCTATCTTCCTGTTATTAGCAATTTACCGCTGCCAATAGTTTCAGACTTGGTCACTACTTCTTCACTTTCAAGCATAGATAGATTTCTGTAGAGAAGTGACAATTATCAGCACATACTTTCCAAGATGTCTTTTTTACCTTCTTGAGCTATTTCTGCGTTGACATTGTCACAGCTCTGTTTCACTGTTCACTCTAGTTGTTGCATGTAATAGCCAAGATCTTCACAAATTTTAATCTCGCACTGCAGGTATGGTAATGTACAGGTCCTGAGTTTTGAGAGTAGCTCTGCCTCGAGGTCCTTAGGTCCAGAAGCACCGAAAAATATACAACTCTCCAATCCAGCAGCATAACTCCAAGGCGCAAGAGTGTCACCTTTAAATTCGAAGCATAAAATCTCCACTTGGAAAGCATGATAGAACTTATTGCGGCAGTTTTGTCTTCGATGCATGCCGTATTTGGGTGCGGCCTATGTCGTTATCCCATTGAGCCACCACCTACGGAAGAATGAATTTCACCGGTAAAGAAGGAATCATTGTTCGGTGATTTTCATTGGGGCCTTGTGCACGCCCTTCTTTTGCTGTACCCCATAAGACTTGGATGTATCAATCGACATTTATGCGTTATACAAAAGATGTAACTTCAGGATCGGGGGCTTTCCAATTGACATTTAGAGAGTGCTGCTCTCATTCGCTCTGAAAGCGACTCTGCCTTGCTTTTGTTTGGAAGGTAAAGCGTTTTAACCTCAAGTCTGATCGCTTCATCGCTCATGTAATTCCAATGCCTAAAGAGACCGATTGTGCGCTGACGAGCTTTTGTTGTCCATTTTAAAGCAAAGTTCTCAGCAAAAAGAGGATCATTTTTTTGAAAGTATTCGCTACACATATCATCGACGCAATCACTTAATGTTTTTCCAGTCTGAATCTGTTCATCGATGTGTTTCTTGTCAATTTGGATAGATTGCAAGTAAGCATGATCTCTAACCCATTCAGGTATTGGTCTTTGTATGATATGGTCAATGTCAAAGCTGACTCCTTTCATCCACGAGTGATGGATGATACCGTCATATCTTGGTCGAGCCTCTGGGTCTCTCGCAAGAAGAGCATCAATAAAACTTTTGGCGTCAGGTTCACAACCGAAGAAACTCGGATACTGAACTTCAAACATAAGGCATTGGTACTCTGCATCGTTCATTACTTTTTCTAATACCGCCTCATCCACCTTAGATGGAAGGTTTTTGTTCGAGACAATTCTTCTTTGCGAGTCAGTTTGAAGTAACTCCCTCTTTGTTGGAAAGGGACGGCGCCCGGTTAACATTGTAAAGCAACATACACCAAGAGAGAACCAATCTGCCCTTTCATCGTATCCATTTCTGGAAAAATAATCAAGAAATCTTTCTTGTACTTGCTCAGGTGGACGGTATCCCGCAGTTCCACAAACTGTTCGCCTGCGAACCCATTTGACATTGTTCCTTGTCTCCATTTCTTGGCACTCGTTATCTTCGTGATTAGTGATTTCGGGATCTTGGCCACTGCTCTCGCTCAAGACGTTATCTGTGCTAGCAGTAGGCTCGTCTGGTCGAGATCTTGCCATCTCCGCGATAAGATTTGGGTCGAGCTGAAGTGATGATGAGTTGGGCGAGGCAATTTGCTGTAAATTTGTCTTTCTCTTCACCATTGATCCTGCAAGGCCGAAATCTGTGAGTTTCAAATGACCGTTTAAGGTGATAAGAACATTGGATGGCTTCAGATCCCTGTAAATGATACCTTTACGATGCATGAAATTGAGAGCCAGGATCAATTCTATTAAATATGTCTTGCATAAAGTAAATGGAAGTCTTCTCCCTGGACTGTTTGATATCAGCGTTGAAAGTGTCCCACCAGGCACATACTCAAGCCCCAAAACAGCATACGAATCAGTGTAAAAGGCATATTCCAAACTCACGATAAAAGGATGGCCTCTACACGAGGCTAATACGGTTCGTTCCATATGTACTAGAGTCTCATCTTCAATCTTTTTCCCAAATGACCTGGCAGATCTTGCCATTGCTTCCATTGGTTGTACCTTAAGAGCATAGTCAATTCCAGTTGTTTTTCTCTTCGCTTTGAATACACTGCCAAATCCCCCAGTACCAAGGAGGACAGAGAATTCAAAATCTTTCGGCCCCAGCCATTTCAACAGTTCATCAGCTTGTGTCTTTTTACCATGAACAAATTCAATCTTTCCTCTTGTTGACGAGACTGTAAAATAGTTTTCAAATGTTCGTTCTGTTGTATTCATACAAATTTATAAAGCGCGGATGAGAGTGAGCACATTATGTATTAACATATTTTGATTAGCTGCAGGTATACACAAATGCACTTACTCCTTGTAGATGAGTCAGAGCTCTTCCAAAAATAATTCAAATCCTTGACAAATTCACGAAAGGACGACGACCGTCGTCGTTGCGCCTGAACTGCTTCAGGACAGACCTTTCCCTTGGCATTAGGCTTTGTGCATCTAGCCTTGGCAAACGAGGAACCCATTGTCAGTTTGGACTCCGCTCAATGAATTTTGTAGTGTTATAAGTATTCTTGATTGTTGATAGCAATATTTCGCGAGGTCTATTTTGGTGTTCCAAGTTTCCAGCAAAGGAAAGAAATTTGACCGAGACTGAAATGAAGATGTCAAATCACACCGTTATTTTTCTGCCTTGAATGAAACCAAGTAATTCAACGTGGATGTGAACCCCTTTTAACAATGTCAAGCGCCGAAGAAAGTTATGAAGACGACTACGAAGACGACGAATACACTCAAAACTCGGGGTCCGAGGTTGGGCATGCTGAAGTAAGTACGAAATTTGATTCCTCTTTCAATTTTTATTGTGTTCCTTTTTCACGTGAATCACTCACAAGTCTACGTCTTAATTTGCAGGCTGATAACATCCAAGGTAACCACAACTCTACGATTTCCACCCGGTCGTCCGAGATACCAGCGGATAACAGAGTTGAGCGTTATCAGGAAAAAAATATGGTCATGATCGAAAATGGCAGTTTCGGTGATAATACCAACTCTCCTCCCGACAATCCAACTACAACTTTGGAAGATCAGCAGACAGAAGCTGTTGATTCAAGTTTCATGACTGACGAGGATTTGATGAGACGCCTTTACGAGTCCAGTCGACGTCTTGTGCAGGAAGGAGAAAAACATGTATCCTTGGCGCTTGAACTTGACAAGACTCGAGACCTACTGAGAAGTTCTCGCAACGAAAACGAAGAACTAAGAACACTCTTACTTGAAGGCATTAATGGTGGAACTGCAGATACAAACAACTACGAAAATGTAGCTCTGACATATTTACTACGCATTCGGCTGCAGGAAGTTGGAAGTGTCTGTGCCGTCTGTTCTTCTGCGTCCCATTCGTTTGGCCACTGTAAGAAAATGAGCAAGCAATCAGACTTGATCTCGCTTCATTCAAATCTAACTCAGCAAAAGAGTGAAAAAGACAGCACAAGAGGTGTAAAGAATTCCAAAGAATGCGACTGCGAGCGAATAAAAGGAGAGTTGAATAGAATGGGCGATCGGTTTCGCCGGGACAGAGAGATCAAACACAAACTGAACAAATGCTTGGACGATGAAAAATGCAAAGTCAATGCGCTATCAGACCACATTGAGAAACTTATGATACATCTCAAGCACGAGGCAATAACAAAAGCAAAGGCCCTGGGAGAACGTACCAAGCATCAGAAAGAAATAGAGATGCTCAAGGAGCAAAATCAAATTTTGGAGAAGAGAAATGGTCGGAAGGACCAGGCGATCAACGATTTAAAGGAGGGTGGGAAAGTACTGGAAGATCAGCTAACTTTAATGGACGAAAAATACATGGAATTGAGAATGAAACTCGATTGGAGTAGGAATCAAATGGAAAAGGTACTTCGCAAGAAAGACGAGGAGGTGAAGGAACTTAGGTTACAAAGCCTTTTAGCAGAGAAGAGTAAGAAAAGTGTTTTGAGGAAACAACAGATTGGAAGGAATCAAACTACTGTGGATAATCAAAGAAACCAAAGAGCCCCTAAAACTGCCAATCTATTGTCGTTAAGACCTAAGTTGCCTTCCACTTCAGACGGAGTAACTTAAAGATAATTTATAAGGAGATTAATATATACCACGATCATCTGATACTTGTTTCTCGCGACTGTTTGACCTTGGCTACGCGGCGCTGATTGTAGGAAACACCTCGTTCTGAAAAAAGCACTTGGCGGATGTCGCGCTCGTTTACCTGTACCCTGACAAGGGGTAGACTTATTTCAGACAAAACATCTTTTAGTTCAGCGTAGTTTTGAACGAGCTCTGCCCAGGATACTTGGCGTGTTAGTTTGAGATCTGCTCCTGGCTCTTCAACGTTTACTCCGCGAGCAGATGCATCAGTCCTGACTTGTACGATGAGGGATGCAATCCTTTTCTCCATACCTCCCATTCTTGCTCCTTCTGCCAAAATTGCTGCGTAGAACTGACCACTAAGTTCTAATTTTCTCTGGTCGAACGCATCTAGAATACCCAGCAGAAATTTAAACGTAGAGTTATCCTTCGTTGTCACTTCCGCGGAAACAATCGTTTTCTTTTGAAAGAGTCCCAGCGTTTTGACTATTATCGCGAGGGTGCTCTTTGGCGGAACGAAGCCTCGCCGAAGGAGATTATCCTGGAAAGAAAAAGGAAATAATAAGAACCACGAATTCACAAATATTTGATAGTAAGCTTTCAGATAAAAAGAAACTTACCATGGCATTGCACGCGGTTTTGAAGTCTTTCTTATTGAGAGCGCACCCAATCATGTAATTGTAGCTGGCAATTGTCTCCTTTCCACTCAGATCATCACTTTGGATCATCTCTAAAGCAGTTTCAAAATCATCAACGCCGCAGTAACCTCGTATAGCAAGGGATTTTGCATAACCATCCGGGGTCTTCATCTTGTTATACACATCAAGAGCATTACGATACTTGTCGTCAGAGATGCAAGCACCCATGAGTGCGGTTAGAGTCTTCATATTTGGTTTGACACCTGCAAAGTTCATTCTGGAAACAAGCTCGAATGCCCGATCAGAGTCTCCCAACGATGCTGAAGCCGTTATCGCTGTTGTATACAGCTGAACATTTTCCATAAGCCCTGCCGTTCTCTGATCAGCACACGCTGATTCGAAAAGCGTCAGACACGGTCCAGGTTTGTTCAATTTCAACAATCCATTCATTAGAAGGCCGTATGTTTTGCCGTCTGGGTTGACACCGTTTGCTTCCATCTCTGCCACCAATTCTTTTGCTTCAAACCATCTTAACCTTCCACAAAGTGCTCGAATAACAGTGTTGTACGTGACTACATCTGCGCCAATTCCTGCTTTCCTCATATCTTTCAACAAATTTCGGGCTGTGTCAAAGTCGTAATCGTTTATGACAGCTTTGATAAGAGCTGTAACCGTAACCTTATCTGGCTTGAAACCAGCCTTACTCATCACTTTGAAGAGATCGAAAGCATCCTCCCGCTTTCCTGATCGTGCATATCCACCTATCATTGTGTTGTATGTAACCAAGTTCTTCTTTGGACGGCCTGAAACACGTCGATCAGGCTGAGACATCTCTTCAAATATTTCCTCCGCAGCTTTCATGTCATTTGAATTGACTACTGCAGCCAGTACAGAGTTATAACATTTTGTGTCTGCCTTCAAGTCATCGCCCCAATAATGGGATTGCACACCGTTGATGGTTGTATATGTACCTTCAATTGCGGCTAAGACCCTCCTTGCAGCAAAACTGTCTCCAAGCGCAGCATGAGCTCGGATAACATCAGTTACTGTGAATAAGTTTAAGCCCAGTAGCGATGGAACAATCCCACCTCTCGACTTGTTTCCTGTAAGTGATGTTCTGGAGGAGCCCGGAGAGCCATCAGCTTTTAGCCCAACAGCTCCTTCAAAAGCCTCCAATGCAGTTTTTGGTTGGTTGCATGCAATGTATGCGTTCATGACGAGAGATAAAGTTTTTGCGTCAAGAGAAGCAGACGCGTCCGTTAACGATTCCAAAACACGGTCGGCAACGAGAGCTAAAACCCCTGCATTTCTTTCTGAGTTCTTTTCATGTACTGAAATGTACCTATTGAGCACATTACGACATCTAGAAAGTAAGTCTTCAGTTGCACCAGAATCGACTTCCTTCTCGAATCTTGAATAAGAAGAAAGTAATCCATTCGTAAAAGATTGCTGCGGGATTCCTTTCTTCTCTCCTTTCACACTCGCTAGCGAAGCAATGTCTTTGAGATCAGTACCTTCCTCTACAACGCGTTCGAATCTAATCTGGACAGGTTGGCCGGGTAGACGACTCGTAACAGCTGAAACTACTCCCTCAACATTAGAAACTGACCACATTTTATTTCCAAGCGACGAATCTACTGCTATAATTCTGTCTCCCACTTTTAGCTGTTTGGTAACGTTCTCAGGGGCATTATCAGTAAAACCAGTAATCCTCACATATCCATCCTCGGTATCTGAGAAAAGTGTCTAGTCAGTTAGATACATTTTGATGAATTAATAGGCGATTGTTCTCGCTAGTCTTACCTTCAATATGAATTCCCATGGGGCGAGTAAGAAACAATTGAAATTCTTGTACTAATTCAGATTCACACTCACCAGCCAGTTCATTGGCTCGTTGAAGTTTCACCTGCACAGTCTTTGACAAGACCCTTCGTGAGGAAATTGCTGATCTGACTCCTTCAAGAGTGCTCTTCGGCCACATTTTCTAAAATACGAGAACCATGTAAGTTCAACATCCATGAAATGAACTGAAGTTTGAGAATATTACAGTTTCCTTTGCACTTACATTTCCAATTGTGGCAGAAGTCGCAACAAGAAAATCACCGGCCCTGATTCCAAGATTCCAGGCAAGTCCTCCTCTTACAACACTTGAAACAACAATGCCGCTTGCTGCATCGATTGCTTTTTCGTCCAGAACCTGTATCGATCCATCACTTCCTTCCTTACCTGTAGAACATTCAAGCTTTTGATTCCGGACCACTTCTTCTTCGGGCGAGACGTAGCGTAAAGAATCTAATTCAAGGCACGATTCTGACAGGGTTCCGCCCTTGATTTCTCTAAGAGACACTCCTAGCTTATTATCTTTCGTCAAGGCTTCAACGATTGGCATTTCGACACCATATTCAAATGTTAATGTTTGAGTACCATCTTTGACATCAAGCACAACTCTTTTCTTCTTCTTGGCTTTTTTCTCTTGATATTCTTCTTCTTGGGCAAATTCGTTAATGTAAGCAACTTTAACAGTGCGTACCGTTTCTCCTAGTGACGATATTGGGGATATTCCAGTGATATCATTTCCACTCATGTCGGAAGAGTAACCATCGTACAACGTTGATATAGACGCTGCTCTGCTCATGGCATTTAAACGATGGGTAAAGTGCATGGACTGCTGGAAACCATTTGTTGGCTGTGCTGCAGTGATTAGCAGAATTGATAGGGCTCCTCTGTAATTGATCATGATGTTGTTCTATGATGTTGTTCTTTTGCTTTTGTGAATTATCCGCAATGCAGACACGATGTGAGAAAGACCAAGTCAGGATTTACCTGCTTGCTCAGCTCGGCTTGTTGTCGATAGGTGGTGAAACCTCAAATCGCAGGAAGATGTGTTCAACATTGTTGACTCACCCGCGAGCCCGCCCTACTAGTCAGTGTCGAGTGGAAGAGAAGAGGGAAGCGAGGGCGACAGCACGCCATATGACGTCAATCAAGCGCGTCACCCTGTTGGGATAGCCCGTGTTGGATTGCCTGGGATCTGTAGACGGACAGACGCTCTCATCCCTAGTCAACCAGGATTAGGATGTTGTCTTATCTTTTATCTGCGTCATCAGTGCGTCATCGTACCCCCGGTATGCCTGTACCGGTACACATTGAACATGGTGTGGTACCACAGGTTGTTGATAAGTACCGGTATTTTGAATTTGAAGCGAAGTACGAGGGGAAGGTAAAATCGAAAATTGAAAATAACCAATACTAACTGTAGGTAGAGAATACTCTAGCTAGAGCAAGCAGAAAGCAGAACCAGGAACCAGGAACCAGCAAGCGAGCCAGCGAGGCGCACTCTGAAGGATCAGCATACTAAAGGCGATAATGATAAAGAGAATCATTCAGAACAAGATGTTTCCAACCGCTCTTTCCATACTCCTTACAAATTCTATCTTACTCGCACTAGTATTGACATCAAATGCACAGCAACAGCAGGATCCCACAAAACTAAATGGCGGTTCTATAATGGCAATGGCTGGAGAGAATTGTGTAGCTGTAGTAGTTGACAAACGCTTTGGCTCTGGTCCACAAATGATTAACATCTCACCACGAACGGTGTTGACGCCACATTCACGTGTCATGATTGGCTTAGTTGGTCTTGAAGGCGACGTGCAGAGTTTATCACATGACTTATCTACTCATATTTCAGCAAAGATGGGAAGACATTTGGGTTTTGACTTTGGAGAAACCAGTAGAGAGGAAGGTGTTGGGAGGCATATTAGCCCCAAAAGTGCAAGTACTTTGTTGAGCCATTTACTGTATAGTCGAAGAAATGGTCCATACTACGTGGAGCCAATTGTGGCGGGACTCGAGGAAGTTATTGAAGACTTGGAAGAGGACACCAACTTCAGCGCAGATTCTTCTTCAATTGACGATGGCACGGAAAGAGGAAGAATAAAAAGAAATACTTGCCGAGTAAAATCATACAAACCTTTTCTATGCGCTCAAGATCTCATTGGGGCCCAGAGTAAGTCGAGTGCGTTTGTATGTTCAGGGGCAGCGTCAAAATCACTTTACGGCTGCGCTGAAGCTTTATGGAGACCTAACTTGACTCCAGAGGAGCTGTTGCAAGTTTGCGGGAGAGCATTCTTGAGTGCTTTAGAGAGAGATTGTTTGAGTGGATATGGTGCAGTTTTGTATCTCATGGAAGGCGGAAAGGGTATACAGGAATTTGACTTGTCTTGTCGTAATGACTAAGTTCTTTTACGTGTGTATCGGCGATACTTGGTAGCACCCCAAGTCATCTCGTCTTCTGAATGAAGGGAGATTTAACACTATTTCCCTGAGGCTGAGGAGGAGTGCCATACCTCCCACGCGTACAGCAGTGTTTACGAGTATAACAACACAATTCACTTTACCAGCTTTACGGATATTGCATGCATTGTTTGAAATATAGCATCAATACGAGGGAGTCACATTCGTTCGGAAGAATAATGCAACCTTGACAAATCAAAAAATACAATTCAAAACATTATGTAATTCATGTTATTATTCCAGCACCTTCACGGTTCAACAGTATCGGTCATTATTCCCCGACATATTGAAATATCGACATCATTTTGTATCTACTGTACCATGTCTAGATTCCCAGTTTTGGATGAATATTTTCTTAACTTTCCGGAGCACTAGCTACAAGTAACAAGAGATGATGCTGGTTTTACAATACACTTTACATGTGCTTTTGAATTGTAGCTTTCAACTTTGACTCGTCCGCTCCAGAGAAAGAATCAACCTTCTCCCCACCAATGTAAAATTGGAATGTAGGCATTGCGCTGATCCCGCATTTCTCAGCTACATCTGCTGCGTCGTCTACATCGACCTTAACAAAGACCACATCTGGGTACTGATCAACCATCCCTTCAAAAATAGGGCCAATCATCTTGCAAGGCGGGCACCTGTTACAAAGGAAAGAAAGTCGTTAGATGCTATTCCAGAGATTCTTGATTACAATCATCGAAATTGTAAAGGAATCCGAATGGTGATATGGTGATATCTACCGGCGGTACCTAACAATGCCATCCGATCTTACCAAGTTGCTGTGAAATCAATCACAACGAGCTTTGTTTCATTATTAATAAGAGCATCGAAATCGGCAGTGTTCTTGAGGTACATCATTTTAATTGGATTTGTTGTTGTGCGTGTTTTTAATGCTTCTTGTTTGTGATGAAAGGGTGAGATGCTATTGCTATGTACCACCAATCGTGTGTATCGACAAGTAAGTCAGGTGTCAGGTATCTTCGCCTACGGTTCGGCTGGAAAAAACGAAGCCACGGGACCGGACGAGCCTATTGTAAATTATTATATTTTCATAACCTGTCATCGCCTGAGTTGCTGTTTTCCAGCTAGTTAGTCCTTTGATTTTTGTCGCACTATGGGTCCCTCCCCCCCATCCGTGCGAGCATCGTGCGGAGATTGTTGCGGCGGCGCAGTAGTTATTAGTGGCGTCGTGCGTGGAGTTAGTGCAACAACGCAACAACAACGCAACAACAAGGATAATAAATGGCAGTATTATTGTTGTACCGGTACGCAGAAAGCAACAAGGAACAAATACTGTCATAACTCTCTGGTGTATGTAACTGGCCGGTAGGATAGTTGTGAAACCTACTCGAGAAAGTATGAACATAGCAACCTGCAACTACTGCAAAAAGATTCATATATATATTTTTCTCAGTCTCATATTTTCCTTTGGCAATTCATTATCAATGATCTCGAACGTGAACAAGCTGCAACATATATCTTCACTGAAGAACTCCTTCTTCGCGCTTAGGCACGGACAGAGTCTAGCTAATGTAGCAAAGATCATATCCTCAAATCCATCAATCAGCACTGTTGAACACGGTCTCTCGCTCGAAGGCAAAACACAAGTTTCTAAGAGCGCAGAGAAATTTGCCCAACAATATTTGGACAATTTGGATACTCAACCCGTCGCAATATTCTCAAGGTAAGACAACACCACTGTTCATTCGCCAACTTTCCTTTGAAATTGCTTTCTAAATCTTGCCTCGGAATTTTGCCAATATCCATAAAGTGATTTCACCCGAGCGCGAGAAACAGCTGAAATCTTCGCTGACAAATTGAAGAAGTCAAACGTACCACTTCAATACGATGGCTTCAAGCTTGAAACGAGGCTACGAGAACGGTTCTTTGGAGATTTGAATGGCAAGAGCGATGTGCACTATCAAGATGTTTGGGACATAGACTGCCAAGATGCAAATCATAACGAATTCAACTGTGAAAGTGTCAATAGTGTAGTGAAGAGGACGAGTGAATTGGTTCTTGAAATTGACAACGAATTGGAGAAATCAAGCCAGCCTTGTAAGGTTATTCTTGTGGCTCATGGCGATGTCTTGCAAATTTTACAGACCGTTTTTTTAAGAAAAGAAGCGAGCGTGCATCGATCTTTAGAACACTTAGAAACAGCAACTGTTAGACAATTGAAACTACAGTGATCGCGTTGAAATACAGCTTTCATCTTGTTTTCATACGAAATGTTTCGAACATCGAAGTGAGCTATAATCTCTGAAATGAATACTTGTTGCCATAAACACTTTTTTCAAAGTTATTAAAAACATGCAATGTGTATTAGGTGTCGCTAAGCACCGCAAGACCTAGGAAGTAACTGAAAAGCAAATGGCCGACCACCATGCATGTCCATGACAATAGAAAAACAAGATAGAAGTGTCTTTTTAAACTTTTGCAGACTCTCTGGGACCTCCGCAAGCGAAGATTCCTGGTGCAAATGATATATTTTCATCGCAACAGTGCTCGGGGGGGGTAGATTTTAATTTCAATGTGGTCTATTTCGGAAGGAAGGTTGTGTCTCATGATTGGTGGAGCAATGTTCATGCATGGATCATTGTCAATTACTCCCGAAGTCTTATCGGACACTTATTGGTGCAAAGAAAAGGTTTTGGTCTTCGTTTTTAGATTATGCAACTTTAAACTCCTTTCGCCAGAAACGAGATGCTGGCATCTACCAGTGAATCGGCAAATTCAAAATGGATTAAATGCATTTTCAATTTGCAAACCGACAAGAATCAGTTTTGGCCGAGCGTAATATTGCCGAGCGTAATAATGGTCGAAAAGAATTTTGGTCCAGTGGTGACATTGAAGGTGATGTGGCAGTTGAATTCGGTTCTTTGTTTCAGTATGGACTGAGATGGTTGCCTGATCGGCCAAAGAATCTAAGTATTGCATATAATAGTTGGATGCAACATGGTATGCCAAGATACTTGAAAGATGAAGAGAATGCATCTCACAAAGCCATTATTGACGATTTGTTCGATATTTCGGGACTGGAGATGTTCCATTTTCCTATTCGAGTAGGCAATAATGGTTCCAAAGACGAAAAGAAAAAGTTCATAATATGAGGTAATACAAATTATTCGGGCGACACGGTTACGCCACATGGGCGCAGCCATGAGCCAACAGGAACGATTCAAGAGGATGTAGCCGAGAGTCTCTAACAGATTGCCCATGGCCCATGGGTGCCCGGCTAAATCTTAAAACTTATGCTGAGCATATCTTATCAGACACCGAATAGTAAACTTTCTTTCCCCCACTGTAAAGGATTTCAATCAAACCGGCAATGGGATAAAACATTCCATATTTCTCTTTTCTTTCTTCGTCAACTTTCATTTGCTCATATTCTTTTTGCATTTCGGGTGCATATAGTGCTGGATACGAATCAGCATTTGCACAAGATTCATTTGTAAAGGAAAAGTTCGCAGAAGAGTTGGCAGATTCACTGAATGCCGAAGAATCAGCAGCGGTACTTTGCTCGTCATCCCCATTCAATAGTTCTAGTGTTAAAGACTTGTCGTCATCGGCAGCCTCTGGAATATCGGTCAAAGCAAGAGAAAGATCATCAAGATTATTTGTTTGTTTCTCGTCAGTTGCAAGTGTCATATCGTTTGTGGAAGACATCTTCCCAAAGGAAAACATATCTTTCTCTACAAGCTCCTTGAGATTGATAACAATTGCTGCGTTTGTCTTTGTCTGCATTGCTGTTGTTTAGTATTACTTGAGAAGAACCAAATCTGAATTGAATATTTTGAATTTGTTCAAGGTTTGTGAACATGAGACAGCCAAGCTTGGGCAGTTGGATTCCCAAAAAATGAAAAATATGAAAAATAAGCGTTGAGAAAGGCCTTGAACTGGGCAGGAAAACGCCCCCTGCCGAGGTTAAAAAGCCAGCTCGCCAAATGACACTCGGCGTTGACTCTGCTGTGCTAAAACTACTAACTACTCCTCTTGCTTGCGAATCTTGCATCTTGCATCCTCAATCATTGCTATTAGGGATACCCCGACACTAGCAGATTATTGTTGCAGCATGGCAGCCCGCAAAGAAGACGAATTTAAATCCAAGTAAGTGTCGCATTGCAGTTAGGCGTATATTCGATACGTAAAGCTTTATTTTTTGTTAGGAGAGAGCTTCTTAATTGTGACGAAATATGCGAATCTCACCGTTGTCCTCTCAATCGATTCCGTGTAGGCTAGTGGCAGATGTATTTGGGAAGGATAACAATGGAAGAGTCCCAATGGACAAAGTGATGATGCTGATTTGGCAGTTTCGTGACGATCCAAGCGTGGTTCAATTCATGGCTAACTTTGTAACGGAACATGCCGGGAGGCGTGACGTGTTTGACGGTATTGAGTTCTACCTTCCACAGTTGGCTCACATGATTATTCACCTTGAAGCAAACTGGAATGAGGCTATATTGGAGAGGTTTGCTCTAATCATTGCCCAGCATTCGCTTCATTTTGCTCTCCAACTGATTTGGATTCTTCAGGGTGCAATTGAAGACTATCAGCCAGAAATGCCTAATGGTGAACAGAACGAAGATTTTCATGCTCTATACTACACACGATGTGTTAAGCTCCTCCTGAACATTGAGAGGTGCGTTGTTTACGGTACCCCCCGGAAGCACGAGTTGCAAAGACTCTATGAAAAAGGGCAGATTACAAAGAAGGAGTACGAGACGATGGAACAAGCCGATCGTAGGTTTAATGCAGAGCAGCTATCCATAACACAGAAAGAACTGCTGAAGGCAGGAACATTCGGCGGTAATTTGCTTTACAAACGTCTAGTTCGCACGAGTTGCTGCAGTCAAAAGAACTGGAAGACTCGATACTTTGCCGTTTCAGAGAGGATGCTCTTCTGCTATAACGTGCCTCCGTCGTCAGGTGGCAGACTTATTCGTGCTATGCCATTGGAAGGAGCGGCTATCATGGAAACACCAGCTTCGGACGCAAAATATGATTTTATGTTTGAAGTGCACAACCTTAACTACTTCTTCCGAATGAGAGCTTCGAGCGACGAAGAAAGGAAACGCTGGATTCAAGTGCTGGAGGAAGAGAGAGATTCGCACAACTTATATACGTACCAGGTCTGGTCTCCGGTTAAGACTTACGCGGAAGGAGAAAGCGAGGAAGAAAAAGCTATGGGAAATTACCACAGGCAGTCGCAGTTGATGCAAGATCTCACTCCGGCTCAAAAGGCAAGATACGATTTTTTGAAGAACCAGAGAGACTTTACTAGAAACTTGACCAATATTGCTGAAGAGCTGAGATTCAAGGAGAGAGATGAAAGGAAGGTTTTGGCGCCAAAGCTTGTAGAAGATTTGGGCATTCCCTCTTGCGTCTATGTCCCATTGTGCAATAGTTCTGATATCTGGAGAAGAGTTCACTCTCTTATTGCAAAAGACACTCGTGTTTTCAACACCAATGAAAGATGCCCAGTTGTAATGTACTTTCTTACAAGAAGAGGTGAAAGGATGCATCACCATCGTGGTGGAATGAAGGATGTCAATTTAGATGTTGCGGAGTACTTACACTTGCAATACGAAGTCCCTGATAATGCCATGGCAGCTATCAATGAAGAGGACAGCGCGAGCCTTGAGAATTCGGTTGTCGGTGGGATTTCTGGTGACGATGATCTTAAACCAAGCTCATCAGTACTCTGGAAGGATGAAACATCCGAATCGAAGCGAAACGATCTCCTTAGCCAGGAAGGAGACACCTCTCTCATTAGAGACCCCCACTCCTTTGACAGAGGAAGGAAAACAAATGAACAACTTAGAAATTTCATGAAGGAAAATTTTGTTCGAATTCCTTCAAAAATCAAGGCACGTCTTCCGCAGAAGCAAAAGTCTCTTGTGGGAAAATTACCACTTCGAACCGTTCCTATTTTGGAAAATCGTAACACCGACGAAGAAGATGATAGTAAATCGGTTCTCTCAAAAACTAGTGGGTCTATAATGGTCGATGGTGGGGTCCTAGTAAAGGTCGCTCATGACGGCATTGACGAGGAGAGCATTAAGCGGGCTACTGCTTTCGTATGCAGTGGTGAAAATTGGGTAAAGAAAAGTGAAAGGATGCTAACAGATGCCCTTAATGAGAAAATTATTGACCGTGAAGCTACTACTGAAGCATCTGGCGTTATGATCAAGTCTAATGACGATTTGCGCCAAGAAGTGTTTGTTATGCAAATGATTCATTTTTATCAATCAGTGTTTGCAAAGGCTTCTCTTCCCATCTGGCTCAAAACGTATCGCATTCTGAGCACGTCGAAAGATACTGGAATGATTGAGTTTCTCCTTGATGCCACTTCTATTGATTCCTTAAAAAAGTCACAAATGTTTCCTCAGAGTGGAAGTCTTCGTGAATACTTTGAAATGATCTATGGACCTGTCGAGTCAAAATCTTCCAAAGCTGCTCAGAGGAACTTTATGTTGAGTTTGGTCGGATACTCCCTAGTTTCTTATCTCTTAGGTCTTAAAGATCGCCACAATGGAAATATTATGATTGATGTGAGGGGTCGCCTGATTTTCATTGACTTTGGTTTTGCAATGGGAATGGCGCCTGGGCACGAATTCAGTATGGAACGTGCGCCATTCAAATTGACTCAAGATTATGTCGATGTAATGGGAGGCCCAGATTCTACCTGCTTTGCAGAATTTAAGCGTCTATTTGTTGCAGGGTTCGAAGCTGCTCGAGCCAATTCTCAGATTGCGCTAGGGTTGGTGGAAATTATGATGTACAAGTCAAAGTATCCTTGTTTCTCCGGTCCTCGCTATGGCGGAAACCAGGCTCTGATTAAGTTCCAAAATAGGCTCATGCTTCACACTCCCGACAACGATGTCAGCAAGAAGGCGCTAGGGTTGATTGAAGTGTCAATGCAACACTATGGTACATGGGCTTATGATAGATTCCAGCTGTATTCAAACGAATATGCCATGTAAATTAGGTCAAGTTTTTTGGAAAGCCCAGTCTAGCCACCTTAATGTTTGCTTCTCTTTCGTAAAGGCGAGGCATTGTTGGTGGAGGATAAACACGTGGATTCTTCTCGTTCTAGGTTTCAGGACCAGAAAAGTTGATTTTTCAACATTCAAAAAGTAGCGCGACAAGCCGCATTGGTAACTACTTGCTTTTACTTCTAAAGTATAATTCTTATCACAATAGTAATTCAGTGCCCGTCAATCTGAACTATCTAAAGTAGAACTATCTAAAGTACACCGTCCCTACTACCGGTGTGGTACCAGTCAGTGTTGAATGTATTCATGAACGTATCAAATAAGATATATTAATAATATATAAAAAAAGATTACATTGAGCATTGAATGATTGTGTGGAATGTTGTGCGTATTAGTAATGTGGAAAGTGTGAGGTTGTTGGCGGTCTGATAAACATTATGAAAAGAAAGGAGAAAAGTACAGTTGCTGAAATCGAGAAAGCGTTCCTACCAAATATGATTGATATCACTCATCAAATTTCCTTTTGTTTTCACTCACATTTCACCATACTGAGGAGTATTTGCGAATGAGGAGTGTGCGTAGTACTTGTGCATTTGCTGAAATAAATCGAGAAAATCGGATTTTGAATTTGTGGTGTTGAATAGAAGCGTTAATAAAAATAAAAACGCTTCGGTGCAAATAGCACCAGAAGAGCACACCAGAGTGTCACGTTTGTGCGTTGTTGCTTCGGCAGTCAAATACTAAATACTGATGCCTGATTCTTCATTCTTCTCCCGGGGGTACGTACACACGGTAGCATCTTGCTACTACTCTACCTGTAGCTAGCTAATAGAGATGTGTTTATAGAAACCTTGCACACAAAAACTTTGTCTACCATCTAAGAAGTAATATTACTGAAAAGATGACTGATCAATCAGAAGCTACACCAGATTGTAAGAAATGCATGGTTCACTTACTGTCGTCTCTCCAGTCCGTCAAGTCCTCCAAACCTCTTCAACTGTTTCAAGCAATGGGTGCTGACGTTTCGTCATATGAGCTGAATAGCACGGGTGTTACAGTCCACATACCGCAATCAACCCTGCTTAACAGTGCCGTCACGACAATTTCATCAAAGGAAGGAAATTTTGAAAGAAATAGCACCGCCACAATACACTCAGAAGTAGGGTTTGGTGGAGGCAACACGAATGGAACGAGTGGGAACACAGGCGATAAAGGAGAAGACACCATTATGGGAAAGCTGAAAAATAGGCTCACAAAGAGATTTCAGAGTGCTCAGTCGGTCACAACACCACAACAAACTGCCGTCGCAACAAGTGCTTTGACAAAACCAGCTATTGAACTTCAGATTACGTGTCAAAAGTGTGGGAATGATGGGCCAGAAGGAGGTGCAAGGGCATTTGTGAAAGGGCCTAATCCTTTATCTATAGTATTATGCTCAAATCGTCTTTCTACAAAGGAGGAGATAACCGAAGTTCTAGTTCACGAGCTCGTGCATGTATATGATGTCCACTATCGAAACTGGGATTTGACCAATTGCTACACACTAGCTAAGAGTGAAGTTAGAGCAGCTAGAGAAGCCGAATGTGCTGATGCAACGATGAGTTTCACAAAAAGGTATTGTGCGAAGGAGAAGGCGAGAGTTGCGACGAAGAATATGTTTCCGGATGTGGGCCTTCAGTGTGTTGCCGCTGTCTTCGAAGAGGCAATGAAGGATAAAGAGCCCTTCTTTGAAAAGAAAGAATCGAGAATGAGCTCAAATTACAAAATGGCTGGGAGATCATTTCAAAGCACCTATCCAAGCGACGAGCAGAAAAACCAGTAGCGAACCACTCAATCGATATTCATCAAGGCTTTCACGGTACTTTGTGCATGGAAAACTTGCTCTTTTCGCATTGCTTTCACATCCAACATCCAACACACAATACAATTATAAAGAAAATTTGTTGTTTATAAAAATAGTTAGCATACGATTAGGTACAGATTCTTCATAGCATACGGTCCATGTTGGTATACATGGACTGTATCCGGTCCATGTGTATAGATTGGCGTTAAGTAAATTCGAAAGTGTAGATACTGCTTTTGCCATCGTATTTGCATCCATTCATTTCTCTCTTCACTCTTTTATCTGATAAGTGTGGCCACTTGCTTGCTTGCCAATTTTGGTGCGACATATCGAGCAGTATCTACGAACCTACCCAAGTTCTTAGAACATACAAGGGCAACCTGGATTAAGTTTATGGAAAGGAAACCTGCTAAGCTCTTCAATCGAACCGAGCGGGGAAGGGTGAAGTACAAGTATTCTAGAAGAAACTTCGTTTGGGATGGTCATTCGCATAGATGTGGGCACTCTATATGCCCAATGCCCACTTATCTCTACATAATATAAGCATATCATTATTTGATATATATAAAGTTGTTCTACCGGATGTCTTTGAGACCCATTACATTGTAGACTGCTTGAAGGTTATGAGCGTGTGTCGTCGCTTTTTGTTCACTCTCGAGAGAAATTTACTGATTCTCTCGTTTTAAAAACAGTGTTCGAATGCTGCATGGTCTTGTTGAATGACTTTTCCTCTACCGACCAGGGAGGAGGAATTCCCCCGAACTCTCACCGTATTTGGCGCTCCTGATTTTTATTCATAACTGCTCGATGCTTCCTCGTCCTCCGCATTGCATCTCCCACAATTCTTGGCTTTTTTCCAGAGCCTTATTCGTAGTAACTATTTCTAATCCTGTAGCATGATGCTCTTTTTATTCCTTTTTAGATGGCACGTTGACGGTAAAAAAACATTCCTATTCATGATTATTGGTAATGGCTTCAACCGCGATGTGATGCTTCTCCCTTTTCTTTATTGATGTTTTTGATCCGACGACTTGATTCATCTGCAGGCAAAAGACTCGTCTCGTCTGATGGTTGAAGTGAAGCCTCGTCCGATGGCAACAAAGCTGGCTCGTCCGAGGGTATGACACTTGTCTCATCTGCAGGCAACAAACTTGGTTCATCCGATGTTATCAGACTTGTCTGTGAAGCCTCATCCGATGACAACAAACTTGGCTGGCAACATACTTGGTTCATCCTATAGTACCAGGCTCGTCTCATCTGATGGTTGAAGTGAAGCCTCATCCGATGGCAACAAACTTGGCTGGCAACATACTTGGTTCGTCAGATATTACCAAACTCGTCTCAGCCGATGGTTGAAGTAAAGCCTCATCCGATGACAACATCCAATGTTATCAGACTCGTCTCGCCCGGTGGTTGAAGAACATTCTAACGACTCA
>Ga0115005_10000444_pt1 | contig 31678 bp, 26 predicted proteins | sample ArcOceMetagenome_FD_87163 | JGI IMG/M metagenome (GOLD analysis project Ga0115005, IMG submission 87163) | Marine eukaryotic phytoplankton communities from Arctic Ocean - Arctic Ocean - Greenland ARC118M Metagenome | ecosystem: Environmental > Aquatic > Marine > Oceanic | place: Arctic Ocean...
ATCGCTTGCTTATAAAGCGACCAAAAGTCATTGGATTTTGCGGTGTCGTACACGCGAATTTCAGGCACTTGAGCGCCTAACGCTTTTGCTTGGTAATAAGCGGCAAATAATCCGTCCCTTACGGCTTTACCGGTAACAGCAAGCTTGCCAGAGAGTGGCACCATCAGCGCAATATAGTTTGCTTTATTTTCTATGTATTCTTCCAGTTGATCCAAGCCGCCGGGTAACTCTTTTGCTGCAGGGTGGCCATCATATTTTGCCTGCCAAAGACGTAAGGTACTGAGCTGGCGATCAAGGTCCATCTGGTTGCGTTTGATGATCAACGCCAGTTCAAGCCAGCCTTTAAAAATAGCGGTGCTGGTTTTTTTTGAGAAGGCTTCAAGGTCGCTATCTTCAGCTTGCAGTAAGCTGTTCCAGATCGCTTGATGATTTTGATCGTACTGCTCCCCTGATAATACGCCGGCTAGAAACATGCGCTCGCGAGCGCTGGCAATAAACTCACCTTTAAGGTGAAGCGCTGCGGCACGCAAGAAGCCAGGGCCATTTGGATCAATGCCTGATAACTTAGTAAATGCACCGGGTGGCACCGCGTTTAAAGAATTAATGGCTGCGTCTCCGCGTCCAAGTTGTACCGATAGGTTGGCACTTAACCAGTGGAATTGAATCTGTTCGATTTCACTCAGGCTATAGATGTCGACTTTTTTTAGCGCATCTTCGGCATCAATGTATCTATGGTTAGCGATTAACTGCTCGATAGTCGATAATGCACTGTCGCTGGGAATATTGAGCGCAGCTGTTGGCTGTTTTGGGGTCGAAGTACAGGCCGCCAGAATGGCAAGCAGCAAGACAAGAAGCGCGTAGCGAAGATTCAACATAATTACATAGTTTCAAACATAAGATGAAGGCGGGCATTATGGCAGAAAATCAGCTCTATGTGGTGGCAACTCCCATAGGAAATTTGGCTGATATCACAGTTCGAGCACAACAAGTGCTGGAAATGGTGGATATTATCGCTGCCGAGGATACGCGCCACACCAAAAAGCTATTAAATCACCTTGGTATTCAAAAGCCGTTGATGGCAACTCATGACCATAATGAGGCACAAGCGGCACAGCAAATTATTGAAAAACTGCAGAATGGACAAAATGTGGCCATTGTCAGTGATGCGGGCACACCGCTGATTGCAGACCCGGGTTATCACGTGGCGGAGCAAGTGGCAAAAGCCGGCTTTAAAGTGGTGCCAATCCCAGGGGCGTGTGCCGTCATTACGGCCTTGTGCGCAGCGGCTTTACCTACGGACCGCTTTATTTTTGATGGTTTTTTACCGTCAAAAAGCACTGCCAGAAAAAGCTATTTTTCAAGTATTAAGCATGAAGAGCGCACAACGGTTATCTATGAGTCGCCTCATCGCATTATGCATGCGGTGGACGATTTAATAGCAGAACTGGGCCCAGACAAAGAAATCGTACTGGCCCGTGAATTGACTAAAACATTCGAGACATTTTTGCGCGGCACCGCTGAAGAAGTAAAAGCCATAATGGAAGCGGACTCTAACCAGCAGCGCGGTGAGTTTGTGATGATGGTGCGTGGTGTCTTGGCGAATAAAAAGCTTGAGGTATCACAAGAAGCCTTGGATCTAACCTTGTTGATTGCCCTGGAATTGCCTTTGAAAAAAGCCGCAGCCATTGTTTCAACCCATACCGGGTTTAAAAAGAATCAGCTGTATCAATTGGCGTTAGAGCAGAAAGCCGAATAACTGGCTTGACCTAGCTAAAACAAAGCGTATCCTTGCGCGCGGAGATAGTCGAGCAACCGCTGCTAGTCACTTGTTGATTAGGGGAGGAAAGTCCGGGCTCCACAGGGCAGGGTGCCAGGTAACGCCTGGGGGGCGTGAGCCTACGGCCAGTGCAGCAGAGAGTATACCGCCGATGGTTCTCTTCGGAGTTCACAGGTAAGGGTGAAAGGGTGCGGTAAGAGCGCACCGCGCGACTGGTAACAGTTCGTGGCACGGTAAACCCCACCCGGAGCAAGACCAAATAGGTTCTCGTATGGCGTGGCCCACGTTGAGAACGGGTAGGTCGCTTGAGCCTTGGAGCGATCCAAGGCCTAGATGAATGGTTGCAACTTGTTCGCAAGTCACAGAACCCGGCTTATAGACAAATCTCTCTTTATTGAAACCCGTTGCCAGTTTTGGCAGCGGGTTTTTTTATGTCCAGGGCTTGTTGTTGGTAAGCGTTAACATTCTGACCTTAAGGCTATTGGTGGGAATACCTTGATGTCAGGTTATTACCAAGTGATCCACTTAGACAACTTTCCTCTAAGCCCCATCAATAGGCGGTCTGAATGAGCCTAAATGCTCAAAACACGACATCGTACCTTGCAATACCTTAGTTCTGTTTCTATAGTGTGCAAAAGTGTTGTTTTGTGGGTAAATGTGGAGTTTTCTGGGTAGCAGGTGAAATAAATTATGTTTCGTGGCGTGCACAATATCAATCTCGATACCAAAGGCAGAATGGCCGTGCCTGCTCGCTACCGCCAATTGTTGCAGGAGAGCAACGATGGAGCCTTGGTTGTCACTATTGATACTGAGGAGAAGTGTTTACTCGTTTATCCTTTAAAAGAATGGGAACCCATTCAAACCAAAATCGAAGCCTTACCCAGCTTTAACCCCGCCGCACGTCGCATCCAGCGATTGATCATAGGTCATGCCACCGATATAGATATGGATGGCAACGGCCGACTGTTGTTACCAGGGCCGTTAAGAGAATACGCCGGCCTTGAGAAGAAAATGGTTATGATGGGGCAAGGCAACAAGTTTGAGTTGTGGGACGAAGCCCACTGGACAGAACGCCGTGAACGTTACCTTGAAGAAATGAAAGGTGACACCCAATTGCCAGAAGAGCTGATGAATCTATCCCTATGAGTGAACATATTACGGTGCTATTAAACGAAGCGGTTGATGCTTTGGTCCAAGATGTTGATGGCCTGTTCATCGATTGCACCTTTGGCCGTGGTGGTCATAGTCGTTTAATTTTAGAAAAGTTATCACCCCAGGGTCGTTTAATTGGTATTGATAAAGACCCTCGCGCCATTGCAACGGCAAACCAATTAGCCGAAGAAGACAGTCGCTTCTCCATTTGTCATGGCTCATTTGCAGATATGTCCACTTGGCTTGAGCAAAACGGCGAAGGTCGCCCGGTTGCGGGCATCTTGATGGACTTAGGTGTGAGCAGTCCTCAGCTTGATGAAGCGGAACGCGGTTTTAGCTTTATGAATGACGGCCCGCTTGATATGCGCATGAACACCGAATCCGGTTTAACGGCCGCGCAATGGGTAGCCAGTGCGAAAGAAGAAGAGATTGCCAATGTGCTGTATCAGTTTGGCGAAGAGCGATACAGCCGACGGTTAGCAAAAGCCATTGTGACTCGTCGGACCCAAGAGCCATTTGAGCGTACCCTGGACTTGGCGCAAGTGATTAAAGACGCCCATCCCAAGTGGGAGAAGGGTAAGCACCCTGCAACTAAAAGCTTTCAAGCGATTCGTATCTTTTTAAATGACGAACTAGGTGACCTTACTTCTGGTCTTGAGACTGCTACTGATCTGTTAGCAAAAGATGGTCGACTCGTGGTCATTAGCTTTCACTCATTAGAAGATCGTATGGTGAAACGCTTTATTCGAGATAAAGAAAAAGGGCCGCAATTGCCGCCTGATATCCCTGTCATGGCCAGTGATTTTCCAATTGTGCTTAAGCATATTGGAAAAGCAATCAAGCCGAGCAAGGAAGAGGTCAATGCCAATATTCGTTCACGCAGTGCCATTATGCGCGTTGCCCAAAAGCAGGTTTAAAAGGCCGTTGTGAAGAGCCTAAATGCGAAGTGGGTGTTTGCGGTGCTTATGTTGTGTGCACTTGCCACGGTATACGCCAGTTACATTAATCGACAGCTTGCACAGCAGTGGCAAATACAAAGTACCCAGTATGCGCAGTTGCAAGAGGAGTATGGGCGATTGATGCTGGAGTACAGTACCTTGGCCGCGCCAAGTCGCGTTGAAAACATGGCTAGGCAGAAATTAAATATGCAATTCCCGGATGCATTAAATACCCGGATTATTGAAGTGCACGACTTTTTGAAAAAGTAATTTTGAGTAGCATTGATTAATGGCGAGCAAAAATAAATACGAACAGACAAGCAATCGCTGGCGTCATTACACAGTAATGGGTGCCGGCTTACTCTTGTTTGCCGTTTTGCTTGTGAGGTTGACCCAGTTACAAGTGCTAGAAACAGATTTCTTACAAGTTGAAGGCACCAAACGTACGGTTCGCGAGCACAGTATTGATGCGTATCGTGGCATGATTGTCGATCGTAACAACGAGCCTTTGGCGGTGAGCACGCCGGTTAAAAGCATCTGGGCTAACCCTAAGCAAATTTTGAAAGACCATGTGGATGTCTCTGCGCTAGCGCCCTTGTTAAATATGAGTGGTTCGCAATTATTAGCGCGAATCAAAGCACACCAGTCTAAAGAATTCATTTATTTAGAACGTCACATGAACCCAGCCATAGCTCAAGCCATTAGCGAGCTCAACCTACCAGGTATTGGTATTCAGCAAGAATTTAAACGTTATTACCCTGCGGCCGAAGTGGCCAGTCATGTGGTGGGTTTTACCAATATAGATGAACACGGTATCGAAGGGGTTGAACTTGCCTACGACGCTTGGTTGCAAGGCGAGCCAGGCAAAGGGCGTGTTGTCAAAGACCGACTCGGTCGATTAGTTAAAGATCTGGGCATTATGAAAGTGGCAGAGCCAGGCAGTGAGTTAATGCTAAGTATCGACTTACGCTTGCAGTATCAGGCGTATCGAGAATTAAAGGCATCGGTTCAGCAGCATGGAGCAAAAGCGGGCTCACTGATGATGGTGGATGTAAAAACGGGCGAGATTTTAGCACTTGTGAATCAGCCTGCGTTTAACCCCAATAACCGTTCAGAATTAAAAGCGGCCAGTGTGCGCAACCGCAGTGTCACCGATATTTTTGAGCCTGGTTCCACGGTTAAACCGTTTACCATAGCAGCGGCTTTAATGGCGGGTGAGATTAATAAAGACAGCATTATCAATACTCATCCTGGTTACTTGCGTGTAGGCAACAAAACCATTCGTGATCATCGCGATTATGGGAAGTTGGATATTACAAGTGTGCTCACTAAATCCAGTAACGTGGCGGTGAGTAAATTATCGTTCAAGCTCGGTGGTGAAAATCTGTGGGGCTTTTATCAGAAGTTAGGTTTAGGTAAACCGGTTGGCTTAGGTTTGCCCGGTGAAAACGGCGGTAAGGTTGCTGTAGAAACCAATAATTGGAATCGTTTGCAAAGCGCTACATTGTCTTACGGTTACGGCTTAGCGGTAACGCCAGTGCAACTGGCTCAGGCTTATCAAGTGTTGGCCAATGGTGGGGTGAAGCAGCCTTTAACGCTGATACGCCGCAACCCAGAAAAAGGTAAACGCATCATGCCTGAAAATGTGGCCAATGATGTGGTCGCTATGTTGCAAAGTGTGGTTGGTCCAAAAGGTACCGCCCGTCGTGCTCATGTTGAGGGTTACCCTGTTGCGGGTAAAACCGGAACGGTTCACAAGGTTGGTGTGAATGGTTACGAAGACGAACGTTATTTATCATTATTTGCCGGTATTGCACCGGCGGATGATCCAAGAATTGTGACCATTGTTGTGATCGATGAACCCAGTGGGCGAGAGTATTACGGTGGTGAAGTGGCCGCGCCTATTTTCTCTAGGGTGACGCAATCGAGTTTACGTTTAATGAATGTGACCCCAACCGTGTTTGAAGATAAGTCCATTGCGGGGAGGTTAGAATGATTGCATTGAATCAGCCTCTTTCAGTATTAAAACCCTGGGTCGAATTACTGCCTCAGGGTTTATTCGATCTGGAAATCAAGAATATCTGCTTTGATAGTCGTGAGGTTTCTCTTGGCGATGCATTTTTTGCACTGCCTTCTGTTGCGGGTAATGAAGTTCAAAACATCACCCAGGCACTGGCCCTTGGAGCTAGTGTTGTATTTGCGGATGAAGGTGTTTGTAAACAGTTAGCAGTGAGTGATGTGCCATGCGTGGCACTTGCTGATGTGATGAATACAGCCGGTAACGTCATTGCGCATGTTTTATATAATGGCCGCGCTGATTTACAAATAGTGGGCATTACTGGCACAAATGGTAAGTCATCCATTAGTTTTTATTTAGCGCAGTTATTAACAGCCTTAAGTAGTCCGTGTGCTGTCATGGGCACAGTAGGCTACGGTCAGTGGGATCAGTTAAAGCCTTCTGGTATGACCACGTTACCCCTAGAAAAACTACATCATGTATTGCATGAGTTGTCGGCAAGTTTTCAGGCTGTGGCCATGGAAGTTTCAAGCCACGGTTTGCATCAAAATCGTTTAGCTGGAGTGAACTTTGATGGGGCGGTGTTTTCAAACCTCAGCCGAGATCACCTAGATTATCATGGCACCATGGATGCTTATGGTCAGGCAAAGGCATTATTATTTAAGCGACCTGAACTTAAGTTTGCAGTGATTAATGGTGATGACAGCTATGCATCAGCTTTAATCGAGCAGTGCTCTGTTCAACCCATGACTTATGCCCAATCCGCATCGGCTGATTTATGTTTTAAAATTGTTGATATGCATGATCAAGGCATGACGGTTGAGTTTACTTGGCGCGACCAAGTTGAGCAGGTAGTCCTCCCGTTATTTGGAGTGTTTAATGCGGAGAATGTGGCGGCTGCAATTTTATGTTGTTTAAATATGAAATTTGAGTTCAAACACATCATGAGCGCCTGCAGTGCCTTATGCGCTGTGCCTGGTCGTATGCAGCAAGTCAGTGTTATGAATAAGCAGCCACTTGTATTGGTTGATTATGCGCACACCCCTGATGCTTTAGAGCAGATATTAACGTCTATTAAACAGCATGCCCAAGGTAGCATTCATTTAGTGGTTGGTTGTGGTGGGGATCGTGATACAGGCAAGCGAAAGCTGATGGGTGAAATCGCCGTTACTCACGCCAATAAAACCATTATTACCAGTGACAACCCTCGCAGTGAAGATCCACTTTCTATCTGCAAGCAAATGGTGGACGGTTTAAACGGTGATTTTATTATTAAAGTGGATCGCTCTGCCGCGATTCATGATGCCATCTCGCAAGCGTCAGACAATGACATTGTTATTATTGCGGGTAAAGGTCATGAAGATTATCAAGAAATAAACGGCCAGCGTCATTTTTTTAGTGATGTAGAAGAGGCCAAAAAAGTATTGCAGTTGGAGAAACAGTCATGATTGGGTCAGTACGGTTAGCTGAAGTGGCCGAGTTTATTCAAGCCAAGCATCGCGGTGCAAATGTGCCGTTCCAGTTTGTGAGTACCGATACTCGTACGCTTCAGCCTGGTGATTTGTATGTGGCTTTGGTGGGTAAGCGATTTGATGGCCATGAGTATGTGAAGCAAGCCATAGAAAAAGGAGCCTGCGCTGTTGTCATTAGCAAAGATATGGGATTGCAAACGCCTTTTCTTCAAGTAGCCGATACCACTCAGGCTTTGGGGCGTTTAGCGCTTTATAATCGTGAGAAATTCAATCGAGACGTCATTGCGATTACCGGTAGTAGTGGTAAAACCACTGTGAAAGGCATGATGGCAACCTTGCTTCGCCAACAAAATGAAGTACTAGTCACACGTGGTAATTTAAATAATCACATTGGCGGCCCGCTTACTTTATTGCGTTTAAATCATACCTACGACTATGCCGTCGTTGAGCTTGGCGCCAGTGCGGAAGGTGAAATTGCTTATACCTCTCAGTTGGCCAAGCCAACCGTCTCCATCTTAACCAATGCAGGCAGTGCGCATCTGGAGGGTTTTGGTAGTTTAGAAACGATTGTGCGCACCAAAGGCGAGATCATTGATGCTTTAGGTGATGATGGTATTGCGGTTTTAAATGCCGATAGCCCGCACTTTAATACATGGAAAACGCGAGCCGGTGAGCGCCGTGTTATCAGTTTTGGTGAAAGTGATCAGGCGGAAGTGCGCGCCAGTGATATTTCTATTGACGACACGGGTTGCTGTAAATTCACATTGAATATAGGTGAATCAAGCGCAGTGGTGCATTTAAAAGTGATGGGCCAGCATAATGTATACAATGCATTGGCGTCTGCTGCAGCTTGTCATGGTTTAAATATGAGCTTGCCCAATATCGTCTCGGGCTTGCAAGCATTTGAGGGTGTTGAAGGGCGTTTAATTGAAAAGCCGGGTTTCAATGGCAGTACTGTGATTGATGATAGTTATAATGCGAACCCAGCTTCTGTTCGTGCTGCGATGGATGTACTGAGTAGTCGCTCTGGTAAAAGCATTTTTGTGTTAGGGGATATGGCTGAACTAGGTGTCGAGACGCAATTGGCTCATGCTGAAATGGGTGCATATGCCCGTGAAGCTAAGATCGACGAGTTTTTTGCCCTAGGTGAGTTCAGCCGTGGTGCAGCGGATGCATTTGGTGATAATGCCCACTGGTTTGCGAGTCACGATAATCTCGTGCGTTTTTTGAAAACAAAATTAAATAACGATGTCACCGTTTTAGTAAAAGGTTCACGCAGTGCTCATATGGACCGCGTAGTTAATGAAATTATAGAAGATACTAAGAATAATTAGAGGACACCCAATATGTTGCTTTGGCTAGGGGAATTTTTACAGCAGTATCATACCGGCTTTGCCGTTGTGAACTATCTAACGTTTCGTGCAATTTTTGCCACGTTAACGGCGTTGTTAATTGCACTGTGTTTTGGCCCTTACTTGATTCGTAAGTTACAAGAAAAGCAGATTGGCCAATCTGTGCGTGATGATGGCCCAAAGTCACACTTAAGCAAAGCTGGAACCCCAACAATGGGCGGCACGTTAATCTTATTGGCCATCTCTGTTAGTACTTTATTATGGGGTGATTTGAGTAATCATTATATCTGGGTTGTACTTTTGGTGACTTTGGCCACTGGCCTAGTTGGTTTTGTGGATGATTACCGTAAAGTGGTGCAGAAGAATTCTCGCGGCCTGCCTGCTCGCTGGAAAATGTTTTGGCAAAGTATCATTGCATTAGCAGCGGGTATCTTTTTGTATGCAACCGCAGCGACGCCTGCAGAAACCACATTAATCGTACCTTTCTTTAAAGATGTGGCCATAGAGCTGGGTCTTTTCTATATTGTACTGACTTACTTGGTCATCGTAGGCAGCTCAAACGCAGTGAACTTAACGGACGGTTTAGATGGCTTAGCTATTTTACCTACCGTTATGGTCGGCGGTGCTTTGGGTGCATGCGCTTACTTAGTCGGTAACGTGAACTTCGCTGAGTATTTGTTTTTACCTTATCTCGATGGCACGGGTGAAGTGACAATTTTTTGTGGCGCATTAGTGGGAGCGGGTATTGGTTTCTTATGGTTTAACACCTACCCTGCGCAAGTTTTCATGGGTGATGTCGGTTCATTAGCATTAGGTGCTGCCTTGGGTGTCTTGGCTGTGATAGTTCGCCAAGAAATCTTATTGTTCATCATGGGTGGTATTTTTGTTGCCGAAACGGTCAGTGTGATTTTACAAGTGGCCTCTTTTAAAATGACAGGTAAGCGTATTTTTAGAATGGCGCCTTTACACCATCATTTTGAATTAAAAGGGTGGCCAGAGCCGCGTGTTATTGTGCGCTTTTGGATCATCACTCTATTTTTAGTACTGATTGGCTTGGCCACATTAAAGATTCGATAAAATCGACTGGGACATAAGTAAATGAATGGGAAAGCAAAACCTGTTGTTGTTGTAGGTTTAGGCAAAACAGGATACTCGGTTGTTGCCTTTTTTGCTGCTCGCAATATTAACGTGGTGGCCATGGATACCCGTCAGTCTCCGCCTTTTGCTGAGCAAGTCCAGCAAAGTTTCCCTCAAGTTTCACTGTATTTAGGAGCGCTTGATCAAACGCAGCTATTGAATGCAGAAAAAATAGTGGTAAGCCCAGGTTTGCCTCTTGCTACACCAGCCATTCAAGCAGCTATTGATGCTGGTATTGCGGTTGTTAGCGACATACAGGTTTTTGCTGACCATGTAAGTGCTCCAGTTGTTGCCATTACAGGCTCTAATGCGAAAAGTACGGTCACCAGTTTATTGGGTGTAATGGCAGAGCAAGCAGGTTTGAAAACCGCTGTAGGCGGCAATCTTGGAACACCGGCATTAGAGTTGATCCAAGATGATATTGATTTATATGTCATGGAGCTGAGTAGCTTTCAGTTAGAGGCTACGCCTAACTTGAATGCGTTGGTAGCGACGGTATTGAATATTAGTCCTGATCATTTAGATCGTTATGCCAGTTACGAAGAATATTATTTATCTAAACATGTGATCTTCAATGGTAGCAAATGGGGGGTGGTGAATTCAGATGATCCGTTGTCTGCCCCTCAATTACAGCAGCCAGAGAATCAGGTCCACTTTACGTTAAATGCTCCGCAAAAAAACGAATTTGGTGTCATAAAGCACGACGGTCAGTTGTTTTTAGCAAAGGGCCAAGAGCACTTGCTGAATTGCGATACTTTAAAAATGAAGGGTTCTCATAATCGCAGCAATGCACTGGCCGCATTAGCACTCGGAGAGTGTGCTGGTCTAAGCATGGACAGCATGTTAGCAACCCTGCAAACATTCCCAGGTCTTGAGCATCGTTGCCAGTGGGTGGGTCAGCATAATGGGATTGAGTTTTATAATGACTCAAAAGGCACAAATGTTGGGGCAACATTGGCGGCACTTGAAGGCCTTGGGCCTGAGATTAAGGGTAAGTTGATACTAATGGCCGGCGGTGTAGGTAAAGATGCGGACTTTAGTTTTTTGCAAGCGGCTGTATCACAGTACGTCAACACCCTGGTGTTGTATGGCCAAGACAAGCAACAAATCGCGGATGCATTAGATGGTACGGCACAAGTGATCATGGCTTCATCTTTTGACGATGCATTCGTCAAAGCATGCTCTTATGCTCAAGAGGGTGATGTGGTTTTACTGTCCCCAGCGTGTGCCAGCTTCGATATGTTTAACAGTTTTGAGCATCGTGGTGACACATTTGTAAAACTGGTGGAGGCGCTATGAGTTCAGCCACCCGAGTGACAGCAACGGTTCCTGTATGGCAACAGTTTGATTTCAAGCAATCCATTATTTTAGATCGACGATTACTATGGGCGGTGATCATACTGGCATCGATTGGCTGGTTAATGGTGACCTCAGCTAGTATGGATTGGGCTGAACGTCAGTTTGGTAATAATTTATACATTAGCTTACGACACGGGATTTACCTTGCGTTAGGGGCGTTAACTGCGTTTGTAACTATGTATGTGCCGCTCGCTTGGGTGCGCAAAATGAGTGGTGTGTTAATTTTGCTTTCATTGGTAAGTTTGCTGATGGTGGTGATTCCGGGTATCGGACGTGAAGTCAATGGCTCTATGCGTTGGATGTCTTTAGGCTTTATGAATGTTCAACCCAGTGAGTTTGCTAAAATCACGACGGTTTTATATATGGCCAGTTATCTAGATCGTCGTCGTATCGAAGTGCAGTCACGCTGGTCCGGTTTTATCAAACCTCTAATGGTATTGGCTTTACTAGCGGTCCTGCTTCTGCTTGAGCCTGACTTTGGCGCAGTAGTGGTGTTAATGCTGGCAAGCCTTGCTCTATTGTTTTTAGGCGGTGTCAAGGCAGGGCAATTTATTTTAACGGCCATGGTGGTGTTAAGCGCTTCGATTTTAATTTTGCTTAGTCAACCGTATCGACTGAAGCGTCTTACCGGTTACTGGGAACCTTGGACCCAAGAGAATGTGTATGGCAGTGGTTATCAGCTAACACAGAGTTTGATTGCGTTTGGTCGTGGTGAATTCTCCGGTGTGGGGCTTGGCAATAGTATTCAAAAGCTATTTTACTTACCTGAAGCGCATACTGACTTTGTATTTGCTATTTGGTCAGAGGAAACCGGATTATTAGGCGCAGCGCTAATCATCGGTTTGTTTGTTTATATTTTTGTAAAAGCCATGAAGCTTGGTCGCCGTGCCTATGAACAGCAACAGTTCTTTGCGGCTTTTGTTGCCTATGGTATGGGGCTTTTGATTGGCTTTCAGGGTTTTATTAATCTAGGGGTTAATATGGGGTTACTGCCAACGAAAGGATTAACCTTACCTTTTGTGAGTTATGGTGGTTCCAGCTTAATCGCGTGTTTTATTGCGCTGGGTTTATTGCTAAGAGTTCATCACGAAATGGAGAGCATGCATGTCAAAAAATAACGTGATGATTATGGCCGGTGGTACAGGTGGCCATGTAATACCAGCACTGAGTGTTGCGAAAGAATTAAAATTAAAAGGTTATAACGTTCACTGGTTGGGCAGTGTGAAGGGCATTGAAAATGATTTGGTTCCAGATTCGGGTTATACCTTACATCGCATTTCGGTAACCGGCTTACGTGGAAGTGACTTGTTTAAAACCTTATTAGCACCATTACACATCCTGCGAGCTTTGTGGCAAACATTTAAGGTGTATCGTCAAGTAAAACCCGTTATGGCTTTGGGTATGGGCGGTTTTGCATCCGGTCCGGGCGGCTTGATGGCGTATATTTTACGCGTGCCATTGGTCATTCATGAGCAAAATGCAGTTCCTGGCATGACGAACTCAATTTTAAGTAAATTGGCAACCCATTTACTGCAAGCATTTGAAGGGTCATTTACTCAAGCTAAGCAAGCGAAAAGTGTAGGTAACCCAGTAAGGCAATCCATAGCCTGTATTGATGAGCCTCAACTGCGCCTTGAAGGGCGGAGCGATCATCTAAATGTATTGGTTGTTGGTGGTAGTTTGGGAGCCGTGGGTATTAACAATGTAATGATAGAAGCCATGTCCTTAGGTGCGAATAATATTCATGTTTGGCACCAAACAGGTAAACGAAATTACGAAGCAGTAAAAGCAGCTTATGAAGCGGTGGGTGTTAGCAATGTGAAAGTCAGTGACTTCATTGCGGATATGGCAAACGCTTACGAATGGGCCGATGTGGTGGTGTGTCGTTCAGGTGCTTTAACGGTTAGTGAAATGATGGCTGCAGGCGTGGCTTCGATTCTAGTGCCATTTCCGTTTGCAGTTGATGATCATCAAACCGCGAATGGCCAATTTTTAGTGAATGCAGGTGCAGCAAAATTAGTACCTCAGTCGCAATTGAATGCGAAGAGCTTATTAGAAGAATTAGATCACTTGCGAACTCATCGCGACGTGTTATTAGAAATGTCAAAAGCAGCAAGATCGTTAGCGAAACCTGATTCCGCTAAAATTGTTGCAAAGTATTGTATTGAGGCCATCAATGTCTGATAAAAATAAAGTTGTACAGCGTTGGGAAATCCCTGAAATGCGTCGTATTAGACGTATTCACTTTATTGGTATTGGTGGCGTTGGCATGTGCGGTATTGCTGAGGTGTTATTAAACCAAGGCTATGAAATCAGTGGATCAGATTTACGTCAGTCGCCGGTGACGGATCGGTTGCAATCACTAGGTGCTTTCATATTTTTAGGCCATCAAAAGCAAAACGTAGTTGATGCAGATGTGGTGGTTGTCTCAACTGCTATTAATCATGAAAATCCAGAAATTCAGTATGCGACTGAGCATCGTATTCCGATTGTTCGTCGTGCTGAAATGCTAGCGGAACTGATGCGTTACCGTCATGGTATTGCCATTGCCGGTACACACGGCAAGACCACAACAACCAGTTTGGTGGCGTCAATTTTAGCGGAAGGTGAAAAAGACCCGACTTATGTAATCGGTGGTCGTTTAACCAGTGCTGGCACGAATGCAAAATTGGGCGGCAGTCGCTATTTGGTTGCTGAAGCAGACGAATCCGATGCTTCATTTCTGCATTTACAGCCAATGGTTTCTATCGTGACCAATATTGAAGCCGATCATATGGACACTTATGGCGGCGACTTTAATCAGCTGAAAAAAACCTTTGTGGATTTCTTACATAATTTACCATTTTATGGTTTGGCTGTTTTATGTATTGACGATGAAACAGTAAAAAGTATTTTGCCTGAGGTAAATCGTCCTGTACTAACCTATGGTTTCGATGACAGCGCGGACTTCTATGCGCAGAATATTACCCAAGAAGGTCTGTTTACCACATTTACAGCTAAGCGCCCAAGCGGCCATGATGACCTTACGATTAAATTACGCATGCCTGGTCGTCACAATGTTTTGAATGCTTTGTCGGCTATTGCGGTAGCAACAGATGAAGGGATCTCAGATGATGCCATTATTCGTGCTTTGGAAAAATTCCAAGGCGTTGGTCGTCGTTTTCAAGTGTGTGGTGAATTCAAACTTGGCGGCGGCGAAGTCATGCTCGTTGATGACTATGGTCATCATCCAACTGAAGTAGACGTGACCATTAAAGCAATTCGCAAAGGTTGGCCAAATAACCGACTCGTGATGATGTTTCAACCTCATCGCTATACTCGTACGCGCGATTTGTATGAAGATTTCGTTCGTGTGCTCAGTGATGTGGATGTGCTGTTGTTGTTGGACGTGTATCCTGCAGGCGAAGATGAAATAGCCGGCGCTGACGGGCGTTCTTTGTGCGGTAGTATTCGTCAGCGTGGACGTGTCGATCCTATCTTTATTGAACGTGGCGCGGATGTTAAACCGGTATTAAAAGATATCCTAAAGCCGGGGGATATTGTTATGACCCAAGGTGCCGGTAATGTGGGCACATTAGCGCTTGAATTGACTCAAGAATTGCCAAAATTGCTGGAGAGTATTGATGGCTAATTTTCATCCCCATCAAATTGGTAAAGTAGCCGTATTGCTAGGTGGTAATAGCGCGGAACGTGCGGTTTCGTTGAATAGCGGTAACGCGGTATACGAAGCATTAAGTGCTCAAAATGTGGATGTGGTAAAGATTGATTCCAAGCAAAATTTGATTGGACAATTGAACGAACACAAGCCTGATGTAGCGTTTATTGCTTTGCATGGCACAGGTGGAGAAGACGGCACGGTACAAGGACTGCTTGAGTTTTACGGTGTGCCTTATACCGGTAGTGGTGTTAAAGCCAGTGCTATTTGTATGGATAAGTGGCGAACGAAATTGATTTGGCAGGGGTTGGATTTACCCACGCCCGGTTTTGTTTTAGCTAATGATTCCCAGCAATTAAAGGCGTTTTCTGAGCAAGTTGGGTTCCCATTAATGGTGAAACCCGCTTTAGAGGGCTCAAGTATTGGCATATCAAAAGTCAAAAGTCAGGCAGAAATAGCTGGCGCATTTGATGCAGCGTTTGGTACTGGTTCCCCTGTACTTGCGGAGCAATTTATCACGGGTAAAGAATTTACAGTGGCCATATTGAATGGCAAACCACTGCCTGCGATTCAGTTGAAGCCTGCCAACGAGTTTTACGATTATGAAGCAAAATATATTCAAGATGATACCGAGTATTTATTGCCTTGCGGATTAAGCCCCGAGAAAGAGTTGGAGCTTCAGTCTCTTGCCCTTAATGCTTATGAATCACTTGATTGTAAAGGCTGGGGCCGTGTGGATGTAATGCAAGATGAACAGGAAAGGTTCTGGTTGATAGAAGTAAATACAGTACCGGGTATGACGGATCACTCTTTGGTGCCAATGGCAGCCAAAGCAGCTGGAATTGATTTCAAACAGTTAGTTATTGAAATATTGGCAGCGGTCGAGCGATGAAAGGAAAAGGCGCTACAAGACAGGCTCCTAAAAAAGCGCTGTTTAGTGGAGATCACTTTGTGCGCTGGTTAAAGCCGGTATCGGTTGCTGTTACAGTGATGTCTGTTCTTGTGGCTGTTGTTCTATTGTTATTGCAAATGGCAAATAAACAGGTCGACCAGTTACAGTTTGAGAATGAGTTAGAGCATGTGACGGCGCAAGCCATTAAGGCGAATATTTCACCTTGGTTTCCGGATGGCTTCATTTACTTAGATGTGAATGCGATTAAAGATCAAGTTCAGAGTATGGTTATGGTATCTCAGGTAAGTGTCGAAAAGGTTTGGCCTGATATTTTAAAAGTTGCCATTGTGGAAGAGCGACCAGTTGCTATCTGGAACGATGAAAGTATGCTCAGTGAAAATGGTGATATTTTACCTGTTACATTAAAGCAATTGAAACTGCCTCGTCTTAAAGGGGCAAATCAAGAAAGTAAGATGGTGATGCAGCACTTTTTGTTGTTTAACCGCTGGGGTAAGCGTCATCAGTTGGAGCTGGTAGAGATCAATCACTCATCGGCTGGTTGGCAGTTAACCTATGAATCAGGCTTGTCCATTTGGCTTGATAACACAACCGCTATGAATGGCTTGCAGCAACTAGATAGCGTAATTGATCAGTTTAATTTGGCGCGTGTACATCGTATAGATATGCGCTACGAACAAGGGTTTGCAGTGGCTTGGAAAGATTCCAACAGTCAGGCACAAGGATGATGCAGGATAATAAGAGAAAGTTTATGAATACAACTGCAGAAAGTAAATTAATTGTCGGCCTGGATATTGGAACATCAAAGATTGTGACCATAGTGGGCGAAGTCAATGCTCAAGGTACAATTAAAGTTGTGGGTGTAGGCAGTCACCCTTCGCGCGGTATTAAAAAAGGCGTGGTGGTGAACATTGAATCCACTGTGCAGTCCATTCAACGAGCCATTGAAGAGGCGGAGTTAATGGCAGGTTGCCAAATTCACTCTGTCTATGCCGGTATTGCAGGCAGTCATATTCGCTCTATGAACAGTCACGGTATTGTGGCGATCAAAGACAGGGAAGTGGTGCAAACGGATATTGAGCGCGTTTTAGATGCCGCAAAAGCGGTTGCTATTCCAGCGGATCAACGCATTTTGCATGTACTGCCTCAAGAGTATGTCATCGATTTGCAAGAAGGCATTAAAGAGCCAATAGGTATGGCAGGCGTTCGCCTAGAAGCGAAAGTGCACATGGTCAGTGGTGCACTGAATGCCGCTCAGAATATTGAAAAATGTGTGCAGCGCTGCGGCTTAGAAATTGACGATATTATTCTGGAGCAATTGGCCTCCAGTTATGCGGTTTTAACGGATGATGAAAAAGAGCTGGGTGTTTGTATGGTGGATATTGGTGGTGGTACCACTGATATAGCTATTTTTACAGAAGGTGCGATCCGTCATACCGCCGTGATTCCTATTGCAGGGGATCAGGTAACCAATGACATTGCCATGGCATTGCGCACACCGACACAGCATGCGGAAGAGATCAAAATTAAATATGCGTGTGCATTAACACAGCTTGCCGGTGCAGATGAGCTCATCAAAGTACCTAGCGTAGGCGAACGAGCACCGCGTAATTTATCTCGCCAGGCTTTGGCTGAGGTGGTTGAACCAAGATACGAAGAATTATTCACGCTCATTCAAGCGGAATTAAGGCGCAGTGGTTTTGAAGACATGATTGCTGCAGGCGTTGTTTTAACCGGAGGCACATCAATGATGGAGGGCGTGGTTGAACTGGCAGAAGAGATATTTCATGTACCGGTGAGGTTAGCAAAACCAAACGGTGTAGAAGGCTTAACAGACGTGGTGGCAAATCCAATTTATGCTACGTCCGTAGGCTTATTGATTTACGGTGCGAAGCACCAATTGGGCGAATTAGTCTTCGCTCGAAAGGAAGACGACCCAATTGGTTTCGTAGCACGCGTAAAAAATTGGATTAAAGGGAATTTTTAATATTTAATAGGCGCTAAATTAGCAGTAAAGCGCCTGACGAATAATAAGTAATAAGGAGAAGGGCGATGTCGCAAAGAGATGGGGATATGTTTGAATTAGTAGATGAACCTCAACACAACGCTGTTATTAAGGTTGTTGGTATAGGTGGCGGCGGCGGTAATGCTGTCGAACACATGGTTTCTAGCCAAGTTGAGGGTGTGGACTTCATTTGTGCCAATACGGACTCTCAGGCACTTAAAAATATGTCTGCACGATCCGTTCTACAACTGGGTTCGACCGTTACTAAAGGATTAGGCGCAGGTGCCAATCCAGAAGTAGGCCGTCAAGCCGCTATGGAAGACCGTGAGCGCATCGCAGAAGCACTCAATGGTGCTGATATGGTATTCATTACTGCCGGTATGGGTGGTGGTACAGGTACAGGTGCAGCCCCTGTAGTTGCTGAAGTAGCTAAAGAGCTTGGCATTCTTACGGTTGCCGTTGTCACGAAACCATTTCCGTTTGAAGGCCGTAAGCGAATTTCGGCCGCTGAGAGTGGTTTGGCTGAACTAGCTAAGCATGTGGATTCTTTAATTACGATTCCAAATGAGAAATTACTAGCAGTACTGGGTAAAAACACATCTTTGCTTGATGCCTTCTCCGCTGCAAATGATGTCTTACTGGGTGCTGTACAAGGCATTGCCGATCTTATTATTCGTCCAGGTATGATTAACGTCGACTTTGCAGACGTACGTACGGTGATGTCTGAAATGGGTCAAGCCATGATGGGTACAGGCTCTTCTTCTGGCGAAAATCGTGCTCGTGAAGCTGCTGAAGCCGCTATTCGCAGCCCATTACTAGAAGATGTAAACCTGCAAGGTGCTCGCGGTATTCTGGTGAATATTACGGCCGGTATGAACCTATCCTTGGGTGAGTTCACCGAAGTGGGTGATACCATTGAAGAATTCTCGTCCGATAACGCCACCATTGTTGTCGGTACGGTTATCGATGAAAATATGACAGATGAGCTGCGAGTCACGGTAGTTGCCACAGGTCTTGGTAATATAGAGGCCGCCCCTAAAAAGGTGGTTGATAACACCGTGAGTAAGGCAGATGGTTCGGTAGATTATAAGAAATTGGATCGCCCAACCGTTATGCGTGGCTCCAATGCCCAGCCTGCTCATCAAGCGAACCCAGATACAAATAACAGCAAGGATATGGATTATCTCGATATCCCTGCATTTTTGCGCCGCCAAGCAGACTAATGCTGGCGGTTGGCCAATGACTGTTATTAATACTATAATAGTTGATTGCCGTGAAAGAGTAAGCGACAGAATAAATGATTAAACAACGTACCCTTAAAAACACCATTAGAGCCACAGGGATTGGTCTTCATTCAGGTGAGAAGGTCTATTTGACCTTACGCCCAGCCCCAGTGGATACGGGTATTATCTTTATTCGTACGGATTTAGAGCCGGCTGTTGAAATTAAAGCCAAGGCCACGAATGTAGGCGATACCACATTATCTACCTCCTTGAGCAATGGCTCAGCGAAGGTTTCAACCGTTGAGCACTTGTTGTCCGCCATGGCAGGCCTAGGCATAGACAACGTATTCGTTGAGCTAAGTGCCGCTGAAGTGCCTATTATGGACGGCAGCGCTGGCCCATTTGTTTTCTTGCTTCAGTCTGCGGGCATAGAAGAGCAAAACAAAGCCAAGCAGTTTATTCGTATCAAGAGCCCTGTAACGGTCACTGATGGTGATAAATCAGCAAGCTTCCAGCCATATAATGGCTTCAAAGTCAGCTTTACAATCGATTTTGACCACCCATTGTTTGATGCTGAAAACCAGGTAGCTAGCTTAGATTTTTCGACTACTTCATTCGTAAAAGAAGTAAGTCGTGCCCGTACGTTCGGGTTTATGCGAGATATTGAGTATCTTCGCTCACAAAACCTAGCCCTCGGTGGCAGCGTTAGTAACGCGATTGTTGTGGATGACTTCCGCGTGTTGAATGAAGACGGCCTTCGTTATGACGATGAGTTCGTAAAACATAAAATTTTAGATGCTGTAGGTGATCTTTACCTACTGGGTCACAGCTTGATCGGTGAGTATGTGGGTGTTAAATCTGGCCATGGGCTAAATAACCATCTACTAAGAGCACTACTTGATCAGCCTGAGTGTTGGGAATTTGTTTCTTACGATGATGAAGAAACCGCCCCAATCTCCTACGCTAAACCGGTTTCTGCGGTTTAACCTTCATATGTAACGGCACGTAAGGTGCCGTTATTTATGTTTAAAAGGGCGTAAAGTTAGGTATTACTGTGATTTTTGTCTCATACTGTGAGCTAGGTACAGTCTAAACTGGCCATTAGTTAACAAATTTAGGACGCGCTGAGTGAATATTATTATCGTAGGCCAGCGCCACGGACGCTCTAAGACAATCTCCTTGGGGCCTGTGGCTCGCTGGATTTTAACTCTAATTTTGGCTGTATTGCCCTTCTCAATGGGTGCTGCTGGCTATTACCTGACCATGATGTTGGTGGATGAAGGCTTATTTGGCCCTGAAACTGCAAAAGCATGGGAACAAGATCTTACCCAACAGCGCAAAGAACTCGACAAGATACGTGAGCAGACTGATGAACAGCTCGTGGGTCTTACTTTGCGCATGGCGGAACTTCAAACTCGACTTACTCGCCTTGATGCTCTGGGTGAGCGTTTAATTGATCAATCCAAGCTGGATAAAGGTGAATTCAATTTTGGCGAATTGCCAGCCATTGGTGGTCCATCTCGCCAAGATGTGGGATCGGTTTATCAGGCCCCTGGTATTGTCACTGTTCTTGATGAACTAAGTGAGCAGATAGACAATCGCGAACAGCAGCTTGAAGTGCTTGATAGTATTCTTGGGCAGAAAAAAATCACCAGTGATACGTTTGTGGCAGGCTTGCCTATTAAAAAGGGTTGGATGTCATCTCGTTACGGTATGCGTACAGACCCATTTACGGGCCGTCTAGCATGGCACGGTGGTGTCGACTTTGCAGGTAAAACAGGTTCGGACATCGTCTCCGTGGCATCAGGTGTCGTCACTTGGGCATCTAAGCGCTATGGTTATGGCTTACTGGTTGAAGTGAACCACGGTAATGGCTACAAAACTCGTTATGCACACTGCAACGAAGTCGTGGTCAAAGTTGGTGATGTGGTTCGTAAAGATCAAGTGGTTGCTCTAATGGGCAGCACAGGTCGCTCCACAGGGCCTCATGTTCACTTTGAAGTTTATAAAAATGGCCGCACGGTCGATCCTGCTGCCTATATTCATCGCACCCGCCGATAATATTTATTCCCCTCCCTGTCTAATTTCGGTATAACGCAATCATTAGATTGCGTTATCCAGCATTTTCACAATAACAAACAGTAATAAGAAATCTTTCCATGTTCATTCAAGTCTTAGCCAAGGTTCTTGGCAGTAAAAACGAACGAGAATTAAAACGTTTACGTAAAGTTGTCGATAAAATTAACGCACTAGAGTCTGACTTTGAAAGGCTTGATGATGAGCAGTTAAAAGGCAAAACCAACGAATTCAAAGAGCGGATCAAAGGCGGTGAAACCCTTGATCAAATCTTGCCAGAAGCGTTTGCGGCCCTTCGTGAGGGCAGTAAGCGTGTAATGGGTATGCGTCACTTCGATGTGCAGCTAATTGGTGGTATGACCTTGCACAACGGTAAGATCGCTGAGATGAAAACCGGTGAAGGTAAAACCTTAGTGGCAACTTTAGCGGTTTATCTAAATGCCCTGACTGACTTGGGTGTTCACGTGATCACAGTGAACGATTACCTCGCTTCTCGAGACGCTAACTGGATGAAGCCACTCTATGAATTCATGGGGTTAACTGTGGGTATTGTCTTGTCTGGTCAAGACCAGCAAGAAAAACAAGCAGCTTATCAAGCTGATATTACTTACGGCACGAATAACGAGTTTGGTTTTGATTACTTGCGCGACAATATGGCACTTTCAAAAAATGAGCGTGCACAGCGTGGTCTTGCCTTTGCGGTGATTGATGAAGTTGACTCCATTTTAATTGATGAGGCGCGTACGCCTTTAATTATCTCGGGTGCAGCGCAAGACAGTTCTGAGATGTATAAACGTATCAACCTACTTGTACCTAAGTTGATTGAACACAAAGAAACCGAAGAAGAAGTGGTTGAGCAAGAAGGTCATTTTATCATTGATCTTAAAAGCCGCAGCGTTGAATTAAATGAAGTGGGTCACGAGTTAGTAGAAGACATGCTTGTTGAAGCAGGTTTACTAGAAGAGGGTGATAGCCTATACGCCCCTAGCAACCTATTAAAACTGCATCACGTGCATTCTGCTCTTCGTGCACATACCTTGTATCAGCGAAATGTTGATTACATTGTTCAAAATGGTCAAGTCATCATCGTTGATGAACACACAGGTCGTACCATGCCTGGCCGTCGCTGGGGTGAAGGTTTGCATCAAGCAGTTGAAGCAAAAGAAGGGGTACGCATTCAGGCTGAAAGCCAGACACTTGCATCAACCACTTTCCAAAACTATTTCCGTTTATACAATAAATTATCGGGGATGACGGGTACTGCTGATACCGAAGCATTTGAATTCCGTGAAATCTATGGCCTAGATGTGGTGGTTATTCCAACCAATAAGCCAGTTGCACGTATCGACTTTAATGATCTTGTGTTTTTAAGTGAACAAGAGAAATACCAAGCCGTAATTGAAGAAATCGAAGAAGCCACTGCATTAAATCGCCCAGTACTGGTAGGTACAGCGAGTATCGAAAGCAGTGAATTGATTTCAGAAGCACTTAAGAAAGCGAAAATTAAGCACAGCGTTTTGAATGCTAAAAACCACGCAAATGAAGCTCAGATCATTGCCGATGCAGGTCGACCTGGTGTGGTGACCATTGCAACCAATATGGCTGGTCGTGGTACCGATATTAAACTCGGCGGCAATCTTGAGCTCGAAATTGAGCAAATCAATAATCCAAATGATGAAAAAATTGCGAAAGTGAAAGCCGATTGGCAGGAGCGTCACGATACCGTTATTGCAGCTGGAGGTTTACATATTTTAGGTACGGAGCGTCATGAGAGTCGCCGTATCGATAACCAACTTCGTGGACGTGCCGGTCGTCAAGGTGACCCAGGCTCTTCTCGTTTCTTCTTATCATTAGAAGATAACTTAATGCGAATTTTTGCCAGCGATCGTACTCGTCGTTTGATGCAGGCCTTGGGTATGAAGGATGGTGAAGCTATTGAACATAAGATGGTTTCTAATGCGATTGAGAAAGCGCAGCGCAAAGTAGAAGGCCGTAACTTTGATATGCGTAAGCAGTTACTTGAATACGATAACGTGGCCAATGATCAGCGTCGTGTTATTTATCAACAACGTAATGAACTGTTGGAAGCTGATAGCATTGAGCAGACGATTGAATCCATTCGCGACGATGTCATTGATGAAAGCATCAGTGAATACATTCCACCACAAAGCATGGTTGAGCAGTGGGATGTTGACGGCTTGGAAAAAGCTCTTACTACTGAGTTTGCATTGCCTGTCCCGGTTTCTGAATGGCTAGAACAAGATAAGGCCCTTTACGAAGAGACCTTACGCCAACGTATTAAGCAAGTAGTGATTGATGCTTATACAGAGAAGACAAAAGAAGTTGGTGAAGAGAGAATGCGTCAGATTGAGAAACACATCATGTTGCAAATTCTTGATCACCAATGGAAAGAGCACCTGGCAACAATGGATCATCTTCGTCAAGGTATTCATCTACGTGGCTATGCGCAAAAGAACCCTAAGCAAGAATATAAACGTGAATCTTTTGAACTATTTAAACAGTTACTAGATGACATCAAGCATGAAACAGTTCGCTTTTTATCTCATGCTCAATTTGTCAATGATGATGAAGTTAAACGTATGGAAGAACAGGCTCGTGCCCAAGCTGAAGCGCAATCACTTAAGTTTGAACACGATGAAGCATCGGCTCTTGCATCTGACGAACAAACCAATGCTCACGATGATCAAGCCAAACCTTTTGTACGTGATGGTCAAAAAGTAGGACGTAACGATCCTTGCCCATGTGGTTCAGGTAAAAAATTCAAACAATGTCATGGCAAGCTTGCCTAATACTTTTAAGGAACACGACACACATGCCGGTTAATTTATCTGTATTTGAAGATTTCAATACAATCGATGGCATTAAGATAGGTACAACCAATGCAGGTGTGAAGCAGACATCACGCCCTGACATTGTTGTGTTTGAATTGTCGCAAACTGCAACCACAGCGGGTATTTTTACTGAAAATGCCTTCTGTGCAGCTCCCGTGCAAATTAGCAAAAAGCATTTAGCACAAGCACAAACTCGTTATCTGATTATCAATACAGGTAATGCAAATGCTGGCACCGGTAAAGGCGGATACGAAGACGCTCTTGAAATCTGTCAGGCGGTTGCACAAGCAAAAGGCGTTGCGCTTGAACAAGTGTTACCGTTTTCAACGGGTGTGATCGGTGAACGTTTGCCTATGGCAAAAATTCTACCGGCTATTCCTAAAGCGCTTGAGCAGACACAAGATAACATCTGGTATGAAGCAAGCCGTGGCATCATGACCACCGATACTCAACCGAAAGGCATATCTGCTCAATTCGAATTTGAAGGGCAGACGATTTCAATTTCGGGTATATCCAAAGGTGCAGGCATGATTAAGCCGAATATGGCCACCATGCTTGGTTTTATTGCAACTGATGCGCCAGTTGCTAAAGGCATTCTTCAAGAGATATGCAGTGAGCTTGGCAATAAGTCGTTCAATCGTATTTCTATTGATGGTGACACATCAACCAATGACTCTTGTATGCTTATAGCGACTGGTTGCGCGAAAGTTGAACCTCTGGTTAATAAACAACAGCCCCTTTATCAAGTACTAAAAGCAGAGCTTGAAAAGGTATTTATGTATCTGGCTCATGCGATTGTTCGTGATGGTGAAGGTGCAACTAAGTTTGTTGCCATCAATGTTCGCCAATGTGAAAACTCGAAAGAAGCTTTACGGATTGCATATACCGTTGCCCATAGTCCACTAGTTAAGACGGCTCTATTTGCATCCGATGCAAACTGGGGACGTATTCTAGCTGCGGTTGGTCGCAGTGGTGTGCGTGAGATGGTGGTTGAAGACATCAACATCTATTTAGATGACGTATGTATTGTTGAAAACGGGGCCCGCTCAGCTAGCTACACTGAAGCTGCCGGTGCAGCTGTTATGAAACAAGCTGAATTAACCATAAGAATTGATATGGGGCGCGGTCAAGCTGATGAAACGGTTTGGACTACGGACTTATCCCATGATTATGTAAGTATTAACGCCGATTACCGGAGTTAATCAACTGACAGAAAGCTGGCTTAATAGTTGATATTAAGCCAGCTTTTTTTCGTCTGCCTAAAAGTAAATAAGAGATTAAAATGGCTAAAAGAATTGAAGTGGTGGCCGCCGTAATATTATCTTCATGCGGCGAGAAGTTATTTATTGCCAAGCGTGCAAGCCAAGCTCATCAAGGTGGGCTTTGGGAATTTCCTGGCGGTAAAAAAGAACAAGGCGAAACAGCGGAGCAAGCTTTAACGAGGGAGTTGCAAGAAGAAATAGGGATTGTGATTGATAACCCGACACCCTTGATTAAATTAGAGCATGACTACGGTGATAAATTGATTCAATTAGATGTGTACACGGTTATGACGTTTGCTGGCGAACCTCATGGTGCTGAAGGGCAAGAAACACAATGGATTCAATTAGCCGAGATTGATCAGTATGCATTCCCTGAAGCGAACATGGCCATCATTCAGGCCCTTAAAGCCGCTCATTAAGGCTTGTTGTAAGTGCGCAAAATACATTTATTAGACGATGAGATTGTATTATTCCAAGAACGCTTTAGTCAGTAATAACACACCAGAAACAAATAACAATACTCTGCAAATTTTCATGAAGTGTTGCTCACTAAAGCGGTGCTGAACCTTATGGCCTAACCAGATACCCAAATACGCAACGGGCACTAAAATAAGCGATAGCCACAAGATCTCTGCATTCCATTGCCCCGTGAGTGAATAGGGAATGACTTTTACAATATTCATAACACCAAAGAAAATTGCCGATGTAGCAAGCCAGGTGAGTTTAGGAAGCGCCTTTGCGATTAAATAAATATTAATTGGTGGGCCGCCTGCATGTATCAAGGTGCTTGTGATACCCGAAATACCTCCCCAAAAAATACCAGCTCCTCGCATTTTTCCAAATAATGGTGTCAATGATTGCCAGCAGGCAAACATGATAGAAATAACCCCAAGTGTGATCTGCAAAACGTGCCCTGGGGTGTAGGTCAATAACAATGAGCCAATCGCAATGCCGATAAGTGCAGCAGGTACAATGGATAATAAAACCGTTTTATCAATATGTTTGCGATAAAGATGGATGGCTTTGATGTCCATCACGATCAATAACGGCAGCATTAATGCGGCTGCTTGCGGTACTGGCATGACCAGTGCCAAGATCGGAACCGCAACCACCCCGGCACCACCTGCAAACCCTGACTTTGAAATGCCCGTTAAAATGACCCCCAGGGTTGCAAGTAGCCAAAATAATAAAGATGTGTAAATGGGTTCCATGAGGGACCTTATGAGTGATTCAAAATATCAATGAGTTTATCGACATCAATCGCCTGCTCTACAATATTTGCAAGGCGGTCAAGCTCATCAGATTGGTGCTGTTGATAATCAAAATGTTCAACTGTACTCAGTCCAGCCCAATGTAAAAGATATTCAAGCATGGCAGGTTCATCAAAAATACCATGTATGTAGCTGCCAAATACATTGTTATCCTTATTCATTAAACCATCTTCATGATCTTCAAGTTGGATAAGGCAATTTTTAAAGGCGGTTCCATGACTGACACCAGCATGAATTTCATAGCCTTTAACATTTATGCACTCACCTTTTAAATGACCACTGACATTTTGTAAGGCCTTATTGGGCATTAAAGTGGTTTCAAACTCGAGTAAGCCTAATGTTCTGGTGCTACCGGCTTGACCTTCGATGCCATCAGGGTCGTGAATCGAATCGCCTAGCATCTGAAAGCCACCACAGATTCCGATGACCTTGCCGCCATATCTGAGGTGCTTTTGAATCAAACTCAGCCAGCCAGTGTCTCTAAGCCAGTTGTAATCTTGGCGGACATTTTTTGTCCCTGGCAAAATAAGTAAATCACAACCTGTGAATAGGCTTGGGTCTTTTATGAACTCAAGGCTGACATCTGGATGCAAAGCCAGTGCGTCAAAATCCGTGTGGTTACTGATTCTTGGTAATACCGGTACAACAACATTTAATGCACTGGTGTGCTTTTGAGTGTGCTTGATTGCAATGGCATCTTCGGCTTCTACATGTAGATTTTCAATAAATGGGATGACACCTAATACCGGCTTTCCGGTTTTTTCTTCAAGCCAATCCAGTCCCGGTTCTAATAGTTTAATGTCTCCACGAAAGCGATTGATCACAAAACCTTTCACACGTTGTTTTTCTGATTCACTTAGGCAGTCGAGCGTGCCGGTTAAATGAGCAAACACACCACCGCGATCAATGTCGGCCACAATAATCACAGGGCAGTCGGCAGCCTCTGCAAACCCCATATTCGCGATATCGCGGTCTCGTAAATTGATTTCAGCCGGGCTGCCAGCACCTTCAACAATGATGTATTCATATTCAGCTTGAAGGCGTTGATGAGACTGGAGTACGGCGTTGAGTAATTCAGGCTTATGATTGTGGTAATACATGGCATCCATATTGGCCACAGCTTGGCCATGAACAATCACTTGGGCGCCTGTATCACTATTGGGTTTTAATAAAACCGGGTTCATGTCCGTGGTAGGGGGAATTTTACAGGCCATGGCTTGAACGGCTTGGGCTCGACCAATTTCACCACCGTCTTCGGTCACGGCACTGTTGAGTGCCATGTTTTGTGGCTTGAAGGGGGCCACGGAATAGCCGTGATTCACCAAGATGCGGCAGATGGCAGCCACCAGAATACTTTTACCTGCGTCGCTAGTGGTGCCTTGCACCATAAGAGTCGAATGCTTCACGTTCAATCACACTGCCATTAAAAAGCGTATGATACTGACTTACTCTTCAGGTTCTACTTCTTTAATGAATATATTCAAAACTTTACTGCTGCGGCTTTCAATCATGGTTAACTTTGCGATCAAGGAATTGTTAAGAGGCATGCCTTTAGCGATTAAAAGAATGCCGTCATGACTAAATAAATCGCGGTTAACAATGTCACCTTCTTTAATTTCATCAATATGCGTGAGCTTGTCATTTTGCACCGGTTGATTTTTTTCAAGCTCCACAATGAGTTTACGATACAGCTTAAGTATTTCTGGGTCATACTTTGTGCCGCTGTATTTATCAAGTAGCTCTAAGGCATCCATTGAGCCGAGGCGGTCTCTCATGTAGAAGCCGTGGATGATTTGATGATAGTCAATGACGATGCGTAAAATGCGCGAACCCAGCGGAATCACATTTCGAGACAGCCCATCCGGAAGGCCGGACCCATTATAGTTTTCGTTTTGGTGCCTTATAAGTTTTGCAGCGTAATCAAGGCTGGTTAAAGGGGTTAATAAATCCGCTCCTTGAGTAGGGTGTGCGTGATAGATCTTGGATTCTGCTTCTGACATATCTTGTACGGCTTTAGGCAAAAGTGTCTCAGGGAAATTTAACTTGCCCAGTTGATATAGACGAGCAGCATTGCGTATTTCAGTGACAATTTTTCGGTCAAGTTTGATTAATTTTGCCAGTGCGACACTGTGTGACACCACATCTTTATTCATTTCTCTAGGGGTGGGCACACGCATATGAATGAGGTTGCTGATCACCTTTATGGTTGTATTGTACTGGCTTAATAGTTCTTCTTTTGCCATATCCACGAACATGGTGGCACTAGCCAGTTCTTGGCTGACATTGGACACCTGCTCTTGCAATGCGAGGTGCTCTTCTTGATTGGGCGTTTCGGCTTCAATACGACGCTTTTCTGCGATTTCATCTTCAACCACAGCACGCAGTTTTTCGTTATCCCAAGGCTTGCTTAGGTACTGATGAACCTGGCCGTCGTTGATCGCACGTATGGTACTTTCTTGGTCACTGTAGCCGGTGAGGAGAATGCGACGACTAGTGGGGCTCAAATCAATGGATTGAGCCAGAAAGTTAGCCCCATCCATTTCGGGCATGCGCATATCCGAAATAATCACATCAAATGGGCCTGTTTTGAGAGTCTCTAAACCCTCTGCCCCTGAATTGGCCAGTTTCACATCGAACTGCTTTCCTCTAAAAACCCGCTGCAAAGCCGTAAGCATTTGAGGCTCGTCATCGACAAATAGTATTTTACTGACGGTATCCATATGACCCCTCCCAAGTTGAAACCTGACTATATTTCAACCTGTCTAACCTGTCTAAGATTAAAAAAGTATAACAATTGACTATTATTTAAACAAAAAATAGCCTAGATTGATCATAAAACAAGCAGTTGGTGCTGTATTGTGGAATCAATTTATACAACAGGCGATGTTGCGAAGTTCACGGGGGTTAACTTTCGAACGGTTATACGCTGGATTGAACGAGGCGAATTAGAGGGGTACAAGCTTCCAGGGCGCGGCGATCATAGAGTGAGGCACAGTGATTTACTGGCGTTTATGCTTAAAAACGCCATACCGCTTCCTGAGCAGTGGCTATCTCAGACAAAGAAAGCCCTCATCGTGGACGATGACGTTGCTATGGCTCAAGCCATTGCTAGAGTATTTAAGAGGCAGCATTGGGATGTCCAAGTGGCACATGACGGCTTTGAAGCCGGTTTAATCTTGGGTGAGTTTAAGCCGAACGTCATGACGTTGGACCTTAAGATGCCCTACATGGACGGGTTTAATGTGTTGTCATTAACCCGAGAAAAGTTCCAAGAGCAAAGGCTCGTCATTATTGTCATCAGTGCGCAGAGCAAGGCTGAACTGAAAAAGGCATTGGCAATGGGGGCCGATTTTATTCTCGAGAAACCGTTTGAAAATGAGCAGCTAAAATCCATTATCCATTTATGTAACCAGGAATAAAGAGGGCATCACCATGATGGGAATCGTATTTAATGCTTTAGAAGACTTTGTTTTAGAAACCGCCGATATGGAGACTTGGAATGCGGTTATCGACGCGAGTGATTTAAAAAGTGGTGGCGTCTATACGTTTGGGGCGACCTATGACGACAACGAAATTGTCTGCCTTGCCACCAATCTGTGTGATCAGCTAGGTGTGTCACTTGAAGACGGCTTAACGTTATTTGGTCAATATCTATTTGGCTTTTTAATCAACAAAGGCCCCGTTGAATTGCAAGAATATGAGGATACGCAGTCATTACTTACAAACCTAGAAAACGTTGTACACCGAGATGTGAAACGTCTTCATCCCAATGCTTATACGCCCTTCTTTAAGTACACAGCGGAAACTCATGACACGGGTACGTTGATATATAACAGTAAACGTCAGTTATGTGTTGTGGCAGGAGGTCTGCTTCAGGGAGCTGCAAAGCATTATGGTCAGTCAGTTGAAATGGAGCATGTAGAATGCATGCACGACGGGGCAGATAATTGTAAATGGCAAGTAAGCTTTTTTAAGCTCTAGAAAAAGGTATGAACCATGTCTGATGCATATAAGGCGGCATACGAGAGGGAGAAACAAGCACGCTTGGCGGCTGAGAAATTATTGGATGAAAAGTCAAGGGAAGTGCAGTCCAGTATTGATATGATTCAGTATCAATTCAACGACCTTATGGCTCAGAAAAAAGAGTCAGACTACTTATTGGCGGTTTCTAGACTGACCCAAACGGATCAAGGGTTACGTAAAAGCGTCAATGATTACACCACAGAAAGTATGCAATTTTTAAATGCCAAATGCAGTCGCTACAGTTTCATCTCTAACGGAAAAATCACCATTTCAGACATAATTGGCAGTGATGATGAGCTACCAAAGTTAGGAATTGAGTCTTACCAAGAAATCTATAAACATCATGATCGATCGACGGTCATGATATCGGATTTTAATAACCAAGATTTATCAACTTGCTGCCAAGAATTGAATATTAATCGAGTAGTACTCATTCCTATTAAACGTTTTGGTAAGGTTAATACCGTGTGTGAATTGTATTTAACCCAAGATACCGATTTTAAACCAGAGACCCTAGACCAATGTCAGGTGGCAGGTTATCAAATAGGGGCCATGCTTGAACGTAATTCAAACCAAAAAAAATTAGAAAAGAGTTACCTCGAAATCAAGTCCAGTAATGACAAAATCAAACAAGCACAAGCGCAGTTGGTGCAGTCAGAAAAAATGGCGTCGCTCGGTCAGCTTGCAGCAGGTGTTGCCCATGAGATCAACAATCCTATTGGTTTTGTGATGAGTAATTTCAGCACGTTGAGAGAATACACGGATGTTATTACTGAGTACTTTTCTTATGCATCTCAATTGGCTGAGAAAACAGAGGATGAAACAGCGTCAGTCATGAAAGAAATGGATGAAAATGAGAACTTCACCTTTTTATTTTCAGATATCAAAAACATTATGAACGACTGTGATGACGGTTTAAGACGGGTGAAAGAAATTGTATCCAACCTTAAATCGTTTGCTCGTGGTGATGAAGAGGTAACCGAGGAATTTGAAATTAATCAATGCATCGAAAACACCATTAAAGTGGTTTGGAATGAATTGAAATATAAAGTTCGGTTGCATAAAGATTATGATCCGAACAACCCTTCTATTAAAGGGCACGAAGGGCAGGTGGGGCAGGTGATTATGAATATGCTGGTCAATGCTGCTCAGGCCATGGAGACAGATGGTGATATTTATATTCATACCAAAGCGCAG
>Ga0115005_10000445_pt1 | contig 31673 bp, 33 predicted proteins | sample ArcOceMetagenome_FD_87163 | JGI IMG/M metagenome (GOLD analysis project Ga0115005, IMG submission 87163) | Marine eukaryotic phytoplankton communities from Arctic Ocean - Arctic Ocean - Greenland ARC118M Metagenome | ecosystem: Environmental > Aquatic > Marine > Oceanic | place: Arctic Ocean...
ATCAATTTTTTCTTGTATTTCTCTTTGTTTTATTGTTGCATCATTCATTTCTTCTTCTGTAAGTTCTTCTGAAAATTTAAGAGATATTTCATTAAATTCTTCTACTATTGTCTTTGCTTCATCCATACCTTCCATTACGTTTTGATATACATCTAAATCATTATTTAATTCTGGCTCTTGAGCCAAATAGCCTACCTTTATATTATCAGCTAGTTTAGCTTCTCCGTTAAAATCTTGGTCAATTCCAGCCATTATTTTTAATAATGTAGATTTTCCAGTCCCATTGCCACCTAGCACTCCAATTTTAGCACCAGGTAAAAAAGAAAGACTCATATCTTTAATTACTTGTTTGCCTCCAGGATAAGTTTTATTTAATTTGTACATTGAAAAAATATATTGGGGATTATTCATATAGCAACCTCAGAATTTATAATAAATGGATAATTAGTTATCTATCATAAAAAATTGTTTTTAACTTACTTTTATTTAAAATTTAAATTTTTATTTAAAATTTTGTTTTTAATATATATAAGAATTAAATGACTAATTTATTTCCAATATGGCTTATTTTAATTGATTATTTATTCGGGTTTTTAATGTGGATTATGATCATTAAATTTGTTTTTAATATATTACTTCCAGATGATAATAATTTTTATATTAACCGCCTTTTAAAAAAAATAACTGATCCTATTTTTAAATTTATGATTAAATTAATACCGTTCTTTCTTATTAGACCAATTATTCCACTTTATATGGCATGGTTAATTTTTATGTTTAGAATATACATTTTACCATTATCAAATGGATATTCAACTGTTGGAATATTTGCATTTGTTTTTGAAAAAAATATTTTATCTTTTTTAAGTACATCTTTTCTTAATATTGGATTGTATTTAAATTATGGACTTTAATTTTTAATTGAATTTATTGTAAATTCGAGAAATTAATTCATCCAATTCACTTTGTTCTGTTTCGAAAGATGTTACAAATCTAATAACTAACATTTCATCATCTAGTTTATTCCATAAATTAGGTATGATATTTAATTCCAGAATACTTTTATAAGTTGTATTTTTAATTTTAAAAAATATTTCATTTCCTTCTGTAGGGTATAATAATTGAAACTCATCTAATGTTGAAAGTTTTTTACTTAAGTAAATAGCTTTCTCATTTGCTGACTTTGCTAGAGTTAACCATAATCCATTATTTAACCATGCGTTTAATTGAGCGGAAATAAATCTAGTTTTTGATATTAAATGGCCAGTTTGTTTAAGTTGATTCCTAGCCTCTTTAGCTAATTCAGAATTAAAAAAAATAATAACTTCGGCTGCCATTGCTCCATTTTTTGTTGCACCTAAAGAGAGGCAATCTATGCCAATTTTCCATGTAGCATCAGCTGGAGACAAAGATTCTTGAAATGCCATTGCATTTGAAAATCTAGCTCCATCCATATGTAGAAAAAGTTTATGTTTCTTACATACATCACTGATAGCCTTTATTTCTTTAATACTATAAATAGTACCATTTTCTAACAGTTGCGTTATCGAAACGCCAGATGGCCTGGAGTTATAAGGTCCTTTCAAAATTAAAGAATTTATTTTATTATTTAAATCTTCTGCTATAAGTTTACCACTTTCATTGAATATACTTATTAATTTCCCTCCACTTGAAAAAAACTCAGGTGCACCACCTTCATCTTTGTTTATATGTGATTCACTGTGGCATAAAACGCTACCATAAGAACGAAGAAAGCTTGATATCGCCAAGGAGTTTGATGCTGATCCTGACATCATAGGAAGAATTTCAATATCATCCTTTTCAAATATTTTGCATATTTTTTCTCTACATTCTTTTGTAAAAATATCGTTTCCATAAGGCAAAGTTTTAATTTTTGATGCCTCTATAATTGAATCTAATATTTCAGCAGCTACTCCAGAAACTGTATCAGTACCCATTAAAATAATTTTTTTTGACATTAATATATCTTTCTTATTAAATTTTTTTTAATTCCAGGCATCTATTTTCTTTTTAATAGTAATAATAGCTTTTTTTTGCTTTGTGCTTTTATCTAAAATAACTAATACATTTTTACCTTGATACTGATACCTTAACAAAATTTCATTATTATCACCTAATGATGCTGAAATTAATTGAGCTTCAATTGGTTGAAAAAAAGTAAATGGTGTCATTTTTACTGCTTCTTGATTAAATGAATTATCCTTTTTTTCTGTCTTTAAATCTAAATCATTATATCCTTTCGCTAATCCAATAATTAAGGCAGTTAAGCCAAATATAATCAAAACTCCTAAAATAATAGCAAAAAACTTTATAATCCTTATATTAGGAAATGTGTTTTTCTTGATTTCTTCTTTTGGATTAAAAATATTAGACATGTTAAATCCTATAAAAATTAAATTTGCTATTAAAGAGTTAGATTTCTCAATAAATAGACTTGATATATGGGTTACAGAAGCGCTTAAAGCAAGTTTAATTTCAAATCAAGATTTAGATAATAATTATTTATCATTATCCAGAAGTAGAGTAAAAAAATTAATTGAACAAGGTCATATATCAATTGATAATATTATTATAACGGACCCTTCTTTTAAAATAAAAAATCAAAATATAATTTCTCTGATTATTCCTAAATCTGAAGATGCTACTCCTTTACCAGAAAATATTAATTTAAAAATACTTTATGAAGATAAATATATAATAGTTTTAAATAAAGATGCCGGAATTGTAGTTCATCCTGCTCCTGGATCACCTAATGGCACTCTTGTGAATGCTTTGTTATACCACTGTGGAAAAGATTTAGAAGGTATTGGAGGAGTAAAAAGACCAGGCATAGTTCATAGATTAGATAAAAATACCAGTGGGGTAATGGTTGTTGCTAAAACTCATTTATCTCATACTAGACTTTGTGAAACTTTTAAGGCACATGATTTGGATAGAAGATATAATGCAATTGTGTGGAGACAGCCTGAAAATCAAGGTTATATAGAAAAACCAATTGGCAGATCTGTTTTTGATAGAAAGAAAATGGCTATTTCAAATAAAGGAAAAATGGCTATTACTAAATGGAACATTTTGGATATTTACCCTCCTTTAGCAAGTCTAATAGAATGTAAATTAGAAACAGGAAGAACTCATCAAATTAGAGTTCATCTCGCTGATTTGGGACATAGTATTGTTGGTGATCCGTTATATGGCAAACCCTTATCCCAAAAAACTATATTTGATAAAAGTATAAAAGAAAAAATTAAATCTATTCGATTATTTGATCGTCAAGCATTACACGCTACAAAACTAAATTTTAATCACCCTATAACAAAAAAATATCTTGAATTTAATAGTCCTTTACCAAATGATATGATTAATTTGATTAATACTTTTAAAACTTAAAAAATAGTCTAAAAAATATATGAAACTCTTTAAAAAATAAAAAAAAGTCTTATATAACTAATTATAAGGAGTTAAAATGAATAATACGCAGTCAATGAACTTATCAATACTTTCTCCTGATAATAATTTAGGAAGATATCTCGATCAAATTAAAAAGTTTCCTATGTTAGAAGCTGATGAAGAATATTCACTTGCAAAAAATTGGTTAGAAAAAAGCGATACTAAAGCCGCTCATAAACTAGTTACTAGTCACCTTAGATTAGTTGCAAAAATAGCAATGGGATATAAAGGATACGGCCTTCCTGTAGCAGATTTGATTGCAGAAGGTAATATAGGAATGATGCATGCTGTTAAAAAATTTGATCCAGAAAAAGGTTTTCGCCTTGCTACTTATGCTATGTGGTGGATAAAAGCAGCTATTCAAGAATTTGTTCTTAGAAGTTGGTCACAAGTTAAAATTGGAACTACAGCCAATCAAAAAAAACTATTTTTTAATCTTAGAAGAATTAAAAGTAAAATTAACGCCTTAGAAGATGGAGACCTTTCTCCTAATCAAGTTAAACATATTGCTGACAGATTAGATGTTTCTAAAAAAGAAGTAATTGACATGAATAGAAGAATGTTGGGGGGAGATCATTCATTAAACTCACCTATTAGCAGGCATGATGGAGAGGAAGGTCAATGGCAAGATTTACTTGTTGATGAAGAAGATAATCAAGAAATAAAATTTGCAAAACAAGAAGAAAATAACATAAGAAAAAAAATGATGCTAGAAGCACTTTCTCTTCTAAAACCTAGAGAAAAAGATATTATAATAAAAAGAAGGCTATCTGAATCTCCTAAAACTTTAGAAGAGCTATCCCAAGAATATAAAGTAAGTAGAGAAAGAATAAGGCAAATTGAAGTAAGAGCATTCGAAAAACTTCAAGAAGCTATGAAATTTAAAGCAAAAGAGCTAAAATTAATTAAATAATATTAGAATGATCCTTAACTTATTAAAAATGGGTTTTTTATAACAATTGTATCATATCGCTCAGGACTAGTAGAAACTAAGACAACTTTGCAGCAAATTAATTCTTCTATTCTTTGGACATATAATTGAGCTTCAACTGGTAAATCTTTAATATTTCTAATACCTACTATGCTTCCTTGCCAACCTTTCATAGTCTCATATATCGGTTTAATTTTTTTTTGCTCTATTGTTGAAGAAGGAAGATAATCAATTTTTTTTGATCCTATTTCATAACCAATACAGATTTTAATTTCTTTAAAACCATCCAAAACATCTAGTTTTGTAAACGCTATACCATTTATATTTGAAAGAATAACAGCTTGCTTAACCAGAACTGCATCAAACCAACCACACCTTCTTTGTCTACCAGTAACCGTTCCGAACTCATGTCCATTTATACCTAATGTTTTACCATGACTTCCATTGTCTTCTGAAGGGAAAGGGCCTGATCCTACTCTTGTGGTATATGCTTTAGTAATACCTAACGTATAGCTCATTGCTGTTGGACCAAGACCAGAACCTATTCCGGCTTGTGATGCCACAGTATTACTGCTAGTAACAAATGGATAAGTGCCATGATCAATATCTAAAAAGGTACCTTGTGCACCTTCAAACAAGATATTAGACCCTGAATTTTTAAAATTATTAATTACCAACCAAGAAGGTTTTGTATACTTGGTAATAATATTTCCTAATTCCCATAATTCATTTATAATATTTTTATAATTTTGTTTTTTTTCTCCTAATGCATGAAGCCAAACATTATGAAAATCGTATATTTTTTTAATCTTAGTTTCAAAATCCTCTTTATCAAAGAAATCACATATTCTTACACCACGTCTTCCAACCTTATCTTCATAAGCAGGGCCAACACCTCTTCCGGTAGTTCCAATTTTTTGTGAACCGTGATTTTTTTCTCTTATTTCGTCAATTAATTGATGGATTGGTAAAATAAGAAAAGCACTATCAGATATAATTAAGTTTTTTGGGCTTATTTTTATATTTTTATCTTCTAATTGCTTTATTTCTTTTATTAAATGATATGGATCAACAACAACCCCATTACCTATTAAAACAACTTTGTTTTCTCGAACTATCCCACTCGGCAATAATGATAATTTAAAAACATTGCCATCAATAACCAAAGTATGACCAGCATTGTGACCGCCCTGAAACCTTACAACTAAATCAGCTCTATCAGATAATAAGTCTACAATTTTTCCTTTTCCTTCGTCACCCCATTGAGTACCTACTACAATAACATTACTCATAAATAATCCTTAATTCCTAATTTTAAGTTAATCTTTTATTTTCTCAATAGTTTCATTATTCCAAATATATTTGCAGCCCATTTCACGAGCGTCCAATTCTATATCATCATTTGAATTTTGACCAAAGATCACCTTATACCCTTTTTTAATAATTTTTTCTGCAATTCTTATGTTTAAAAAAGGAATATAAACTAAATTTCTTTCAATTAAATCATTTGAAGTATTATATAATTTTTCAGTATAAATTGTAAATCCAGTAGCTGTTTCTTTAGAAATAGTTTGATACCTTCCACCCTTGGCTATTTCTCCTTTATGATTTTGTGAGAAAAGTGTAAATGATAATCCTGTATGATATTTAAAACCTCGATTTTCAAGAGGATCTATTGAAATATTTACTAAAGAGTCATTTTCTTTAATAATTTTTCCAACATTTAAAAGATAATCCCTTGCCTCTGCAGCGAAATTATCTAACTTCAATCTAGATAAGATTTTTATTGAATGATTATAGTCTCCAGCAGCCTTCATAAAATCTAAAATCAAATCTGAATTCTTAATTTTTAATTTCTTAATCAAATTTTGATCTTTTCTGTCTATAGCCTCATTTATTTCGTCCCTGGAAGAAACAGGTATTTCTTTTAATAAGTAATCTCTTAAAAAAGGTAGATTTAAATCAATTGTTATAGAAGAAACATCTATTGAAACTAAACTTTTTACACATAAAAGTATTATTTCAGCATCTATTCTTTCAGATTGCATTCCAATTAACTCGGCTCCTACTTGAGTTTTTTGTCTATCCATATTAAAACTATCACCCTTAACTCTTAACACATCCCCCGAATAAGATAATCTTAGTGGACGCGCAAGATGGGACATACGTGTAGAGGATATGCGTGAAATTTGAGCCGTCATATCAGATCTAACAGCCATCATTTTTTGAGATAATGGATCCATAATTCTAAAAGTAGAATCCTTTAATAAGCTTCCAGGTCCGTCTAATAAAAGACTATCTTCAAATTCAACAAGAGGAGGCTTAACACGAAGGTAACCGTAGCTTGAAAACACATCCAACAGTTTTTCTATGGTTTTTGCTTGTATCTCTGCACTAGGATAAAGTACATCATTTAATCCTGCAGGCAACAAACCTTTTTGACTTATAACGTCAGTCATAAAACACAACCTTAAAAATATAAATTAATATTTTATATAACAAAGTTAATTATGTATCTAATTATTTTTTAATAACTTTGAATATACCATGTATTAATCAAAATAAATTGAATTAACCCTTGAAACCTGAGGTAAATCTTTTATTTCAGCAACTATTTTATCGTCAATGCCACCATCAACCTCAACTAATGCTATAGCCTCACCACCAACATCTCGACGCCCTAGATGAAATGAAGCTATATTAATCCCTTTTCTTCCTAGTGCATTACCTAAGTCACCTATAAAGCCAGGCTTATCATAATTTCTTAGATATAGAGCATTTTTTGGAAAATCAGATTCTATAGATATTCCTTGAATATTAATAATTCTAGGCTTATCTCCTGCTATTAAGGTACCTGAAATAGTTCTGTCACCTTTATCATGTTTTATTGATAATTTTATAAGAGTCTCATAATCACATTGTCTTTCATGTTTTATAGTTGATAAATTAATACCTCTACTTGAAGCTACAGAAGATGAATTAATATTATTAACAGCCGCCGATGAAGGCTCTAAAATACCAACCAATGCACTAGCTAATAAAGGTCCATCTTGTATATTTGATGCTTTACCTTCTAACTCTAATTTTATGCTATAAATACCCTCTTGTGAAACTTGTCCTAAAAAAGAACCTAGTAAATAAGCCAACCTGATATAAGGCTTTAGTATAGGAGCTTCTTCAGATGAAACATTGGGGAAATTAATTGCATTAGTCACTGCTCCAGTATTTAAATAATCAGCCATTTGTTGCGCTATTTGGATTGCTACATTTTCTTGTGCCTCAATGGTAGCGGCACCTAAATGGGGAGTTGCAATTAAATTTGGAGCATCAAACAAAATATTAGCCTTTGCTGGTTCTTCAGTATAAACGTCAAAAGCAGCACCAGCTAAATGTCCTGTTTCTAAAGCAGCCCTGCAGGCCACTTCATCAACCAAGCCTCCTCTTGCACAATTTATAATTCGTGATCCATTCTTCATTATGCTAATAGCTTCAGCAGATATAATATTTTTAGTATCTTCAGTTAAAGGAGTATGTAGAGAGATTATATCTGAATTACGTAATAGAAAATCTAATTCTACTTTTTCTACACCTAATTCTTTTGACTTTTCAAGAGTAAGAAATGGATCAAAAGCTAACACTTTCATTTTTAAACCTAAAGCTCTATTTGAAACTATAGAACCAATATTGCCACATCCAATTAAACCTAAAGTTTTTCCTGTAATCTCTGTTCCATTAAATTTTGACTTTTCCCATTTTCCTTTTCTAGTTGAATCATCTGCTCTAGGTATCATTCTTACTAAAGACATTAATAAAGCTATAGTATGTTCTGCAGTTGTTACTGCATTTCCAAAAGGTGTGTTCATTACGATTACACCATTTTTAGTTGCAGCATTTTTATCTATATTATCTGTTCCAATACCTGCACGACCAACTATTTTTAATTTTTTGGCCTTTTCAAAAACTTCTTGAGTTACTTGTGTTGATGATCTAATTGCTAAACCATCATATTGATCAATGATGCCTAATAAATCAATGTTACTAATTCCAGGCTTATAATCTGTATCAATATTTTGTTTTTTAAATATGTCTATAGAAGATAAACTTAATTTATCGCTAATTAGTACCCTTGGCAATTTTTTCTCCATTTACAATTAATTGATATTTAATTTTTTAAGTGTCTCAGCATATGCCCAATCTAACCAAGGCAGTAATAATTGTATATCTTTACTCTCAACAGTTGGACCACCCCATATCCTTAAGCCAGGAGGCGCCGATCTATAACTTCCAATATCAAATGCTACTTTTTCTTCCTCTAGTAATTTGATAATGTTTTTTTCAATATTATTTTTTAATTCTAATGATTCATTTATTATCAATGGATCAATTAATTTAAGACAGATAGAAGTAGATGAAATTGTATTTGAATTTTCAGAAAGAAAATCAATCCAATTTGACGATATAACCCAATCTTTAATAATGTTTAAATTATTTTCTGATCTGAAGGTTAATTCTGATAAACCACCAATATTTTTTGCCCAATTTAGAGTATCTAAGAAGTCTTCAACACAAATCATTGAAGGTGTATTTATAGTTGAACCAGAAAAAATTTCTTGATTGAACATGTTATTTTTTTTTAGTTGAAATAATTTAGGAATAGGCCAGTCAGGATTATATTCATTTATCCTTTTTACTGCCTTGGGAGAAACAATTAACATTCCATGCCCAGCTTCTCCGCCTAAACATTTTTGCCAAGAGAAAGTAGTTACATCTAATTTGGACCAATCTAACTTCATTGCAAAAGCTGCTGAAGTTGCATCACAAATAGTTATTCCATCTCTATTTGGATTTATCCACTCTGCATTAGGTATACAAACTCCTGCAGTTGTGCCGTTCCAATTAAAAACAATATCTCCCTGCAAGTTTTCTTTTGAAAAATCAGGCAACAGTCCATAATCTACTTTTGAAATAACCACATCTTTCAATTTCAATTGTGATTGAATATCATTTGCCCAATCTAATCCAAAACTATCCCATACCAACATATTTATTGGCCTTGGGCCTAAGAGATTCCACATAGCCATTTCTATGGCGCCGGTATCTGAACCCGGAACAATCCCTACAAAATAGTTGTCTGGTATCTCAAGAATAGATTTAGTTAATTCTATAATTTTTTCTAACTTTTGTTTTGCTGCTTTATGTCTATGAGATCTTGCAACTGTAGCTTTGGTTAGAGCTTGCAAAGACCAATCAGGTCTTTTGGCACAAGGTCCGGATGAAAATTCAGGACGAATTGGCTTGACTAATGGTCTGGTCATATTAACCTCTTAAAATGTTACTGCTTGTTGGGAAGCAATGGCCCAAAACAATACATAAACAAAAAAAAATTGATGTCAACAAAGTTTAATAATATTAATTAATACCTATTATTATTTAGAGAATTATATTTATGATAAAATTATATGATTTATGTGGAAAAATAATGTAAGATTTAGTCCTGCATGTTAGAATATTAAATTATGCCTTATTTTTAAAGGCATCCCATTTGAAACTGTTCCGGCAGGATTCTCAGAGAAACATATAATAGAATTTTCAAATCAAGAACTTGTTCCTATTATTACCTATAAAGACGTGTTTGTTTATGATTCTTGGAATATAATAAATTGGTTAGATAAAAATTATACAGACAAACCTTTGTCTATTAATCTTGCCAATAAGAACTTTTCACACTTTCTTTATTATTGGACTTCTAGACAATTATTACCTGAATTATTTAAAATAATAGCAAACGATATACCTAACATTTTAGACAAAGAAGACTTGGAGTATTATATAAAAACTAGAGAAGCTCGTATCAAAGGACCTTTATCAGAATTTAAACCTTTTATTTCATCTACTATCAAATATTTTAGAAAGTTAATTAGTCCTATTAGAGCCCTCATTAAAGAAAAAGGATATATCTCAGGAAATGCAACAGGATTAGAAGATTTTATATTCTTTGGTAATTTTAAATGGGTTGCAATGTGTAGTAATTATGATTTATTGGATAAAGATGACTGTATAAATGATTGGTACAACAATCTTCATAAGACATTTAGCTTACAAAACCACTAATTGAATGACAGTGATTTATTGGCCCATTTCCATGACCTAATAGAGGAGCTGACTTTATTGCTTTTTGAACATAATAATGAGCTCGTTCAAAAGCATCTTTTATATTTAAAGATTGCGCTAAGCCTGCCGCTAGAGCAGAAGACATTGTGCATCCTGTTCCATGAGTATGGGGAGTTTCAAGCTTTACAGTGTCTAGTGCATAACAAGAATTTGTATCAATTAAAACATCACTTATAATATTTTTATCTAAATGACCTCCTTTTAAGATAACTTCACTTGCTCCAAGCTTTAAAATTTCTTTACCTACCATTTCCATATCAACTACATTTTTAATTTTAATTCCCGTTAAAATTTCAGCTTCTGGAATATTAGGAGTTAAAATAGGATTAAAGTTATTTATAAAGGTTTTTAACACATTAATAGCTTCTGTTTCTAATAGTCTGTGTCCTCCTTTAGCTACCATGACTGGATCTAAAACAATTTTAACTTTATTATTATTTTTTATATTTTTAAATAAAGTTTCACTTATGCCATAAATTAGTTTTGCATTATGCATCATCCCTATTTTTATAACATCTACTTTAATGTCAGAAATACAACATTCAATCTGCTTCTGAACAATGTTGACTGGTATATCAAATATACTAGAAACGCCCATAGTATTTTGAATAGTTAATGCAGTTATTGCAGTCATACCGTATACTCCAAGACTGGTAACAGTCTTTAAATCTGCCTGAATACCTGCTCCACCACTTGGATCGGAACCAGCAATAATAAGAACAGACCCTGATATTTTATTTATTTTTTTCAAATCTATCTTGCTCAACTATTAATTTTTCTAATTTATCTGTAATTTCATTAACTTTTTTTTGATTTGTAGATTCAACCATTATTCTTATCATATCTTCAGTTCCAGAAGGTCGAATTAAAATTCTTCCCATGTCTCCAAGAGATTTCTCCATGTTAACTTTCATATCTTGAATTATTTTGTTATTAATAATATTTTTATCAATATTTTTTATGTTTTTTAGAGATTGAGGCACTAATTCAAAAGGCCTTAAAAACTTAGATGCTTTTAAACCAGACTTTTTTAATAAAGAAATAATTTTTATTGCCGTCAAAAGTCCATCACCAGTTTTAGCATAATCACTCAAAATTATATGCCCCGATGGCTCTCCTCCAAGATTAGTATTTGATTTAAGCATTTCATCAAGAATATATCTGTCACCCACATTTGTTCTTTTCAGATTGATCCCAAGATTTTTAAGAAAGTTTTCTAGACCAAGATTAGACATTAAAGTGCCTATAATTTGATTATTTTTAAGTTCTTTTCTTAATATCATTTCTTTTGCTAAAACAGCTATTATATGGTCTCCATGAATAATATTCCCTTGCTCATCAGAAAAAATAACACGATCTCCGTCACCATCTAATGCTATACCAATATCAGCACCTTCTAATTTAGTATTTTCAGCCATTTTTAAGGGGAACATTGCACCACATTCAAAATTAATGTTTTTACCATTCGGCTCACAACCTAAAACTACGGTTTCCATTCCAAGCTCAAAGAACACTTCTGGACCAACTTTATATCCAGCACCATTGGCACAATCTAAAACTACTTTAATACCAGCTAAACTATCATTTTTAGATATTATCTGTTTAATAAATTCAATATATCTACCAATCCCATCTTCCATTCTACGAGCTCTTCCGATGTCAGGAGATTTAGCAAGAATAGCATCTTTTTCCATTCTAGCTTGGATTACTGTTTCAACTTCATCACTTAACTTATATCCGTTAGCTCCAAATAATTTTAATCCATTATCTTCAAAGGGATTATGAGAAGCAGAAATCATTACACCTAAATCACATCTTAGTACTTTAGTTAGGTGTGCAATAGCAGGCGTTGGCAGCGGACCAGTTGTAATTGCGTCAAAGCCAACAGAAGTAAACCCAGCCACTAATGCAGGCTCCAACATGTAACCTGATAATCTTGTATCCTTACCTATTAGAACTCTAGGTTTTTTAGTTCCAGCTTTTCCACGAAAATATTCTCCTGCAGCCATAGCAAGGTTTACAACCATTAATGCTGTTATCGTTCCATCATTAACTGTACCTCTAATACCATCAGTACCAAATAATCTATCTTCTGAATTAAATGTAGTTTTTATCATTTTTTTCTTTCAATATAATTTTTATTTTTACCTAAATTAATTTAAATATTCATGACAAAAAATAGCTTGTTTGGTTTCAAATACATCATGTGTTCTTATGATTTGTATACCATTATTATAAGCATGAATAGCAAATGATAGAGAACCACTCAATCTATTATTAGCATCAATTGAAGTTTTGTTAATATCAAGCGACTGATAACTCTGAATTGTAAGGTCTTCAATTAATGACTTTCTACTAACGCCAATTAAAATTGGCATCCCTAAACAATGGAACATTGATAAATACTTTAATATTTCAATGTTATGATTAATTTTTTTTCCAAAACCAATGCCTGGGTCAATTACAATATTAGATTCTTTAACACCTAGGCTTAATAATGTTTGGATTCTTTTTGATAGAATATTATAAACATCAATTGGAGCAAATTCATATTGAGGATTTTGTTGCATCGTTTCAGGATTGTTCTGCATATGCATAACAATAATTGGTAAACTAGTTTTAGAAATAAAGTTAATTTTTTTATTATCAATAAATCCTGATATATCGTTTATAATATCTATTCCGTTCTTATAACCTATTTCCATAGTAGAAATATTACGAGTATCAAGTGATAATTTTGCTTTTAATTTCTCTTTTTTAATCGCAATTATTGATGAGAATACTCTGTTTTGCTCTTCATCAGGAGATATTTTTATTGCCCCAGGCCTAGATGATTCTCCTCCTATATCAACAATAGAAACACCTTCATTATTCATCTTTTTTGCGGTTTCTAATGCAGATAGAACATTATTTTTTTTACTTTTTTCATAAAAACTATCTGGTGTTAGATTAATAATTCCCATTAAATGTAAATAAGACATATCTAAACCAGAAAAAGAGTGTCTTTTTCTAGTTAACTTATCAATTATTGCTTCGGCCTTTACAAGAGAATTTTTACCACCAGATTTAGCCGACTTTATGAGATCCTTATAAGACATAATAGCTTCATAATACAAATTATTATGCTTTTGAATTACTCTTAAATATTCAAAATATCTCCAGCCATCTGCTAATCTTAAGCCATGACAACATTCATGAAAAGGTTTTGTAATAGGACATATATAAGTATCAACTTCACCCGAAAAAGCTGGATAGTGAAGATTTTTTATACTATTCAAAAAAACTTTTTCCAACGAGTTATATAAATTTAATCAATATAATTAATCATCTATATCGTTAGTTACAATTGTTCCTTTTGAATTCGTAGAAGGAATTCCTGCTCTTTTTTTAGGATTTTTTGCTTTTGGAGATTTAACATTTACATCATCCTGAGACGAAATTGATATTTTCAATCCCTTACATATATTTCCTATTTGCTCACCATTTAGCGTTTCATATTCTAACAATGCCTCAGCAACGTCTTTTAATTGTTTTGAATGTTTTTTTAAAATTTTCTGTGCATCAGTGTAAACCTCGTCTGAAATTCTTCGTATCTCAGTATCTACTATTGATGCAGTATTGTCAGATAGATTCTTTTGCTGTGCCACTGATCTTCCTAAAAATACTTCTTGTTCATTAGCCTCATAAGCTAAAAAACCAAGTTTTTCTGAAAGACCCCATTCAGTTACCATACGTCTTGAAGTATCAGATACCATTCTTATATCTGAACTTGCACCAGTAGTAACCTTATCTTTACCAAATATCATTTCTTCAGCTATTCTACCACCACACGCAACCCTTAAATCAGCATAAAGCTTGTCCTTAGACATTGAAACTCTATCTCCTTCAGGAAGTCTCATCACCATTCCAAGAGCTCTTCCTCTTGGAACTATTGTTGCTTTATGAATAGGATCACTTGCTGGAGAGTAAACAGCTACAACAGCATGTCCAGCTTCATGATAAGCAGTTAATTTTTTTTCATCTTCAGTCATTATCATAGAACGTCTTTCAGATCCCATCATTACTTTATCTTTAGCTTCTTCAAATTCACTCATGCTAACATCATTTCTTCCTTTTCTCGCAGAAAGTAATGCAGCTTCATTTACTAAATTTGCAAGGTCTGCACCTGAAAAACCAGGAGTACCTCTTGCTAAAACTTTAACAATAACATCAGATGACAAAGGTACTTTTTTCATATGTACTTTAAGAATTTTTTCTCTGCCAATCATATCTGGATTTGGAACTACTACTTGTCTGTCAAATCTTCCTGGTCTTAGCAAGGCTGGATCTAAAACATCCGGCCTATTAGTTGCAGCCACTAAAATTACTCCTTCATTAGCTTCAAAGCCATCCATTTCAACTAATAATTGATTTAATGTTTGTTCTCTTTCATCATTTCCTCCGCCTAAACCAGCACCTCTATGCCTACCCATTGCATCAATCTCATCTATAAAAATAATGCAAGGAGCACTTTTCTTGCCCTGTTCAAACATATCCCTAACTCGAGAGGCCCCTACACCAACAAACATTTCAACAAAATCAGATCCAGAAATCGTAAAAAAAGGAACTGCAGCTTCTCCTGCTACTGCTTTTGCAAGAAGAGTTTTACCTGTACCTGGAGGACCAACTAAAAGTACACCTTTTGGAATTTTACCACCTAATTTTTGAAATTTTAAAGGATTCTTAAGAAATTCAACAACTTCTTCTAATTCTGCTTTTGCTTCATCAATTCCAGCTACATCTTGAAAAGTAATTTTATCTTTATGTTCGGTCATTAACTTGGCTTTTGATTTGCCAAATCCCATTGCACCTTTTGAACCACCTTGCATTTGCTTCATAAAGAAAATCCAAACTCCAATAAAAAGCAACATAGGGAACCAAGAGATTAAGACTGATAAAATTCCAGGCATTCCACTTTCTAATGGCACAGACGATACCTTTATTCCTTTCTCAGATAATTTAGTAGCTAATTCTTCTTCTTTAGGAACATATGAAAAGAAAGGAGTGCCATTACTTGATGCACCTGATATTTTATCACCTTGAATATCAACTTCTCGAACTTCCCCAGCATTGACCCTAGCTAAAAAATCAGAGTAAGCAATAACGTTGCCTTGTTCTCTTGACGAAGAGCCTTGAAAAACATTAAAAATAGCAATTAAAACTAAAGATATCACTACCCAAACTGCTATATTTTTTCCAAAATTATTCATTATATTCCTTAAATTTATATTTAAAATTAATATTTGTTTTTATAACAACAGTCTATTGATAAGGTAAAGCCCAAAAAAACCATCTTTAATATTATCTCTTTCAAATTCATTATTATCTATTACTCTAAGATAGGGATAGATGCACTCACCTTCAAGGGTTTCTATCATTGGCAAGGAATTATTTATCTGATTTCTATATTTATAAAATGTTTTATCTCTATTGTCTTGATTAAAGTAATTTCTTGTATTTTTAATTAATTTTCCTGCTACGTTACTGATTAAAAGAAACCTTCCATCAAAAACATAATAATTATTTTCTTTTATCTCTTTATTAAATGAGATGTTTCTTTGCTCTCTTATAAAAAAAAGAAATTTTTCTTCTAGATATACAGTAACATTTCCTAAACTTTTATTTTTAAAAGGAAATTTAAAAATTGATAATAATAAATGTAAAGTTTTTTTCTTTTTAGGAGAATATTCGTTACCTCCAACAATATGGAGAATAGTACCTAATATTTTTATTGCCAATAGATTGGAATTATAAAAAAGAGTTTTAAGGTTAAAATAATTTATTTTTATAGAGCCCGTATTTTCGATTGATATATTCTCTTCTACCCATTTTAAAAAAAAAGGATTAATAGTTTCCAATAATTTTTTATTTAAATCACTAAATTTTTTTAAATCATCTGATATGTTATTCCAGAAATTTTCTCTCATAATTGTTATTATTTTTCTTGTTCTTACCCTTTCATAATTTAACTTAGTGTTAGAAGGATCGTCAAAAAAAGTTATATTATTATCATTAACATAGCTTTTTAATTGTTCTTTTTTAAAAATTAAAAGTGGCCTGATTATATATATACCATTCCACCATTGGCTTTCTTTAATCCCTAATAAACCATCTATTCCAGATCCTCTTATTAACCTCATAAAAACAGTTTCAACCTGATCATCATAATGATGAGCTAATAACAAGTTAGCAGAGTATTCAACTGCTGTATCATGTAGCAAATTTCTTCTATGAAATCTTGCCCAGCTTTGAATATTTCCTTTTGGTTTATTTGCAATAATTTTTTTAATAATTGTTTTAAAACCTAAACTAGTAGAAACAGCATGAACTTTTCTAGCTTCTTCTGATGAGGAAGTTCTCAAATTATGATCAATTATCACAACATAAATATTTATATTTAATTCTGAGTTATTATTTAAAAAACAATTTAATAAATGCAATAATGCCATTGAATCAGTCCCACCAGAGAGACCAAGAACAAAATTATTGGATAAAGGAACAAGATTATTAATTTTTTTTTTAAAGTTATTACTGAAGAGATCTATCATTCATTCAAACATTGCTTTTCATTCTTTAAAAAATTTATTCTGTTTTTAAATTTTTCTGATGGATTTATCATGAATTCTAACGATTGATTTAGGATATCACATAACTGCTCCTTAGGAGCAAAGTTTACGGCAGATTCTGCAATAAGCAATGTTGTTTCTTGGTATCTCTTATCATTAGGAAAAAAACTATTAAATTCTGCTAAAGCAATTGCGGCCTCTTCATATTTTTTCTGAGTAAAATAAACTCTACCTAACCAATATTGAGCATCAGCCTGCTTTTTATCTTCTTTGTGTAATAGCAAAAATTCTTTAAATCTTTTTTCAGCTTTATCAAAATCACCTTTTAAAGCTGCCTCTAAAGCTAAATTATATTGATCCTCTGGAGATAGTTTTTTTAATTTTGGTAAAACTAGATTATCTTTATTTTTGTTATCTTCAATAGATTGATCTTTAACAAAGCCTAAAACGCCTTCTGTTTGACCATTTAAATTTTTCTTATTTATATTTATTTTACTGCTTTCTTTGAAAATCGGCTGCTTTTCTATATTGTTATCTTTAATTTGATTATTATTTGAAACATTAATTGATGATAAATCTAAATGTCTCTCTACACGCTTCAGAGCAAAATCTAAATCATATGTAAAGTTAGTAATATTATTAATTTTATTTTCTAAAATTTTAATAGTGTCTTTGATTACATTAACTTTATTTTGTAAAACAGAATTAACTTGATTACTATTGCTGCTTTTTGATTGGCTTTCTATCGATCCCCTTAACTCTTTAAGGATGTCTTCAATTGTATTTATTTTTTCTTGTTGGGATGCAACTATTTCCTTTAAGCCATCAATATTTTGAGATTTTGCAAGCGACGTAACCAAGCAAATTAATAAAATTAATAGTATGTTTATTTTAAATTTGAACATTATTCTCTTTTCTCTTTTTAGTACTATTTGATATAGTCACTAAAAAGAGCTAAAAAAAGGCATTAAATAAAAATCAATTATATAATTAATTAATTACAGTAACTGCTCTTCTATTTTTAGACCAAGCCATACTGTTAGAACCAACAACTGCTGGCTTTTCTTTTCCATAAGAAATTACTTTAATTCTATCAGGATCAATTCCTTGTATAACCAAATAGTCTCTTACCGCTGTTGCTCTTTGTTCACCTAGAGCAAGGTTATACTCACGAGTGCCTCTTTCATCAGCATGACCTTCAATAATAAAATTTAAATCATTGTTAACTCTTAAAAATCTTGATTGAGCATCAATAAGTATTTTAGAACTCTCATCTAATTTAGCAGAGTCATATCCAAATAACACTCTATCACCAACAGCTATTAATTTATCAGCGGCAGTTTCTTTAGCCTGACCAAATAAGCTACTTTTATTTGCTGCACTTACTTTTGATGAATTGGAAGAGCTTCCACTAGCAGAAGTGCCACCAACTACTTTTTGTGATGCCGTTTCACATGCAGCTAGTAAAAAAATTATTAAACACGAATATATGGTAATTAGTTTATTTGTCATTTGCTTTTCCTGTTATGTAGCCATTTTTAATGATCTTAGAAAATAATATTGATACTGTTTTTTTACTAAAAATTTTAGTATTTTCAAAATCAGTTTTGAATCTATTTTTTATTGCAAACTCACTTAGGTAAAATTCTTCTGCGCTCTTAGATTTAAGTTTATAGTGTAATATGCCATTTAATAATTTTTTCCCTATTATCAAATAAGATAAATCTGAATTATCTTTATTATATATTTTTGTATTTAATTCTAGAGTTGGCTCCATAAACTAAACACCTTATAAAAAAAGTCATTGTTTTAAATAGAGTAAAATTAATTAAAAAATTTTAATTCTTAATTAAACAAATTAATTTTGTGCTATTAAAAAAATACTAGCAATCTATTTGTTTCTCGTATAGTGAAACCTAATTCTTGATTGTGTTATGAATTAATAGCTTTAATTATAATTGTGAACTCAGCTATTTTCCAACTAGCAGGCTGAGTTCACAATTATATTAACTTGTTAATTTTTTGCTTTATTTTTATAAATACCTTAAGTTTAGATTTTTACTTATGTTTTGTGAGAATATTGGGGTATTTTTATTGGAACAGTTTTTTCATAATAATTTTTTGATTATTTGGACTGAATTTCTTGCTTTTGAAACTCAAAGGTCGCGAATGCTATCTGAATTTTTTGGAACTACTAATACTTATTTAATAATGCAAATTATTTGTTGGCATCATTTATTAATTCTTAAAAAAACAAATTCAAATATTGCCGCTGAAACATTTTTTAATAGAGATATTGTAGAGAGTATGTGGCTGAAGTTCTCAAAAAAAAATTATAATAATAAAAGTGTTTTAACCTATTCTCTTATCTCAGTATTATCAGGTTTAAGTATAGAGACGATAAGGAGACATGTTGATATATTATCTAAAAATAAGTGGGTTAAATATACTATAAAAAAAGGAGTAACATATAGCCCAAGCGAAGAAAATAATAGACAATTAGCTGAAGTGATTAATATTAAAGAAAATAAAATGCTAATTGATTTTTTAAAATTATTAGAAAAATTAAAAAAATCAGATGAAAATTTTATAAAAAATGTTTAAGTTTTTAAATATAATAATTATGAGGGTTGATTTTGGAGATTCTTAATAAAGTTATAGTGATAACCGGTGGATCTGGAGGAATAGGTCAATCTATTTGCAAAGAGTTTTTAAAAGAAAGTCCTAAAGCAATAATTTTAGCTGATATTTCTTTTAAAGATTTGAAATTTGAAAACAGTGCATTATTCACTAAAATATGTGATGTGAGTGATGAGCTTCAAATTAAAAAACTTATTGATGAAGTAAATATTGAATTTGGTCAAATAGATATATTTTGTTCCAATGCTGGTATTTTAACCTTAGGTGACGAGCAAACTTCTAATGAAAATTGGAATAAAAATTGGAATATACATGTAATGGCTCATGTTTATGCGGCAAGAAAATTGGCTCCTGAAATGATAAAGCGAGGCGAAGGTTATTTTGTAAATACTGCGTCTGCAGCAGGGCTGTTAACACATATTGACTCTATAACATATTCAACAACGAAGCATGCAGCTGTAGGACTGGCTGAATGGTTAGCTATAACTTATGGGAGACAAGGCATTGGTGTTTCAGTTTTATGTCCTCAGGCGGTTAAAACAAATATGACAAAAGGAAGAGAAAATGATGTTGCCGCACTTGATGGAATGATGGAACCAGAAATTTTAGCACAAGAAGTTATAAAGGCAGTTAAAAATAATACTTTTCTTATTTCTCCTCACGTAGAAGTTGAAGGTTATTTTCAGAATAAAGCAAATAATTATTCTAGATGGATAGGTGGGATGCAAAAATTAAAAAGTAGATTAAAGGGTTTTTAACTATATTGCATCAGCTACAGCGTTTCCGCATATTTTTGTATTAGCTATTCCTCCAAGATCTCCAGTTCTATACTCTTTTTTCTGTAAAACCTCTTCTATAGCTCTTACAATGTTTTCTGATGCATCTTTATGTCCAAGGTGATCTAACATCATCGCTCCTGCCCAAATTTGTCCAATAGGATTTGCTATTCCTTTTCCTGCTATATCGGGAGCTGATCCATGAACGGGTTCAAATAAAGAAGGAAATTTTTTCTCTGGGTTAATATTGCCAGAGGGAGCTATTCCAATTGTACCAGTACAAGCAGGACCTAAGTCTGATAAAATATCTCCAAATAAATTTGAAGCCACTACAACGTTAAATTTATCAGGATTCAAAACAAAGTGAGCGCATAATATGTCTATATGGTATTTGTCCCATTTTACATCAGTGTAACTTTTAGCCATCTCTTCAACTCTTTCATCCCAATAAGGCATAGTTATAGAAATGCCATTCGACTTTGTTGCAGAGGTCAAGTGTTTTTTCTCTGATTTTCTTGCTAATTCAAAAGCAAATTTTAATACTCTATCGACGCCAATTCTAGTCATTACTGTTTCTTGCATGACAATTTCTCTATCAGTATCAGGAAACATTTTCCCACCAATAGAAGAATATTCCCCTTCAGTATTTTCTCTTATAATATAAAAATTAATATCTCCTGGTTCTCTGTTAGCAAGAGGAGATGGAACTCCAGGCATTAATTTAACAGGTCTCATATTAATATATTGATCAAAATCTCTTCTAAATTTTAATAAAGATCCCCATAATGAAACATGATCTGGTATTTTTTCTGGCCAACCAACAGCTCCAAAAAATAAAGCATCATGGTTTCCAATTTGACTTTTCCAATCATCTGGCATCATTTGCCCATGTTTAGAATAATATTCATATGAGCTAAAATCAAAATGATCAAAGTGTAAATTAATACCATGTTTATTTGATATAATTTCTAAAACTTTTAATGCTTCTGGCATAACTTCTGTGCCAATACCGTCACCAGGAATTACAGCAATGTTATATTTGTTTTTAGTCATAATAAATCCTTAATTTTTTTTTAGTTATTTAATAGGTGTCCATGGAGCAGCAGTCATTAACTTATTTTCTTGAGTAAGAACAAGAGGTCTAAATTCTTTTGCAAATTTTAAAAAATCTTTATCAGCATATATGGTTTTCCATAATTCTCTTCTATTATTATCATCTTCAAATTGCCAAACGTGTATAATTTGATTTAAAGCACCAACATCACCTATAAAGTACCTGACTATATTTTTTTTATATTTTTCTAGAGCAGGCCATCCAAGATCATTATAAATTTGTATGGCTTCATTTAATTTTCCAACATGAAGCGTATAGGTTCTTAATTCAAAAATATTCATTATATCCTCCAATAAAATTATAAATTAAAACTTTTAAAGTATTATTGAGTTTTTATCTATTATTCTCTAATAATTATATATCAGAAAATATAAGGAAATTTAATGGATATCTTAGAAATTAAAGATTTAGAAAATTTGGCACAAAAAAAAGTGCCAAAAATGTTTTTCGATTATGCAAATTCAGGTTCATGGACTGAAACAACATATAGAGAAAACGTAACGGATTTTCAAAAAATAAAATTAAGGCAAAGAGTTGCCATTGATATGTCAAATAGAACTTTAAAAACAAAAATGGTTGGACAAGATGTATCAATGCCGGTTGCATTAGCCCCTACAGGTCTTACAGGAATGCAACATGCTGATGGAGAGATTTTAGCTGCTCAAGCTGCTGAAGAATTTGGTGTCCCTTATACTTTATCTACTATGAGTGTTTGTTCTATAGAAAAAGTTGCAGAAAAAACAAATAAGCCTTTTTGGTTTCAGTTATACGTAATGAAAGATAAAAAATTTATGGAGCGTTTAATTGATAGAGCTAAAGCTGCAAAGTGTAGTGCATTAGTTCTTACGTTAGATTTACAAATTTTAGGCCAAAGGCATAAAGACATAAGAAATGGATTGTCTACTCCTCCTAAATTTACTCCTAAACATTTATATCAAGTGATGTCTAGGCCTGCTTGGTGTTTCAAAATGCTTCAGACTAGAAATCATTTTTTTGGCAATATTGTCGGTCATGTTGATGGTATTAAAGATATCAGGTCTTTAGGTTCATGGATTGGAACTCAGTTTGATCCTCAATTAGATTGGAAAGAAGTGGATTGGATTAGAAAAAGATGGGGTGGAAAGCTTATAATAAAAGGAATTCTAGATGCTGAAGATGCTGTGCTCGCTGCAAAAACAGGAGCTGATGCAATTATTGTTTCTAATCATGGAGGAAGACAATTAGATGGTGCTTCATCTACAATAAACATATTACCTGAAATAGTAGATTCCGTTGGAAAACTTATAGAAGTTCATTTAGATGGAGGAATTCGTTCTGGGCAAGATGTAGTTAAAGCTATGTGTCTTGGAGCAAAAGGAACTTATATAGGTAGAGCTTTTTTATATGGACTAGGTGCGCTCGGCAAAAAAGGTGTTACTAAAACTTTGGAAATCATTAAAACTGAAGCTGACATGACAATGGCTCTATGTGGAAGAAGGGATGTTCATGATTTAAATCGTGAAAATATTTATATTAGAAAGTAATTTTTGTATAGGATATTTAAATGGCCAAAATAGTAAAATTAACTACGTACGACTTAAGGTTTCCTACATCTGATAATTTAGATGGATCAGATGCCATGAATCCAGATCCAGACTACTCAGCAGCCTATGTTATAATTGAAACAGATGATAATTCATTAACAGGTCATTCTTTTGCTTTCACTCTTGGTCGAGGAAATGATTTGTGTTGTGAAGCTATTAAAGCACTTCAACATTTAGTACTAGGTCTTGATATAAATTGGATTGAAAAAAATCAATCAGCTTTTTCAAGAAGAATGACATCTGACACTCAATTGCGATGGGTAGGGCCTGAAAAAGGAATTATTCATATGGCAAGTGGTGCTATAATCAATGCAGTTTGGGATATTTTAGCCAAATCTAAAAAGAAACCTTTATGGAAATTAATTTCTGATAAGAGCCCGAAACAAATATCAGACTCTATTGATTTTAGGCATATTACCGATTTTTTAAATGAAGATGAAGCAATCAGTATTTTATCTGCTCATCAAGATACAAAATCTAGAAGAGTTTCTATACTAGAAAAAGAAGGTTATCCTTGTTATGTAACTTCAGCAGGTTGGTTGGGTTATAGCGATGAAAAATTGAAGAGGTTATGTTTAGAAGCCAAAGCCAAAGGTTTTGAGTATGTAAAACTAAAAGTAGGCAAAAATCTTAAGGATGATATGAGGCGTCTTGATATTGCTAGAACTACTTTAGGTCCAGATATTAAAATTATGATTGATGCAAATCAAGTTTGGGAAGTAGACCAAGCTATAAAATGGATGAAATCTTTAGCTGAATTTAATCCTTATTTTATTGAAGAACCTACAAGCCCAGATGATATTATAGGACATAAAAAAATAAGAGAAGCTATATATCCTATAAAAGTTGCCACTGGAGAAGCGGTTCAAAATAGAATTATATTTAAACAATTAATTTCTGAAAATGCAATTGATATTGTTCAGGTAGATGCTTGTAGAATGGGTGGGTTAAATGAAGTTTTAGCAGTGCAATTAATGGCAGCAAAAAATAATTTACCGGTTTGGCCCCATGCAGGAGGAGTTGGTCTTTGTGAATATTCACAACATCTTGCAATGATAGATTATTTATGTATTTCAGGAAGAAAAAATGACCAAGTAATTGAGTATGTTGACCATCTTCATGAACATTTTCTAAATCCTTGTATTATAAAAAATGCCGCATACATGATTCCAAAAGAAAGTGGATTTTCAGTTGAAATGAAACCTGAAACCTTAAAAGAACATTTGTTTAAAGGTTAGAAAATATATTTTGAGCAGCTTCTCCCATTTCTTTTATACATATAAGAGATGTAGGTAATTGGACTGAATTACTTAAGAAGGCGTGCATTTGTCCCGGAAAAAGTCGATAATGAACCTCATTATTAAATGACAGTAATCTTCTTTTATATGCATCTCCTTCATCTACAAGAGGATCTAATCCTGCACCATAAATATATGTAGGAGGTAAGTTTGATAAGTCTGGAGTTAATAAAGGGGATGCTCTCCAATCAACTTGTTCCTCTGGTTTATTAAGATAATGATTTGCAAAATAAGCTATTGTTTCTTTATTTAAAATCATACCTTTAAGATCAATATCCATGGATTTTCTACACATAGTCAAATCTACCCATGGATACACAAGTATTTGTCCATGAATTTTAGGAACTATCCCATCTCTAGACATTATTGTTCCAACAGCAGCTAATGTGCCGCCTGCACTGTCACCACACAAAATAACTTTGTTTTTATCAAATTTAAATTCATTTTCTTTTTTAATTATTTCTCTGATAGCGTCTTCTGTATCTATTATAGCAGCTGGGAATTTATGTTCAGGTGCGAGTTTATAATCTACTGCAATTATTGTTGCTTTTGCTTCTTTGCATAGATGTCTACATACTAAGTCATGGCTTTCTAGATCTCCCATGACAAAACCTCCGCCGTGAAAATAAATAATTAATGGAGAGTTGCCATTTTGAAAATCATTGGTTGTAGAATCGAAATAACGTCTTATAGGAATTTTTCCTAAAGTACCTTCTATAAATATATTTTCTACATCAGATATTTCCACTCTGTGTTCAAGAGGAGTTTCTGCCATTTTAGCTCTTAATTCTCTAAGTTCTTGAGGTGAGAAGCTTTCAAGAGCAGGTGCATTGTTTTTAAGACGATCATCTATTAATGCCTGTGTGTCTTTATCAATCTGCATTTTAAATCTCACTAAAATATAATTTTTTATTTAAAATATGTGTATATTAATTCTAATAAAATATCAGATCATATCAAGTAATTTATAAATTTTAAAACAGGAAATAAAGATGCTAATTGCATTATTAATTATTATAGTAATAGCTTTAATTATTTTTCCTTTAATCATTTCAAAAATTGCCGAAAATAAATCTAAAAAATAAATATTAGCTTATGCTAACATAGTTAATTATAGTTAATTATATTAGTATGTTGACGCTATAGTTGATTTGTGTATTTTATAAAGTCTATATTAACTTAAGAGATAATATTTCTGACTATGTTATTTAATACAAACAAAAATATATTAATTATTATACTATTTTCTGTTCTATTTTTAATAAACAATGCTTTTGGCAAAGAAGAAAAAAAATTTAAAGCTATAACTACTTTTACAGTAATTGCTGATATGGCACAAAATGTTGCAGGTGAGGTTGCCATAGTAGAATCTATTACTAAACCTGGCGCTGAAATTCATGGATATTCGCCAACTCCCAGAGATATATTGAGAGCTCAAGATGCAGACCTAATTTTATGGAATGGGTTAAATCTAGAGATATGGTTTAAACAGTTTTTTCAAAACCTAAAGAATATACCTAGTGTAACTTTATCTGATGGAGTTGTTCCTATGGGTATTAATGACGGGAAATATAAAGGTAAACCAAATCCACATGCTTGGATGTCTCAAGAAAGTGCAATGATTTATATAGATAATATTGTAAAAAGCTTTTCTAAATATGATCCTAAGAATGCTAGTATATATTTAAGAAATGGAAAAAAGTATAAAGAAAAAATAATAACAACTATTCAACCATTAAAAGAAGCTATTTTAAAAATACCAGAAAATAAAAGGTGGCTTGTTAGTTGTGAAGGAGCATTCAGTTATTTAGCTCGTGATTTTAAATTAAAAGAACTTTATCTATGGCCAATTAATTCAGAGCAACAAGGAACTCCTCAACAAGTTCGCAAGGTAATTGATGGGGTAAATAATAATAATATAGAAGTAATTTTCTGTGAAAGTACGGTTAACAATGATCCAGCCAAGCAAGTCGCAAAAGAAACTTCTGCCAATTATGGTGGTTTCTTATATGTTGACAGCTTAAGTAAATTTGACGGACCTGTTCCAACTTACCTTGAATTGCTTCGTGTTACTTCTGAAACAATTTTTTTAGGTCTTTTAGGAAATAAAAAGTAATGCCAAAACCAGATAATTCCTTTGGTATTATAGCTGAAAACATATCAGTAAAATATAAAAATGGCTATGTTGCAATAAGAGATGCTAGTTTTAAAATACCACAAGGTTCTATTGCCGGTTTAGTTGGAGTAAATGGAGCAGGAAAATCTACAATATTCAAAGCGATAATGGGTTTTGTTCCATGTTCTTCAGGTCAAATAAAAGTGTTAGGTGATACAGTTCAAAAAGCTTTGAAATCAAACTTAATTGCTTACGTTCCTCAATCCGAAGAAGTCGATTGGACATTTCCTGTTTTAGTTAAAGATGTCGTCATGATGGGCAGATATGGACATATGGGTTTTTTAAGAATGCCTGGTAAAAAAGATTTTGAAGCTGTTGACAATGCTTTAGCAAAAGTGGGTATGGTTGAATACGCGAAGAGACAAATTGGTGAGTTGTCTGGAGGACAAAGAAAGCGTGTATTTTTAGCAAGATCAATTGCCCAAAATAGCCATATTATTCTTCTGGACGAACCATTCGCAGGGGTAGATGTCCAAACTGAAGAGGCTATAGTTGACTTATTAAAAAAGATGAAGACTGAAGGTAAAGTTATATTGGTTTCAACTCATAATCTTGGATCTGTTCCAGAATTTTGTGATCATGTTGTAATAGTAAATGAAACAGTTCTGAACTATGGACCAATTGAAACTAATTTCACTCATCAATATTTAGAAAAAGCGTTTGGTGGTGTATTAAGACACTTAGTTATTAGTGGAAAAGATCTTCACGATGATGAAGATCAAAGACAAGTATCAATTTTAACTGATGATGAAAGACCATTAGTTACTTATGATGGGAAACACCACACTATCAGAGAAAAAGAATGATACAGGAATTATTATTACCTTTTAATTATAGTTATATGGTTAATGCTATGTGGGTCAGTTCGTTGGTTGGAGCGATTTGTGCCTTTTTATCATGTTATTTAATGCTTAAAGGTTGGTCATTGATTGGAGATGCTTTGTCTCATTCAATTGTCCCTGGAGTTGCTTTAACATATCTAATAGGTCTTCCTTTTTCCTTAGGAGCTTTTTTCTCAGGAGGACTTGCAGCAGGAGCAATGTTATTTTTAAAACAAAGAACAGATTTAAAAGAAGACGCAGTAATTGGATTAATTTTCAGCTCATTCTTTGGTCTTGGATTATTTATAGTTTCAATATCTCCAACTTCAGTTGATGTGAAAACAATCACTTTAGGAAATATTCTTGCGATTACCCCTAATGATACCCTTCAGTTAGCTATAATTGGTTTTACTACCCTTTTAATATTAACTCTAAAATGGAAAGAGTTCTTAGTAGTTTTCTTTGATGAAAATCATGCAAGATCTATAGGTATTGATCCAGTTAAAATAAATTTACTTTTTTTTACATTACTGTCAGCGTCATGTGTGGCAGCATTACAAACTGTAGGTGCGTTTTTAGTCATTGCATTGATTATAACGCCTGGTGCGACTGCTTACCTTTTAACAGATAACTTTCCTAGATTAATAATAATTAGTGTAATTATAGGTATAGTTTCCAGCTTTTCTGGTGCATATTTTAGTTTTTTTCTTGATGGTTCGCCGGGTGGGATTATTGTCGTACTTCAAACATTAATATTCATATTAGCTTTTATATTTGCCCCTAGACATGGATTATTAATTAATAAGTTTAATCTTTATAGAAAAATTAATAGATAATGGAAAATTTATTTTTACCTTTCCAATTTGAATTTATGCAAAATGCTTTTTTAGTAAGCTTTATTATAGCTATCCCAACTTCTTTATTATCGTGTTTCTTAGTTGTAAGAGGATGGTCCTTAATGGGAGACGCTGTGAGTCATGCTGTTCTTCCAGGAATTGTAATTGCATACATAATTAATATACCTCTTGTAATAGGGGCTTTTTGTGCAGGGTTGTTTTGTGCTTTATCAACTGGATATATCAAAGAAAATTGTAGAGTAAAACATGATACTGTAATGGGAGTCATATTTTCTGGTATGTTTGGTCTTGGTATAGTTTTGATTACAAAAATTGAAACTGATGTTCACTTGGATCATATTCTGTTTGGGAATATGCTTGGTGTAAGTATAAATGATCTAGTGATGTCATTTATAATTTCATCATTAGTAACTTTATTCTTTATTTTAAAATGGCGTGATTTATTATTATGTTCCTTTGACGAAACACATGCAATCGTATCAGGTTTAAGAGTTAAACTTTTACAATTTACTTTACTTGCATCAATGACGCTTACGATTGTTGCTACATTAAAAGCAATTGGATTAATTCTTTCAATTTCTTTAATTATAGCTCCAGGAGCTATTGCATTTTTAATAAATAATAGATTTAGAAATATGATGATTATTGCTGTTTTTGTATCACTTATCGCAATGTTTATAGGAATATATTCTAGTTTTTGGATTGATAGCGCCCCGGCACCAACGGTTATTTTAGTTTTGACAATTATTTTTATATTAGCTTTTACATTAAAAAAAAATAAACAGAAAAAAAATATAATTACTCAACATTAACTTTCTTATATTTAATTTATTTTCATTCAATTATTGAAACTAATTAATTAAAAATTTATAATAATAAATGAAATCAATTTTAAAACTGGTGAGCAATGATTTTCCAACCCGCACAAATACCTAATAATGATAAGCAAAGAGTAAAAGCTGTATTAAGAACGGGAGCTCTAGATGTAAAGGCAACTAAACTTTATGACGTTTATTGTTTTCTTGCAAAAGAAATTGCTGATTGTCCAGTAAGTTGGACTGGATTAATTGATACTGACAGGCAATTTATGTTAGCTAGAGATGGTATGCCTGACGATGTTCCTTATGAGATGCCTCGAAATCAAACATTGTGTCAATTTGCAATGGAAAAAGCTAAGCCTTTAATTATAGGTAATATGGCTAAAGACAAACGTTTTAAATATCATCCAGCTGTTACTGATTTTGGTGTAAGGTTTTATGCAGCCTTTCCTGTTGTTACTTCAGATGGATACATCCTTGGAACATTATGTGTTAGTGATAACAAAGTTAGAAGGCTTTCAGATCATAAAATTAATCTTTTAAGCGGGTTAGCTTCAAAATTGGCATATCAATTAGAAGTTCAGGTTGCTCAAAGAAAAAGCACTGCAGAGTCAGCTATCATAATTTTAGAAAAATTGAAATTAAAGTTCCCAAACTTATTAATTGAAGATGCAGCTTCAATTTTAAAGTTTATGGTAAACAATGTGATATCGAAAGAAGAAAAAGATAAGATATTTGAGTTTGGTATTGCCTCATTAAATGGAGATGATGTTGAAATCAATCAAGAAGGGGTTAGTTTGCAAAACGAACTCAATATGAATATAGGTGTATTAAACAGAATGAAAAATGTAATAGCTAATGATGATGAGTTAATGAACTTATTTGGTCAAATAAAAGGATAAAAATGTTTGGAAAAATTTTAAATTTTAGATTTCCATCTGTGAGCGAAGCCAAATTAGCAGCATCTTTTTGTTCAGAAAAATTTGGTTCTAAAATATCTGAATTTGATATTATTGGATTAAATATTTTCATAGGTCAATCTGGAGATTTGAATATATCTATTAAATTTGATAATCCAAATGCAGTTAATAAATTTGAAGAAAGTTATAAAACTATTATAGCTGATTTAAAACAAAGTCTGGTTTTTAAAGAAAATAACTTTGTTGGAGTATGTACTTTTACGTATGAGAAAGAGGCTGCAACTACAGATCTATAATTTTTTAATTTTAAATATTAGCAAATAAAATTATGTATTTTTTTATTTTAAATTTAATTTAAATAAAAAGGAGATAATAAATGATTAATAGTATTGAGACATTTAAAGGAACATGGCCTTTTGCTCCTCATTTTTATAATGGCAACGGTTTTGCACAACATTTTATTGATGAAGGTCCTAGAAACGCAGAATCTATCATTTGTCTTCACGGTGAACCCACTTGGGGATACATATACAGAAAATTTATTCCTCAGCTATCAGAAAAATATAGAGTAATTGTTCCAGATATGATGGGGTTTGGTAAATCTGAAACTCCTCAGGATAAGGAATACACTCTTAAAACTCATGTTGAAAATTTAAGTGGTTTAATAGAGCATTTAAATTTAAATAATATAACTTTTGTAGGACAAGATTGGGGAGGTCCGATTACCGGTGCCTACTCAATAAGAAATTTAGAACGTGTAAAAGGTTTTGTTCTAATTAATACTCTTTTTGGTTATAGTAGAGAAGAGAGACCGAAAGAGTTAACACCATGGTTTAAATGGATTAAAAAACATTATGAAGCACATACTCTTGATGGTATTTTAGGAGAGCTTGGATCAACTCTTTTATCAGTTATGAAAATTCCTAATTTTACTAATAATAATATTATAGATGATAATTGGATTGAAGCTTATTCATCTCAATTTCCTGATAGAGCAAGTTGCGTAGGAGCTATTAATTTTCCACTTGATGCTCTTTTAAATAGAATTATTCCATTTATAGTTGAAGGTTTTAAAGAAGGTAATTTAAAAGATCTTTGTTCCAAGCCAGCTATTTTAGCATATGGAATGCAAGATAAAGCTATTGAGCCTGACTATGCGATAAGAGATTTTAAGGCATTATTTCCTAATTCAATAGTAACAAAAATTCCTAATGCAGGTCATTATTCACAGGAAGATGAGCCTCAATTGTTAATAGATCTCATAAAGAAATTCATGAATGAAAATGCTAAAGAATAAAAATGACATTAGTTTATAAAGTTTGTCAAAATCAAGAATGGGAAGAAGCTAATCAAACTGGTTTTTACCTAGGTTCAAAAGTTGATGAAGAAGATGGATTTATTCACCTTTCAACTATCGATCAACTTAACGTTACAGTCTCAAAGCATTTTGCACGTCAAAAAAATTTAATATTAATTGAATTTGAAACAGATAAAT
>Ga0115005_10000446_pt1 | contig 31662 bp, 29 predicted proteins | sample ArcOceMetagenome_FD_87163 | JGI IMG/M metagenome (GOLD analysis project Ga0115005, IMG submission 87163) | Marine eukaryotic phytoplankton communities from Arctic Ocean - Arctic Ocean - Greenland ARC118M Metagenome | ecosystem: Environmental > Aquatic > Marine > Oceanic | place: Arctic Ocean...
CTTATTAGTTTAGAGATCATACCATGATTGATGATATCTTAGCCAAGTTTGATGGCGCCTTTGCCAAAAATACCATCAGGGCCTATAGGTCGGACTTTATTCAATACCAGATCTGGTGCTCACATAATAATATGGATTCTATACCAGCTACTGCCGACGCAATGGCGGAGTATGTTGACTACCTTGCCACCGTCAAAAAGAGCGCGACCATCCGCCGAAGAATCAATAGCCTGGGGACGGTACTAAAGCTCTCCAAACACTACGACCCCACCAACCAGCCAGAGGTCATACTCGCCATCAAGCGAATGCACCGCAAAATTGGGCGGGCACAGCAACAGGCCACTCCCCTAACCAAACCACTACTTAACCAACTACTTAACAACTGCGATAACAGTATCAGGGGTTTAAGGAATAAAGCCCTTCTAAGACTCGGCTACGAAACAATGCGCCGCCGGTCAGAGCTATGCGCGTTTAAGTTTGAGGACATCTGCCAAGCACCGAACGGAAAACCGGCTATCCGGCTTAACTTCTCAAAGACAGACCAATTCGGGACTGGAAAGATACTACCAATCAGCCAAGAACTGTTCGACTTATTAGAAAAATGGAGGAGTATAATCAGCGATGAAGGCTATATTCTGAGATCAATTAATAGGCATGGACATTTTGGGAACAACCTACACCCAGCAAGTGTAAGCACCATATTAAAAGGACTACAAAAGGACTTGAAAATGGACTCCGATGAACAACCGCTCAGCGGGCATTCCTTTAGAGTGGGTGCAGCACTTGATTTGTTAGAACAAGGTGAGCCGCTTGAAAGGATAATGCTCAGAGGGGGTTGGCAGACAGATTCGACTGCAATGAAATATCTTCGTAACTGGAATATATGAATGGAATATAATTTGCGGGGGATAGCAAAAAGATTCAATGCCGTATTGTGAAGCTCAGAGATGTGCGTGCTTTCAGTCAGCGCAAAGTTTGCTACACCCTCCGAAAATATGTGAAGCCCTTGCCCTGATATCCTCCATTTTTTATTACGGCATATGATACATGATCACTCAAAATAAATGTCTTTCCCGCAACAACGATACATGTGTCTTTAGTACTTTCAGATGGTAACTCAATACCACAAAAATATCGTTGTATCTCTTATCTATTTCCTCAAACAACCCAAGATTATTATCCTCCGGTATGGACAGTGACTAAGAGCCACGAACAAATTTCAACTTGACCATTGAACGGAATACCAGAAGGTCGCAGCTTGGCAAAAGCACTTACCAAACTGATCACCACCCAAGCGGAAGAGACATGAGCATGCCAAGCAAACGTCGACCATTCTATAGGGGTAGCTCATGTCACTCATCAGAACTTTAGAAGATCAGAGCTCTCGCACGCGCAGACTCGCAAAGGCCCTCACTTGGCGTATCACGGCAACCCTAACTACCGCCGTGTCATACATTGTGACAGGAGAACTTAGCACAGCAGCGATAATCGGTGGCCTTGAGTTCGTCCTAAAATTTATTATATATTATGCCCACGAATGCGCTCGGAACGAAGTTCGCTGATTTAGAAACTTATGAACTAGCTATAGTCGAACCCGTATTAAAGTGAATTAGGTGCGGTAAAAAATGGCTGTATAGCGTGTAGTCCGTTTTAACTAACTATCCATATGAGATTAATATCTTATGAGACCGACGCGTTCGAACAAACCAACTGAATGTTGCGCGGATATTCGAAAACAAAATCTTTGATTTATGATGTTGTTTAATGCATTTCAACACAACCTTTGATAAAGTATGGTATGCAAACTTTTATAGAACTTCTTACATTTCTCAGGGCCAGAAAAAAGCTTTGGTTAGCGCCAATAATTGCTGTCATGACACTATTGGGTGGTTTAATGGTGCTGGCACAAGGCTCAGTTCTAGCTCCCTTTATTTATACGCTATTTTAAAGGCGGTCTTCATTAATATTTTAGGTATTTCAGCTTGGTATCATGATAGTGCAGCATGTCTTTTAATTGACGGCCGCATAATTGCTGCTGCGCAAGAGGAGCGGTTCACGAGGATAAAGCACGACCCTCAGTTTCCTAGTGAATCTATTCTGTATTGCATCAGTGAGGCGGGGCTAATCCCGTCTGATATTGACAACATAGTCTTTTACGACAAACCTTTCCTAAAATTTGAACGGTTACTGGAAACTTATTTGGCCTTCGCTCCGGCTGGATTTCAATCGTTCTCAAAATCAATGCCCGTTTGGGTTAAGGACAAAATTTTCCAAAAAAATAGCCTCATCAAACATTTAGATGAAGTGCTCGGAAATTCGGTTCTCTGGAAGGAAAGATTACTATTCTCTGAACACCATTTCTCTCATGCAGCAAGTGCTTTTTTCCCATCACCTTTCGAATCAGCCGCTATTCTAACTCTGGATGGCGTAGGCGAATGGACAACAACCTCGCTCGCAATGGGTAAAGGTAATGAATTGGAAGTTTTGAAAGAAATACATTTTCCTCATTCACTTGGCTTGCTGTATTCCTCAATCACCTATTATCTCGGATTTAAAGTTAACTCTGGCGAATATAAAGTTATGGGCCTTGCACCCTATGGCAACCCGATTTATGTTAGCAAGATTTATGAAAATTTAATAGATGTGAAGGATGATGGTAGCTACCATCTCGATCTAAAGTATTTTGATTATTGTGTTGGAACTACGATGACCAATAGTCGGTTTGACGATTTATTCGGGGGTCCTCGGCGAAGTCCAGAATCAGCGCTAACCCAACGCGACCTCGATATTGCTGCTTCAGTGCAAAAAGTAATTGAAGAAATTCTATTAAAGCTTGCTAAAAACATAGCCGAGGTTACAGGCGCCAAAAATCTTTGCTTGGCTGGCGGTGTCGCCTTGAATTGTGTGGCCAACGGAGTTTTGAAGAAAGCGAAGATATTCGAAGATATTTGGATACAGCCAGCATCAGGAGATGCCGGTGGCGCAATTGGCGCCGCATTAGCAGCCTACCACGTGGTTCACGGCAAACCTCGTGAATTGTCCCTGTGCAGAGATGGCATGCAGGGAACTTATTTAGGCCCTAAGTTTTCAAATGCTCAAATAGAACAGGTACTGACAGTAGCTGGTGCATGCTTTCAATATTTATCTGATGAAGAGATAGTAGATGTCACCGCGAAAGCACTCGCGGATAGTAAAGCTATTGGCTGGATGCAAGGTCGTATGGAATTTGGCCCACGCGCTCTTGGGGCTCGCAGCATAATTGCTGACCCCAGATCTCCATTCATGCAGGCGCAGCTTAATTTAAAAGTAAAATATAGAGAAAGCTTTAGACCATTTGCTCCCAGTATTCTTCGGGAGCAATTAGAGGACTGGTTTAATTTAGATTCAGATAGCCCCTATATGCTTATTGTCTCTGATATTGTCGAGGCTAGACGAAAGGATCTGTCAACCTCTGAAAAAGCGGTGCTTGGGCTCGAACAACTCAAGATTCATCGCTCGACTATCCCTGCTGTCACTCATGTAGACTTTAGCGCTCGAATTCAAACTGTGCATAAAGAAACCAACCCCAAGTACCATGCACTAATCGAAAGTTTTTATGGAATAACCGGGTGTCCAATTCTGATTAATACATCGTTTAATGTTCGCGGTGAACCTATTGTGTGCTCGCCGATGGATGCTTTCAAATGCTTCATGAGCACTGAACTAGACGTGCTAGTTCTTGAAAACTATATCCTCTATAAAGAGTCCCAAAATCCGAAACTAAATGAGGCTTACCAAGAGCGCTATGAACTGGATTAAAGTCCTATTTTTCAACTTTTTAATTTTTTTCGCATTGATCGGTCTTACTTTCTTAGCACCTCCTGCGGCAGTCTCACTGTACAGAATCTTTCAACCGATCCCATTCCATGCTTCAGCGGCATTACCGAACTATGAGAATGCGCCTTGGATAAAACCATATTTGCTAGAGTATGCGCAGCTAAATACCAGATATGAAGACTATGTCGTTTGGCGAACAGACAACTTTTCTGGCGAGCATATCAATGTGCAAAATGAATTAAGGGCAACCACAGGTAGCATCAGTAAAAGTAATACGGAAGCATGGTTTTTTGGGGGGTCGACAATGTGGGGGCTTGGTGTCAATGACCAGAATACTATTCCGTCGATTTACACGCAAAAAACCGGCATCAAGTCAATAAATTATGGCGAGAACGGTCATATGGCTAGGCAGTCTCTAGCTCAACTACACAATAATTATTTGATAAACATCAACCAAGAAAAACCGCGTAGACTAGTAGCTTTTTACAACGGAGTGAATCACGTCCAATATCTGTGCAGAAAAAATTCCAGTCCCTTGGGATCTAGTCAAGAGGCCATGATTAGAGCTAAAAATACCACCGAGATTTTTTCATACAAACAGACCTTCAAACAACTAACTTATTTTTTTTCAAATCTTACTCATAAGATTGCAATCAAAACAGGCGAATCTATAGAGACACATGACTGCCATACCAACACCAATAAAGCAGACACAATAGCATTACGATTAGTAACAATCTGGGAGGAAGCGTCCAAAGTTGCAGAGAGCCAAGGCGATGATTTTCTGGCGATTTTACAACCAGTAGCCTTTCAGGGATCACCAAACACATCCTATCTTAAAAACTTGGATGAGAATAACAGACTAGCGCGAGACCAATTCAGTACTTTGTACCCACTAATTCGACAGCACGCTCTGAGATCTGGCATAAATTTTATAGACCTAACGTCTGTCTACGACAACTGCGAGTTTTGTTACATCGATTTCTGTCATGTAAGCCACAATGCCAATCACCTTATCGTAAACAGCATACTTGAATCACTCCAAAGCCTGGAATTGAACTACTAGAGGAATACGAATAACAACTTATACTAAAAAATCAAGAACCTAAAACTGATTTTTAAACGAGTCACTTTGGATTTTCTTGTCTTTTCTTTCGACCCAGTAGCTAGCTGTCTGATAAGACTTGAACTTCAAAACCAACTCATCTCTACCGAATAGCCGGGACAAAACAGCCACAGGAGTGATCAAAACGACAAAAATAGCCCCTATTATAATCGGACTCACTATCTTTCCCAAAAGTATACCTAGCCGAGTCCATAACTTATTCAAAGGCGACAATAACTCACTTTTCAACAAGACAATAACACCAAGAGTTAAACTTATGCCAAGCGCCACAATCCCGAAATACAGTTTGTCTGAAGCCAAAAAATATAACGACATCGCCAAAAACACCGCAGTCATAAAGATACCAAATGCTCTATTTGATGGCTGCGTTATCTGCTTCTCAATCATTTTATTTCTCTCAGAAAAATGAAAATACAATGTAGTAGTTGGCAAAAACAGTCTTGATACTATTCAGTATCAAATGTTCTATTTTTAGAATTGTCTTCAATAAACTCATAACGTAACGTTCTAGCCAGTCCATCTTCCAATGATATAGGAGCAATAAAGCCAGTCCCACTGGCGGATGAAGCGAATTGAGTGATTCCCATAAATTTTTTAACACGGATACTGCTTACTGGTAATGATTTTTTGATTATCTTAGCGACCCCATCAGCAAAATAACCAATAAATATACCTAAGAAGCCAGGTAGCCTCAATCCAACATTATTTTTACCAAATAGTGTGTTCCTCGTCCCTGATATAAGAGTGTTCATATCTAAGTCTGGTTTATCGATGTAATTATAAATGTGCACCCCAGGTGGAAATGAAAGGCTAAACTCAAGGAAAGCCGCCACATTCTCGACGTAGGCCATCGACTTTCTGTTTTTACCGTCGCCGAACATTACAAATCTGCGAGACGCAATTTGCCGTAGTAAATTGTAGACATTACCCCTGTTTCCTTCACCAAATATAACAGTTGGTCTTATGATCACAAGCGTACGATTATCTGGATCCTCAGCTTGCCATTCTTTATAAACGCCCTCAGCCAAAAACTTAGTGCGCCCATACTCGTTAAAATAATTCGGCACGCCAGACTCATCAGTATCTATAGGAGCAAATCCATAGATCGCAACAGAACTAGTAAACACTATCTTACCTATATTATTTTTTTTGGCAGCTTGACAGACGTTTACTGCGCCTTGAACATTGACATCATCATAACGAGTTAAGGGCCTTACATCATCTCGATGAACAGCAGCGAGATTTACAATACTTTCAAAGCCGGCAAGCTGTTCAAGTGATTTCTCGTCTTCTACATCAAGATAAATTATATTGTCGGATCTATTTTCGATGTTGATATCACATATCAAATATTTTCGCGCAAGCTTATCAAAACGCTCAGCCAGTCGGCTACCAACAAAACCAGCGCCCCCTATAATCGCAGTTTTACTATCAATCATTACTGTTCCTTTGAGCTCTTTTATTTATACTTTTAGTACTTTAATGCGCTACTAATCCCAGTTTCCCAGTCTGACGCTTTATACCCAAAGTGCGCTTCAAAGCGAGACGAATCTAACCTAGAGTTCATCGGCCTAACTGCAGGAGTGAGATATTCTTTAGATGGGATCGACACAACTTCGGGCATATTCTTCATCTCTCCAAGGTTTATAGCCTCTTGAAAAATTCGTTTAGCAAACTCGACCCATGAACATGATTTGTTACCAGCATAATTGTAGATTCCACTTTCTTGATTCCGGCTAAGAAAAGGCAAAGTGCATACAATAGCTTTTGCAATATCACGTGCATATGTGGGACAACCAATTTGGTCACCTACAATATTAAGACGCTTATTTTCAACACCCAACCGCACCATGGTTTTCAAAAAATTGCTTCCGAATTCACTAAAGACCCAGGCTGTTCTGATAATTAAAAATTTGCTACCAGAGGCTTCGATCGCCGCTTCACCTTTTAATTTTGATATGCCGTACACAGATTGAGGGTTGGGGTCGTCGGTCTCAACATATGACCGAGTAGACCTACCATCAAAAACATAATCCGTAGATAGATGAATAAGCCAGCAATTAAGTTCATTGCAGATGACTGCAAGATTAGAAACTGCAAGATGGTTCACCAAATACGCAGCTGCTTGATCTTCTTCAGCCTTGTCAACTGCAGTATAAGCTGTAGCGTTAATAATAACATCGGGATTAATGAGAGTAATACTTTCTTTTGTGGCGTCGAAATCACAGACATCTATTTCAACACGAGAAGATAAATTAACATTATGCTGCGTTAGGATTAGCTCTTCAGACAAACAAAGTCCGAGCTGACCCTTACTTCCAAGCACCAATATTTTCATAGCTGAAGATCAGCCAGAAGGGAAGCGTGCGCGTCTTTTTCAGAGAGTAATGGACTTGTTATAGGCCAGGAAATATCCAAGTCCGGATCATTCCATAGAATACTCCCTTCATCTGAAGGGTCATAATAGTCTGTGCACTTATACTCAAAGTCCGCCGTTTTAGAAAGCACTACGAAGCCATGGGCGAAACCTGGAGGCACCCAGAACTGTTTTTTATTTTCTTCGGATAAAACTACAGCCTCCCACTGACCAAAGCTACGGGAACTCGGACGTATATCCACGGCCACATCATAAACCTCTCCTTTAATCACTCTAACTAGCTTACCTTGAGGATTAGTTTTTTGGAAATGCAAGCCTCGCAAGACACCACTTGAAGACCGAGAATGATTATCTTGCACAAAAGGTAGGTTTATTCCAGCCAACTTCTCATATCTTGTCGCTTGAAATGTCTCTAGGAAAAACCCTCTCTCGTCACCAAAAATCTTTGGCTCAATAATTACGCAATCTTGAAGTTTAGTGTCAATCACTCTCATATATAACCGCCTGCTACCTTAGCCAAATAAGAGCCATACTGAGTCTTCTTGAGGATTTCGGCCTGACGGAGTAGCGCGTCTTTAGATATCCAACCTTGGTGGAAAGCAATTTCTTCCAAGCAGGCTACTTTTAACCCCTGCCGATGTTCAACTGTTTGCACAAACTGACCCGCATCAAGTAAAGAGTCATGAGTACCAGTATCTAACCAGGCAAAACCGCGCCCGAGTATCTCTACGGCTAAATCACCCCGAGCTTGATACGCTTTATTGATGTCGGTGATTTCAAGCTCGCCACGTTCAGAAGGTTTAATAGTTTGGGCAATTTCAACGACATCATTATCATAGAAATAAAGCCCAGTAACTGCATAGCTAGATTTCGGCACAGCGGGTTTTTCTTCGATAGAAAGAACATTACCTTTACAGTCAAAGTCAACAACACCAAATCGCTCAGGATCTTTTACATGATAACCAAATATAGTTGCCCCTGACTGCCGTGAAACTGCCTTAGACAAGTTATCAGAAAAATGTTGCCCATAAAAAATATTATCACCTAATACTAATGCGACATTACTATCCCCAATAAACTCCTTACCAATAATGAAGGCCTGAGCAAGCCCTTCAGGCTGTGGCTGTAATTCATATTGCAACGTGACGCCAAATTTCTCGCCATTGCCCAAAAGGCGCTGATAATCTGAAATATCCTCGGGAGTTGAGATCACCAAAATTTCACGAATCCCTGCAAGCATAAGTACGGAAATCGGGTAATAAATCATCGGTTTGTCATATACCGGCAGAAGTTGCTTAGACACACCCATCGTAATCGGATATAACCGCGTCCCAGAGCCGCCCGCTAGTACAATGCCTTTAAAGCTAGACATCATAACTTGTCCCCCAGCCGTTCTAGTCGATAAGCGCCAGACAGAACTCTCTCCCACCAATGCCTATTGTTGAGATACCACTCGACGGTTTTACGCAGACCCGATTCAAAATTCTCATCAGGAAGCCATCCTAGATCTAGTTTTATCTTTGATGCGTCAACAGCATAACGTATATCATGTCCCGCTCGATCTTTTACAAATGTAATCAAATCACAATATTGATTAACGCCTAAAGGCTTATTTGGCGCGAGCTCTTCAAGTAAACTACATATCGTTTGGACTACCTCAATATTGGTCTTTTCATTACTCCCACCAATATTGTAAGTTTCACCAACCACACCATCATTGACCACTTTTAAAAGCGCTTTTGCATGATCTTCAACATATAACCAATCGCGTACCTGAAGCCCATTACCATAGATCGGTAACGGCTTACCTTCAAGTGCACTTAGAATCACGTGGGGAACAAGCTTTTCAGGAAAATGATAGGGGCCATAATTATTTGAGCAATTAGTTATGACCACCGGCAAACCATACGTGCGTCCCCACGCACGCACTAAATGGTCAGAACTGGCTTTACTAGCCGAATATGGCGAAGACGGTGCATATGCGTTAGATTCCTTGAAAAAATCCTGGGTTCCTTGAAGGTCGCCATAAACTTCATCTGTCGAAATATGATGAAAACGAAAGCGTCCTTGCTCTACATCACTCAAAGTCGCAAAGTGTTTCCTTGACTGCTCCAACAAGTTAAAAGTCCCAAGAATATTGGTTTGCATAAATATAGCAGGGCTATCAATCGACCGATCCACATGCGACTCGGCAGCCAAATGCATAACAGCGGTAGGCTGGTACTTAAGGAAGATACGAGAAATTTCAGAAACATCGCAAATATCAACATTTTCATGCTGATAAAGCTCATCTAATGCAACATCTGGTAAAGATTCTGTATTCGCGGCATAGGTCAATTTGTCAACATTGATTACGCTAACCTTCCTGCTCTTTAGAACATGCCGAATTAACGCACTGCCTATGAATCCATAGCCACCTGTAACAAGTAATCTCAAAGACTATTCCTCATAAGATATGTAAGATGTTTGTTACACCAAACCTTGAATTTTGGAAGAGCAAATTGTTTTCATCACCAAGTGACCGAATGAGAGATGCATATCTTCACAAATCTGCATATCCCAGCTAGGAGTATGAAATGCCTCATCACACATGTCTAACGCTTTGCCCCCATCGTATCCTAGAACGCCAAGCACATTACATTTAAGATCTCGAGCAGCTTGAATGGCCTTTATTATATTTGGAGAATTACCACTACCCGAAACTACCACCAATAGATCACCTTCATCCATAATGGCTTTCACTTGACCCGAGAAAACCTCATCATAGTGAGTGTCATTACCAAAAGCGGTAATCAATCCAACATTATCCGTAAGCGAAATACCTCTAAACTTATCACCTGTCGCTAAGTTATACATCTTATTCCAGTCAGTAATGTAGTGACTGGCCGTAGAAGCACTTCCACCATTACCGCATGTAATAATTTTTTTATTCTCTCTGACTGCAGTTACAATCATATCTATTGAACGCTGAATGGCATTAACATTCATCGCCCTAAAAGTGGCTGCATGACCAGACATATAGCTATCAATACTAAAATTAGATTCATTCTTAGTGCTCATTTTACTCTCCAAAATAGATAACTTTAGAGCCGGATGACTCTATATTAAAATCAACAGGCGTTAAGTGAGATAGCCTTCGCTTTATATTTTTATGATGCTCCTTAGCCGCTAAAAACATCATAAAACCGCCTGCACCAGCGCCCAAAAGTTTGCCGCCTAACGCACCTGCGCTCATCGCAGTATTATAAATATCATCAATCATCGAATTACTAATATCTGCAGTAAGACTCTTTTTCAAAATCCAATTCTCTTTTAACATCTCTCCAAGCTGGCTAAGATCGTTAGACTCAATCGCTGACTTGAATTCGTAGGCCAGTGCAGCCATTCGCCGCAGTACTCTACGTTTATCTTCCTTTGCCGAAATTCGGGTTTGCTCGGCTAATATTTTTGATGCCGACCTTACGGTGCCAGTATAAAACACCAGGGTACTTTCATTCATACTCGCCCTGAAGTCACCTGAACATAGTACAGGTGACACCACCACTTTTCCATCCGGCGAGAACTCATAAAGATTTAACCCACCAAATGCCGCAGCATACTGGTCTTGTTTTCCAATCGGCTCTTGACACTTTATAATCTCAACTTCACACGCTTGCTCTGCTAAAATAGAGGTTGGAATCGAGATGCCTTTGTATGCATTTAAGGCTGTGATCAAACCCACAGTGTAGCTACTAGACGATCCTAACCCGGTACCTTTACCTGGAATATCAGCAGTAGAGGTAATTTCAATACCCCCATCGAGGTCTAGTAGTTTGAGAGTCTCACGGACCAACGGATGTTCAATTTCGTTAACCGACTGCACTTCCTCAGTTTTTGAATATGCGATCCGAATGCCACCATCAAACTTACTATGTACCGAAACGTACATATATTTATCAATACTTGTTGATAGGACTGCACCTATTTCCTCTTGGTAAAAAGCTTTTATATCTGTCCCGCCACCTACGTAACTCATTCTAAATGGGGTTCGACTGATTATCATTTTATATAGCCTATAAGTTAATTATTGCGTCAGCCTTATCTAGCTGCAGCTTTTGATGACTAACGTCTTCAGAACTCCCACTAATCCACAACGCTCCTATTTCTGATTCGTGCAAACCCTTTTTTCTATATTTATTCTTAAACCTACTAAGACGGATGTCGTCAGCCGAACTAACGAATAGCTTTACCGTATTTGCGTGTGAAAACTGTTCCTCTATATCAAAGGCAATTGCACCCTCGACGATTATCACGTCATCAGGCGACACGATAGTTTTCCCATAATCAATCAGCTTACTATGATGGTGGTCGAATCTACTATCATCGATTTGGAAAGCCTCTTCACTGGCAATTCTATTAAGCAAACATAGGGTTTCTGTTGTAATAAAACTATCTAAATTGGATGAGCTCTCTAATGCTTCGCTTGTTAAATATCTGTCCAACTCGACTATATGCGCTGTGACACCGACCGAAGAAAGTAAGCTTTGAAGAAGACCAGAAACAGTTGTCTTTCCTGATCGTGGAAGGCCCGATATAAAGATATATTTCTTACCTTCAACCTTTTTCAATACCACCTGAAGCTCATCTATATATGATGGGTAATCATTCAAGATAAAGTCCACAACCTCATTGACATCACATCCAGTAAAATGAGGCCTCACTGCACATTTACCATCCAAACCACCCGCCCCAGTCTCAACTACCGCAGTCATCATTCCAGCCAACTTTGCAGCAGCCACATCAGTTGACCTATCACCAATCATCCAACTCTTCGATAAGTTTATACTTAACTCACTAGACGCTCGTAGAAATAATCCAGGCTCAGGCTTACGACAATCACAGTTCTTTTTTAAATCAGGAATTTCTCCCGAAAACCCACTGTCAGTATGATGCGGGCAAAAATAAAGCCCGTCTAAATACGAACCATGTTCCCCCAGAAGAACATCTAGATGGTTATGTATCATATCTAACATTTTAAAACTACATTCGCCTCGAGCAATCACAGGTTGATTAGTTATGCATACCGCTAAGTACTTCGATTTGTTAATTTTCTTTATAGCATTGCCCGCACCTGAAATTAATTCAAGTTCATTCGGCTTGGTCACGTAACCTCTTTCGACATTGACTGTGCCATCTCGGTCTACAAAAATTGCCTTTCGCGCGATTGATAAGGATCTAGAGGCACAAACGCCTGTGATCAAATCTGTTTCGACACGGGTTCGTCTATCAGGAGTCCCCATATCCTTAATATATTCTTGCGTGTTGTAAGCAAAAATAGTTCTACCTGCCGCAAGTAAGTCTGGAAACAATCGCTGGGCAATATCGAACTTACCGGAGTAATCGATGTATGTATCCAAAGCATCTTTATTAACGAGATATAATGCAGCATTTACTAAATTAGCTAAAATGTCTGGGCCATCGTGAGGAGGAGCATCAAAGGCTACAACCCTTTTATCACCATCAATAATGATTAAGTCGCTATCAAAAGGGTGGTCATTAGGGTGCACTACGATCGAAATATCCGCACAGTTATCTTTATGGAATTGTGAAAAATGGGATAAATTGACACTTGTAAAGACATCGGCATAGAGCACTAGAAAAGTCTCAGCTAACAACTCTCGAACACTAAGTAAAGCACCACCGGTGCCCATTGGTTCCGATTCAATATGGTATTTTATAGCCACGCCAAAGTTTGAGCCGTCACCAAAATGCGTGCTTATTTGATCTGGCAAATGGTGCAGGACTAACAGAATATCAACATACCCATATCTTTTACATTCAGCAATAATTCTCTCTAAAATCGGCACGCCCGATATAGGTACCATAGGTTTAGGTATACCAGGAAATTGATGAGATAGCCTAGTACCAAAACCACCAGCTAAAATGACCGCATTATGATTGCTCATCAAAGTGTTAGCGCTTTTAATTTATATATCATTCTTCTAAATAGAACGTCCATTACATACCAAAAATAGTAGTGCGCCGCCTCCAAACGACCAAGGGATAATTCATTTCGGTAGGAGTGCCAAACCGTTAATTGATTTTTAGTTATTTTAGTAGACAACGAGTTATCTACTGTCCGGTAATAGATCAGAGGCCTACGAATCCCATGCGCTGTTACCCCATTTTTCATTATAAGAAGCCACCATAAAGTGTCCTCACCATGATATTTACCATAAGTATTGACGATTTTCTTTGTCATACAGCCACGATGAATCAAGACTGAACTATTTGATATACCTCGCCTTCTTAGGTATTGGCGGTATGTATTACTGGTATGAATTCCCATAGCCAATTCTGTGATAATTCCGCACTCACTAATTTTCTTAAATTGTGTAAAACAGAACCGAACATCATTGGATGTTAAAAAATCGAGTTGAATGACAAGTTTCTCAGGCAGCCATAGGTCATCAGAATCAATAAACGCTATATATTCCCCTTGACTGGCCAAAATTCCGACACTTCGAGCCTGTGAAGGACCCTGGTCATTTTCATTATCAATTAATCTAACTCTATGATTACTCTTTGCATACTCCGCAACTATCTCTCGGGTTTTATCAGAGGAGAATCCGTCAATAATAAGCAATTCCCAATTTAAATAGGTTTGATTATTAACAGACTCAATTGCCTTTCCGATAAAACGTTCAGAATTATAGGAAGGCATGATTACAGAGATTAGTGGTTTATCAGTCATTATTGTCGCTCAGTAAATATCCAATCATTGTCATCAAGCCATCGGGCTGTTTCTCTAATAGACTCCTCAATCGTATGCGTCGCATTCCAGCCTAAAGCTTTAATCTTTGCCACATCCAAAAAGACAAAAGGATTATCGCCAACCCAGCCTCTCTTGCCTGTGCCAAACGAATAAGACGGAGCCAAGCCAAGTTCTTTAGCTATTAATTTAGCACTTTCTTTCACCTCAATAAACTCCTCCATACCAAGATGAAATACATCAAAGCTTCCAGTTTTACCCATAGCAGGACGGGTATCTTCACACACCAGCATTAATGCACTTATACAGTCTTGTATATGCAGATAACTTTTTTGTGCTGTTCCATCACCTAAAATTTCTAATGTTTCAGAATTGTCTTTTAACTTTTTAACAAAATCGAAAACATGCCCATGAGGATACCTAGGTCCTAAAAGTGACACAAAACGGAAACAATAGCCCTCAATATCAAACGCATTACAGAAAGCTGAAATTATTCCTTCTCCAGCCATTTTTGACGCGCCATACAATGAAGTTTGATGTGGAATAGATATATTTTCAGGGGTCGGAAATACCGTAGGCTCAGCTAGGGCGGCCGCTGAAGAAGCAAAGCAAATACGTTTTGCCGTTCCACTTAGACGCATCGATTCCAATACATTATAGGTAACAACGATATTCTGCTCTAAATCTAAATAAGTATTAGCAGTTCCTCCTCGGATGTCTGCATTGGCAGCCATATGGTAGACGACATCGATTCCCTTCATGATTGGCACAAGTCTCTCGAAATCTATTAAATCTAAAACTACATCTTGATATAGTGGATTTTCCCTAGCGGAGTCCAAATATCGTGGTATCCCAGTCGACATATTGTCTAATCCGACAACTTGGTAACCTCTTCGAAGCAGCTCATCAACAATATGACTTCCTATAAATCCGCTTGCCCCAGTGACTAAAGCTTTCATATATATTTCTCAAATTTAAATTTAAATGATTAGAAATCGTTATGGCTGTTTGAGATGCACAACTACGCTATAAAAACGTACCCAAACAACTTTAACGTCATGAGTAACCTGCTATTAATACTAGAGATACTTACCAAGAACCGAGCCCCATTCCTCAATAATTTCAAACTCTCTGGAATCGATGACACCAGATTCACCCATCGAACGATAGCCTTTGGCTAAGCATATGTCTTCATGTGTTCCCGTTTTGAGCAGCTGGTCAAGACTGTCGCAAATACGTTTATTGAACTTATAACCCTCAATTTCATCTATAAAATCAAGCATAAAATCATGCTCATTTCTATACTGCTCAACGATGGGTTGATGAAAGGATAGTAGCTCACCTTTACTCCATAACGACATTTGGGCGACAAAGGAGCGCCAGATATCCGTCATCCTAAAAGGGACATAGCAAGGCAAATAAAGGTTTAGAAATGCAGATTTATGAAATAACGTCGCTTGAGAGTTAAATGGGCACCACGTACCAGATTCCAATACTACCCCTTCTTCAATTTTGTCAAAATATACAGGCTTGTTATCCACCAGCCTATAGATTGCATCAACATCCGGCTCTCTATCGGCTAAAAATTGCATAATTGGTGCTCTATATGAATCTATAGTCTTCACCGGGTATCCTTCGTACCGAATTTCATCCAAGGGCAGTCCTCTGGGCCACACCTTATTGGGTGTAAAGTAGCTGTACACATTACAATGCTTGCTTTCACTAGAAATGGATTTAGACGCATTTGAAGAAAGTAATAAGGAATAGAAGTCATCTAACGGAACATTATCATCATCAGTATCAAAAATGAATTCGGCTCCTTTACTTATCGCATAGGCGTATCCAATATTTTTCCGGCAATAATGCCGCGTGGGAACTAATGCTGACAACTTAGGAAATAGGCTGTGTTGATCAGAAATAGATAGATATGTGGCATTTAGATCACCAAAGCTGTCTGGCGTTATTAAATCACCAATTAGTAGCAGATTAAACCCGTGCTGCTGACTCAATTCATCAAATTTTTTTACTGCCAAGGTTGGCGCATTAATTGTTGTAATTATTACCCAAAGATTGTTCAAAACATAAACTCCTTAATAATTTAGATGTTCATTGTGCTTGTCTAGCCAAGCCTTGATTTTTACCGGAGTTACTATCCATTCGAACGACGAATTCTGGCGTTTCATCCATAAATTTCGAAACAAAGAGATTAATAAAAACTTAGGTATAAGATATGACAATGTAATTAGAGTAATTTTATAATGATTTAAGTCGCCAGATATTTGATCAATGACTAACCGGCCCTGACTAATTTGACCATTAGTGAAGTAGCTAATCGCTAGCTTTAGCCTGTAATTATCTAAGATAGACTGCTCACTAATCCCGTGATCCATATCACTGCCTTCGATTATTGTTAAGGCTGACTTTACTACCTCTAAACCAACAAACTTCATTTTTGGCTGACCGCTCCAAACTGTATGGCTATCCTCTCTAAGCTCCACCAGCACGGAAGGCAGGGGCATGACTTCAAACCGAAGTCCATCGAGCAATAACCTAAATTGAAATGACCAGTCCTCACAATATCGGCCAGCATCCTGCTCATAGAACCGACAATTTTCAGTTAGAGCGGACACTCTAATACACAAAGTTGCCAAGGAGTAACATTGCCCCTGAAAAAAACTACGAATATCGATTTTCCCCGTAGTCCAACTTTTTATTCCGACATTATCTCCCAAGCTTCTCATTACATATGCTGGCGAGACCACAAAGTCGAGCAATTTATCATCATTAAGAGACCGCACTTGATTCGAAATTTTACCCTCTAGATAGATGTCGTCCGAATCTAAAAACATAACATAAGATCCATTACTGTGATCTAGCCCAAAGTTACGGGCCATACCCATATCGGAGTTTGGTAACTCAAGCCATTTAGTACCTGAAAACGACTTAACAATGCTTTCGCTAGAATCAACTGATCCAGCATCCACGACAATGACTTCAATGTTTTTATAACATTGCATATGCACTGAACTAAGGGCACGACCAATGTACTTAGCAGAGTTATAGGTAAGCAGAATTACAGAAACCAAAGGGTCCTTATGCATAAGGTTTCTCCATAGCAGACTGTATTTGGATGCCTACGCTTTTTGGCGAATGCGCTTCTACATATTCAGAAAAACCATAACGACAGTTACTAACCAGGACATCCGATATCGCAAGCTTCAACGCTCTTAAAAGATCGGCATGATCCTCACTCGCGAATGACCAGCCCACATTAAAGGTATCCACGTCGTAACCATTTTGACTTTCTATAGTAGCTATTGCTGGAGTACCGAGTCTTGCCGTATCAGACATCACTACGCTTTTGGCTAGGAAGGTCTTTCTGTATGGCAATACAGTGATGTCAGCATCTTGTATGAACTGCTCAACCTCCAAATCACTCAAATAGCGTAACTCTAATACGGACCTATCTTTAAGATCGTATAGCTCTAGCAAATCCTTAATGTAGCTATCCCCAACCTGGGCTGAGGAGCCCGCTATGACTAATTTAAATGCAATTGACTTATCGAGTTCAGCTAAGCAACGGCAGAGAATGTCAAAGCCTTTATCAAATCGAATTACGCCCAAAAACAGTAACTTAACGGGGGCTAAAGGATCACGTTTAATGACCTTAGGTATACTAGAAGCAACAGCAGGAACTCGATAAAAATCAATTCTATTCACGGGACAACGTAGCTGAACGGCGAGATTAGCACTCATCACCTCACCATGGGTAAAGACGACTAAACGACCCCTAATTAATAATTTCAACAACAGTCGCGACGTAAGCTTAAATATAAAGCGCACAAAATCTTTCCGATACAACCGAAGGTCATAATCGGCATTATGGATTGTTATGCTACATTTTGACTTATCAAGACCGAAGTTAAAAAACAGATACATCAAATTGCTAAGGGTATCTCCACCAATTATAGAGAGGTGCTTAAACTCTGAGCCATTGATGGCAGCACTTAGCGCCCGAAAGCTCTTTAAATTGTTTTTCACTATCAAAATCCCATAGGCTAACCGGCCCATGAAACCACTATCGTCCTTCTTAACTGATCTAGTATCTTCAATCTCTGTATGGTACGAGCTGAAGCGGCTCTTATTAATAATATTGCAAGGGTTAAAATCCCTTGAAGTCACCATTTTGACGAAGAACCCCGCGTCAATTAGTCCATTAGTTAAGTTACTAGCATACTGCTGGGAATGACCTTCAGTGTTACCCTGTGGATTATATAAAATATACAACGGAATACCTTTTTAATTATGAATAATACAGGCCCAGGCCAAAAATCTACCCAATTTCAAATTATTGAGCAAAAAAGAATCAGCAGTTCTTGCGAACTTCCGGCCTCGTTTGAGACCCAAGATAGCGTGTATCAGCGTAAGGAAGCCATAGTAAGTGATTGATGCTCCGGCAAAGCTTTTTCGTATCCAAGCTAAGTTGGACTGACTTAGTGGCTGCTCATCAGGTGTTCTTAAAGAAGGTGTACACAGGCGGTAAAGGTTTATTAATGGATTCCCCGCTAATGGCTCTCCAAAGACGACCGAATTAGTACTATTAAGAACTCTCTTGATTTCTGGTAACGCAACAGTCAAATCCAAGTGATGGAGTACTCCTCGCCCGATAACCCTATCAAAACTGTCAGAACCATGGGACATATAGTGCACATCCATTACTTCAAACGTAGTCTTATTTCCAGTTTCTACCGTTTTAAGATACCCAACAGCTTTTTGTGATATATCGATTGAATTCAAATTAAAACTAAATTTTTCTGAGAGGGATATAGTCTCGAGACCTGCACCTAACTCTAGGCAACTCTCAATATTGTCCTTACAAGATTCAGTAAGATAATCCTGAAACCACTCTTCGAGCGCGAAATAAAATCGACCAGTTTGCTCCGATCTATTATCTAGCGAGAAGCGATCATCATGCCATTTACGCTCTCTTTCAACCCTATCACTTAAATCACTCACAAGACTTCCCTAATTAAATACATACAAATAATAAACATTCACGCTACTCTTTTGTCTTTGGTAATGTTCTCTGCTGAAAGGATAACCGCAGTCAAAATACTAAAAAACCAACTCCCAAATAGCAAGCTCCCAAACATAGCGTTCACAACCAAACCGATCCAAGCCACACAAGCACTTTTGTGCCACATATTCAGACCGCAAAATGGACGGCGGAGAACCGACAATACAATTTGTAGGATAGCTACCAAACAAATGATGATAAGGATGATACCGAGCAACCCGGAATAGACCCCCGCCTCAAGAAGCGTATTATGAGGAGTGAGCCTAACAGTATATTCAACTGACGCATTCTGTATAGTAGTTAAGTCAATGACATTTTCAAAAGTCAATCCATACCCAAGAGGATTTAGCGCTAGTTTCTCAATATAATATTCCCAAATGAACATTCTTCCGTCAGACTGGCTTAGCCTTTCTTGAATCACTTCAAAGATACCAATATCAATACCGGCGACTGCTCCTAAAATGCCGAACACTAATCCAAATGCTAGAAACTGGAGGCGCTGCCGGTAAGGCAGATAAGAAATGACTACAAATAACATAATAAGAATCGAGAGCATGGCCGCACGAACCCCAGTCAAAAATACCATTGCGAAAATAGCACACCCGTAGATAGCCAAAATGGCCTTAACAAACCCCCAGAGTAACTTCGAGCGATCATGTCTAGATAATAAAAGATTACTCAGTATAGGAAGAGCAACGCAACATTGAAAAGCAACTGAATTTGCATTTCCTAACAACCCAACAAACCGATTACCATACCCAAAATACCAGATTAAATCATAGTCACGGTTGACACCCAAGACTTCTGCGAATTCGGGTGAGACGAAGATAACGCCAAGTATCTGAACCGCAGGAAGACAGAGCAGAACAACCAAGATCCCTTTAACCAAATAAGGATCTCGTATTAGTAGATTATAAACGACAAGAACAATGGCAAAACATCCAATGACTTCTATGCCTTCCTTGCTGTCTTGCCCTGACACACCGACATCAAACAGCAATGCTGAAAATACCGTACTAAAAAGCGTAAGAAACATAAACCCTGGCCACGAGTAGACAACCACAGTCCTGTTTAAGGCCACGAACGACGGCTTAATGACGAATAGCCTTGGATTAAAGAGCATCACAGCCAAAAGAAATGCCCCAAACCAAAGCGTCGCGCGCAAGCTAAATGCTATGACATTAAAATCACCGCTGGCTGAACCCGCGCCTGTACGAAAGTGCACTGACAACAAAGCTATGCAAATCAGCAATGAATAATACAAGAACTTTTTAGATATCACAGATATTCTCAAAATCATGCCTCGGGAATAGGAGTCACCACATAAAGTAACATTTAAAACTAAAGAAATGTACCATTAAGATTACAGGAACCGATGCCCAGGAAACCCTTTTCTTTGTTGCTGACAAAGTATTACAAATCGACTTCAACATGAGCAAAACCATTTTTTGAACGTAAACCGATCAAAACACCATTCAGGATATATCTGCCTTTACTGAGACTATCACTCTCAAATATGCAAATTAAAATATATTTTTTGATCATACTAAGTAAACTTGTTACGGCCCACCGAGGATCCGTAAGCCAATATTTTCTAAATACGAAAGCATAGTTACGATACTGCAGAAAAATTCGCCCAACAGAGTGGCTAGTTACAACTACTTCACGCCCGAATAGGTTACGAATTAACTTTTCTCCCGCACCATGCTCCATCAGCGGAACACTAATCTGTGCAACTTTGAAACCAAATTTACGGGCACGCAGGCAATATTCAGTATCTATACTTTCTATGAAGAAATCTTCACGAAATTCCCCACAATGTTCAATACACTCTTTAGTAAACAGGCACCCAGATTGCACCGCAGCATGTACTAAGGTAATCGGCTGTTCATTACAATATGGATCGACAGATGATCCATCATTTTGGTAGCCGGGAGCAACTATCCCAACCCTGCATTTACTCCTCAGCAGCAGATAAGATCCAACCAGATGCTTCCTAAAATTACTGAAAATTACTGTATCCTGATCAAACGTACAACAAAGAAAATAACCTTCAGAAAATGCTCGTGTTACCCCAAAATTAAGTGCCTGCCCTAAACCTTTATTTGTCGAATTTTGCACAAAAGTGATATTGGCATTATCACCCAGATCAAACTGATCGGAATCGAAGGGAGAATTACAAACTACTACGACAAAATCCATCTGACCTGCAATTGTTATGAGATTATCTACCGCTTTCTTGTCAGGCTGATAAAAAACAATGACTGCCGCCAATCTTATAGATGTATCCTGCGAAAAATTCATAGCTTACTCAATTATCTTCGTGATATTGGCTCAATAAGGATGACGGAAATGTACAAATATTAGCCGTCGAGCAAAGACTCTATCAACCGAACTCTATGATAATCCATGTGATCTCGATTAACTCTTTTCATGCCAAGCTCTATGTATTTTTGCCTCTCAGAATCGGCATGAATGAAATGCTCAATGCGCTCAAACCACTGTTTTTCGTTACACTCCACCATACACAACTCATCTTCATTAAAATAATTCGAGACCCCTTTTACTCGGTCGCAAATTTGAAAACCACCGCATGCAGGAATTTTGAAAGCCCTGTAATTAACTATGTGATGCGGCTGTGACATATCAAGCTCCCTCTCATGAAAATTGAGGCATATCTTTGATGAAGCATACAGCGCCATTTCATCAGCCTCAGAAATGCTGAATCGGGACCTATCGACAATCGCAGCATAGTTATTAAGGTTTGCTATCCTTAGGCCCTTGCTAGCCGCTCTCTTCACATTATCCTGAAGTGTCCAATTAGTACCAAAAAGTCCTACATTATATTTTTTCTGAAGTGCCTTTATAATCCGATCATTAAACCACTTCTTTTTTGGTAATTTCGCACCTACAAAGGCTATATCATATGTGAATTTGGGATCTAATTTAGCTGGCTTATGATGAGTTGAATTAGCAAACATTGGAATCGTGTGGTAGTCGAAACCTGTCTCATGCTCAAAACTGTCCATAGCATCCTTTTCCCTCTCCCCGATATATAGATCCGCTACGTCATACTTTTTGATTGTCTCAGAACGACTATACGGCTGATCTAAAAGTGGCCAATAGAGCCATAAAATAATCTTTGCTCCGACATTTCGATACTGCTCAATTTTCTTCCTAAAAGCTTCATCTTCAAAGGGGCTAGAAACAACATCACAGAATATTATCTTAGGGACTTCATTCACAGCGGAACTCTCGGGGAGATCCGATGAGTTAAAAGAACAGCAGCTGTAGCCTTCATGCTCAAATCCATTCATATAAGCTTGTTGAATAAATCGCGCTGCCGACGGCCCGTTAACATAGGGCGCAATAAAGAACACTTTCATAAATTACCTACACTCATCAAATCTTTCTCAATCGATTAAAAACAACCCACAATTCAAGGCATAGCGCCTTCACATCTTTTCTTACTATAAATATAAATAATAAACTTAAAAGGAGTTTGAATAAGCCTTCACGCATGAAAGGCTGTACATCTGCGTATCGCATTGAATAGATGATAGCAAGGAAAAGTAATAGCCTAGAAAATATACCCACCGAAACATCGATCGGAAATAGCAAGGGTAACAGCCTCTGTGTGATCGCAAACAAAATTAAAAAGATAAGCAAATGAACGATTATAGCGGCGGCTACCGCGCCAGTTATGCCATATATCGGAATCCACCACCACAACAACACTATATTTACTACACAACAAAAAAGCTGCCCGTAAAAAGAGAATTTAGCTTTCTTAGTAATTATGAATAGTGTGATCAATGGGGTATATAAATAATAACTGATACCTACAATGGTTAGACTTTCTAACATCGCTACTGAATCTATGAACTTACTGCCAAAGGTAAATTTGATAATGTATTCAGCTAAAACAACAAAAGTGAGACATATCAAATAGCCAATCAATGTCGTCGTCTTATATCCAACCATCCACTCTTTATATAAACCAGATATATCGGTCGAATTGTAGTCATCGTGAGCGACCAAGCTTGGGATTTGGGCATTCTGAACAAAAGTTATCGGAACGATTATCAACCCCAGAACGAACTTCATTGCGACCGCATAAATACCCACCTCTTTCATTCCAAGAAAATGCCCTAGCAACAAAACGTCAACATTAGTATAGAGTGCACCAACCATTACTATTCCGGCGAATGGTAAGCACTCTAAAAATAGAGCTCTTAATCTGGCCGTAAAATTTGTCAAATAATTGTTCGAATGACCAATTATTAATCGGACCATTGGGTAAAGAGATATTATATTGATTAGTAGTAAACTAATAGCAATCTCTCGAAGGCCGCCGTTTAGAAAAAGTACTATTCCGGAACCTAAGAATTGCGCGATGATAAGCCAAGAGCGAAATTTTGCCTCTTGTTGAAAATCTTGCTTAACACGATAAGAAGCGAGTATTAAATTTGCGACATCTGATATTATTACCGATGCTACAAGTATCGAGATTACATAGGCATTATCAGTTTTTAAGACCCCCAGATAAAGTAAGCCTAAAAAGATCAAGTACCCAATTAGAGAGGCTACACATTTTAATAACAAATAGGGCGCCAAATCACTATGAGTGCGTGACTGCGTATTGTTTTTCGTAGCGACTACAAGAATCCCGAAATCGTAAAAGACGGACATTATGCCTGCCGCCGCAAGTGAATAATTAAATAAACCCATCCCATCGACACCGAGATAATTGGCTATCAATATTAACTGTACAAACTTGACTATCCTCGAAAATAACTCTCCATAGATGCCCCAGAGAGTATTTTCAAACAAGGACCTAGGCCTTTTTTTAAAAAATGATCTAAATAAACTCAATACTATTCCCGTGAGACCTAAATAATATAGACCTAATTAGACTTCTTAACAAAATAGCGCACACCATTCTCAGCATAGAGGATATCTTGACCAAGAACGATCTCATCAATTGCCTTCTTACAGCCTTCAAAAGTCCCATAATCATCTATAATAACAATTCCCCCATTTACTACTTGCGGATACAATTCAAGTAGTGGCACTTTGGTTGACTCATAGAAGTCACCATCTAATCTTAGTATTGCAATCGGTCCTACCTTTGACTTATGCATTACAAGCGACTCATCAAACCACCCTTTGATAAGGTTAATCTTTGAGACCTCATAACCAGTTTCGGACAAGTAAGTGTAACAAGCCTCTCTATCTGCGTTGTTCAACTTTCTGGGATCGTCACCGGCCCAACTTATTGATTGACTATCATCATCGCTAGTTGGATCTGGCATTCCCTCAAATGAGTCAAACCCCCAGTACGTCAGACATATATTGTTTCGCTTCATTGAAAGAAGAGCATAAGCACTGGCACCACCAGTCCAAGTGCCTGTCTCTACAAAAGCACCATCGATATTATTATCTTTGACATGTTTGATGCATGACTCTATATTCAAGACCTGCATCACGGTTCGATAATCTTTAGTGATAGAGTATCTATAATCTTTAATAATTTCCGCTAATTCGAGCGGGTAAACATTAATGAGCCTAAGGGCATTGCCGGCTTTCCACGCACGATAATCACTCAGCAATCCATATAGAAATGTTTGCTTTAAGAAACTCTTATTCATTTTAAATCCTTGGCTTAGTTTGTTGGTCAAGATTCATTGTATCCCATACTTTTTTTATCCCTCGCTCCAATGAAGTTTTGGGACGCCACCAACGTTTGATAGATTCACTCGCGATATTTTTTGCGTTCTTCTGAACATTGTCCTTTAGCTCACTCGGGATAAATTGAACATTATGCCTAGCCAAACTCGCTACTATTTTGGCCACATCTAAAATCGTTGAAGATTGAAACGAAGTAACATGCAACTCTTGCTCTAATTTGACTTCATCATAATTAGACATTATCGCTACTAAGGCCTCACAACAATCCTCCGCATATAAGAACTCTCGCTCTTCTGTACCATCAGTCCTCATGTGAACTGAGTCACCGTGCATTGCCTTTCTTATAAAGTCCGTGATGACATGGGATTTCTCAGGATCTTTTTCAATACCATATACATTCCAAAATTTTACTACTACTCCGCTTAGTGACTTAGCGTATAGCTCGCCGACATGCTTTAAAACACCATAAGGCGAGTGTCCCATATTACTCATTTGTGAAGAGGCAAACACGAATGGCACTTTATATCGTTTAAGCAACCCAAAAGTATTGCTCATAATAAGATTGTTGTTATGTATGAAATTAAATTTATGTTGATACTTATCCAAATATGGCGACCCGCCTACATCAAAGGCTAAAAAGAAAACGAAATCAGCGCCACTTATACTCTGCTCGACTAATACGTTTCCAGACATCCGAAGATCTTCGCTGGAGTCATTTACGATATCGATACTGCACACATCATAACCTGCTCGTTCCAGGTGACTAACAAGATAAGCGCCTATTTGTCCACTTGACCCTAAAACCGTAACTTTGTTTATTTTAGTCATAAATTCTCTACGAACCACTGATAGCTCGTCTCAATACCTTTTTGCAAATCGATTTTGTGTTTCCACCCGTAGCTCCGCGCTTTTTGCACCGATAACAGCTTTTTAGGAGTGCCATTAGGCTTGGACGTGTCCCACTCAATTTTACCTTTGTAACCCACTACTCCAGCAATATTTTCTGCCAAATCCTTTATTGTGATATCGAGACCAGTGCCAATATTTAACAGACCAGGATCGACATCTAGCTGCATAAAATGGAGACATGCCGCAGCTAAATCATCCACATGGAGAAACTCTCGAAACGGAGAACCATCTCCCCAACACATCACACTAGGAGAGTCACTGACCTTAGCTTCATGAAACTTACGGAGCAATGCGGCGAACACATGGCTGCTTAACAGATCAAAATTATCGTTCGGCCCATACAAATTTGTCGGCATAAGGCAAATCGTATTAAAACCGTATTGGTCCTTGTATGCCTCACACATCTTAATGCCAGCTATCTTGGCAATAGCATACGCATCATTGGAAGACTCTAGTATACCAGTTAGCAAATACTCCTCCCTGATGGGCTGAGGACAGTTCCTAGGATAGATACATGATGACCCTAAAAATAACAGCTTCTTTACACCATGTGAATAAGCAGAATCAATGACGTTTAACTGAATACTCAGATTGTCTCGAATAAAATCAGCTTTTTTGTCTTTATTGGCGAGGATTCCACCAACCTTTGCTGCCGCCATAAAAACATACTCAGGCTTTTCATTAGCAAAGAAATCTCTTACTTCTTTGGACACAGTTAAGTCGACTTCGGAACGGTTTTTGGTAACTATGTTTTTAAACCCCAGAATAGCGAGCTCTCTGACGATAGCCGAACCCACCATCCCTTTATGGCCAGCAACAAATATTTTACTTTCTCTATTCATAATGTGTCCCCAATATATTGAATTCCGAAAATCACTCAGATAACATTTTAGAATTGTGCCCGTGAGCCTTGAGGAGAACATGTTTTTTTGCTTCTTTTAAGTCTTCAGCAACCATTTCAGCGCACATCTCTTGAACCGTTATCTCAGGCTCCCATCCCAGTAAAGCTTTAGCCTTTGCAGGGTTACCTAACAGAGTTTCAACCTCAGTGGGCCGAAAATATCTCGGATCCACTCGACAAATAACATCTCCGACGCTGACGTTAGAGGCATCACTGCCCTTGATGGACACTACCCTGCCGATTTCTTCGGTACCCACACCCTCAAACTCCAACTCTATGCCGAGCTCACTGGCGGACCATTGGGCAAACTGCCTAACTGAGTATTGAACCCCTGTTGCTATGACAAAATCTTGCGGGTCGTCAACCTGAAGCATCATCCACTGCATACGCACATAATCTTTTGCGTGGCCCCAATCCCTAAGAGCATCCATATTGCCTAAGTACAAGCATTTTTCTATGCCCTGCGCAATGTTAGCTAACCCTCTTGTTATTTTTCTGGTAACAAAGGTTTCTCCCCTCCTCGGCGACTCATGATTAAATAAAATACCGTTGCAGGCAAATAAACCATAGGCTTCTCGATAATTAACTGTCATCCAATAAGCATATAATTTAGCAACAGCATAAGGCGATCTAGGATAAAACTGGGTAGTTTCTGTTTGAGGAGTCTCTTGCACCAGACCATAAAGTTCTGATGTTGATGCTTGATAAAACTTTGAGCTAAGGCCCAAAAACCGAATTGCCTCCAACAGCCTGAGCGTACCAATTGCATCTACATCTGAGGTATATTCTGGCGACTCAAACGATACGGCTACGTGGGACTGAGCGGCAAGGTTATATACTTCATCAGGCGCCACCTCAGCAAGTATCCTCGTCAAGTTCGAAGAATCGGTCATATCTCCATAATGCACATTGAAACGAGAATGATATGGATGGGAATAATGGTACAAATGATCAATCCTTTGGGTATTAAATGAAGATGCCCTTCGTTTAATGCCATGAACCTCATAGCCTTTTTCCAATAAAAATTCCGTCAAATAGGATCCGTCCTGACCTGTTATGCCGGTTATCAAGGCAACTTTTCTCTTTTCAAACATACCAACACCCATTTTAATTAGCACTAAGCATTAAAGATCAGACACCGTACTAGTTACAACTAAGATTTTCTGATCATCGGTTATAAGCAACAGTCGACCATCTACTGTCTGTGTTAAATCTCTGATTCTACTTCCAATATGGATTCTCTCTGAGCTCATAAAGCGTTTACGCTCCAAATCGAAATCCATAAGATAAAGGGACTTATCTACCAAACTAGAAACAATAAACTTTTCATTCCATCGTGAGAATCGGGTATTTCTATAAAAAATCAACTCACTAATACCAATTGACGGAGTAAAGTAATAACTTGGCTTTACATATGGCGCTTCATGAGGCATCTTAAACTTGTCTACGTAATCATAGTCAAAACCATAAGCGTAAAATGGCCAACCATAATGGCCGTCATCAATCATGTTTATTTCATCCCCACCCATTGGGCCATGCTCCGTGATGAAAATATCCCCTCCTACTATCTCTAAACCTTGCTGATTTCTGTGCCCCATTGACAACACTCTAAAAGACAAATCATCTTTAATCGCAATAACTTTTCCAACCGCTGTTCTCTTATCTTGAGGAACAGATCGGTCTCCAAACATATTTAAATCAAATGAGCCAACAGTAAAGATTAATTCATTATTTAAAAATTTCATACGGCCGCCCGAAGCATGGCCATTGAAACTTCGATTGCATTCGTCAGTTACAAATAGCTGTTCAAACGATGCTAAATTAGTTTTTATATTAGCCACGGGGGACTCAAGAATACCTAGACCATAACAACCATCGCCGGTAATATCTAAAAAAAGAGAAATATATATCTTACCTCTGTCAACCAAAATGTCTCTCAGCCCAAAACGCCCCTTAAGATCAGGAATAACAATTCCCTGGTAGTTTTGAGAATTTACAATATCCTTAAGATTGGATTCTATTTTTTTTAATGACAGATTTGACAAGTCCAATAATGCTAAATCCCCTAAACCATTGGCAAATATTGCGCTATCTGAATCAACAATATCTATATATCCACCAGGCAGTCCCTCTTTTTCAAAATAATCATAAAGGTACTCTTTAGCATCTAACTCCGTCACCTTTAGCTGATGTAGCGCTGACAGTATAAATTTATCATCAGACACTAAGTCTTCCAAGTTCGCGGTCCAATTAACGTCTCGGCCCGACCGAAATTGAATAAGCTGGCGCTTTAAGAGCTCCGATTTTCTTTCAAATGTTTTTTGATTTGGATATTTATCCCAAACCATAAGGGTAGGCCCGATTATTCCTCCAGCAAGGAAACCGACGCTAGTTAAAAAAATAAAAGTAAAACATATAATAAATATTTTTTTGTTCATCGTATTTTTTTTCACCAATAATAATTTAATGTCGGGATCTAATAGCTATCATATTAACGTTGCGGGCTATACATCCAATCTACCATAACGATCCTCAAATCTTACAATATCGTCTTCGCCTAGATAGGCTCCAACTTGAACCTCAATGACCTCTAGGGGGGTATCACCCGGATTTTCTAGAGCATGTACAACGCCTTTATCGTGATACGTCGATTCATTGACATTTAAATCATGTGATGTCTCACCATAATGAACACGCGCCTTTCCCGAGACAACCACCCAATGCTCTGAACGATGATGGTGCATTTGAACGCTAAGCTTAGCTCCTGGATTCACAGTCAGTCTTTTGACTTGATAGCCAACGTCACTGTCAATTGAATCGTATTTACCCCAAGGGCGGTAAACCTCTCTATGGATCTCCCATTCACTTCGCGACTCGTCCTTTAATGTCTGAGCAACGATTTTTACATTCTGGACTGTATTTTTATGCGAGACCATCACTGTATCTTTTGTCGACACAATCACCAGATTATCTAACCCTACTCCAACTACTAATTTATCTTCGGCACGAATGTACGAGTTTTTTGAATCATGCAACATTACATCGCCGTAAGAGGCATTCCCCGCTTCATCTTTTTTACCGATATCCCAAAGAGACGTCCATGACCCTATGTCACTCCAGCCCGCATCCATAGAAACCACAACTGCATCATCCGTCTTTTCCATCACAGCATAGTCAATTGAATCAGCGAGGCATTCATTAAAAGCTGATTCGTTAATCCTTATGAAATCATTATCTTGTGACGTGCCTTCCATTGATAACTGACAAGCCTCATAAATATCTGGACGGTGCTTTTTAAGCTCTTCTAGGTAACGGCTAGCCTTAAAGAGAAACATACCACTATTCCAGAAGTAGTCACCTGATTCAAGGTACTCTTCTGCGACTTCACTAGAGGGCTTTTCTACAAACTCATCGACAGTAAATCCAGGACCCTGAGATTCACCCTTCTTTATATAGCCGTAACCTGTGTTCGGCTCATGGGCTACGATACCGAAGGTGACGAGCTTGCCAGCTTCTGCTAAGGGGATAGCATTTATTACCGTCTTGGTGAATGCCGCTTCATCTTGAATCACATGATCAGCCGCTAGAACCAGCAACAAAGGATCCTCATCATCTACAGACGAAAGAGCTGCCAAAGCGATTGCAGGCGCGGTATTGCGACCCACAGGCTCCAAAATAATTGAGCCTAACTTGTCAATTTCACGAAGCTGCTCAGCCACAAAGAAGCGGTGCTCCTCATTACATATTGTGACTGAAGACTGTATATCCAAACCATCAAGCCGCTTAAATGTTGCCTGCAGCATGGTGTCTTTACCATGAAGGGCTAAAAATTGTTTGGGGTGTGCAGCTCGAGATAGAGGCCACAATCGGGTGCCTGAACCACCCGCCATAATCACAGCTTTAATCATGTCTGTTGTCCATATTATTTAACAACCAAGTCGCATAGTTGCGTATATTAAGGTGAAATTTTTCATCATTAGATACCACGGATAGATCAAACCACTTAAATTCACCATGCTGATCATCTAAGGCTATTTGAGGTTTAGATTTAAACTCTGCATAGTGGGGTAGGTTCACATAATGAGTTGATGTGTTTTGATCGATGGCGCTATTGTTATAAAAATGATCCCACATACCCATTAAAGAAAAACCCTCTACCGCGATGCCACTTAACCCTAATTCCACTTCAGCAATCCTCAGCAATGCGTCCTGCCAGGTTTCATTTTTATGTATTCGTCCGCCCGGGGTAAACCATATTCCTTTTAGCGGCTCATTATGTCGCTTACCGAGGAGGATTTGACCATTACAGATCAAGCACAGATCGATAGACACTAACGGTGTATTTTTTATAACGACCTTAAAGGTTTGCACGTCTAACATTGGACCTTCTTTTTTATTTCTAATAGCCGATAATAGCCTTTATCGCCAGCTAGATTCCGAAGGTCCGCTTGATAGAATCAAACTCGATCGCGTCAAGCCTGGGACCAAACTGCCCCACCACTCGCGCTGCTGATTCATTGGCAAGCTCCGCCGCCCACTTAAAATCGCGACCGGCGGTTAGCGCATACATAAAGGCGCCTGCGAACATATCCCCAGCGCCATTGGTATCAACCGCATCGGCAGGTACACCCGGCACACTGACTGTGTCTTTCCCATCAAAGACGATCGCACCCTGAGCGCCGTCGGTAACGGCAAATGCTTTCGCGCTCTGCTTTAATGCTTCACAGGCCTCATCAACAGTCTTGGTTTGGGTGAAGGCCAGTGCCTCATCCTTGTTACAAAAGACAAGGTCAACCCCGCCACCGATTACAGCACGCAGGTTGTCTGCGAAGATTTGCGCCACAAAGGGATCGGAAAGGCTCAGCGCCACTTTAACGCCAGACTCTTTGGCTTTGGTTACGACATCCTTTATCAACGCTGCCCGTGCATCGTCAGTGAGCAAGTAGCCCTCGATATAGAGCCACTCAGACTCAAGCAAGGCAGCCTCATCAATCTCTCTGCCCGTGAGCTGCTC
>Ga0115005_10000448_pt1 | contig 31597 bp, 24 predicted proteins | sample ArcOceMetagenome_FD_87163 | JGI IMG/M metagenome (GOLD analysis project Ga0115005, IMG submission 87163) | Marine eukaryotic phytoplankton communities from Arctic Ocean - Arctic Ocean - Greenland ARC118M Metagenome | ecosystem: Environmental > Aquatic > Marine > Oceanic | place: Arctic Ocean...
CAGCAAAGCAAAGTTATTGATCAATTATTTAATTATTGGATCAGCAATCAAACACCATTAAAAATAACAATAAAGAGATAAGATCCTGACATATGAACATAAATAGCACGATCCAAAAATATTGTAGTAAATATAAGTTATTACTTGTTGTTACTGCGATAACATTATCTGCATGTTCTTCACAATATACGCTTTCAACAAATTTAGATAAAGAAAACTTTAGGAACTACTACAGTCATTCCCAAGTAAAAGTTGTTGAAGATGAAAGTGAATTTTCGGGCCGTTTTAAACTCATTGGTATGGTTGAAGGGCAAAATTGTCAAGCGAAGAGCTATCATGCCCTTCCCGATGAAATTGAAGCAAGAACACAAGCCCGTCGAAACGCATTTGAGCAACAAGCCAATGCGATTGTATTTACCGGCTGTGCATTAATAAATGATGATCAAGCAAATCAACAATGTGTCGCCACTGTTGTTTGTTATGGAAAAGCTTATCAGGTTGAAAAGGTTAAATATTTATAATAATGCAAGAGCAATCAGATGACAAAATCACTTTAAATTTTATCGGTCGAGTCAATTCGCCTTATAAAGAAAAGTTTGCAATACCACGTCAACCGGGCTTAGTGAGCGCGGCGAAAGGGAGTATTACGCTTTTATCTACCGCCAATAACGAAGAATTGGTTCGCGGTATTGAACAATTTAGCCACCTTTGGCTAATATTTATTTTCCATGGTACTCAACAACAAGGTTGGAAGCCATTAGTTAGACCTCCTCGTTTAGGTGGGAACAAAAAACTAGGAGTTCTAGCAACTCGGTCTACGTTCAGACCAAATCCAATTGGCATGTCAGTAGTCAAACTTGAGAGTGTAGAATTTAGCCATAAGCAGGTTATTATTAATATTTCAGGGCTAGATTTACTGGATCAAACGCCTATTTTAGATATTAAACCCTATATACCCTACTCGGATAATATTGATTGTGCCCTCGCGGGCTTTGCACAAGTTGAACCTGATAAAGTTTTAGATGTTATATTTTCAAGTCAAGCTAAGGAAGACATAGAGCATCATCAAAAAGAACATACAGATTTATCAACATTTATAGAACAAGTTTTATCGCAAGATCCACGGCCCGCTTATAAAAAGAAAAAAATTGATGAAAAAATTTACGGAATGAGCCTATATGATTTAAATATTCTATGGAAAGTTAGTTTACATAATGCAAACAACGTTGAAGTACTTTCAATCAGTAAGGCTACATGTTAACTTCAGCTTTTTTATCTATGAAAAACTACTTTTTCGGACTTCAAAGTTAATACGAAGGTTAATAATGAGATTGCAACAATCAATTATATTATTCTCAACTACAGAAAACATTTTAAGTAAGTAATTGATGAAATTCCTGTGATTTTCAAAATATTCGTTGTAGAGCTTCTTTGTAACGTAAGAAATAATACGATGAATTACGTAAAGTACCACGCGCTACTAAAAGTAAGTCTTACATATTAACACTATAACAAATGTCTATGTGACGTATCTTTTTAGCTAGTGCTTAAAAGTACGTTAACTTACCCAATGACTTTAAAAAGACCAGTAATACGGGGCTTTTTAAAGTCATAATAACCAAAACTATTATCAGTAATGATTAATGGTGATGACCACCGACGCCATGTGCGTGTCCATGTTCAGCTTCATCATCTGATGCAGCGCGAACATCAACCACGTCTAAATCAAACGTTAACACCATTCCTGCTAGAGGAGGATTGATATCAACCGTTACCATAAACTTACCCGCTTTAAGAACAGTTACTTGACGTTGACCTTGCTCCGTTTCAACAGCAGCGGTCATGCCAGCTTTCCATTTAGTTGTACCTTGACCATCTTGTAAATGTTTTGCAGGTACACGTTGGATCATATCTTCTTTACGTTCACCGTAGGTGTCTTCTGGTTGTAAGGTAACAGAAAATTTATCACCAACTTCTTTTCCTGTTAACGCATTTTCAACACCCACTAACATATTTTTATAACCATGAAGGTAAGCGAGTGGATCACCAGAATATGATGATTCAATTTCATTGCCGACTTCATCTTTCAAAGTGTAGTGAAATTGAACAACAGTTTTATTAGTAATTTTCATTTTAAATCCAGTTTATGTAATACAATAATAATTTTCTGCGAGTGTAACAAAAAGAGCGACCAGCCACTATGCCCAAAGTAATAAAATAAGTACGCTAAGGAGAATTAAAAACATGCCTAAGTATTCCATTCTACTTATTCTTTCTTTAAATACTCGGTAAGTTAAAAACAAAGTAATGATAATTTCTATTTGTCCCAATGCTTTTACATAAGCTGCATTTTGCAAGCTTGCAGCAGTAAACCAACCAATTGAACCAATTACACTGGTAATACCAACAAATAGGCACAAACGCCAATGCTTAAGCATTAAACTTAATTGCGTCTTATCTTGAAACCAAACATAAATAACAGCGATAACAGATTGTACGGTTATCATAAAAACAAGTGTGATTGCGGCGCTTACCAATAAATCAGTATTAAGCGCTAAACTTGATTCACGAATTAATAATGTTGTGATAGCTAATGCTAATCCTGAAGCGAGTCCGAATCCAGCACCTGGATTTTTAAAAACACCCGCCAAGGTAAACTTTACTTTTGAAACGATGAGAACACCCAGTACGCCAATTAGAACAGATAACCAACCTAAAGCAGATAAATAAACAGAAAAAACTAATGCCCCCACTACAGCGACTTGAATTGCTTCTGTTTTAGCTAAACTTGTTGCTACAGCAAAATTTCGATATTTAAATGCAGCAACTAAACAGAACGTACCAATAATTTGCATGACACAAGCAATCAATGCGTACTTCAAAAACTGGTCGTTAAGTGCCGGTAAAATCACATCACGTTGATCAGTAATAAAAAACAAGTACAAACAAGCAAAGGGTAATGCATAGATATAACGCACACCCGTTGTCGCCATTGCATTCAAATGACCCGATAGCTGTTTTTGACCTGCGGTACGAATTGCCTGCATAAAAGCTGCAAGTATGGTGAAGTAGATCCACGTTTCTAAAGGTATGTCCAAAGATAAATCCTAATGGTGAAAAGAGAAATACTGATGATCTTAAATAAATTTAATAATAATAACCCGTTATGCTTTATGTTATTTATCAATATTGATAATGTCTGTGTATTATTATTAAAGCCGTCCACATACTATGACAGAACAACTGCCAATATCTATCCAACCTAGTAATGATTTATCCGCTAAGTTTAATAAAATAAAATCTGTGACGAATAAACTTGAAGCGCAGTTTAATTTTCAAACATTAACGGCAAGTTGGTATGGTGATGAAAAAAACATCTTATTGATCAACCTTTATCTAGAAATCATTGAAGTTTTTGAGGCTGAAAAATCAAAATTTCATGAAGGAAATATAAGTTTATTCTCCGACGATGTTTTTAGTGTCTATCAAAAAGAACAACCGCAAATAAATTGTTTCATCGCAATAACACCTGCTGAACTAGTATTATTAGAACAACAGGAGAAGCTATTACCCAAATACCTTCAGGCTAAGCTACATAAAGTGCTCAATTTAATTGCAGGTGAATTAAACCTATTTCCTATTTAAATATATTAAAGGGTATCAACAATATCTTTAACTAACTCAGGGCCTTTATAAATAAATCCCGTATAAATTTGTACTAACCTAGCGCCTGCAGCAATTTTTTCTTGCGCGTCACGTCCACTTGCTATTCCACCTACACCGATTATCGGCAGTTTATTATCTAATGCTATTGCTAATAAACGGATTACTTCAGTACTTTTATCTTTTACTGGCTCTCCACTTAAGCCACCCTGCTCTTCAGCATGTTCTAGCCCTTCAACGCCTGCACGTGACAATGTTGTATTAGTCGCAATAACACCATCAATATTATTGCTAATTAAACACTCTGCAATTGAGTCTATTTCTTCTTTACTCAGATCAGGTGCTATTTTAACGGCTAATGGAACATACTTACCATGTTGCTCTTTAAGAACTTGTTGCTCTTCTTTAAGGGCTGCTAATAATTCATTTAACGCATTACCATACTGTAATGAACGTAAACCAGGCGTATTTGGAGATGAAATATTTATAGTGATGTATGTTGCGTAGTTATAAACCTTGCGCATACAAATGAGGTAGTCATCTTTAGCGTTTTCGTCTGGTGTATCTTTATTTTTGCCTATATTGATGCCAAGAACGCCTTTAAATTTAGCCTTACGAACTTGATCAACTAAATAGTCTACGCCTTTATTATTAAAGCCCATCCTATTTATAACAGCATTTGCAGAGGGTAAACGAAAAATACGTGGCTTCGGATTTCCAGGTTGCGGTTTAGGCGTAATCGTACCGATCTCAACAAAACCAAACCCCATTGCGGCAAAAGCATTAATACATTCGCCATTTTTGTCTAATCCTGCAGCTAAGCCAACAGGGTTAGGGAATTTTATACCCATAACTTCCACGGGTTTATCAACAATATTTTGTTTATATAACAGATTAAGCGGCGACGCACCTGTCGCTTTAAAACCTTTAATGGTCATTTCATGAATTACTTCAGGATCAAACTTGAATAATACTTTTCGTATTGCAGAATAAAACATATTGCCTCTTAAAAAAATCCCCACTTAATAGTGGGGATTTTATCAGTTAAATCAATCTCGTTAAAGTTTGATTACACCACTTAATTTATTTTGCTGGATCACAATTTAAACTTAATAACATTAATTCTCTTAACGCTACTGAGAACTTAGCAAACTCATGCGTTTGACCAATTCTAAAATCAGTCAAAATTTGATTCCAACGTCCTAGTGGTTGTACATTCGTTTCTATCCATTTATCAAGTAACGATTCCACCTCAGGCTGCTCAACACCGCAATCACAACGCAATACAACTTGTGTTAACGAACGTTGTTGCCAGTCTAGCTCTTCTCTAAATGAAGCTCTAGCTAATGCTTGCCAATGGTTAGACACCGGTTGACTCGTAATTTGATCTAAGAACCAATGTAAATCTAAACGAACACCCAATTTAAAGTATAAATCTGCAACCAATTCAATTGAACGATTATCTGATACCGCAATATCAGCAATATCCATTACAGGGAACAAAGAGCTTAACTGTGAAATACGAACAGCAATATTTTCTGGAACGCCATTTCTCACTAGATCAGTTTCAACACGTTTTAATTGCTCGACTTCGTCCTTAACTAATAATTTATTTAAGTTATTAGCTAAGTTTTCAAATGTAGGACGATACAACTCAATCGTTTCAGCAATGCCTAATGCTTTATTGCGATGGCGCAAGAACCAGCGAGTTGACCGCCTTACCGTTCTGCGCATTTGAAATAACATTTCAGTTTGAATAGATGTTGAAATTTTATTATCTAATTCTGTTATTGCTTGCCAAACATCCGCTAATTGAAAAACTTCACTCGCCATGACATAACAGTTAGCAATTTCAGCAACCGTTGCGCCTGTTTCTTCATACATGCGATGAACAAAGTTAAAGCCCATATCGTTACCGATATTATTCGCCAACTTAGTGGCAATAATTTCTGCACGAAGTGGGTGAAGTTGCATTTGATCTTGATACTTTTCCTGTAATTGAGGAGGAAAAGCTTCAAGTAATAAACGGTTATGGTATGGGTTATCTGTAATATCAGGACAAACCAAATCTTCTTTGAGCACCATTTTGCTGTAAGCAAGTAAAACTGATAACTCAGGACGTGTTAAACCTTGGCCTTTTGATAAACGTTCAGAAATTTCATCATCATTTGGAATGAACTCTAGACCTCGGTCTAATTTACCCGCTCTTTCTAAACCATGGATAAAACGTACTTGCTCTTTTAATTGATTAGCGCCACGCATTGCCGTAATCGATAATGAATGTGTTTGACGATAACAATCTTCAATAACGATATCACCCACATTATCGGTCATATCATAAAGTAATTGATTACGTTGCTTGACCGTTAAGTCACCATTTTGAACTAAGCTATTTAATAATATTTTGATGTTTACTTCGTTATCAGAACAATCAACACCACCTGCATTATCTACAGCATCAGTATTAATTCTGCCGCCATGAGAGGCAAACTCAATACGACCAAGTTGTGTAAAACCTAAGTTACCACCTTCACCAACAACTTTTGCTTGTAACTCGCTGCCGTTAATACGCAGTGAATCGTTCGCTCTATCACCAACCTCAAGGTGTGTTTCTTTAGAACCTTTAACATAAGTGCCGATACCACCATTCCATAGTAAATCAACTTTCATTTTCAAAATAGCTTGCATCAAATCTAATGGAGACATGCTTTGCTTTTGCGTGCCGATCATTTTCTTAATTTGTGGCGTTAGTTTGATAGATTTAACATGGCGGCTAAATATAGCGCCACCTTCAGAAATCAATTCTTTGTTGTAATCTTCCCACGTACAGCCAGGCATATTGAATAAACGCTCACGCTCTTCATAAGAACTTGATGCTTCTGGATTAGGATCAATAAATATATGCATATGGTTGAATGCAGCTTGTAAACGAATATGTTTTGATAACAACATACCATTACCGAATACATCACCCGCCATGTCACCAATCGCAATACATGTGAAGTCAGTTGATTGACAATCAATATCCATTTCTCTGAAGTGACGTTTAACTGATTCCCAAGCGCCTTTTGCAGTAATACCCATTGCTTTGTGATCGTAACCAACACTACCCCCTGAAGCAAAAGCATCTCCCATCCAGAAGTTATATTCATCAGAAATTGCATTTGCTGTATCTGAGAATGTCGCTGTACCTTTGTCAGCAGCAACAACTAAATATGGGTCATCTTCATCTAGACGAACAACATTGAGTGGTGGAACAACGATACCTTCAACAATATTGTCGGTTATATCGAGAAGACCGCGTATAAAAGTACGGTAACATTCTTTACCTGCTTCAAAGATTTCTTGACGAGAGCCGCCTACGGGGAGTTGCTTACAAACAAAGCCACCTTTAGCACCAACAGGAACAATAACGGTGTTTTTAACTTGTTGTGCTTTTACTAAGCCTAAAATTTCTGTACGGAAATCCTCTCGTCTATCTGACCAACGTAAACCACCACGTGCAACTTTACCACCTCGTAAATGAACACCTTCAAGCTGTGGTGAATAGACAAAAATTTCAAATTCAGGTAACGGTAGAGGTACATCACTAATCTGGCTAGGTAAAATTTTAAATGAAATATAAGTTTTTTCACCCGTCTCAGCGTGAGGTTGAAAATAATTAGTGCGAATGGTGGCGCTGATCATTTCTACAAAGCGACGAATGATTCGATCGTCATCTAAATTCGCAACATTATCAAGAGACTTCTCAATATCGCTACTCACTTTGATTAATATTTTTTCTGAAATTTTCGTCATAGGATCAAAACGTAAATTAAAGAATTTAATCAATAATTCTGCAATATTTGGGTAACGGGCAAAAGTATTTTCAATATAGCTTTGACTGAAAGTGCCACCAATTTGGCGTTCATATTTTGCATAAGCACGTAAAATTGAAACTTCGCGTCCACCCAATTCAGCACCAAGAATTAAACGGTTAAAACCATCATCTTCTAATTTTCCTGCCCAAACCTTTGCAAAGGCGTCTTGAAATAAATTTTGTACTATCTCAAGGGTAAATTTACCTTTCCCAGTAAGTAACATTGAAAAGTCTAGTATCCAACAAGTTTCACCACTTGATGTTCTTATTAAGTAAGGGCTTTCACCAATAACACGTAAACCAAAATTCTCTAGAATAGGTAAAACATCTGATAGATGGATTGGGTCACCGATATGAAATAATTTCAATTTCACATGACGACTATCGGCACTTTCCTCTTGTGGTTGATAAAACAACATTTCAAGTGGGTTACTATCTGATAACGATTCTAATTTTGCAATATCTACTATTGCAGTACCCGGTAAAACTTCATCTTTATAGGATTGCGGAAAACTACAATACTTACGGCTTAACATTTTTCCTTTGGCTTCACCTTTATGAGAGTTAAGAGATTCAGCAAGTTTGTCATCCCAGCTTCTTGCTGCTTCATTTAAATTCTTTTCAATTTGCTTCACGTTGATATCTGCTTTAGTTGATTTTACACGGACAATATAATGAGTACGCGCTTGTGCAGATTCAGAAAAGTAAGTGGTAAACTCTACTTCTTGATCGCTACCAAAGGCTTCTTTCAATAGTTTTTGGGTACTCACACGTAATTCTGTGTTGTAACGCTCTCTTGGCACATAAACCATACAAGAATAAAAGCGGTCAAAAGAGTCACGACGAACAAATAGTCCTGAATAATCTCGCTCCTGCATTTGAAAAATACCTAAAACATTTTTCAATAATTCTTCAGTGCTACTTTGTAATATTTCATCACGCGGATAGGTTTCTAAAATATTGATCAACGTTTTGTAGGCATGTGTACCCTGTGCAAAACCTGATCTTTCACAAACATTAGCAACTTTCGATTTAATTAAGGGTAAGTCTAAAGCACTATTGGTGTAATAAGCAGAACCAAATAAACCAACAAAACGCTCCTCACCAATAACTTTACCTTTAGCATCAAAACGCTTCACACCAATATAATCAAGATGAGCAGGACGATGCACGCGTGAGCGTGAGTTCGTCTTAGTTAGGATTAACGGATTAACGCCTAATGCGAGTTCGCGAGCTGAACTAGATAATGTTGAAATTAAACGTTCAACGGTACCATCAGAGAGCTTCATTAAGCCTAAACTTGATGCTACATTCGCAGATAGTGACATATCACCTTTTAAAACTTTTACATCGTAAGAACGATAGCCCAGCAATGTAAAATTATTGTTTAACATCCATTTTAAAAATTCTAATGTATCCTTGTGTTCATTAATTGAACAAGGAAGCGTTGCTTCAGCTGTCTCAGTAATGAGATCACCAAGACGAGTTCGCATAGGTTTCCAATCGTCAACGGTAATTGCGATATCATCAACGACGGAATGAATTTCTTTAGTAATCGCGTCAAGTACTTTTTGATCCGTTTGACGGTCAACTTCGATAAAAAAAACCGCCTCTACAGAAGTTGATTTTAATGATTTATCAGCGGCAGCCGCTAGCTGAGTAATTTGATTTTTTTTGTCACGTATAATATTAATTGGACTATTTAACATTAAATGTGGTGATAAACCTAAACGATTTAGCGCGATTCGTAATGAATCAACAAGAAATGGCATATCAGAAATAATAACTTCAATCACCGTATGACTTGATTTCCAACCATGTTTTGAAACTTCAGGGTTAAAAACTTTAATGACCGGCGTCTTATCTTGATGATCATTTAACGAATTCCATAAACTTAATGTTGCACCGTACATGTCGCTATCGTTACGGTGATCTAAATCAAGTGTGGAAATATTGCTGTAAAGAAGGTCTGCAAACTGCTCTACAAGTGGAGCTGTTTTAGCGGGAACTTTTTGCTGTATTAACTGTGCTACATTCGAGAGTATCACTGAGGGTAAACCGTCTACTAACGCCATGCCGTTTTCCTTTTTGGATAAAACGCTGTTGTACTAAACTGTTTCAAAATCGATTATTTAAAACAATTCGATGTGTAATATGTATTATTTATTATATAAATTTTTATTATTGTCTAACAGAATAGACTATACATCCGATTTTATTAAGAAATTTAGGCTATTGCGAGGAATATTTTACTATTTTTTGTGATTAAATTTTTGTAAGGGGGGATCGTAATTATTAAGAGTAATTGTTTATTCACTTGTTATAAATAGAAAATGACCTTATGGTCATTTTCTTGTTTATTTATTCACGAATAACGATTTAAATTTATTTTTTATTCGGCCATAAAAATGCAGCAATAGCAGGTAGGACCAGTACTGCAGCGATCATATTAACCAAAAACATGAACGTTAAGAGGATTCCCATATCAACTTGAAATTTCAAATCTGACCAAAACCAGGTTGAAACACCAATAGCTAATGTTACACCTGTTATCAATACCGCACTTCCTCGCTCTTTTAATGCAAGTAAATAAGCTTCTTGTACTTGATACCCTTCGCGCAATTTTATGCTCATTGTTGACAATATATAAATACCGTAATCAACGCCAATACCAACACCTAAAGCAATCACGGGTAATGTGGAAACCGTTAAGCCTATATCAAGTGCTGTCATTAACCATTGCGCAAGTGTTGATACAACATAAAGAGGAATAATGACAACAATCGTCGCTCTAATACTTCTAAAGCTTATAAAGCACAATAAGGTCACTGCTCCATAAACATAAAGCATCATCGGTGTTTGTGCTTCAGCAACTGCTTCATTCGTTGCAGCCATAACGCCCACCGGTCCTGATGCTAGTTTAAATTTAACATCATCGGTTTCTAATGATTTAGCAACAATCTTCACCTTATCAACAACACGGTTAATCGTTTCAGCTTTATGGTCTTCCAAAAACAAGATAACCGGCATGACACTACAGTCACTATTTAACAAGCCACTTGTTGACGGAATACGTGCAATTGATTGAACTAATGATTGTTGATTCCGTGATAAGACACGCCACTTAGCATTACCTTCGTTATAACCGGCATTAACAATTTTGGCCACAGATGCCAAACTAATTGCCGATTGCACACCTTTAGTATTCTCCATTTGCCATTGGAAAGTATCAATCAAATCCATTGTGTCATAAAAAGTACAAGAGTCAGCGGAGCTTTCAACAATCACTGACATGTAATCAACACTTATTGCATAACGGTCAGTAATTAAAAACGTGTCTTGATTATAACGCGAGTCTTCATGCAATGATGGAGCCCCTGCATGTAGTTCTCCTATTTTCATGTCTTGAGAGTAATAATAACCAGCGACATATAAAACAGCAGTAACTGCAAGGATTACGGTCGCAATGCGTTTAGTCGCAAATGAAGACATAACGTCCCAAATACTTGGCTTATTATTTTCAGGAGCCTTAAGCTCGACTTTATCAACATGTATAAATGATACGAGTAAAGGCAATAAAATGAGATTGGTTAAAATAATCATAGCTACACCCAAAGAGGCAGTAATAGCTAATTCACGAATAATACCTATATCAATTGAAAGTAGCGTCAAAAAACCTACCGTGTCTGAAAGCAAAGCAACACCACCTGGTATCAGTAACAAACGAAAACTCATTTGTGCGGCTTCTTTGGAGGTAGATCCTTTTGACACTAATTTAGTCACAGAATTAATCATTTGCACGCCATGACTCACACCAATAGCAAACACTAAAAACGGTACAAGAATAGACATTGGATCGAGACCAAAGCCCAATGTAGATAACATGCCTAACTGCCACACAACAGCGACTAAAGAACATGCAATAGGCAAAATGGTCAGTGAAATTGAACGACAAAACCAAAAAACCATCAGAGTAGTGATGACAATTGCAATAGCAAAAAAGGCGACGACACCTTTTGCTCCTTCAGCAACATCTCCTACCATTTTACTGAAACCAATGATATGAATGCTGATATTGTTATGTTCGAATTTCCCTCTAATTTGTTCTTCGAGTTGCTGTGCAATAACAAGTGTATCTAAACGCTTACCTGTTTGTGGATCTGTATCCATTAATGATGCTTTTACCATCGCACAACTGTAATCATCGGCAACAATACGTCCAACAATTCCCGCTTTTTCTATATTTGACTTAACAATAGATAAACCTTGAGTGTCAGGTTTAAAGTTTGCTGGGATAACAGGACCTCCAGCAAAACCATCTTCAACTATTTCTACAAAGCGAGTACTCGGTGAAAATAAAGACTTTACTTGAATGCGATCCACACCAGGAATGAAAAACAGCTGATCATGAACACCTTTTAAAGCATTAAAAAAAGGTTCGTTAAATATGTCCCCCTCTTTATCACAGACTGAAATGAGCACATTATTCGCTCCACCGAAATTTTCTCGGTATTCTAAGTATGTTTTCATGTAGGTATGATTAAGAGGAATGTGCTTAGTAAAAGCAGCATCAAGCTTTATTTGACTCGCTTGAAATACAAGAAAAATACTGGCTAGTACGAAAGCCGTAAGTACAGCAACTCTTTTACGGAACATCGTGGCTTCGATAACATTAATAAGTGATTCTATTTTCATTTAATTTACTTCATCTACTTCATTTTAATGGGTGGTACGAATATTAATCTACCGACTTTATTTAATATTAGCCTGCGGAATGACTTTAATACCAACTTCAGAAACTATAATAAGCTGATTGTTAAACCAAACACCGCTAATTAAGGATTTACCATCCGCTTGAGGGTTTAAAGAAAAACTAAGACCATCATCATCACTTTTCAAAATAACACCGTTATTCCCTAAAACATAAATGCTACCATTATCTCCTAAGACGATTGAGTTCAATAAGGCTTGTGTTCCTGTCTTAATATGTTGCCAAGGACTACCATTTTTCAAACTATGAAAAACATTACCACGCAAACCAACAACCAGTAAGTTCCCTTGGTGAGTGCGAGAAATATCATTGAATGAGCCTTGGTATATTTCATTAAACGGTAACCACCTTTCTGCAAAATCATTACTTTTCGCAATTAAACCGACTTCCCCTACCATATAGAGAGTACGCCCATCTTTAAATATGCTATTGAAATGCGCAAGAATACTACTTTGCTCATCTAAATAAGCTTCTTCATCTTCTTGTTTTAATTCTTCTAAGTATGCTAAATCTTCAGGTAGAAGAAATTCGCCATGAAACTCAAAGGTCCAATTTTTACCGCCATCATTTGTACGATAGAGCTGTCCGTAGGCTCCTATAGCAATGCCTTGTTGCCTGTCTTTAAAAGTAACGTCTAATAACGGTTTTTCTTTTGCGGGTAAAAACTGTTGTACTTCCCAGTTTTCTCCACCGTCTCGAGAAAATAATATTGTCGAATCATGTCCAACAGCCCAGCCATAAGATTCATCAATAAAATATACGGCTGTTAAGGTGGTTCTAACAGGCACATTAGCTTGACGCCAATTTATGGCATCATTGGAGAGTAGTATATGGCCACGTTCACCAACAGCGACAAGCCGCTTATCATTGATTTCAATAATATCAAGCATAAGTGATTTACTGGCTAGAGGTGCTTGCATAGCAGGAAGTTGCTGTGAAAAAGCATTTAGGAAAAATAAAGAACTTAGAAGAAAGGCCAACAAACGTTGCATAAATACGGGTACCCATTCGTTAATAATTAACGTATTACTTTAATGATTTCATCAATGAAATACTAAAAATTTAATACATATTAATGTAAAACGGCTGACATTAGCCAGCCGTGATTTATCTTTACAGAGTAAAGTGCTATCTACGACCTTCACGTCTTAATGCAGAAGAGGTAAATGAGATATCTTTCAAATCAGCTGAAAAATCATACATTTTTGCTTCATTATCTAAGCCCATTGCTATATAGCGACGAGATTGTAGATCATGGAATACTTCAAGTGTAGACCATTGAGTAGGAACTTCGTAATAATTGATACCATGAGCAACACCAACTCGGTATAACTCATCACGGTTGTCATAAATATCAGTCACCGCAATTTGCCAACTGTCTTCGTCGATAAAGAACACACGTTTTTTATAGGTATGGCGTGTATCTGATTTCAAACTAGCTTCAACAACCCAAACACGATGTTTTTCATAACGAACATGTTCTGGGTTAATATGTCCTGGCAGTAAAATATCAGCATATTTTAACGAATCACTATGTAATCGATAATCATTATAAGGGATTAACAGTTCTTGCTTTCCTTTTAATGTCCAGTTATAACGGTTTGGAGCACCGTTAAACATATCAAAATCATCAGTAGTGCGTAATCGATCAGACGCTGTTCCTGGCGTATCATAAGCCACATTAGGTGCACGACGAACACGACGTTGACCGGTGTTATATGTCCAAGCTTGACGAGGTGTTTGTATCTGGTTCATTGTTTCATGAACTAATAATGCGGTGCCAGCTAAACGTGCTGGTTCAGTCACTTTTTGTTTAAATTTAAACAAAATATTAGTTTCTTTAAGTTTTGCTGCCGAGGCTGTTTTTTCACCATAAGGGATCATCAACTGATCATCAAAACCTAAGTAAGTGTAATCACCTGAAGCTGTTGGTGCCGCTTGCCCGCCTTGACGAGTTATTGCTTCACCACGATAACGTAAAATATGATTCCAAATAGCTTCTAAACCATCTTTTGGCACAGGAAATGGGATACCAACAGCCGCATTTTCAATACCGTTACCGCCTTCAACCAATTCTGTACGTCCTGCATTATCAATACTTGCTTGATAAACATGTTCAGGGTAAGAAGCTGAACGTCTTGACTGATACACATTCATTTTATACGTCGCTGGATAAGTTTCAAAAAGCTTAATCTGGCCTGGTGTCAACATTGCTTTATATTCTGCAACATTTGAACCCGTAATTGTGTATTTAACACTATCTGTTGAAAATGGATCAATGTGATGATCACCAACAGTATATCCTGCTGGAGCTGACGTTATACCGCCACTCCATGCGGGGATAGAACCATCTTTATTTGCACCACGAACTGCACCCATTGGTGTTAACTCGTTATTTAACTTTGCTACTTCAGCTGGAGAAACTTTAGCAAACGTTGCCGTTGACACGATGGCCAAACTTACTGCAACTGACGCTAATGTTAATTTTTTAAGTGAATTTTTCATAATATTGCTCATTAACTTAGCCCTTAGATTGAATATTTAATACTGAATGAAATGTAATCGCGGTCTTCCATTTGATTGGTCGTTCCTACTCCATCCCAAAAACCGTTATAGCTTATGTCTGCTGACCAACGGCTTTGATAATTAAAATTAATGCCTAATGCGACTGATTTGCGCTCTTCGACGAATAAAAATAACGGATCGGGTGTGGTACCTGCAACATCATGTGAGAAAACGACACGAGGCGAAATATTGATACCTGCAATAACGTTATTAAAATCTAGTTTGGCAATAGCGCGGTAACCCCAAGCAAACTCATCTGGAAACGGGTTAGTTTCAACGCCATCTTGAACGGCTAGTTCTAAACCTTCTTTTCCTGCAATACCACCATTACGTGATGTACCAGGACCATTCAAACGTAATACATCTGGGTCAGGCATATCTTGAATATTGATGCCACCAACTTCTAACAAAGTTGTTAATTGACTCGCACCAAATGAGGGACCCCATAGATGTGTTAACGTCATTTGTGCTTGTAAAGTATCAGATAAAACAAAACCATTCGCACGCTCTCCACCACCAAAAACTGGCATTTGAGAGATACCATCAAGCTCACTACGACCTTGATCATTAGCTAATTGTTGCGGCATAGCAGCAAACAATAATTCAACGTCATCTATCTGTAAGGGCTCATCTTGGCGGAAGGTAACTTCACCTGCTACAGAAGTTGTACCAAGAACAGTATTAAAACTCATCGCGTAAAGTTTAATATCTTCTACATAGTCTAGTTCAACTCTTGAAAAAGCAGTTAGTTGAGTGTAGTTGTCTTCTGTAATAGTTTCAGTAAGCAACATACCTAAATCATGCCCAATTGATGCATCACTAAAGTCTGCAGTAATACCTGAGAACACAGGACGACGACTATGATAATTCATATGATATAGACTAATTTCTGTATCATTTAACGCGGGTAAAAACCAAGATAGTTTAAGACCATATTGTCCGCCATCATCAGGTTCGTTTTCAGCATCACCTTGTCTAAGCGTTAGTTTTGTTGGGAAAGCGCCTAAATATGCAGCACCCGCACTGGTCATCGGCACCGCACCAGAGGTAAGTGCACCACTAAGAATGTTTAAACCATTAATAAGGTAATCTAGATCCATATCTGGGTTACTAGCAAAACCTAATTGAACATTATTGTATTGACCACCGTCGCCAGCAAAATCATTTGTTGAGAAATAACTACCGGGAGCTGGTAGTACTGTTTTTTCCCAATTGTATTGATAAAAGGCTTCAATATTGAAGTTTTCAGAAACACCTAATGATGCCCAAACAGCACCAAATGGAATAAAGGCTTCTTTTAATTCTGAACCTGGTGCACGAAGACGTGCAATATCAACAGGGTTAAGTTCACTTATACCGTGAGAGATTAATGTACTTTCTCCCCAGCTGATCACTTGCTGACCTATACGAACAGATAAGGGCATTTCTCCAATTTCAAAATCGCCATAAACGAAGGCATCAAGTAATCTTACGTCATTACATAATTGGTTACTTGCTTCATCATCACGACAAGGATCGTTATTAACACCTGATAAAGGGTTAGTCCATGCTCGTTGACTATCGCTCATTTCCATATCATAGAAATACATACCGCGAACAAACAGTCCAAAATTTTCATAGCGAATATCAAGTTCGTGTGAACCTTTAATTATCTGAGAAAAGCTATCACCTGAATTGTAATTAAGGTTAGCGTTATCGCCATTGGTTGAATAACCACCTTGTCCATTCCATACCGTTCCAGGATCTGGATTTACATTTAACGATGGATGGTAGTTACTGAAATCAAAACCATTATTAAGATTATTCGATTTACCAACATTGTCATTCCAATTACGGTCTTCTACACGCCAACTTTGTCCATAACTAAACGTTGAATCAAAGCTAATGTCAAAGTTACCTAATGTGAAATTCTCAGCTTGTACTTGGCTTGCTGTTACTAAACAAACGAGTGCAGCGGTTATACTTGCAGCCAGAGGTTTTTTGTAAAACCTATTACGAGGGCTATAATTCATTTATTCTCTCCCCAGAGCGTGTAGATTGTATTTTATTTTTATCATCGATACTTACTATCAAAATAAGTACTCTAAAACAATAATTGCATCATTCCATCAATGGTGCAAGGGGTAAAAACAATTGATAAGACCCAGTGTTTTAATGACTTCTAATCGATAAAAAGCTAATTGGACACTTGCGTTTTAAACAAGCGTTTAAAACAAAATTTTCTTCATATGGTTTTCAACAACTATATGCTTGTATTAAGTGTTACAGCGAAATTGATGAGTAAGCTTCAAACACATCAGATGGTCGGACCACTGTTTAAAGCTAATACTCTAATTATCCTATTTTTGTTAAACATAAAAATTTATTATTTTTAGTTTCCATACAGAAAAACCCACTTATTCCGTTTGATAGTAGATATTTCCGCAAATGCATTGCTGGAAATTGAACTCTAATGCCTGTTGTGGTGGTAACAACTAACTGTTGAACTTTCCCTTCATAGTAAGGAAAATATTCAGCAGAAGTCATCTTTATTGCAAAGTAATATTTCATAAAACAGTTAGGTGGCTAGAGCAGCATCAAGCTTTTCTTTTAAATCTTTCGATAGATTTTCCAGCCTAGTCAGTTTATCTAACTCAGCTCGCATGAGTTGCTGTCTGATGAGATCAAACGACTTAAATTGAATAAGTGGTGTGATCAATCTTGAAGCTACCTGTGGATTAATTTCATTTAACAAAGCAATTTGTTTAGCGAGAAATTGGTAACCCTGCCCTGATTTACAATGAAAGTTACGAGGGTTGTTGGCACTAAAATTGCCAATTAATGATCTTGCTCTATTTGGGTTTTTTAGACTAAACAGGGGATGTGTTAACAATTTTTCAAGTACATCAAAAATATTAGTCGCGGATTGCTGAGCAGCAATACTGAACCATTTATCCATAACTAAAGGTGTAGCATGCCATTTATTTTCAAAATGTTGCATCTGTTCTTCAAAGTCATCCAAATTATTTTTAGCAGAACATACAAGTGCTGATAAAGTATCAGTCATATTATCAGATGCTTGATATTGCTGTAATACGTATTCTTGCTTTTCATCAAGTAGAGATAAGTAAGATAAACAAACATTTTTTAGTGCTCTTTCCCCTACTTCTTTACCACCATATTTATATTGTGTGGTCTTGTTATCAGCGTATGCTGCTTCAAAAGATTCTGCTAAGCCTTTTACTAAAAATAGCTTAACCGCTGAGATCGCATTGACAACTTTTATCGGATCGACTTGCTCTATTTCTGCAATAACTTCATCAAAACTGGGTAAAGTTAACTGCTCTGCTTTGAGCGCATTATCTGTTTTAGCATCAAAAATAGTTTGGTAGGTAACTAATAAACTTTGAGGTAGGACAAATTTTTCGTCGTTAACTAATTTTTTAATGTAATTCAACATTAACTGCTGACCTGCATCCCAACGACAAAACTCGTCATCAGCAAAGGCCATAATAGTTGTCAGGTTTTTATCCGTTTGGTTAAAAGACAATTTAACCGGCGCAGAAAAATCAGCTAGAACAGCTAAAACAGGCTTCTGAGAAAAATCATCAAATGTCCACGTTTGCTTATCTGAGGTTAACTCAAGTAATTCACTTCTCGCTACTTTGTTATTTTCAATGAGCTCAACAGCTATTGGGATATGTAACGCTTCGCCGGCATTACCACTTTTCTGTATTGGGCTCCTCTGTCCAATGGTTAATTGGTATTGGCCGTTCAAAAAGTTTTCTTTAATATGTAAAGTCGGTGTGCCTGACTGATGATACCACGTTTGAAATAAAGTGAGGTCTACACCTGAAGCATCAGACATGGCCTTTATAAAGTCATCACAGGTAACGGCCATTCCATCGAAACGAGCAAAATATAAATCCATCCCTTTTCTGAAATTGATTTTTCCTAGTAGTGTATGGATCATACGAATAACTTCTGCACCTTTTTCGTAAACGGTAAGGGTGTAAAAATTATTCATTTCCAAAACTTTTTCAGGACGAATGGGATGTGCCATTGGACCCGCATCTTCAGCGAACTGTTGAGAACGTAGTAATCTAACATTTTTGATACGGTTTACTGTCGCACTATGCATATCGGCGCTAAACTGTTGATCGCGAAATACAGTTAACCCTTCTTTTAAACTTAATTGAAACCAATCACGGCAAGTAACGCGGTTACCTGTCCAGTTATGAAAATATTCATGTCCAATAACGGCTTCAATATTAAAGAAATCAGTATCTGTAGCACTTTCATCATCAGCCAAAACAAATTTGGAATTAAAAACGTTTAAGCCCTTATTTTCCATTGCGCCCATATTGAAAAAATCGACGGCTACAATCATATAAATATCTAAATCATAAGCTAAACCAAAAGTTTCTTCATCCCAGCGCATCGATTTTTTAAGTGATGACATCGCATGATGTGCTTTATGTAAATTTCCTTTATCAACAAATATTTCTAGGGCAACTTCTCTATTTTCTTCTGTGGTAAATGTATCATTTAATAAGTCAAAATCTCCTGCCACTAGTGCAAACAAATAACAAGGTTTTGGGTGTGGGTCAAGCCAACACGTATAATGCTTACCTTCAGGTAAATCCCCTTCTTCTGTTTTGTTACCGTTCGATAATAAATACGGATATTGATCTTTGTTTGCTATTACTTTTGTTGAAAATGTCGCCATAACATCAGGGCGATCTAAATAATAGGTGATACGTCTGAAGCCTTCAGCTTCACATTGTGTACAAAAAGCGCCACCTGACTTAAATAACCCTTCAAGCGAAGTGTTATTAAGTGGATCAATTTCTGTCACGATTGTTAAAATGAATTCATCTGCGTCGATATCTATCGTTAACTGCGTTGTACTCGTCTGATAACAATTATCTGCTAATGATTTCTGATTTACGTATAACGAAACGAGTTTTAGCTGTTCTCCATCAAGCACTAATTGCTTAGCGTTTTTATTATCTCGCTTGATTGTCATTGTATTTGTCACAAGTGTAGCGGTGTCTGCGAGTTCGAAGGTGAGATCTACGTTCTTGATTGAGAAGTTTGAAACTTGGTAATCAGATAAATAGCGAGCGGTAAAGTCAGTCATGAGATATTCCTTTTTGAAAAAAGTATAAAGCCTGCAGAAACAGGCTTTATGTTAAGTCGATATTAAGCGTAAATAAAGGATGAATTATCCATATTCATGTATTCGTTTGATTTGATGTGACTGCTTTATACCTCTGCATCATTCGTTGTTAACATTTTAATTTTATAACCCGTATAACCATAAATAACAGCAATTATTGGATTAATTAAATTAAAGAAACAGTAAAAAATATAATCATATGACGTTAACGCTAAAGCGCCAATCATAAAAGCACCACAAGTATTCCATGGAATTAATGGTGAGGTTATGGTACCGGAATCTTCTAAAGTACGGCTTAACACCGTTGGATGTAAGCCTCTGTTTTTAAATTCAGCTTTATACATTCTTCCTGGCATAACTATCGCCATATATTGGTCAGCTGTTATTAAATTAGTACCGATGCACGTTGCTACTGTGCTGGCAATTAAGCTACCTGTAGATTTAGCCGTAGATAGAATTGCTTTTACGAATTTATCTAACATACCGAGATGCTCTAACACAGCGCCAAAGCTTAATGCACATATTACTAACCAAATAGTGTTTAGCATACCCTTCATACCACCACGACTAAGCAATTCATCAATTTGTTTATTGCCCGTATTAACCACTACACCATCAAAAAATGCCGTCCAAACCACCATTATGTATGCTTTAGCGCCAGTAATACCTTCTGCGGCCATGTTCAAAATGAGTTCTTGTTGAAATATCAACGCCCAAACTGCGCCAATTAATGCACCAATGGCAACAGCAGGAAATGCTGGCACTTTTTTAAAGGCTAAGAAAAGTAAAATAAATAAGGGGATAAGGTTAAGTACTGAAATATTATAAGTAGCATCAAGTGTTGTAAGCAACATATCAATACTGGCTGTATCACCTGTAACTGCTGATGAGTGATCAAAACCAATAATAAGAAATAATATAAGAGCAATGCTAATAGAAGGTATGGTTGTCCATAACATATAACGAATATGTTCAAATAATTCACTACCTGCTACAGCTGGAGCAAGATTTGTCGTTTCAGACAAAGGAGATAACTTATCGCCAAAATAAGCACCCGAAATAACCGCACCAGCGGTAACGGCACTGGACATTTCAAAACCACTCGCAATACCTATGAATGCAACACCCACTGTAGCCGCTGTTGTCCAAGAGCTACCAATGCTCATTGCAACAATACCACAAACTAAACAAGCAGCTGCGTAGAACCAACTTGGATCAATGATTTGTAAACCATAATAAACCATGGTTGGAACAGTACCTGAAAGTAACCAAGTACCTATTAAGGAGCCAACCGCTAATAAAATTAAAATAGCACCAAGAGAAATTGAAATACCACCAACAATCGCTTTTTCAATAGATTGCCATGTATGGCCGTTTTTAATGCCTATTACAATTGCTACTCCCATAGCCAGTAATAAAGCTATTTGGTTAGGGCCAAAAGATGAGTTGTCACCAAAAAACGCTACTGCGGTTGTTAACATCACTACTAATGCTATTATCGGAATTAAAGCGTCAAGCATACTGGGTGATTTCGGAGTGTTCGTTACTATTTTATCGTTATTTTTTTCTGGCTCTGTCATGTGCGATGCTGACCTTTAGTTTTTATTATTATGGTTTGATATATCTGTCAAAAATTATCTAATTTTTAATTAATCTAATTTTTTAGCTTTTTCATTATAGTCTCATAAAGCACAATTTGAATACCTTAATCAAACAGTCTTTAGCTATTTTTTTTACAGAAAAGCCGCAATAAAGCGGCTCTTTTTGGTTATACCCTGTTAAATTATTTCTTAGCAACTTTGCCAAGAGAAATTAAATCAAAAGTGATTTTTGCAGTTTCATCCAAAAATGGATCTAACTCTTCCAACTCATCCGGTAAATCTTCGAGAGTTTTCACTTTTTCTTTACCCATTATCACTAAACGTTCATTGGCGCGAACAAGTTGTTGTCCTTTACGTTCTTCACGCTTGTTCTTACGTTCAATAAGCTTTAAGGAAATTGTTTTATCATCTTTTTCTTTTTGATAGATGACAATATCATCAAGTAAATAGTTAAATTCACGATTAGACTTAATACGTTCAGTATGTAATGAGCTTAAATATGACAAGTCATTAGATAAATTATCTAAGCGTTGATATCTTGCTTTTGGGATTTGATCCCATGGCAGTGCATTTTTTTCTTTACTTTCACCCCAATCTTCTGGGTTAACAGCAGAAGGAAAAGTGATGTCTGGTAATACACCTCTATGTTGGGTGCTACCACCATTTATACGATAAAATTTAGCGATGGTAAATTGAATACTACCAAAGGGATTTTCGTAAAGATCATAAACACGTCCTAAGCCGCGGTGTTGTTGAACAGTACCCTTACCAAAAGTATGCTCTCCAACAATAACACCACGTCCATAATCTTGAATGGCTGCAGCAAAGATTTCAGATGCAGAAGCACTGTATCGATTGACCATAACCGTTAAGGAACCGTTATAAGAACTTAGACCATCATCATCACTATTTACTTGTACTCGATTTGCACCATCACGTACTTGAACGACAGGACCTTTTTCAATAAACAATCCTGTTAATAATGTTGCTTCGCGTAACGAGCCACCGCCATTACCACGTAAATCGACAATAATGCCAGAAACTTGTTCAGCTTTTAATTTATCCAGTTCCTTCTTAACATCACGAGATAGATTATTGTAAAAACTAGGAATGGTAATAACACCTAGTTTTTTTGAATTTTCATCATCTTTATTTTCAAAATAAACTTCTGATTTTGCTGCTCTATCTTCAAGAATAATTTTGTCGCGTACAATGGTAACAACCTTAATAACAGCATCATCTTCAGCTTTAGCAGGTAATATTTGCAAACGAACCGTAGTGCCTTTAGGCCCTTTGATTAAATCAACTACATCATCTAAACGCCATCCGATAACATCTTCAAATTTATCTTTATCTTGAGCGACACCTACTATTCTGTCTTTAGGTTTAACATTTTTTGACTTGTCTGCAGGTCCACCTGGTACAACACTGTTTATAACCGTATAGTCTTCTTCTGCTCGAAGCACTGCGCCTATACCTTCAAGAGACAAGTTCATGTCCATTTGAAATTTTTCAGCATTTCTAGGTGATAAATATGAAGTGTGAGGTTCTACAACGCGAGCAAAGCTATTCATGACAACTTGAAAAACATCTTCACTTTCACTTTGCTTCAATCTTTTGATGGCATAACGATAACGCTTGCCTAATACCTTTTGTATTTTAGGCCATTTTTTGTCTGCTAACGTTAAGTTTAGTGCGTCATACTTAACTTTTAAGCGCCATAATGCATTTAATTCTTCTATGTCTTTTGGCCAAGCGGCTTCTTCTCGGTCAAAGTTATACACTTCGTCTTTAGTAAAATCGAATGACTCTTTTTCTAATAGACTTAACGCATATTCATAGCGTTCTAAGCGTCTTTGAAGATTTAGATTAAATATTTCATAAGCTACATCTAATTTTCCACGAGCAATAATGCGGTCAAATTCGAAACGGTATTTTTGAAAAGCATCAATATCAGTTGCTAAAAAAACATTCCGAGCATAATCAAGTTGCTTTATATAACGATCAAATATTTTTTCAGAAAGAGCATCGTCCATCTTCACTTGAGTGTAATGTGCACGAGTAAACTGCGCCGTAACGCGTTTACTCGATGTGGCATGCTGGCTTTCAGGCGCCAAGATGGGAAGAGTGTCTACATTTTCGAGACTTTCAAAAGCAAAGGTGGTTATTGCTGATAGCGATAAAGAAACGGCAATTGCGATACGACAAATTTTTAGCATGCCCAAATACTCCAATTTATTCAGTAAATATATTTTTAATTTGTGTCTTAACAACCATCCCTGAATTTAATTGTACACTCACATCTTTACCAGCAACTTCAGTGATAACGGCATCCATAGGTGAGTTACCTAATTTAACCTTAACACTTTTACCAACAACAACTGCGCTGGTTTCAACTGGAACAAGTTTAACTTCAGCTTTTACATGAGTCCGTTTTGTAGATTTTACCGACTTAAATTTAGCTTGCTTTTCTTGTTTGTCTTGCTGAACTACTTGACTGTGAGCAGACGATTTTGTTTCAGATGAATTGTCCGACTTATTAAGCTTAGAACCCTTATAAGGTTTTTTGCCTGTTTTGTCGTGTTTAATTTTGTTACCAAATTTTTCTTGGCTCTCTTTTAGCGTCTTAATTGCATAGTCAGCTTGCTCTTGATCAATCTCAGCAGAATCATTCCCGTCAATATCAACGCGAAAATTTCCTAACTTAACAGCTTTTAAGTAACGCCAGCTACTTGTGTAGTGCCTTAATGCTTGGCGCAAACGTGTTTTACTGACCGTTTCATCTTCAATTAGCTTCTCAGATAAATCTTGAAAGATACCAATTTTAAGCGCTTTAGCTGGCCCATCAATTGAAAAACACTTAGGAAATTTTTCAGCTAAATAAGCAATAATTTCTTTTGTGCTTAAACGCTTAACTTCCGAGTCTGGTTCAACCGTTACCGGTGTTTTTTCTGTAACTTCAGCGTTAACTTCGGTTTCAGTAATGTCTGTTTTGATCATTTCGTTTTCTATTTTAGTGTCCATAAATACAACTTTTTTAAAAATGCTTAAATCTTGAGTGGTTAGAGGTTAAGAGGTTAAATCTTGAAGGTACTGTTCACGGTTATCCAACAAATGTTGGCACCAATCATAAATATCTTCACTTTCTATTTCTGGTAGTGATTCTTGGCTGATCCAATAATCCCAAACCAAAGATAATAACTGCGCTAAAATCTCTGGTTCAATATCTTCTTCAGCTAAATCGTAAATCAGATGATAAATTTCATTTATGCGCTCAGCGACAAATTCTTCTTGCCCATCCCAGTCACCGACAATACTTTCGCTAACGAGATAATCATGAATAACAATAATTTCTTTCATTAGTTTACCACGCCATGCTTGATCATGATATTTTCAAATAAATTTATTATTGCTTCTAATCCTTGTTGATCATTTTCATCAAAATGATCATATACCGTGCTATCTATATCGAGTACAGCAATAACTTCGTTATCCATTTTCACTGGAATAACAATTTCTGAGTTAGTACTTGCATCACAGGCGATGTGACCATCAAATGAATGAACATTAGCAACTCGTTGAGTAATACGCTGGCTAGCGGCATTGCCACAAACTCCAGTTCCTAAAGGAATACGGATACAAGCAACTTTCCCTTGGAAAGGACCTAATACTAGCTCATTGTTAATTAAACGGTAAAAACCAACCCAATTAACTTGCGGTAAATACTCAAAGAGCAAGGCGCTAATATTTGCCATATTGGCAATAGTATCAGACTCATCACTAATTAAAGCATCAACTTGTTGATAAAGTTCTTGATATAAATCATTTTTGTTCATAAATAGCTGTATTCTTAGTTTATCAAAGATAAATGATGGTCAAAAAACGCATAACATAACCCGATATCCTGTGAAGTTAAAGCTCTTATTACAGTTTTAATGCAGTTTTCACCTATATTTCTTCTAAATCAATAAACACAGGTCATTATTTATCATCTTTAATAGCAAATGTAACACTTACTTGTGCTGAAACGTCTTTTCGTGCAACTTGTGAACTAAAACCATCACTGCTCCTGCTTGCCACCATATAAGCGTTTGGTGTGTGATAAGACGATTCTTTGAAACTAGCCAGTTTCCCTAGCTTCACGTTAATTTTTTTAGCGATGGCTTCAGCTTTTTGACTGGCATTTTCTAAGGCTTTTATCAATGCTTGTTGATATAAAGCTTCATTGTTTGTAATAGACGTTTTTAATGGGGAGATTTGACTAACACCAATTTTAACCACATTATCAAGAAGTTGATCATAAAGTGTAAAGTCGGTAAATGTCACCATAATGGTACGAGAGACTTCAAAGTAAATTTTTTCTTGCCTATATAATGTGTTGCTCGCTAATTGATTGTTATTAATAACAGCTTTCGCATGACTTTTGCCTTTATTGACACTTTCTTCAGTCAATCTTTTATGTACTTCAAATTCAGGAGCATACGTTTTTTGTTCATAACGAGGTGTCAGTTGTAATCGAGCAGATTCAATCGCATTTTTGGCAATCCCCATTGATAAATACATATCTGTTACTAAACTGCTTTTTTGATCAACCTGTGCTTTAGCTTTACTGGCTATAGCCCCTCGTTGATTAATTGATACTGTAAAAATAAATTGATCAGGTTCTGCCTTTACTGATGCTTTACCAATAACTTCAATACCCTGTACTGAATATTGCTCTGCTATAGTTATAGCAGAAAATAGACTAATAATAATGAATAAATATTTCATAAACTTCCTGTATATTTGGCTGATTTGTTATATATATTTAAAGCTAAACTCCCGCTGAGTATACTCAATAAACGTTTTTTATTTTATAAACGCATTCATCAAAAGAAAATCTCACTCATCTTTAATCGTAAATATATTATTTAGGCTGTTGCTTTAATTGCTACCAGATTCTAATTATTCGATGGCTAATTCAATTTATAATAAAAAACATAAGTCATAGGAACCTTTAAAGCGTTAACGAATAGCCCAATGTTTAATCTCTTGTTCTAATAAGAATTGTTCCGCATTCTCCCCTTGCATTTGAGCTAAGGTGGCTAATAAACCGGCTTGTATACATTGTGGAGCTGAAACGGTTATTGAATGTGGAGCATTCTGAATTGGCCAACCTGTTTTAGCATTAAGAATGTGGCTATAACGTTTGCCATTTTTTAATAAAAAACGTTTAGCGTCACCACTTGTTGCTAATGCGCCTTTAAATAAAGACACCACCATCGTTTTTTTATCAACAAAACCAGGATGTTCAACGCCAACTTGCCATGGCTCTCCATTTTTACGGGCTAAGTTTGTTGCTAAGTCACCGCCAAGGTTAACGAGCACGGGTTGGTCTGTTAGTGCGTTGATTAATAACAGTGCGCGGTCTACAGCATATTCTTTGCCAATGCCGCCAAAATCAATTTCCATAAGTGAAGGCAAAATAATTTTTGTATTGTCATATACTATTTTTTGCCAACCAATATTTTTCAACTCTTTAGTTATAGAACCCTGGCTCGGTATATTGTCTGTACAATCAAAACGCCACACTTTTCTTAATACACCAGATGTTAAGTCAAAAATACCATCACTAAGTTGAAAACAGGTATCCGCAAAATTTAGCAAAGCAAAGGTTTCATCATCAATTTCAATAGGCCTGCCACAACCTTTATTAATTTGGCTGCAAAGGCTAAGGGGATTATAGCGGCTATACTTATCTTCAATACGCCAGACTTCTTCACTCACTGTTTTAGCTATTTTATTAGCGAGGTCTTTATCATCGATTTCTGCAATAACTTCGCAAGCGCTAGCCATTGCATCAAATTGAATGCAGAATCCATCTGGTCGTTGAGTAACGATTATTTTTCGACTTTTATTCAATTTTCAGCCTTTACAAAAAGATAAAGCCCATATTCATTTCATTAAATAAGGGCTTCATGATCTCTTGCTAATATTTATACTTTAGAATGAATAGCTCACCTGTGCAATAATTGCATCTACACTCTCGTATAGCTCCATATCAGTTAAAACACCCGGTGCTTTATGCCCTGCGCTTTTAGAGTTTTGACGATAATATTCAAGTCTAAAAGATAAGTCATTTCCGCCATCTAATTTCATACCATACTTCAAACCAACGGTATAAGCCGTCATTTCGCCAATCCTATAATCTGCACTTGCAAACTCAGGTAGTGCTTCACCTTGCATTAAGAAAGGTTGATAAAACGCTGCCGCTGTCTGTTGATAAAAACGTAAATGCGGTTCTAAATAACGGCCTTCCCCTAAAGGAATATAAAAACGCGTATCAACAGTATGAGAATCAATTTTCCAATCATCCCACATATAGCGGTATGAAACATCAAGAATAGTTTCATCGAAATGATACTTGGCTTGGGCAAAAACACTCTGTTTTGTGCGTTTATTTGGGCGATTCTCATACAAATAGTCTTGAGCAACGCCACCAGTATTAACCAAACTCAATACTTTGAATGGGTCAGTTAAATAGCCATCAACCACAGAATAAGAATAATTGAACTGTGTAACCATACGTCGATTAATAACCTGCGTAAAGCCGACCATAATGTCTGAAGTCGTTTTATCGTCATCATTTCCTATTCGGGTCGCATCATGTCCACTCTGGTCCCCATCATCACCATATGCTGATGTCATTGAAGCAAAAGCTTTACGAATTCCACCCTCTGGAGTAAAGGTATCTTGAAAATGACTTAAACCAAATGAAATTGTTGAGTTTTTCTTATTAAAATCATAAGCAATGTTGCCATTTATACCTAAAGATAAGTAATCATATTCCTTAGAGATATGCGCACCTACGCTACCAGTATAGTTTTGTGCCAAAGCTTGGGTCCACTGAGCATTTAATTGAACTCGGGTGTCATGGAATGTATCATCAAGTGGTGTATCACCCGCCTTTATATCATAATCACCTTTCCCAGAAGGTCTGGTAAAAGTTTGCACATTAGGTTGTGCAACTGCGCCATTAGCTGAAGCGCCTGTTAATGCATCTATTGTTAATTTTAGATTTAAAACACTGTCATCTGTATACGTTTTTTTTGCGCTAATTATTGCTTCAGCTGCAGAAACTCGATCAGCTTCACTGTAGTATAAAAAAGCAGAGTCAAACGACCATGCGTCTTCAGTTGACGCGTCAGATGGTAAAGGAGCGGCACCCGCTTGTGCATTGCTAAATAAAGCAGTGGTCGCTAAAGTTAACGCGGCTTTAATATTTTTGTTTTGTGATTTGCTTTTCATTTTATTCACCTATTAATTGCAACCGCAACCACCACCACCAAAACTTTTCCCGCCACTTGATGCTTCTTTACTAAAGTAAATATGGTCATCTAGTGCTGAATCAATTGGTGAAGACGTTAGCGCCATTTGCTCTTTTGCTAACAAATCGCGTTCCCAAGGTTCAACACCTAAACTAGAGCAGCCAGATGCTAAAGTTACTGCAGCAAAAACCAGTGAATATTTAAATTTATTATTCATTTTAAAGCCTCATTATTCTCTTTTTTTTTAAAAAATTACAGTGCAAGTAGTTGTTTTATTTCTTGTTCATATTGTGAAGTTCTCTCTGTATAAAAACCACTATGTGTGTATTTAATTTTACCTTTCTTGTCTATGATCAAACTACTTGGCATACCCTGAATTTTAAAAAAGCGGGCTAGCTCACCTTTGGGATCATATACAACTGTAAATTTTGCGGGATTATTTTTTAAAAACTTTGTCGCTAATGTTTGTTCTGCATCTACATTAATACTAATAACAGTAAAGTCTTCTGACTGATGTTCACTTTGTATTTTATTCATCCACGGAAACGACTTTCGACATGGTCCACACCAAGATGCCCAAAAATCGAGATAAATAACATCTCCTTGATGATGTTTAATCAATGTATCCAATTGAACCTTGGCTGACATTTCAGATGAATCTTTAGCATAGGCGTCACTAAAAAACATAAAAGAAGTGAACATTAGTACTAAAATCAATTGGCATACTTTAGTAACCGATTGGGTTATTTTATAAGCGTGATTTACGTGAATTGTGTTCACTGGAATACCATCAAGAAATATAATGAATAAATCATAACTAAGTTTTCTTAAGGAAAGCTTAAGAAAACTTAATAAAGTATTTTTTACGTCTCGCCTCCAAAAATGATGACTTCCTTGTTTTCTTGCCAAAGTGGGTGTTGAGTCATTACCTTACTAAACATTCGGCTTTGTAAATAACGATTAAGCCATTCTCGTAATTTTGGATATGGTGATTGTAAATACCATTGACGCTCTACTTTTGAAAATTTACGAATGAAAGGCAACAAAGCGATATCAGCTAAGCTGGCTTTGTCGGACATTAGAAAGTCATTAACTTGTAAGCGTTGTTCTAAATTTGTAATGTACTTTTCACAGGCTTGTCTGTCACTTTCAAGTGAATCTTCATGGTAACGTTTTGCGCATTGATATTTATCAAAACACGTTTTAAATTCATTATCGAACTGTGAGATTAACGATAACATTTCAGATAATATGTGAGGCGTTTCGTGATGCAACAAATTATCAGGGTCACTTTCATGTAATGCCCACAACATCACCTCTAAACTTTCATCAATTACTTGAGGTTGTTCAAGCTCATTACCTATGACTAAAACAGGGACTGTTCCTTTGGGGGATACCGCAAGCATTTCATCAGGTTTGTCAGTTAACACTAAATCTCGCAGTGCAACTTTTTGTTTTGCATAATATATTGCGATTCTTGCGCGCATGGCATACGGACAATTTCGAAGAGAATATAATATAGGTAAGGGTAAATTTGACGTCATGGTGATTTTATTTATAAAAAATATACAAGAATAAGTTACTTTAACGGTATTCATTGAGGAAATATATCGGTAAAATCGCCACCTTTAAATTTAAGTGAAAGATAAGTGACCCCATGGATCCAAAAATAGAATTATTAGCACCCGGCGGTGATGTCGAAGCCATTAAAGCAGCAATTATTGCTGGTGCCGATGCCGTTTACTGTGGCCTAGATACGTTTAACGCCCGAAATCGTGCTACTAATATCTCATTTGATCAACTTGTTGGCGTTATTCGCTTAGCTCACCAGTATCAATGCGAAATATTTTTAACCTTGAATGTTGTTATTTTAGAGCGCGAATTTGCATCACTCGCTAAGCTATTAACTAAACTTGCTAATACCACGCTCGATGGCGTTATCGTGCAAGATATTGGCATGTTCTATCTGCTTACAAAGCACTTTCCAACCCTTGATATTCACGCATCAACACAATTAACAACACATAATGTTGGCCAAATTCCGTTTTTGAAAAAGTTAGGCGCGTCTCGTGTCAATTTATCAAGAGAGTTAGATTTACGTGAAATTACGGCTATGGCAGCAGCAGGTAAAAAGCACAATACGTTAACAGAAGTTTTTGTACATGGCTCATTATGTGTAGCCTTTTCAGGCTTATGTTATTCAACTTCAGCCAGTGTCGGTAATTCAGGTAATCGTGGCCGTTGTAGCCAAGCTTGTCGTGAAGAATACCAACCAACAGAAACAGGCAATAAATTCCCGTTAAATATTAAAGACAATTCGGCATTTTTTGATTTACCTGCGCTTATTGAAGCCGGTGTTCATTCATTTAAAATTGAAGGTCGAATTAAAGGCGCTAGCTACGTTCACACGGTTGTTGATAGCTTTCGTAAACAAATTGATGGTTTTCTTAAAACGGGTGAGCTACTTGAAGACGGAGAACGTCTTTACAAAGTGTTTAACCGCGACTTTTCAAACGCTTTTTTACGAGGTGATTTAAATCAGTCAATGTTTATAGAAAACCCACGTGACAATTCTAAATATCACGCTGTTGACCAAAGCAATGCTATATCTGTGGTACAAATTCAGGAAGTTGAACAAAAACTTAATGATGAAAAACAACTTATAAACGC
>Ga0115005_10000450_pt1 | contig 31463 bp, 27 predicted proteins | sample ArcOceMetagenome_FD_87163 | JGI IMG/M metagenome (GOLD analysis project Ga0115005, IMG submission 87163) | Marine eukaryotic phytoplankton communities from Arctic Ocean - Arctic Ocean - Greenland ARC118M Metagenome | ecosystem: Environmental > Aquatic > Marine > Oceanic | place: Arctic Ocean...
GACCCCGACGCCCTAGTTATTGGGTATACAGTAGGTGCGGACAACAGAATGCTATGCGTTATTTAAAAAGAACTAATCAATTCTTTTTAAATAACCCACAAGGGAGTTATCGGTAGGTTTTCAGCGAGAAGTCCATAGTTTTGCCGCTAGCCTTGCGGTCTAAGTACCGTTGGTATCTAGCCGCATCTGGTTCGGTCACCATACCCTTGGTACATCTTGGGCAGTTCTGCTTGTATAGGGTTAACCTACCACTGCCCTTGCACTTCTTGCAGGTGTAAGGTGTGAATGTAGCAACTTTTGCTACAGGTGTTTTTACACTTTCGCTGCCTAAATCAACAGCGGTTCTTGCTCTAAGTATTGCTTCTTGCATTAATGTCATAGTTGTTCTCCTGAGTGTTAAGAAATATCCATAAAGGGTACTCAACTGAGTACCCTTGAGCATAACTCTTACTTACGCTATCGCTTCGAGTTCAGTTTTAGCTGCGGCTGCTGCTTTAACTAATTCCTCGTACAAGCTCTGTGTGCTTTTCTTACCATCACGGTTGCTACTTTCGTAACGTTCCATTTTGGTCAGCGCCGCTTCTAGGTCTTCTATTTTGTCCTCATCAGTCTTTTCAGGGGGCACTTTGTTCAAGATGATTTTTGCATACATATCATTCGGCACATAAGACCAATGTTGAATCACATTCCAAAGGTCTATGTTGTCGAAAAGGCGCTCTGCATACGGTGCCAATAGTTCGTATTGACACAACTTATGCTCAAGCGCCTCTACTTCGTCTTGGTCAGCGATTAGGTACTGACCAACTTCCCACTGTTCGTCAGCACATTTGTTGAGCGCAGCATTGAGTTTCGCTCTTTTCAGGTCAACGTAAGCTGAGAAAGACCAAATAGACCCATCTTCTTTTACTTCTGTCTTATGGTGTGACTTGTATGCCAAACCAAGCCAGAAGACAGCACCCATTATGGAACCTTGCTTCAGTTTCCCTTGCTTGTCTCGCTGAATGACTTTAGAGCATATAAAGTCATTATCTATTACCTTACTCGCAAGGGCTTCGTCAACCACGAGCCCCATTTGAGCCATGATGTGTCGCCCAGCCTCAAAGGCCATAGTCTCTTTGGTGAGACTATTATTGAGATACTCATCTAATTCCGCAGGTTCATGGTAGCCTTTCGTGGTTCCACTAACGCCGCTTTCATCGCGTATCCAACGCGTTAGTAGGCTGATTTGTGGCGTTGCGTGCAGCGGCGTCCCATATCTACCATTCTTTATGGCTTTAGTGTCCTCAACACTTGACCAAAGGCTACCTAGGTAGTCGAGCTCTAACTGTGTCACCTCTTTGGCGGCATATAGGCTCTTACTCAGACCCTTGAATACTTCGCCTAATACGTCTAAACCACCACCGGTAGCCACAAGCACCGAAGCGGTGACCATGCTTTCACCGAAATGCGCTTTACACGCTTTTTCGTGATCCCAAACCAGACCACTTGTGGTCCATTTGACATTGCTCTGCACATTGAATGAACGAGGCGCGTTTTTCTTTAATAAATCGTCGATATGTTTGATAAATTTCCCCTTATAGGAATCTAGTTAGGTTGGCTACTTCTTTAACTTCGGCAGGCTTTTTAGCCATGAAGTCTCGGACGTATTTATTGATCTGTTGCTCTGTGAACACAGAAGGGCTGATGCCCCTTGCGCTGCACACTTGCAACAAACTGCTAAGTGCGGCCCCTTGTTGTGGAGACCACGAGGTGAACTCGCGTCCAGTTTCACCGTGATCTTTTGGCTCAATGGTCAACGTGTAACCTCTTGATTCAGCTATTTGCTGAGTTTTAAGGTCTTCGTTGTCATCGAAGTGCATACCAGGCTTGGTAGGCCACCCATGAATCGGAGCGTGTGGGACTTCAACACCACCCTCATGACGCGTGTCATACGGCATGTTAAAATCGCAAGTCCAACCTGCGTCATTCATACCGACGCCTTTCGGAGCTGAGCTATCCCCAACGGTGTAACCTCTCTTATCACCTATTGAGTATTCTTTCATACGATCAAAGGCTTTTTTGCCTATGACAGTAAGAGCGAGTAATTCGCCCGATATACCCGCGATTGCTTCCAGTCTTAGACGGGTTGCAAGATCTGCTTTCGCTTTTGCGATAGCTTGTACTTCTTTATCTAACCATGTAGTATTTGGCACGGTGCTTTCCTTTGTGTTGATTGGGTGTACTAGCGTGATGGCAGCTGCAACTGCCGTTGCGTGTTCTTTAGCTAAGTTCATAGCTCACTCTCCTCTATTAGGGCCCTAACTCTGGCCGCTTCTACAATATCTCCACAGACTACTGCCGTGAAGAAAGCTTTTAACAATGCACTTCGGACGTTCTTTGTTCTATAGACCATGATGGTCCCCTTTATGTGAGTTAATGTGAGTGAATCTGCCTCATCAGTGCCATGGGATTAGTCATGACAGACACCCGTAGGTGTTTCGGCTAGGGACTAAAAGCCAAACTCAAGGATGTACTCAACAGATGTACCGTCAGACTTATCGCAAATATAAGAGTTGTAACGAAAAGCGACATCGTTGACCTCACCACCAGACGCGACACAATCGGCTGCGAAAGACTCAGTAGGTGAGTCGAAGAAGAAAGGGCGAATGTTGATAAGTACGATGATGACTGCAAATGCTGCAAATGCTGCGAATGGTGCTTTGTAATCTTCCATAGTGTGTTCCTTTGTATTGAGTGAAGCTGCCTCATCAGTGCCATGCGCTTAGTCATGACAGACACCTATTTCTAGGTGTTTCGGCTGGTGTTAGTTTGCATACATCGCTTGCCACATTCGCAGTAGCTCCCGGAAGGTAGCCATGTGGTTGTGCAACAATGCGTACTGCATCTTCAAGGACACGGTGTCCTTGAACCCGTGCTCCTCAACCATGCTCTTTCGCAGCACGGAGCTGTCGAAGTAGCAAACACCGGAGTACATGGTCACGATAACGCTGTGCTCCATAACTCTGATGTGCGGACGGCCTATGCCGTACTTGTTTCCCGATACGCCTGTGTAGACTGATGAAGTCATACTGTTCTCCTCGAACATGGAACAGATGCGAAAGTGCATCACAATACACACCACATAGGTATGTATTGTGATACCCACTCGCTAGTGGGTAGGTGGGCTATGCGTACATAGCATCGTATATAGGCTTATTGCTCTCGAACGTATACGTGTCGCCTTGCGTCAACGCGTATTCTAGTTCTAATGCGAATGCATCCTTGAAGCCGTGCTTTCTAATATCGCGTCTGCTCAACACTGCACTATGGACTTTCTCCAACTCACCATCTGAGTCGGTGGTCACCATAGTCATGATGACGCACCACTTGTTGTAGCGTACATGTGGACGGTCGATGCCGTACTTAGAACCGTGAACGCCTGTGTAGATTGATGAAGTCATACTGTTCTCCTCGAACATGAAAGGGACCCAAAGTAGGTTCAATGGGCTAAACTGCAACGACTCTCTCCAGGATTGGAAACGAACCGAGGGTGCCACTGACGAGCGACACATACATAACAATCACTCAGTAATGTTCCCAAAACGGACGGAAAACGTTTTTCCACTTTCAATTTTTTTTATTTTTTATTAGAACAGTGTTACTATTGACATACTCCAACAGTAGGAAACACTCAATGACCCAACAAACATTGGCTGGACTCAGCGGGCAATACTCAGCTCTCGGCATCCAACGACTATCGATTCAGGAAGAAGTCTATGTCCAAAGACGAACGCAAGGACTCAACCCATTAGCTGCTGCTCGTGCTGCATCCTATGAAAAACCCGCTAAAGCAGTTGCTCTTCTTTCAGAGAGAGAGGACGTTAATTTATGCATCTCTTACATGCGTGAAATGTCCAGACAAGTTGCTATAAATTCCGGTGCAATAGATTTCACTAAAGACGATGCAACCTGCTTGTATTTAGAGGCGCATTCGACTAGCGAAACATCAGCAGAGAAGATTCGAGCGGTAGACTCACTGGTTAAACTGCACGGTCTTGCTACACCTGAGAAGGTAGAAATTAACGTGACTAACAGAGGTCAGATGGATCAGCTTGATGATGAAGCGTTACTTAAATTATCAGGACAGGATATCCAACTATCTCCGGACGATTACATGGTGATAGAAAATGATAACTAGAGTATGTGATGAGTGTAGAAAGACCGTTGATAGGTTTCTTATGTATGACTCCGACCATTGTATGGAATGTGCTAAAGACCTAGACCTGTTTGTTCAGCCTGATAATCGCCAAAAGGTTTCTAACATTGAGAAAGAGCAAGAGCGCGTCGCTGAAGAGAATGAAGAAGCGTTTAACAAGCAAGCTGAAGCAAAGAAAGAACTGGCGGAAAGAGCTTTATCACGAAGACGATTGCTCCCATTTATTAAGCGCGTAAATCCTGATTACATACCAGGGTGGGTTCATGCAGATATATGTGAACGATTAGAACGTTTCGCTATTGCCATAGAAAATGGTGAGTCACCTAGGCTCATGATCACGATGCCCCCAAGACACGGCAAAAGTGAGATAGGCTCGAAAACATTCCCCTCTTGGTATCTCGGACGTAACCCGAAACATGAAGTGATGGTCTGCTCATACTCAGGAGATTTAGCGAAGGATTTCTCTCGTAAATGTCGTGACTTACTAGAGAACCCTAAGTACCAGTCGATGTTCAAAACCAGACTGTCAAAAGATAGTAAATCGGTAGAACGTTGGAATACATCAGCACAAGGCGCATTTACCGCAGCAGGTGTTGGTGGACCAATAACAGGTCGTGGTTGTTCCCTTGGTATTATTGATGACCCTGTGAAAAACAGGGAAGAGGCAGAGTCAGAAACTACCCGACAAAATGTTAAAGATTGGTACTCATCAGCGTTTTATACACGTCTTGCACCAGGAGGCGGGATTTTGGTCATACAAACCCGTTGGCATGATGATGACTTATCGGGGTGGTTACTCAATACATTGGATGAAGCTAAGAAAGAAGCCGTGGAAGCAGGTTCACCATTAGACCCTTCAGTGGATAATTGGGAACTTGTTGAGTATCCGGCAATAGCGACACATGACGAGAAATACAGACTCAAAGGGGATGCACTTCACGCAGACCGTTACCCAATAGAAGCATTGAATAAGATTAAACGAAACATGATCCCCCGAGATTGGGAGGCACTCTACCAACAAAAACCTGTGAGCGATGACGGTGACTACTTTACAAAATCGATGTTCAAGTATTACAAGCCCGGAGATTCACCGCCTCTCAATGAGATGCGAATATACGCTGCTGCCGATTTGGCTATCTCTACTAAACAGACTGCCGATTACACTGTGTTTACCGTTGTTGGCATTGATAGAGAACAAAATATTTGGATCATCGATGTTATACGAGGTCGTTGGAATGCTTTGGGTCTTATTGACCGCTTGTTTGGTATACAAGAAAAATACAACCCCGAATTGTTTGGTATTGAGACAGGACAGATAGAATTAACACTTGAGCCGTTTATTATGAAAGCGGAACAGGAAAGAGGTCTATCGCTTCGCTATGAGAAACTAAGAACACGCGGCGTCGATAAAGGGACACGCGCTCGACCCATACAAGGCCGAATGGAACAGGGTAAGGTTTACTTCCCCACTGTTGAGTCGGTCCCGTGGATGTCAAGCCTCCAGAACGAGTTATTGAAGTTTCCGTTAGGTAAAAACGATGACCAAGTGGATTCATTAAGTTGGATCGGACAAATGATAATGCTCTTCGGTATCCGTAATGAGAAGAAGGTAAAACCTAAAAAATCATGGAAAGACAAGCTTAAACAATACGGCGGTGGTAACAACGGCAAACATAAAAGTGGCATGGCTGCGTAATTTTGATACAATCCATATAACAGTAATACTTATTGACATTTATAACAGGGTAACTAATGAACTTCAGACGGACTAATGGAGATATTGATTGGGCGGGGTTCAGTGCTATTGCGGGGCTAGCCATAACAGTCTTGATTGGGTACACGCATTTAGTGCTAAACCCAGTAATAGAAGATGTTATAGAGAACAAAGCTGACATTAAAACCAACAGTGCAGTAGCAAGGCGCGTAGAAATAACAGTAAACCGCGTTGACGTATTAATGACTAAACAGAATGAAACGCTAGGCAACCTTGCTGAGACCATCGATAAGCTTGCTGACAGAATTGACAATCAATCGAATACTGGGGGTCAGTAATGGCAGCAGCAGAGAAAAACCTACAAACGGCTCGTAATAATTTAGACCGATTTCGTGTTGCAAAAGAAAGAGGCCACGATGAGTTTGTGGCTACCGCTAGTAAAGCTAATAATTTCTACCGAGGCGAACAATGGGACCCATCGGATAAAGCTCGACTAGAAGCCGAAGGAAGACCTGCCCTCACACTTAACACTATTTTACCCACCATCAACACAATGCTCGGTGAGCAGATGGAACGACGCATTGATATTACATTCAAAGCAGGTCGAGGCGGTACAGAGAACACTGCATTAGCGTTGAACTCAATTACGCGAGCAATACTCGATGATAACCGGTACAACGAGTATGAAGAGAACGTTTATGCCGATGGTTTGATTACAGGTCGTGGCTTTTTTGACGTTCGGATGGATTTCTCTCAGAACATGCGCGGTGATGTCAAGATTACTGATGAAGACCCGGTTGATATTATTATTGACCCGGAAGCGAAGAATGCAGACCCAGCAACTTGGAATGAAGTTTTTATTTCGCGTTGGATGACAATCGATGAGATTGAAGAAGAGTACGGTGAGAAATTCCGTGACCAGTTAATGACAGCGGCGAGTAATGCTTCAGCAGAAGCGGCAGAAGATACATTCGAATATGAAAATAGCTCATTTGGCGACGATGCAGGTGACGAGTTTGTAGATGACAGAGAACGTGGTGCGTTGAAGCGTGTACGTGTTGTTGAACGTCAATATTTCCGTCTACATAACTGTTTGCACTTCGTTGACTTACAAACTGGCGACTTGCGTCCTGTGCCTTACGGTACGGACGAGAAAGAGGCTCAAACGGTTGCAGAGTCTTATGGCTTAGGTTTGAGCAAACAACGCCGTAGACGCGTCCGTATGACCACCTCAGTGTCCGAGGTTCTGCTCTATGATGACTGGTCGATATACCGATCATTCACTATCGTCCCCTACTTCCCGTACTTTAGACGCGGTAAGCCATTTGGTGTTGTAGAGAATTTGTTTGATTCTCAAAACTTACTGAATAAAACAAGCTCTCAAGAACTCCATATTGTTAACACAACTGCAAACAGTGGTTGGGTAGTACAAGAAGACTCCTTGGTTGATATGGAAACGTCTGACTTGGAAGAACGCGGTGCTGAAACGGGTCTTGTGCTTACGTATAAACGTGGCTATGAGAAACCTGACAAGATTACACCGAATTCAATTCCTACAGGTATAGATCGCATCAGTCAGAAAGCAGCGGTAACTATTCGTGACATTTCTGCGGTAAACAGCTCGATGCTTGGTTCAGTTAGAGCCGATCAGTCGGGTACTGCACAAGACAAACAGGTCGCACGCGGTCAAGTGGCGATGAACGTTGTTTTAGGCAATTTACGTAAAGCTCAAAACATTGTTGTGATGAAAGTGCTTGAGTTAGTCCAGGATTTCTACGATGAGACCCGCTATTTCAAATTAGTCGATAACACTATGTTTGCTATCGAGAACGAGCAAGAAGTCGGCATCAACGAAGTCGGTGATGACGGCAATATAATTAACGACGTAACAATCGGTAAATACTCTATTGATATCGGTCATACACCAGCGGGGTCTACTGCTAGAGAATCAGAGTTTAATGAAGCTCTTAGATTACGTGATATGGGTGTCGCAATACCAGACCACGTTATCGTTACAACGAGTAGCTTAACCAAACGTGCAGAGATTGCAGCATTCTTACGTGACTCGCAAGGTTTTGGTGAGCCGTCGGAAGAAGAGCAACAGTTATCTGAAATGCAGGTCGAACATCAGATCCACTTGATGAAACTTGACCTTGAAGAAAAAGATGCTGACATAGAGCTTAAAGTAGCTAATGCTCGCGCGGCTATGGCCAAAGCAACATCACTTGAAGGTTACAATCAAGCAGAGTCCGAAATACTTAAATTAAACCAAGATCGTGACTTGCATCAGCAAGACATATCACTTCGCATCGCATTAGCAGCCAGAGGACATCAGAACAGCAGTTCAATGAACGATAAACGAGTAACTTCAAATATTGCAATGAAAGCCATGGATCAGGCAATTGCTAAACAAACTAAACCAACTGAAAAGGCAAAATAGTATGAGTAACCCCAACAACGAATCACTTGATATTAACTTAGAAGATTTAGGCGGTACAGATGATTGGGGCGATGACGATCTAGCCTCGGTTGACGATTTAGAGTTTGGCGATGAAGTCGCTGACGATGTTGACGACGATGACGGCTCTCCGGTAGTCGAACCGGATGAAGAAACCGAAGAAGAAACCGAAGAAGAAACTGCGGAGGAAGCTGAGGATGAAACTGAAGAAGAAACTGAAGATACTCAAGAAGTCGAACCAACGGCTGATGAAGGGGAAGAAGAAGAGGAAACTGATGAGGTTGAGTCTAAAAAAAGCGACAATCGCGTTCCGCTGTCTCGACTCAATAAAGAAGTTGATAAACGTCGTGCTCTTGAAGCACGAATTATGGAACTCGAAAAGAGTCCAGGCAAACAGACTTCTGCGAATGAAGTACCTGCCGTAGAGCCAGAAGCTCCCGCTTTTACGCTTGATGATTTCAAAGCAATGTCAGAAGCTATCTTAGATGGTGATGATGCTAAAGCGTTAGAGAAGTTCTCTTCCATGACCCAAGCACAGGTTGACAGAGCTATTAAAAGCGTTAAAGACAGCTCTCGCAATGATGCGCGTAATGAAATACAAGCGGACAAAGATACGACTGATTTACAGACAACGGCTGTGAGTATTACTGAACAGTATCCAGAGTTTGACAGTTCATCTGAAATGGCGGATAAAGCGCTGATTGAAGAGGTCTTAGACCTTAGAGATGCATTCGAGAATAAGGGGCTTTCACCAGCTAACGCATTAGCTAAAGCAAGTCGCTTGGTAGCGATGGATAATGAACTTAGCGACCGTTCGTCTAAGAGCATTGATGATACAAAAGGTAAGAAAGGTGTTAAACCCTCTGATGTTAAAAAGAAGATTAAATTGGCATCAAAAGAAAAAGGTAAGTTACAAGGTGCGGCGAATCGTTCGCGTAAGCTAGCTAAACCGTTAGCAGATCTATCAGACGAAGAATTCAACGACGCGAGCGAAGATGCTCTAGCACGCGCCCGTGGCGACTTCGTATAGACCTAGTAACTAACTAACTTAAAAGAAGGAATGACCGTGCTTAATAACTCACAATTAGAATGCCCTCGTTGCCACTCACTAATGAGATTAAGATCGAGTTTTGCGGGTAAACGTAGAGCGAAATGTGAAGGGTGCGGTTATTTCCCTTTTGCTGAAAAGTGTATAAAGAAAGATGCTGGGTATGTGGAAACTTCAGTCCAAGCGTCAGTCAACGTATTAACGCAAGATAAACAAGCGAAAATAGCGGACGTAACTGTTCGTGCTGACATCGATGTGTTTTCTATCGAAACGACTGTTGGTGAGGTGGCTGATGGTTGCAGCCACTACTTTATACCTGATCTACAGTGTCGTGATGATGAAGACCTCGCTTACTGCTCCTGGATAGGCGGTCACATAGCTGATGTTAAACCTGATGTGATTATAAACATTGGCGATCATGCTGATATGGCGTCGTTATCATACTACGATAAAGGCACGGCAAAAGGCGAAGGTCGTAGAGTATGTGCGGATATTGAGTCGGCTATTGAGGGTATGAACCGTCTTCTTAGACCTATTTATGATATTCAGCAAGCTGAGTTAAAAGAACACGGTGAGATTATTTATAAGCCGCGTATGATTTTAACCCTCGGTAATCACGAGCATCGTATTAATCGCCATGTAGAGTCTAACCCGGCACTTGTCGGCTTTTTGAGCACTGATTCGCTTAGATACAAAGATTTTGGTTGGGAAGTGTATGACTTTCTAGTACCTGCCATGGCTAATGGCGTTGCTTATGCCCACTTCTTTGCTAACCCATTAACGGGTCGCCCTTACGGCGGTACAATAATGAATGTGCTTAAAAACGTAGGTGAGTCGTTTAGTATGGGCCATGTCCAGAAGTTTGATATGCACATGCGTTATCTACCGGCTACGGGTCGAAGACAAATGGCATTGGTTTGCGGTGCAGCTTACCCGCACGATGAAGACTACAAAGGACCACAAGGTAATCACCACTTCCGAGGAACGATTGTTAAGACTAACGTTTCCCAAGGTGGGTATGACATTGCCCTGTCTTCTTTATCGACGTTGAAAGAACTGTATGGCTAAATAACAGTAACACTGTTGACTTGCGGCAGTGGCTCTGCTACTGTTCGCTTATCATCGTGATAATGCCACGTTAAACCAGTTCTGCTCCACATGCAGTGAATGTGCTTTCGCTAGACCCTCGTAACGGGACGACACTCAAAAAACTTAATGACTTAACCGTCCTTAGTTTGTCGTTTCGCGTAGACAAAGGACTAACGGAGATACACTAAAATGGCTAACACCAATTTTGCAGCACTAGACGACCATAGTAAAAAAGTATGGTCACGCACAGTTTGGAAACAAGCTCGTGAGAAAATGTTCACTTCTAAATTCATGGGTACTTCTCCTGAATCTTTAATCTATCGCATCACTGAATTAACTAAAAGCGAAAAAGGCACTCAAGCTGTCGTTCCATTAGTTCCAGATTTAGAAGGTGACGGTATCACAGGTGATAACACACTTGAAGGCAACGAAGAGGCCATGAAAGCGGTCCAAGACACTGTTCAAATCGATCAGTTGCGTCACGCTGTTGCTAACACTGGTCGCATTACTGACCAAAAATCTGTAGTTCAATTCCGTAAGACTGGCTTAAATCAGTTAACTTACTGGCTTGCTGATCGCTGTGACCAAATGGCTTTCTTAACATTAGCTGGTATGTCTTATACTCGTCATAACGATGGTCGTACTCGCCCTGTTAACGCTTCTGGCGGTAACTTAGGTGATTTATCATTCGCGGGTGATGTTACTGCTCCTTCAAGTGAACGTTACTTACAAGTTTCAGGTGATGAGCTTGTATCTGGTGATAACACTAACTTAACCGCTACTGATACTTTGGGCTACAAGCACATCGTTAAGTTACAAGCATTAGCTAAAACACGTTATATGCGCGGTATTCGCGGTAATGGCGGTTCTGAAGCTTATCACTTGTTCTTACACCCTTTAGCAATGGCTAAGTTAAAACTTGACCCAGACTTTAAAGAGAATGCTCGTCACGCTTCAGTACGTGGTTCTGGTAACTCTGTATGGAAAGGTGGAGATTCTTTCGTAGTCGATGGTGTTCACATCCATGAATTCCGTCACGTACCAACTACTTTTGGTGCTGCTGCATCAAGTAAATGGGGCGCATCTGGAACTGTAGATGGTTGTCGCGCATTGTTATGTGGTGCTCAAGCACTAGCGGTAGTTGACCTTGGTGGTGGCTACTGGGACGAAGATGAATTCGATTACAACAACCGTGGCGGCATCGCATACGGCAAAATGTTCGGATTCAAGAAGCCTACTTTCAAGTTCGCTAAAACTTCTGCTGATAGCTCAGTGAAGCAAGATTACGGTGTAATTACAATCGACATCGCAATCTAAACTGTTGTTGGGGTTGCTGCCACGGATGGTGGCACTTCCCCGATTCTATAACTATTTTGAGAAGCCCAACATGTTAATCAAAAATTTCAAACGCAAAGAGATCGTAATTCAAACCCTTATGGGTAATTCGGTTCGTTTCGCACCGGGTGTAGAGGTTGATGTCCCTGAGTCGTTAATCGATGAATGTTTAAAGCAAGGTTTAATGCCTAGCGATGATTTTAAACAAGCCGTCAAAGATGCTGCTGTAGAAGAAGCGGTCACATTGGCGAAGGAAAAAGCTGCGACAAATTTCGCAGATGAAGCTGTTGCGCAAAAACGTGCGGCTGCTGTCAAGAAAGGCGCGGCTACGAAAGCTGCTAACAAATTAAAGAAACGATAGGAGACTCTGATGTCGCTAAGTGTTGGTAGTGTTATAACCGATAAAGTTCGCGTACTACTACGTGATACTGACGAGGGCGGCATTTTGTGGCTCGACAGTGAGTTAATTGAATGGCTCAACGAAGCGTGTTTAGAAATAGCTAGAATGAGACCCGCTTCTTCAGCGAGTACACTAGATTTCAGCCCTACTGCGGGTGCGTTGCAGACTTTACCAACACAAGCTATCTTGCTCCTTGAGGCTATATGTAATCAAACATCTGGTGTTGAAGGAAGAGCGGTAAGGCGTGTTGAACGTAAAGATTTAGATAATGAACAGCCAAATTGGCGTAGTTCAACTAAAACAGACATGGTTATGCGTTATGCATCGTCTTCGACTGACCCTCGCACTTTCCATGTATACCCGCCATCGACAGGTTCTGCCAACGCGGGATTAGTTCTGGTTATGGGTGTAACCCCTACGGTGGCTACGGCATTGACCGATGACTTCCCGCTAGATGATATTTTTGCTCCAACGGCAGCTAACTACGTGCTATACAGAGCTTTTCACAAGCAGTTAGAGAGTCAAGCTTCACAGCAACGTGCAGGTGATTTCTTAGCTATGTTTAACGCACAAATGGGTTCGACGGATAGCACACTTGAAAACCGTGGTGCAGAACAACGTCAACCTACTCCGAGGTAATAGATGGCTAATGTCCAAGACTGGGTTGACGATTTAAACGTCGAAGTCCCTTCATGTTTAGAACTTACTATTGAAAGAGCGGTAAGATTCTCTATTCAAGAATTTTTCAGTAGGTCTGAAGCGTGGGCATACGAGGCTTCTGTTTCGCTAGTTGAGGGGGTTGTCCAGTACACCCTCCCTATTCCGGCGAATACGTCTATCCTGGCTAACAAGTATGTAAAGGTCAGATATGACAACCATACGGAGTCGCTGACAAGTACGTTGGTAAAAGATCTAAACTTGAACGTCACAGGCAAACCATCGAGCTTTGCGAGTAAAGGTTCGGTTATGTTTATTGATAACGTGGAAAAAGACGTTACATGTGATGTCGGTTTTACGTTAAAGCCCAACCGTAGTGTTGACGAAGTGCCTGATGATTTAGCGGACGATTACTTTGAATCTATACGAAGCGGTGCGTTAATGCGGCTCAAGTCAATGGTCGGTAAGGACTGGGAAGACTTGAAAGGTGCGGATAAGCATCAATACATTTTTGAAACCGGTGTGGCACTGGCCAAGCGAGAGTCTAAGAAACTTCGTTCTCGCGTCAGAAGACCTGCCAGATTTAATAAAGGTTTCGGGTGGTAGAGGTCTCAGAGCCTCTTAATGTGACCGAGGCACTAGACGTTTTCGAGCTTCTGGTGCCTTATTTTATACGTATTAAGCACAGAGCTGATGGTATAGAACCTGACAGAATGAAAGAAATGCTGGGTAATTCAGAAGCTACCTTGCATCCTATAGGGGTTGAGGGCTATATCATAGCGTCGTGGGAAGAAGACGAGATGTTTGTTATATCGGCAGGGTCGTTCAGTTTGCACTGTTCTGACTTACCTGAAAATATAAGTGCTGCTGTTATGTATGCTAAGAAGCATAACTGTAGTAAAATATCATTTAAGAGTAAACGCCCTGCATGGCGACGAGTAGCCATAGGTTTTGGCTTTGTCCCCACTGGCGAAGATAATTACACTAAGGATTTATAATGGGTGCTGAAAAACAAAAGGTCACACAGGAAGAACGCAACCTAGCGGAGTTCTCCAAAAAAGTCATGGATAAAGGCGCGAGTATGTCTGATGCACATTCTGCCGCAGCAACCCGTGACATGCTGGCTAAAACTAATGCCTCTGTCGCCTCGCAAACCAGTGCGCAAAGAGCTATAGGCATGAAAATGAATATAGCTAAGAATAGACTCAGTGACCAAAGAAATGTGGCGGCAACCACTCCGAATAGCGTTGTTGAGAATACTACGGAATCATTCGGGCTAACGGCAAATGCTAGCAAGAACGACCTCGATAGAATGGGCAGAGGTGCGCAAGGCGGTGTTCGAGCCGCTGCTCAACTCGGTAAACTCGGAGGCAAGCTCGCATCGAATGCTTATGACGAAGAACATGCTCGGTTTGTTAACGGTAATCAGCGTAGGCAAGGTCTTATGGATTTGGGTTCTTTGGCTATTGTCGAGGGTCTAGGTGCTAAGTGGGATAAGGATACGGCGAATGCGAAGAAAGCTGCTACAGACAACGGTATTGCGAGCGCAGCGGCATCGGCTAAACACCAAACAGCCTTTGACCAATTCGGCGGTAGTGTTTATACCCCATACGAAAGCCCAGAAATTACTGATCCATACAAACGCAACTATTTTGGGAGTAGCACATAATGGGCGGATATTCAGCACGGGCAAGTGAACTAGGTACAGGCAATGGCACCTCCGAGATTACGAATGTAACGTCAGGTCCGGTAGACCCGACAAGAGAAATGGCAGACGCTTATAAGCGACAATTACAGGATTTTAACACCAATAAAGTGCCGATGATTGATGCACTTGAAGCTTCTCTTGATGATCGCAGTATAAGCGAACGTGGGCAACTGGAAGCTAATCGACTTGAAGGTAATTCGCAAGCGATGGCAGCTAGATTAAACAGCGGTCGAGCGAGTGGTCTACTAGCCTCTCAGCAAGCAAACCAGCAGTCTAATATAACCAGAGCCACATCTTTAGGTTCGGCTAGTATAAACACGATAGCGAAGCGTACAGAGCGCTCTAACCGCATCGCAACTAGACAACAGCTCATGGGTATTAGTGAGCAGTTAACAAACACGGGTACAGCATCGATGTCACAAGCAGCAGACCAGCAACGCACGCGTGAAGCGCAGAACAAAGCAGCCAGTGGAGCAGCTTTGTCACAAGGTTTGGCTATGGTTGGAACAGTCGTTGGTGGGTTTGCAGGTGGGCCAGTTGGCGCAGCAGCAGGTGGTGCAATCGGTGGATTTATCGGAGGACAAGGCTAATGGCTTACGGATTTAATAAAAATGGTGCGAGCACAATAATAAGTCTTGTACAAGATTACCGAAACCGCGCTGAAGATAAAGCCAGGCGTGAAGAGGATATTGCGTACCGCGATGAACAGAATGTTGAGAACAAACGTAGGTATGAGGACGGTGTTGAGCACCGTGATGAACAGAATATTGAGAACAAACGTCGCTACGAAAATGGGCTAGCTTATCAAGAAGATCGAGATGAAGCGGCTGATAAGCAGCAGAAGTTCTCTAACGGTATTGCTACAAATAATAACAATATGAAAGTTCAGGAGTTCAACCGGGTTAAAACCCTCAGAGCGCGTCAGCAAGAAGCTAAAGCGAATAACATCACTAATCAGCAGACGGAAGCTGATGAGGCGAAACAAGCGTCAATAGCGCAAAACGATGCAAGACTCCAAAAGGCACAAGACGGTGTAACGGCGGCTCAAGCGTCAGAGGCGGCTATGTCTTTCGGCAATTCTGGTTTAGGTCAGTCTATGGAGTTACAGGAAAACAGTGACAACACGCTAACACCTATGGGCGTTGATGGCCAAGGCAATATGCGTGCATTCACGGTAGACCCTAGCGATCCAAATAGTCCACAAATGAAAGCCAGTAAGGCTGAAATGGGTAAACTTAGGGAGCATGTACAAAATGGTCATGCGGGTTATGTTGAGATGTTCGGTAAAGATGCCGACCCAAAGAATATAAGTGCTTTTCTCAGGTCAACGATTCACTCAGATAAAAAAACAGGTATGTCACGAGTAGCTACTCCAGAAGAACAGGAAGCGAACCTCAAAGAACAAGGCTTGTTGAATAAACCTGAAGCACCTAAAACAGGCGTGACGGGAGACAAAGGTGTTCCGGGCAATCAAATGCCTGACATAAATATGCCGAGTATGCCAGAATCGGGCGGCAAAGTCGGTGAATACGTTAAGGATAAGTTCAGTGTACCTTCTCCCAGTATGGACAGATACAGTGCCGAGGGCGGTGGAGGTCATAAACAGATGAAGAGTGATGCGCTAGATTCTCTGGGTGGTTTTTTGACTGACAGTTGGGGAACTGAAAACAACATTGCTACGAGTGTGGTTGCGAAGTCGGGTCAAGTGCTTGAGGAGTATTTCGGCGGTGAAGCTTGGAATGGTAAAAAAGGAAAGTCACCTGTTAAGGTTGACGAAGATGGTGCGATAAAAATCAACGCACGATTCAACATGACCACGGATAAAGAGCAATTAATACAAGGTGTTAAGAACGCTAAGCAAGCGGGTGTTGAACTTAAAGCTAGTAAAGAAAACTTGGCTATAGCAGAAAAAAGCCATAGTGAGCAGATGAAGGCAATTAACGATAAGCATTCATCGAAAACCCGTGCAAATGGTGTCGCGGCTGAAATGTATGCAAGTGGTCTTTGGACTGAAGACCAGTTCAAGAACTACGGCGATACAGGTGATATGCGTTACAGTGATCGTGATGTTATCGGGCAAGACCAAGGGGATGAAAAGCACGGACTCGATGTTCAGAATGTAACTTCGCAAATCCAGAAGCGACAAGCAGAGATTGCTAAACTGAATGGCTACACTAACCCGAAAGAAAAAGCAGCTTCGATGGAGAAAATCCGCCAAAGCATGAATAAATCAATTAAAGCGAGAGCCATGCAAGCCGCTACTATTGTGTACGGCGGTAAAAAAGGTACAAGTGACTTGATTAAGATGAAAGCAGCCAAGCTAGAGTCTATGGTTGCCAAGACTGTTCTTGCCATGAATTTAGATCCTAGCCAAATGGGTGATTTAGGGACAGAAGTTGCAATGTTTGACGGTATGGAAGCTTATCTTCGTGATGAAGGTGATCTGAAAGGTACTGCGTTCACTCCTTATATGTCTACGTCAATAGGTAGGGGCAGACAGACAGAGGTTGCGCAGTCGATTATGAAAGTACACAGGGCTAGACCTAAAGGCTCTACCCTCACCGAGAAGAAATTGCTTGACGCATTTGAAGCTAAACTGAAAACAGCACGGAAAGAGTTTCAGAGTAAAAACTTACCTGAGTGGGCGCACCAAGAAATACTTGCTGAGTTTGAATCCGAGCAATCTAACTACTAACACTTACAAATAACTTGTATTACTGTTAAAATCCGTATTAGTAACCCTATTACGGATTTTTTACCATGCTTTCAGAAGAACTTAGGCTAAAACTACAACGCGCTGCGGCGGCAAACAACTCACCAAATGATACCCGCAAAACGAATGTGGTTCTCGACGATGGCGATAGTGGTAATGAACGTCTTAATTATAACGGCGTTCGAGCCAAAGGCTTTAACTCCCCTGAAACAGATCACAACGACGGGCGAACAGATGCGCACGCTGACGGAAAGCTGTCCAAAGAACTGTCGGAGAGACTCCAAAAAGAAGGGGCCTATTTCAAAAGCACAGGTAAACGCGGTACTTACGGTCGTGAACTAGCAGAGTTTAAAGATGGGTCAGGTCGTGACCTGTCTACAGATTTAGTCGCATCAGGCATGGCTTGGGCAGATCGCTCAGAAAAAAGTGCAGATGCCGAGTTGTCAGGTATCAAAAGCAGAGCGTTGGGCGATGGTAAAACAGGAAACGCTACCATAGATGAATTCGCTGCTCGAAAAAGCAAGGAATACTTCGACCCTTTCAGCAAAGCCACTTACGATGGTAACTCTTACGATAGACGCGGCACATTTAATAAAGCCTTCTCGCGCGGTACAGACCAAACCAAAGCAGCCCTTGGCGGTGTAATTAACTACATTGGCGATGCAACGGGTAACAAAGAGTGGGTCGCCGATGGTAAGCGCATGACGCGTGACGCTAATGTAGATGCGAAACTAAACCCTAGAGAAATAGAGGATTACACCAAAGCCACTAAGTCTTTGGACACCGCATTTACCTACCTTGTTGAATCAGTGGGCGAAATGGCTCCAGGTCTAATCTTTGATGCAATTGCAACGGTCGCTACAGGTGGTATCGGTGCTACTCAAGCTGTTGCTCGAAGAGCAGGAACAGAAGCAATTAAAGCAGGTTTCAAAAAAGGCTTGATTAGTGGCCCTGCCCTGACAGGTTTTACCCAGAGTTTGGGTGATATGGAGAACGCACTAGAAGCTCGTGGTAGCGAAGAAAACGGTTTTGCACCTATTGCATCAGGTTTGGTTGGAGCGGCTGTTAATTTAGCCCCTTATGCAGCCATAGCGGGTGATGTACTTCGTTCTGCGGGACTCGGTGATGATGTAGTTAGATCTGTCACCAAGGCAATGGATAAGGTGGAGAAGAAATCAAAATTATCTAGATTAGGGGACGTTGGTAAAGCAGGTGTAAAAGCAGGTGGAACAGAAGGTATCACTGAAACGGCTCAAATGGTTATCGATGAGGTCATCCTAGCTAATGCGTCAGATACAGGTTTTGATTTAAAGACCCAAGATGCCATAGATGGGGCAATCCGTGCAGTTCTTGGCGGTGGTGCTATGGGTGCAGGAGCATCAGGTATTGGTAACGCAGCAGGTATTATGAGTGAATATAATGCCGAGCGTGCGCAATTCGATGATGCGGGAAACCGTAAAAACGAAGACGGTCTTCTTGTTGATGAGAATGGCGATCCAATAGCAGAAACCAATGAGTACGAAGTCGACACTAACCCATTAGCGCAAGAAGATGAAGATTCAATAGCATGGGCAGTTGAGCAAGAAATCGATGAAAACTCAGAGATTGACCCTTGGAAAGCATGGGAAGATGTAGTTGGACACGAACTTGCTCCCAGTCCTTTTGGCGAAACGGAGGGGAATCAAGTAGGTGGAGAGGTTGAAGAATCTTCACGGGCCAGTTACGGGAAAAAAGATGTCCCTAACCTCAAGACAACCCGCTACAACGAAATCAAAGGCATCCTTGAACCCAACGGTAAGAAAGTCACTCTGAAAGAGCTAAAGACTATAATAGCTAGCGGCACGGTTACGGACAAAGAACTCGCGCAGTACCTAGGCGATGACATGCAGAGTACGGCCAATAGTATCTATGGTAATTTTGACAGAGAGAAAAATGACCGTTTAAAAATACGAGCATTAGATATTACTATAGAAAAAGTACGTGATGGCATCGTGAAGGCCTCCGATGAAACAAAAGCCCTACTCGTTAAAGCGCAGGATACATTAACTGTTGGCGACATCAATAAAGCACTTGATGCGGTCAACCCCCTTATAAACAGGTTAGCGGGTAAACGTTCGGTTAAATATGATACTCGTGCCATGTGGCAGGAGTACACAGGCGAGTCCACAACGACTAAAGATTCGGCGAAAGAGTCTTCGGACTTTACGTCGACCGGTGAAACGAATAAGCCCGGTGATAAACGGTTTAACGAGGCTGCCGAAAGTGGCGCGATTAATCGAGATAAGAATGCAGCAGATATTGCCAGGAACAACGAAGCTAGAGAATCAAAAGAAAGCGACATGGCGACGGATGATGCGGAAGATAATGTCCAGAGCGTTGACCCTCTAATATTAGATCGCATCGACAATAAGCACGAGCGAGAACGTTTTATTCTGGACGGAATAATCAACTCCGACGGAGAAGATACGAACACAGGTGAAGAGTCCCAGATAAATGGCACTAAGCGCAGCGTCACCCTAGAACACGGGGGTACGGTTAGGATAGAAAACAGTGCTCGGGCTACAGTCACCGAAGCAGACGGTAATGTCTACATCATAAAGTCTGGTACACAAGAAGTTTCTGCGGGCAGCACAGTTACGATGCGCGGTAAGAACCGAAAGAACAAAGGCAAGCACCCTGTTTTTATTACTCATAATCATTCCGGAGTGACGCAGGATAAAGCTATGGTTGCTGTGAGTGAGTTGGACGAAGTAGATAAGGCCACTAAACTAGGCGACATTAAGCACCTTGTTAAAGAATACCTTCCAGATGATATGGCCAGTGGGCTTACGGGAGATACCAAATTAGCAATTATTAAGCGTATGTTGAAAAACGAAATATACAAGAAAGGCAACCCAACGATTGATGTTGATACGCCTAACACGGATTTGCCACCTAAAAAAGAGAATGCACCTAAGAAGCTAGGCACGCTCACTAGGAAAACCGTTAAAGAGGAAGAAGCTGGGTCTAAACGTAAACGTGTCGCTGCGGATAAGAAATTAGCGGAGGACAAAGAACTTTCTCAGGCAGAGTTAGAAGAACGCAAGCTAGAACGGACCAACACTAGGAAAGCCAAAGAAAAGAAAAAAGCAACAGAACAAGCGGAAACTAATGAAGGAAGATACGCTGATAGTAGAGCGGCGCTTGAGGCAACGATAGACGCGCAGGTAGAGGCGGCCATTCACAAGTTGGACAACCCTGAATCTGCTACCGATGCGGAAGCGCGGCGCGCGTTGTCTAAAGAAAAAAGGGAGAACGCCAAAGCGGCAAAAGCCGAGCAATTGGAAGCCGAAAAGAATCGCAAACCCGGCAAACCCGTTATTAAGGTTACGGCGGAGACTATTGCGAAAAGGAAGTATAAACATTTGGTGCGCGATTTACGCACTATCGTGAGTGCAGCTAAATCAGGCGACCTTGACGCACAAGAATTCCTGAAGACGTTTGCTAAGTACAGTACCGATCCAAAAGCGCAAGTGGTGCTAAAGCAAGCGGTAAAAGACCAAGCAGAACGTATCCTCACTGACTCGCTTACCGAAGGTAAGATGTATGATTTCAACGAGAAAGCCATCGGTGATGAGGAGTCTGGCGACGCAGACGGTTCGGGTCTTAATGTTACTAAGCGTGCTGAAGGTTTTGTGGCTATAGGCGACGAGATGTCACCTAAAGAAAGATTGGTCAATGAAGCGGGCTTTAAAGCGCAAGTTGCCGACCTCCTGAATCAATTATTTACAGGTGGAATACTGCAAGTGTCCCCAAAAACGTTGCAGATTTTTGCCTACGAGCTAACTAAGTCAGTCGGCGGTATGAAGAAGCGTGCCGGTGGTAAGGGTGCAGAGAATTCGATACACCCGCTAAATGTGGTTGCTGAGTCCGAGAATGCAAAAGGCGGCAATTTCACCGCGCGTGATAGCGTCGCTAACGGCAGACCTACAAAACTACTTACCCGAAGAACTATTGATAAGTTAAATAAACTAGTAAATGACGGTAAGTTTGATGAAGCGAAAACACACTTAATCGAGTTAGGCTTATTTGCAGAAGGGTACGTTGTGGGTGACATGCCTAAAGTGGCATTTGAAACTAGCACTAGGCGTTTGGTTCGTCAGTCGGGTAATGAGCTACACCACGGCACTACAACTATGAATGAGAATATCGTGGTAAGTAGTGATAACCCAAGGGATAAAGTGGTTAACGCCCAAGGTCTTGTGGAGATAGGGCTTAAAAAGAATCAAATTAACATCGATGATATTATAAACGATGGTAATGGATCGCAAGAAAGTGACACTCACTACCGTAAAGCAATTTTTGAGGGCCTCATCGCAGGTGTTGCAGCTCTCCGCGATATGGGCATAGACATAGATTGGAACACTATCCCCCAAGAAACTATTCTTTGGAAACTCCCTGATGGGGACAAACGAGCCAATAAGCTTAAAGAATTTACGCTCGGTGACGCTAGGCAATGGGAAAAAGCCCGTGCGGAGTATGTCAACAGTAAAACTGCGGAGGCTAAAAGCGAAAAGGCTAAAGAGCACGCGGAGACTATTGCCCGAGAAGAGCATGAAACAAATACCCAACAGGAAGTTAATAAACGGTTTGCTAAATGGCAGAAGACTAGTCGTACAGGCAAAGACCCTAAAGCCGCAGGTTCGCAGTTCCTACGCATACGAAAACAGGTTGAGGCCTCGCTTAAAGGGGACATTGATACTAGGTTAGCGGAGATTGAGGAAGAGTTTGCCAGTGGCAAGGTTACTCGTGAAACCAGTAAGTATGGCGACGAAGAGGGAGACATATACAGTGTTGATGAGTTCAGCGAGTATGAGGGCCCTAAAGATGATTACCTCGAAGGCAATGGACGCGAAAATGAGGGCGTAACGGGTGTCGAAGCCGTAAATCAGGTGGATGTAAAAGGTTTCAACAAACCTAGACCAATCTACAGTACCCCAGATGTAGCGGGTGGTGTTCTTTCTAATAGGATAGAGGGACAACTGGCGACCGATGAAAAAGACAACGGTCTTAGGGATTCATCGCCTAAAATTGAGGGGGAAACAGATTCAGACCGCGATGCACGGTTAGACAGTTCCGATAGGATGAAAGCAGAAGGTACAATAAGAAGCCGCGAAGGGCTTGAGGGAGATAACGTAGTAAGTGATGTTGCTTCAGCTAAAAAAGTCCTCGACGAACTGGATGCCTACGTACAAGATAAAAAGCAAACGGATAAGGCGCGAGAAGCATTGGGTAACGAGTCTTCGGACGCTGCAACTAAAAATCGCCGTGACGCTGACCAAGACCAGAAAAAGGCGGACACGGTAGAAGAACCTATTCGCCCCAAGGGCACAATGTCTAAAGAACGTGCACGCCTAGAACAAGAGCTAACACCAGAGCAACTTGAGTCCAGGGAAAAAGCAGAGAAGATTCTTGAAGATGCGTTAGAAGTAGCCTTCGTCGAATCTGCCGGAGCGCCTAAGTTTTCAAAGGGGCGTAAGCTTCAGCGGGAACGCAAGTTAATCAAAGAAGTCCGTTATAAAAGAGCCGCAGCAAGAAAAGGTATATTCAGAATTGTTGAGATGGTGCATACGCGTATTAACCGTATCCATCCAGAACTGGGTGAGTTTGCGCGTAAGTTCCTCAATGACAAGACCGATCAGACCGAGTACCTTATATCACGCATGTCTAAACTCGCGGGGGATAAAGACGCGATACAGCGTGGCCACGACGACCTTATCGCAGGGCGTGATACCCAAGATGCTAAGAACTATTTAGCTTTTCAAGCGGAAGTGGATGCTCATGTCAGTCAATTCGACCCTTCGCATAAAGCAAAGAAAGGCGTTCGTAGCCATTTGGACATTGCCGCGATTGATAAAGACCGTCAGGGTTTCTTGAAAATATTAGCAGAAGCGGGCATCAAAGATGGCCACAAAATACTTGAGGATGCTTTCGACGGAGAAGGTATTCCTGAGTGGGCTATCAATCCTAATGCAAACAAAAGTACGTACAACAAACTCGACAGGTTAGACGGTGTAATGGACGCTTTGCGAGATGGCGGGTTTCTAGATACCGATGCGCCTCGGCACTTAACCAACTATATTAATGCCGCAGCAACATGGGCGAGTTGGAATAAGCACTCCGCTATTGAGGGAGATTCGCACGCTAACTTCAACCGTCTTTTCTCAGAAGTTCACCCAAGCAACAAAGGTGAGGCAACACGGTTATTCCACGGGATAACAGGTAAGAACGGTATCAGTACACCGCCTTGGGTACGTAAATTTAACTCAGCGGTCATGGCGTTTCAGTCGGCTACTATTATGTGGTTCTCGGCTGTTGCAAGTATTCCAGAGTTGGCAGGTATCTATTCACGAGGTCGAGGAACTATTGATGGTGTGGGATCTGACTTTGCAAAACTTCTCACGGGTAGAGGGCGTGATGAGCTTCGTAAAATAGCTACGGATTACGACATAATTTCAGGTGAAGTTACCGAACATGCGTTACAGCGTTTGATGGCTATGGATGATTTAACGACGGGTCGTCTTTCGCAGAAAGTGACTAACACAGTATTTAAGATGAACGGCCAAATATGGCTTACTGAGATTAACCGGGCTTTGGCGACTTCAGTGGCTAAACGTTTCTTGGAGCATCATGCTAACAGCAGCGATCCATCTTCAAAGCGTATGCTAGAAGAGCTAGGTACAGACAGCAAAACGGTCAATGATTACCTTAAATCGGGTGATATAACATCACCGGCGGGTCGTAACTATAGAGATGCGGCGCACCGGTTCGTCAATGAGTCAGTCACTAACCCTACCCGTGGTCAAGTCCCGTTGATTGCCTCTGACCCGCGTTTTATGATACTTAGCACTTTGAAGAAATTCTTTTACGGTTTCTATGATAACGTGCACAAAGGTCTGTACCGTAACTTGAAAGCTTCAAAAGCAGAACAGAAGCAGATGGAAGCAATTAAAGCGATGCTCATTACAGGCGCGATCATACTACCTTTGGCGGCACTTGCAGAGATTATTAGGGAAGAAATCAAGTATCCACTTGGCAGACCTACCGATAAGAAAAAGTCGCTTACCGACCATTTGATTAATGTGGTTGGGGCTTCAGGGGCTTTAGGTCCAATGCAAATGGCACAGAATGCTTCGGAGATGTCGCAGTATGGTCGCAACCCTGCGGTGGTTTTAGCTGGGCCGATGGTCTCATTCGGTGTGGATGCGGTGAACGGTAAGCTGCGTCCTAGTAACGTTATGCCATTAGTCAATCAATTACCTTGGATGGCTACACCAGTCAACAAGACCATTAAGAATATGAGAGGCGAAAAAGAATAGTCGATTAAAACAGTAACGCTGTTATAATGCTCTATAAGCAAAACTTATAGGGTATTATCATTGGAACCAAGTAGCACTAATTTTACTGTTGAGGAGCTTCGATGTAAGTGCCAGCACTGCCTATCTGAGAAGCCTAACAAAGTCGATCCCGCTGTTCTGGTATTCCTACAAGCTATCCGTGACGAACTTGACGAGCCTATGTCGCTAAGTTCTGCGTATCGCTGTGAGTTACACAACTCAGAAGCGGTAAAAGTAAGACCTGGCACTCATAACAGAGGTTTAGCTTTTGACATACGCGTGCCTTGGGGCGAAAAGCGAATGAAAATCATCGAACTTGCAGTCAAACACGGCTTTAAAGGCTTTGGTTTTGCGAACAGTTTTATACACATCGACATGGGTAGCGACCAATTTCGCTCTTGGGGCTACAACTAATGCGTCTATTAATTAATAAATTTAACGGCATGGCACCGTCATTGAGTAAAAGACAACTCGGTGAAGGTTACTCAGCAAACTCTATAAACGCGCGTTCAGGTCGTGGGATGCTAGAACCATATTACGCGTCTAGCACTGAAGCGACACTGCAAGGCAATGCTGTCTCGTTCAGCCAGTATAGAAACATCTGGTTTAGTTTTGAAGAGATAACGTTTGTCGCCAAAGCACCGCTGAAGAATGACCCGTGGGACTATGCGATTATATGCGATGAAAATTCCGACCCAAAAATAACGTATAACCTTATCGCAGAAAGCGGTGTTGGTCCCTACCCTGCGGCTTTACTGCATTTAGGCGTACCTACACCAGTCGCCCCTACTATCACTGGCGTAGCTGTTGCAGATAACTGGCACAGTGACTCCGAAACAGGTGGGGTAATGCCCGTAGATGAGCCACTTGAAGATGAGTATGATGCGTCGGATGTTATCTACTCTATTGTGTATGTGGATGCTTGGGGACGACTAAGTGCGCCTTCCCCGTCGACTGTACGTTCGGCTATCAAAGAATGGCAGTATACAAACACAAATAAAATTGAAATAGCCTTACCTGTTATCGCAGATGCTGGTTTTATAGCGACTGATTCGCTTCGAGGCACATCAGCTACTATACGTATATACCGCTCAAACTATACCGCTTCTGGCGAGTCTGTCTTCCAGTATGTAAACGAAGTACCTTATGGCACAGCAAGTTACATAGACCAAGCGTTTAGTGGTGATTTACAAGAGCCGATCATAAGCACAGGTTGGTTGCCACCACCAAACACTAATACAGCTTTGTACCCGAATGGCACGATGGAAAAAGTTGTTGTGATGGGTACAGAAACACTGGTTGGCCACAACAAAAAACTGGTGTGTTTTGCTGAACCAGACACTCTACACGCTTGGCCTGTTGATTATTACAAAGTATTTGCGGAAGAGATCGTAACGATCCAACCGGCAGGTGCGGGAATGGTTATCCTTACCGATGGGCACCCCTATGTAATGCAGGGTTCACACCCTGCATCAATGGATGCTATCCGTCTTGCTGACCCAGTGCCATGTGCTAATAAGCTAGCGGTAACTGAAGTGTATGATTCAGTGTTCTTTGCAAGTCCTATGGGGCTATACACGATCACAGGCTTTAGCGTTAAGAACGTAAGCGCACCTTTTGCTACCGAACGCGAATGGAGCGCTCTAGGGCCATCTACGATGGTTCTAGCGAACTACGATGGCAAGGTTTTCATTAGTTGTCCTGACGTAGGATTCACTTACATGTTCGATCCGGCAAACCCTTCGGATGCACTTCGTAAAGTAGATTTTGCTCCTACGGCATTTAGCCAGTTAGAGAGCACCAACGATCTGGTTTACAAAGGTACTGATGGGGAAATTTATAGATTCGACGATCCAATCACTAACGAGTACCGCGCTTTGAATTGGGAGAGTAAAACGTACTCGTTCTCTGCGGCACACTCGTTCAATGTGATTAAAGTTAGGGCTAATGACTACCCTGTTGTTGTCGTTGTCGAGAATGAAAGACCGGATGGTACGGTTCGCACAGCGACTAGAACGCTTAATGATGAATTATTCGGTTACTTACCGACTGATTTAGGCGCTTCTAAGCAATGGAGAGTTAAAGTTGTGGCGCAGAATGCTACGAACCCAATAACTATACGCGATATCCAGTTGACTCAGGGTCCAGAGGAGCTTGATTAATGTCAAATAAAGCGGTTGTCGGTAATGTTCCTCGCGGATTAACACCGGAACTTTCGCGTTTCTTGCAGGATATGCGTGAGCAAGTTCAGATCCAAGGTGGTAAAGGCCGAGGCAACTCACTAGATCGCGCTATTACTTATCGTGATCTAAAAAAAGATGTGGGTACAACAAGCCTGAAAGGTTTTAAGAGCATTATTGCTAGCCAAAGCACGGGCAATGCCGAGCTTTATGGCGATGCGTTCCCAAACGCGCCGACAGGTGTTGAGGTTTTACCTACGTTCACCAATGTTTTAGTCAAGTGGGACAGAGTGCCAAACACCTGGTACAAACTTACTGAAGTTTTTCGGGTTACAGCGTTACTTAACATTGACGATCCAGATAACCCATACCCCTACCTCGAAGGTGGCAGAGTACCTCTCTTTTCAGATGCAGTTCAAATAGCGTCAACTATTAGTCCGTTTTTTGCGGATGATTTACCACCGGGGTCAACCGCAGTTTATTGGGTTCGTCACCTAAACCGAGATGAACAAGCAGGACCACTACACAATGTTGCGGGCACTTGGGGGACAACGCGAAGAACGCCTTTAGAAGTTCTTACCGAATATAGTGCGGAAATCTACCAGACTGATGCGTATGCGTGGCTTCGATCTGAATTGGGCGAAGTCGATGCGATTAACAGAGCAATGGTCGGTGCAGGTTTTGAGTCAAGCATGGCTAACCTACTGGCTAACGGTGCGAGTATCGATGACCTTTTGGCCGAACAATCTATTGCTGCGGCACTAGATAAGCACACTCAACGTTCAGAAATAAAAGCGCAGTTTGGAAAAAACTATGCACGACTAAGCGGCGGTATTCACGCGGCAGTTAATGCTGATGAAGCATACGTTCAACGAATCAGTGCACTAGAAAGCCAATGGGTTAATGACTTGGGTGACGCGATAGATGCCAAGGTAGACACGTTTGAGTCGGCGTTAACTAGCCCAACGGGCGCGATTGCAACGAAAGTCACCGAACTAGGAACCTCTGTGGGGTTAACCACTTCGGGTATTGCTGACTCGCTAGTGACTATGGCGAATACGGATGTAGCACTCGCAGATCGGTCTACGGCACTTGAAGCGGTTATAGATGTTGATGGAGAGTCAGTCTCTTCTCAAATTGAAACACTAGAAAGTAGCATCGTCGATGCAGAAACAGGTGCGATTGCTTCGCAGATAAGCAACCTCACGGTTAGCTATGAGGGTAATGATGTCAGCTTAACAAAGCTTGCTGAGACTGTGGCTACTAATGACACCAACCATGCGCGTTGGGGTGTAAAGACTGACGTAAACGGTAAACGAGGCGGTGTAGCGTTTAACAACGATGGTGAAATGACGAGCTTTTTAATAGATGCGGATACTTTCGCTATCACTGACGGTAACACGGAGCTTGCACCTTTTGTAGTGAAAGACGGTCAAGTGGTGATGAAGAAAGCACTTATCGACCATGCGGATATTTTTACACTTATCGCTGACAATGTTACTGCTAAAACTATCGATGCGACAGTTTCACTTACGTCCCCCGTTATAGATGGCGGCAGTATCTCAGGCACTACGCTCGACATATCAGGTACAGAAGGTAAGAGCATGAGCGTTAATGCCCAAGGCTTTTTGGAAGCAGAAGGTGCGGAATTTAAGTCGATCACCATTAAAGACGCTACGGGTGACGTCATTATGTCAAGCAGCGGTCTTGCCGATACTTATATCGAAACACTGATGGGAGAAGATGCAACCTTTAGCGGAACAGTCTACGCGAATAACATCGAAGGTGATGTTATGGATGCGGTACTTAAAACCTCCACGGTGACAAACTCTGGCGATACAGGAGTATTTGGACAAGCTTGCCTAACATTTGCGCTAACGGCTCTCCCGTTCCCTAGGACTATATATGTCCCAGCGATAGCGGTAAGCGTGCATAACCCAGGGAGGATTATGTTTAACAATTCTTTCGCCATGGTTCTTAGGCGAGCGATCCCCGCAAACGGTCCACTACTGTACAGCGAGGTTGCACGCAGTTATGAGAAGACGGGTCGTGACTTAGAATCCGCAGAAACGACGGGTGATTTCACAGCCGTTGGCTACGAGCTTCCTGCAAATGCGGAGGGGTACTTCGAGTTAGGTATTATCCGAGCTACAGGGACAAAGGGTACGGCCACCACGCTGGTGCAGGACATAGTTATACAGGCATTCAAGAAAGGTTCATCTCTTTCGTAACTAATTTTAGGAGATACACAATGAGTAAATGGTATAGAACAGGAACAGTAACAGTAACAAATGGCAGCGACCAAGTAACGGGTGTTGCCACCTACTGGGACAGTGCAGCGGATAAACCTGCGGCAGGTGACATCTTTACCGATAACTCAGGTCTCTACGAAGTTAGCAGTATTGAGTCTGACGGAGCACTTACGCTCGATAGAGCTTTTGAAGGCTTTACGCAAGTGAATCAGCCTTACGCAATAATCAAAGTTATATCGCAAAACGGTATGACCCGTGTTGCAGGTCAAGTCAGTGATGTGCTGGCTGAACTCGGTGACAAAATCACAGTGTCAACGTCTGCCCCTGCTTCATCGCAGGGTAAAGATGGTGATATCTGGGTGGTAGTAGCGTAATGAGCGCGGCACGTATAAATAAAACGTGGCGGCAGATATCTGCCATAAGGCACAAACAAAATGGTGTTTGGGTCGATCACACAACGCTTTATGCGAAGAGTGAAAACACCTGGCACGAAGTCGATTTAACTGCTGAACAAAAAGACCCTGCTTACCACGTATGGAAAGCATACGCTGATGATGAATTTGGCACAGGTATTAGCCTAGAGCCAATGGATAAAGAGTATATCGGCTTTATGACAGGCCAAACATCGGCTGTTGTAGATCTTAGCGATCCTCTTCTCTTCGATTGGTCGCTCATAGTAGGCACAAACATAGCGGTGACGGTTGAAAGCTCAAACGGTTTCTTCTTCAAGAACAATACAGGGAATGTGAAAGTTCTTAGCGCAAAGGTCATGCTAAATGGCAAGCCCTCTACTGATGCTTCCCAATATGAATACAGATGGACAAGTAATGGGCAAGTTATTTTCACCACGGATAACGGTGATTTTATAGGTTTTGCAGGAGGAGCAGGACTTTATGCGGCAGACGGGACTGACCCTCTAGGTCTCAATTTCGAATCGGTAAATATCGATTCATCGGACGTACAGTTTGACAATAGTTTAAACCTGTCGTGTGAAGTTTTTAACATATAAGTAAGGAATTTAAGATGGCTAGATCAGCAATTGGTGCAGTGTCGATTACGGACGTAAAAGACGGTATACACCCAATAAGTATGGTTTTAAGTAACCAATCCCACACATTTGCAGCAGATACAACAGGTGCAGTTACGACTGGAGAAAAAGCTCAATTCTCTTGTGAACTATTCGTCTACATTGGGGACACGCGCGCTACATACAGCACCGCAGCAAGCCCAGCTAATGGGACTTACAATGTATCATTAACCAAAACTGATGGCTGGGATTATGAAACATCGGTTGTCAGCGGCCAGTTAGTTGTAAAAGTTAAGACCGTTCCAACAGGTGTTACCAACAAGACAGGAACTATCACGCTGTCAATAGTTGTAGAGAATCTAGTCGGCAATTCAACAACAATGGAAGCGGTCATCTCTCTAGCAAAAGCTATCGAGGGTGCTAACGGTGCGATTGTGGAGTTAACTCCCTCTCGTCAGACGTTTCAGTTTGATGAAGCAAATGATAGTAACGATGGGGATATTACTATTCCAATTCGCGCAATCGGTAACGTTGGTACCTTGTCTGCTCAGTATTCTCGAAACGGAGCAACGAGCTGGAGTGCATTAGCAGTAGGCACTGCAGCCAACAAAGCTAAAGTTATCGACATTGACGGTGCTAACAATAATGACCAAATCGTTATATCAAAAGCAAACTTTGGTACTAGTGATATTTTCACCGTCAAAGTCACAGGCGGAACGGGCGGCTCAGATATTGTCAGTATCATTAAGATCCAAGACGGTTCTACTGGTCCTGCCTCACTGTTTGTTTCTATCAAGTCTAGCACTCAAGGCTTTATTTTTAAGAACAACGCAGGGACAACGAAAACGCTTACCGCGCGAGTCTATGATATGAAAGATGGTAGTGAAATTACCAGTGGTGTCACTTATCAATGGTATAAAAACAGCGTTTCGATGTCAGGAAAGACGAGTAAAACACTTTCGGTTACTGCGTCTGACGTAGTGAACGGAGGCTCGGACGAGTTTTCTTGCCAGATATCTGCAACATAAATAACTAGAACAAAAGGACTCTTAGAATGTCAAGAAGCGCAATCGGCACAGTAACAATCTCAGACCTGAAAGACGGTGCAGTAGTTCTGGATTTGGTGACAATTGGTAGCGGAGTCACTGTTTCTGGCAACTCTGTTACTCGTAATTCAGGCACGATAGGTGACTGGTCCGTTGGCGTACATTCTAACGAGTCTTATACTTCGGGTGCTTTAGCATCTTGTGTTATCAGTGAAGGTAGTGCAGGTCAAATTAGGTTTATGTTTGGTCTGAACTCAGACCCTGC